>Ga0182749_1002238_pt1 | contig 14292 bp, 12 predicted proteins | sample eDN3rd37CKraftMG_FD_128875 | JGI IMG/M metagenome (GOLD analysis project Ga0182749, IMG submission 128875) | Enriched Miracle-Growth compost microbial communities from Emeryville, California, USA - eDNA 3rd pass 37_C Kraft MG (version 2) (version 2) ...
CGGGGTTCATCGGCGGCTTGGCTGTGGGGATGGGGCTCGGCCTTGCCTGGAGCCCCTGCGTCGGCCCGATCATGGCGTCGGTCATCACGCTTGCGCTCAACCAGGCCGTCAGCGCCGGCGCGGTTGCGGTCACGCTTGCCTTCTCGCTCGGAACGGCGATCCCCATGGCTGCCGTCATGATCGGGGGAGGGCGGCTGGTCAAGCGCCTGCGCTGGTTTCAGGCGAATGCCGTCACCATCCAGCGTGTGCTGGGCGTGGTTCTGATCCTCACCGGCCTTGCCATCTTCGCGGGATGGGATCGCGCCGTGCAGGTCCAGCTCCTGACCTGGTTTCCGAACTGGGAGCAGGCGCTGACCGGATGGGAGCCTCGCCCGGACCCGCGCTGAACAAAGTGCGCGAAGCAGAAGCGCCGAAGAAAAACTTACTCTCCCCCGGCGCAAATTCGAAACAGCCCGGCTTTGAAATCTCTACTGCAGCAGTAGTGTATTGATGCTTTCAGTTTCCGGTGAGGTTAAGTCATGTCGAAATCCGTCATTGTCACCACCCTTCTTGCGGGCACCCTGTCGGTATTCCCCGCTCTGATGACCACTTCCAGCCAGTTCGCTGCCCTGTCGGCTGCTCATGCAGAGGCGCAACAGTTTCCCATCATCGTCTCGGTTGAGCAGGCGAAAGAACTGATCGCGGGCGGCGCCAAAGTGATCGACGTCCGCTCGCCGGAAGCCTATGCCAAGGGGCACATTCCGGGGGCGGTCAATCTGCCTTGGCAGCGGCTCAACGTCTCGGAGAGCGATGGAATCCGCAATGAGTTTGCGGGCGATGAGGTTTTCGAAAAGGAGCTCAGCGCCGCCGGCATCAGTTACGGCGATACAATCCTGATCTACGACACCACTGCGCTCCCCGGCCGCGCTTATGTCGCGTTTGAGTATGCCGGCTTGGGTGACAAGACGCATGTGCTCGACGGTGGCGCCGCCGCTTGGAGCGACGGGTTTTCGTCGCAGGCCGCCGAGGTCACAGCCACCGCGTTCAAGCTTGAACACAAGAAGGATATCCGCGTCGACAAGAACTATGTTGCAAGCAGGGTTGGGGCCGACGGTTCCATTATCATCGATGGCCGCAACGAAGATGCCTACGCGGATGGTCACATACCCGGCGCGCAGGCGCTGCCTGCGGCAAGCCTCCTCACCAAGGAGGCTACGCTGCAATCCGAGCCGGTGCTGACCGCGCTGCTGCAATCCAAGGGCGTCACCCCTGATCGGGAGGTCGTGTCCTATTGCGGTAGCGGCGTGGCAGCCGCCAACAATTACCTGGCGCTGAAGAATCTCGGCTACAGCAACGTCGTCCTCTATGACGCGAGCTGGGACGAATGGAGCCGCGACCCGCGTGCCGGTCAACAGGTCTCGCTTGCGAATTACACATTTGAGGGCGCTGTTGCGGAAGGGGCTGCAGATGACGCGCCCGAATTCCTGAGCGAAGCCGAAATCAAGGCGCTGGCGGACAATCCGGAAGTAGTCATTGTGGATGTACGCTCACCGTCGGATTATGCGGCTGGGCATATCCCGGGGTCGGTCAATGTCTTCTGGGACGCCACCTTTGACGAAGACCGCGTGCTGCTCCCCGCGGAAAAGCTGAAGGCGCTCTACGAGGAGGCAGGCGTCACTCCTGAAAAGCGCGTCATTCTCTTCACCCGAGGCGGCCTGCAACTCTCACACAGCTATACCGTGCTGAACCTGCTTGGTTACCGCGACGTGGATTTCTTTACCGGCAAGTTTCAGGGTTGGGAAAACGGCGCATTCAAACGCGGTTGACCGCGGAGGACGAGCCCGCTCCACAGGCGGGCTCGTCCTGTGAGTAGGGCTTCTTCGTACTACAGGAAATCGGCCCGCTTCGGCGTGAAGCTGTCCACCAGCCGCCCGCTTTCCAGCGCCTTGACGCCGTGGACGGTGTTGGACGGCACGACGAAGGAATCGCCAGCCGAGAGGATCGTGGTCTCCTCGCCCACCGTCACCTCGAACCGGCCCTCCGCCACATAGCTCGCCTGCACGTGTGGATGGGAGTGAAGCGCGCCCACGCTGCCTTCCTCGAAGGTGAGTTCCACCATCATCAATTCGTCCGTATGGACGAGAACTCGGCGGCGGCTGCCGCCAAGGTCGGTCCATTCGCCTTCGCCTTGCCGGGCAAAAAGTTTTGTCTTGGTCATGAAAAGCCTCTCGAGAACACGGACCTTTGACAGTTCTGCCGCCTGAACATCAACATCTCACCAGCGGTCCAGAAATAAAGGCCAAACCCTACCGCGCGAGCCAGCCGCCGTCGACGGGGATGGCCGCGCCATGCATGTAGTCGGAAGCGGACGCGAGCAGGAAGACGGCTGCGTCTCCGATGTCCTCCGGACGGCCCCAGCGCCCCGCCGGAATGCGGGCCAGGATCGCTGCACTGCGCTCAGCGTCGTTGCGCAAGGCCTCGGTGTTGTTCGTCTCGATATAACCGGGCGCCACGGCATTCACATTGATGCCCTTGGCCGCCCACTCGCAGGCAAGCAGCCGCGTGATGCCCAGCACGCCGTGCTTGGAGGCCGTGTAGGAGGCGACGCGAATGCCGCCCTGGAAGGAGAGCATCGAGGCGATGTTGACGATCTTGCCCCGCCGGCCGCTGCCGATCAGCTTCCGGCCGAAGGCTTGGCTGAGCAGAAAGAGCGTCTTCAGGTTGATGTCCATCACCGCGTCCCAGTCGGCTTCGGTGAAGTCGATGGCATCGGCGCGGCGGATGATCCCCGCATTGTTGACGAGGCCGTCGATCGGCCCGTGCTCTTCCCATGCCCGGTCGAACATGGCCCGCGCCGCCGAAGTGTCGGAAAGATCGCAGGAGATCGCCGCAAACCGCGCGCCCTCGGCGTGCACCAGCTTGGCCGTCTCCTCCATGGATGAGCGCCCGACCCCGAGCACCGAGCCTCCGGCGCGCGTCACCGCCACCGCGATTCCCTGGCCGATGCCGGTGTTCGCGCCGGTGATCATGATCTTTCGCCCTTCAAGACTGAAGGAGGAAGTCATCGCATGGTCTCCAGCGGCACCGGATCAACATCCGTGTAGTCGACATTGTCGCCGGCCATGGCCCAGATGAAGGTGTAGCTGGCCGTGCCGCAGCCGGAATGGATGGACCACGGCGGCGAGATCACCGCTTCTTCATTGGCCATCACGATATGCCGCGTCTCGGCAGGTTCGCCCATGAAGTGGAAGACACGCGCATTCTCGGGCAGGTCGAAATAGAGATAGGCCTCCATGCGCCGGTCATGCACATGGGCCGGCATGGTGTTCCAGACGGAGCCGCCCGCAAGCGTCGTCATTCCCACGACGAGCTGGCATGTCCTGACGCCGTCGGGGTGGATGAACTGGAAGATGGAACGCTCGTTTGAGGTCTCCCGGCTGCCGAGATCGAGGCGCTTCGCGTCGCCGATGCGGATCAGCTTGGTCGGGTGCTTCTGATGCGCCGGGGCGCTGAGCAGATAGAATTTCGCCGGATTGCCCACGTCGTCCGAGGCGAACGACACGTCGCTGCCCATGCCCACATAGAGCATATCCCTGGAGGAGAGAGGATGGCTCTCGCCATCCACCGTGATCGTGCCCGATCCTCCGATATTGACGGCGATGAGCTCGCGCCGGTCGAGAAACCCTTTCGTGCCGGTGGGCTTGATCGCCTCCAGCGCCATCGCGGCACCGGCCGGCATCGCCCCGCCCACGATCATGCGGTCATAGAGCGTGTAGGTCAGGTTGATGCGGCCGGGCTGGAAAAGGTGCGGGATATGGAAGTTGGCGCGCAGCTCTTCCGTGCCCATGCGCTCGGCGGCCACCGGATCGATGGCGTGGCGGATCGAATAGTTCGTATGGTGCTCGCTCATCGCGCCCTCCGCTTTTGCTCACGATCCTGAATGTTTAGACGGGCGGCCTGCTGGCCGTTGAGGCGAACCCGGTATCGCTCCTGGCTTTCCGTCAAATGCCGGCGCATGGCTTGGCGGGCCGCGTCGGGATCGCCTGCGGAGATCGCCTGCAGGATCGCGAGATGCTCCTCCTGCAGCCCTTGCTGATATTCGCGCGTCAGCACGCTGTCGGTGCCCCAGGGGGAGGTGACGTCACAGGGGATCGCGCGCATGCCCAGCGCATCCAGCACCTCGACATAGAACGGATTGTTCGTGGCGGCCGCAATGGCGCGGTGGAACTCGAAATCCTTTCGCCCCGTCGCCTCGCCCAGCTCCAGAAGCCGGTCGAATTCGAAGAAGGCTTCCTGGATCGCGGCTTCCTGCGCGCTGTTGCGGCGCAGTGCGGCAAGGCCGGCGCTTTCGATCTCCAGCCCCATGCGCACTTCGATGACGTTCAGCGCGTGCGAGATCTTGTTGCTGATCTCCGCCGTGATCAGGCTGAAAGCCATGGCGGGCCGGTCGCGCACGAACACGCCTGCGCCCTGCCGCGATTCCACCAGCCCGTCCGCTGCAAGCGTGGCGATTGCCTCGCGCACCACCGTCCGGCTCACGCCGAAGAGGTCGGTGAGCCGGCTCTCCGTCGGCAGCTTTTCTCCCGGACGGTAGTCCCCTGAAAGGATCTGCTCCCTCACGGCGGCGACCACGCGCTCGGAAAGTTTGGGTTTCCGCTGCAGCCGTATATCGGCGGAGGGTTCGCTAGCCATTTCTTCTCCTAGAGCATGATCCTGAAAAGTTGTAGACTTTTCAGGCAAGATCATGCGGTTAATCAAATCGTTAGAGCGCGTTCTGATTCCATCGGGACGCATCGCGCTCTAACGAAATACGCTCGGAAGCCAGAGCGAAATGGCCGGGACATAAGTGACAAGGCCGAGCACCACAATCCCCGCCAGATAGAAGGGCCAGATCGAGCGCATAGCCTGCCAGACGGTGATCTTGCCCACGGCACAGGCGACGAACTGTACGGCTCCCACCGGCGGCGTGTTGAGGCCTATGCCGTAGTTGAGGATCATCACCACTCCGAAATGGACCGGATCGATGCCATAGGCCTGCACCACGGGCAGGAAGATCGGCGTGGTGATGATGATCGTCGGCCCCATGTCCATGAAGGTGCCGAGAAAGAGCATCAGGACGTTGAGCAGGAGCAGGATGACGAACGGATCCTGCGAAATGCCCGTCAGGAAGTCTGTGAGCTGTGCCGGCACGCGCAGAAACGCCATCAGCCAGGAGAACGAGGCGGCAGTGCCGATGATGAGCAGCACCATCGCCGTCGTGCGCACGGCGCCGAGCGTGGCGTGGACGAAATTGTGCCAGCTCATCGAGCGGTAGATGAATAGCGTCACCAGGAGTGCATAGAACACGGCGACGCAGGAACTCTCGGTCGCGGTGAAGACGCCCGAGCGCACGCCGCCGAAGATGATGGCGATCAGGAGCAGCCCGGGCAGTGAATTGATGAAGAACCAGGCCACGCGCGAAAAGCCCGGAAAGGCCTCCACCGGATAGCCGCGGCTGCGGGCCACGAAATAGGCCGTGACCATCAGAACCGCCGCGAACAGCAGGCCGGGAATGATGCCGGCGGTGAAAAGGTCGGCGATCGAGATCTTTCCGCCCGCCGAGATCGAATAGATGATCATGTTGTGCGAAGGCGGCAGGAGAAGTGCGATCAGCGCCGCCATCGAGGTGACGTTGACGGCATAGTCCACGCCGTAGCCGCGCTGCTTCATCTGCGGGATCATCAGCCCGCCGACGGCGGCCGCTTCCGCCACCGCCGAGCCCGAGATGCCGCCGAAGAGCGTGGAGGCCGCGATGTTCACCTGGCCGAGGCCCCCACGCATGTGCCCCACCAGCGAGCCGGCAAAGGCGACGATACGCTGCGCGATGCCGCCGCGCACCATCAGGTCGCCCGCATAGATGAAGAAGGGTATGGCGAGCAGCGTGAAGACGTTCATCCCCGAATTCATCTGCTGGAACACCACCAGCGGCGGCAGGCCCAGATAGAGAATGCAGGCGAAGCTCGCGATGCCCAGGCAGAACGCGATCGGCGTTCCGATGAGCATCAGGATCGTGAAGCTACCGAAAAGGATCCAGCTGGCCATCAGACTTCCTTCACGTCGGCGACCGAGGGAACTTCATCTTCGTCATGCAGGTCCTGGTCGACATCCACGCCAGACCAGCGCAGCACGATGCGTTCGGCGGAAAAGAGCAGGGTGAGCACCCCGCCGGCGGCGAGCGGCAGATAGCGGTACGCGCCGGAGATGCCGAGCGCCGGCATCCGCTCGCCCCACTGCAGTACCATGAGCTGCCAGCCGTAGTAGATCATGCCGATCGCGAAGGCGGCCACCATCACGTCCGAGATCGTGCGCAGGATCTTCTTGCTGCCCTTCGGCAGGACGTAGAGGAGCACGTCGAAACCGAGATGGTAGTTCTCGCGCACGCCCACGGCCGCGCCCAGGAAGATGAACCAGCTCATGATCAGGATCGCCGTGAGCTCCGTCCAGCTGTTGTTCCAGTTCAGGATGAAGCGGAGGATGACCTGCCAGAGGACGATGACGGACATCACCACCAGGCCGATGCCGGCGATGTAGAGCGCGGCGTTCGAGACCGCGGAAAGCACCCTCGCCGCCCGCGGCAGGTCGCGGCTTTCCGTGGGCGCGGAGGCTTCGCCGATGCTGAGTGGTTCAGACATTGCGCTTCTCTTGCATTCTGGAAAAGGCGGCGGGCCGGAGCATTGTCCAGCCCGCCGGTCGCAATCTCAGCCTTTTGTTTCCTGGATGCGCTTGACCAGGTCCTGCAGCTCCGGCGTGTTCACATATTTCTCGTAAACCGGCTTCATCGCGTCGATGAAGGGCTGCTTCTCGGGCGTCGTGATCTGCGAGCCGGCCTCTTCGACGATCTTGCGCGATTCAGCCACGCGCGCGTCCCACAGCTCCCATTGCCGCTCCATGGATTCGCGCGCCGCCTGCTTGAAGATCTCCTGGTCTTCCGGCGTGAGCTTGTCCCATGCGATCTTCGACATCACGAAGACTTCCGGCACGATCGTGTGCTCGTCGAGCGAGAAGTTCTTCGCCACTTCGAAGTGCTTGGCGGATTCGTAGCTCGGGAAATTGTTCTCCGCGCCGTCGATGACGCCGGTCTCGATGGCCGAATAGACCTCGCCATAGGGCATGGGCGTGGCCGAAGCGCCGAGGGCGGCGACCATGTCGACGAACACGTCCGACTGGATGACCCGGAACTTCATGCCCTTCAGGTCCTCGAGCGAATTGACCGGCTTCCTGGAATTGTAGAAGGAGCGCGCGCCGCCGTCATAATAGGTGAGCAGAACGACGCCGTGCTCCTCGAAACCCTCGGCGATCTCGTCCCCGATTGGCCCGCTCATGACGTTGCGCGCATGTTCGGGCGTGCGGAAAAGATAGGGCAGGGAGGGGATGAGCGTCGCGGGAACCAGGCTGTTCCATGGCGCCATGGAGACGCGGTTCAGATCGATCACGCCCGAGCGCACCTGCTCGATCGTATCGGCCTCCTGGCCGAGCTGAGCGGAGTGATAGACCTCCACCTCATAGCGGCCGTCGGTGCGCTCCTTGATGAGTTCGCCGAAATACTTCACCGCCTCCACGGTCGGATAGCCGTCGGGGTGGGTGTCGGACGAACGCAGCACCGTCTGGGCTCCGGCCGTCCCCGTCAGTAGGAATGCCGCGATCGCCGCGGCGGCACCAAGTTTGGCATAACGCAACATGATCTCCTCCCGTTTGCGTTGGATGTTCTTGCTCTTCAAAGCCGATACGCCTTTTTGGCGAGCGTATAGGCAAGCTCCGTGGCCAGCTCGAAGGCTTCGTCCTCCCTCAAGCGGTGCTCCGACACGAGGCGCGCCAGGAACGCGCAATCGACCCGCCGCGCGATGTCATGCCGCGCCGGGATGGACGGAAAGGCGCGCGTGTCGTCGTTGAAGCCCACCGTGTTGTAGAAACCGGCGGTTTCTGTGGTGAGCTCGCGGAAGCGGCGCATGCCCTCCGCGCTGTCGTAGAACCACCACGCCGGCCCCAGCTTCAACGCCGGATAGACGCCGGCGAGCGGCGCGAGCTCGCGCGAATAGGTGCTCTCGTCCAGCGTGAAGAGGATCACCGTGAGGTCACGCTCCAGCCCCACCGCGTCCAGCATGGGCTTGAGCGCAGCCACATAGTCCGTCCGGGTCGGGATGTCGAAACCCTTGTCGCGCCCGAAGCGCGCCATCATGGCCGGCGAATGGTTGCGCCAGGAGCCCGGATGGATCTGCAGTACGAGCCCGTCCTCCACGCTCATCCTGGCCATCTCGGTCAGCATCTGCGCGCGGAAGCGGTTGCGCTCGGCGGCATCGGCCTTGCCCGTGCGCACGCGGTCGAACAGCGCGGCCGCCTCCGAGTTTGGGAGGTTCTCCGTCGCTGCGTTGGGGTGCCCGTGGTCGGACGAGGTCGCCCCGAATGTCTTGAAGAAGGCGCGCCGCTTGCGGTGCGCGGCGAGGTATCCCTGCCAGCTCCCCGTGTCCTCGCCGGTGATGTCGCCCAGCCGGTCGAGGTTCTGCGAAAAGCCCTCGAAATCGGGATCGACCACCGCGTCCGGCCGGTAGGCGGTCACCACGCGGCCCTTCCAGCCGCTCTCGCGGATTTGTCTGTGCCAGGAGAGATCGTCCAGCGCCCCGTCCGTCGTGGCGATCACCTCGATGTTGAAGCGCTCGAAGAGCGCCCGCGGCCGGAACGCCGACTCGGCGAGGCGCTCGCAGATGCGGTCATAGCTCGAATCCGCCGTGGCGCCGGAAAGCGGCTCGTCGATCCCGAACAGTTCCGACAGCACGTAGTCCATCCAGAGCCGGGTCGGCGTGCCGCGGAAAAGGTGAAAATTCTCGGCGAAGAGCCGCCAAATGCGCCGCCCGTCCTTTTCCACCGGCGCGCCGTCGAGACGCGGAACGCCGAGATCCTCAAGCGCGATGCCCTGGCTGAAGAGCATGCGGAAGATGTAATGGTCGGGGACGATCAGCAGCTGCGCGGGGTCGGGAAACGGCTCGTTAAGCGCATACCAGCGCGGGTCGGTATGCCCGTGCGGGCTGACGAGCGGCAGGTCCGCCACCGTCTCGTAGAGGGAGCGCGCCAGAGACCGAACGGCGGGCTCGGCGGGAAAAAGAACATCGCGATGGATAAGTGATGCCATTCCTTGCCGCTCCTCCCTCGGCTGGTTCTCCCTATGGCTAGGCAACGGAAAGTTTCATGTCAACATACAAAATTCGCCAACTTGTATGATGAATTTGATTGCGTAGCCTGAGCCGCCATTGTAGTTGGAAGCCGGAGGTGTAGAGGCTCCAGGGGAGGAGGCTTTCGATGGGCCGCGAGCGGCTTTCCACGACAACCATGCGTCAGGCCAAGGGCTGCGCGCTGCCGAAATACGATGTTTCGGCGGTCGCGCCCGGCATCGTCCATCTCGGCGTCGGCGCATTCCACCGCGCTCACCAGGCCGTCTATGTCGACGATTGCCTCGCGGCCGGTGAGACGGGCTGGGGCATTGTCGGCGCCTCGCTCCGCAGCCCGGATACGCGCGATGCGCTCGCCCCGCAGCACGGGCTTTATACGCTCGCCGTGCAGGATGCGTCGGGCGAGAGGCTGCGCGTGATCGGCTCGCTGCGCCAGCTCCTCGTCGCGCCGGAAAATCCGGCGGCGCTGGTCGCGCGCATGGCGGATCCGTCGACGCGCATCGTCACGCTCACGGTCACCGAAAAAGCATATCTGCGCAACGCCGCCGGCGACCTCGACATTTCCAATCCGGACATCGCATCCGACATCGTCGATCTTTCAAACCCGCGCACGGTGCACGGCTTCCTTGTCGCAGCGCTTGCCGAACGCAGGCGGTCCGGCACCCCGCCTTTCACGGTGCTCTGCTGCGACAATCTTCCCGCGAATGGCGAGACGGTCCGCCGTCTGGTCTTGCAGTTCGCGCAGGCCGCCGATCCGGGCCTTGCCCCCTTCATCGAGGAGGAGGTCGCCTTCCCCTCCACCATGGTGGATCGCATCGTGCCAGCCACCACCGACGACGACCGGGCCCGCATCTCCGCCGCGATCGGTCTGGAGGATGCCTGGCCGGTGAAGACCGAGCCCTTCATGCAATGGGTGGTGGAAGACCATTTCACCCTCGGCCGGCTCGAATGGGAGCGGGCAGGCGTCACCATGGTCGGGGATGTGCGGCCGTTCGAGGACATGAAGCTTCGCCTCCTCAACGGCGCCCATTCGGGCCTCTCCTATCTCGGCCTGCTTTGTGGCCGCGAGAGTGTTTCCGAAGCCTTCACGGATCCTGCAATCCGCGGCTTCGTCGACCGGCTCTGGGCCGAGGCGATCCCCACTCTGCCGGAAGGGGCAGGCCTCGACCCACAAGCCTACACCGCCGCCCTTTCCGAGCGGTTCTCCAATCCGGCGCTGGTCCACCGCACGGCGCAGATCGCCAATGACGGCAGCCAGAAGCTGCCGCAGCGCATTCTGGCCACCGCCCGCGCCCGCCTGGCCGATGGAGCCCCGGCGGATCATCTGGTGCTGGCCGCCGCGGCCTGGATCGCCTGCTGCGAAGCGCGCGGCAAGACACTTCCCGCCAGCCACTTTACCGATCCGTTGGACCGGGATCTGGAAGCAATGTTTGCCGGCAAACCCTCACCCGCAGAAGCCGTGCGGCAGGTCTTCGCCAAAGCCGGTTTCAAAGCGGTGCTGGGAGAGGCGGGCGCCAAGCTGGCCGATATCGCCGCCGGGCATCTCGACACCATCCGCAAGCATGGCGCACGCGCGGCAATTGAAGCGGCGCAAAAGGGAGCATCCGCATGAAACAGACATGGCGCTGGTTCGGGCCGGACGATCCGGTGAAGCTGTCGCATGTTCGCCAGGCGGGCGCTGTGGGCATCGTGAGCGCGTTGCATCACCTGAACGATGGCCGCACCTGGCCGGCTGACGAGATCGCCAGGCGCAAAGCGATCATCAATGAGGCGGGGCTCGATTGGGACGTGGTCGAGAGCATCGTCGTCCACGAGACCGTCAAGACGCGCACCGGCAACTACCGCGACTATATCGAGAATTATAAGGCTTCGATCCGCGCCGTTGCGGCGGCGGGCATCCGCACGATCTGCTACAATTTCATGGCCATCACCGATTGGACGCGCACGGATCTCGACTATCCCATGCCGCATGGCGGCACGGCGCTGCGTTTCGATGCGGTGGAGTTCTGCGCCTATGACGTGCTGGTGCTGAAGCGGCCGGGCGCGGAGGCCGATTACCCGGCGGACCGCATCGAGGCCGCCCGCAAGCGGCTTGCCGCGATGAGCGAGAGCGACGTGGCCCGTCTGGAGCGCAACCTCATCGCATGGGTGCCGGCGCGCGAGTTCGTCTATGATCGCGAGAGCTTCCGCCGCATGTTGGCCGTCTATGGCGATCTGAGCGAGGAGGGCTTTCGCGAGAATCTCTTCGCCTTCTTGCGGGAGATCGTCCCCGTGGCCGAGGAGGCGGGCGTCAAGCTCGCCATCCATCCCGACGATCCGCCATTCCCGCTCTTCGGCCTGCCGCGCGTCGTCTGCCGGGCGGCCGACGTCCGCGCGCTCATCGCTGCGGTCAAGTCACCCTCCAATGGCATCACGCTCTGCACCGGCTCCTACGGAGCGAACCGGCAGAACGATCTGGTCGCCATGGCGCGGGAATTCGCGCCCGATATCCACTTCGCCCATCTGCGCAACGTGAAGCACGAGCCCGACGGCTCCTTCCACGAATCCGAGCATCTCGACGGCGATGTGGATATGGTCGGCGTCGTCCATGAGCTTTTGAAGGAGGAGCGCCGCCGTGCGGCGGAAGGCCGGGCGGATGCCGTGATCCCCATGCGGCCGGACCATGGCCATGTGATCGTCGACGACATCGGCAAGAAGGTGAATCCCGGCTATTCCTGCATCGGCAGGCTCAAGGGCCTTGCGGAACTGCGCGGCGTCATGCGCGCGGTGGAGCGGTTTGCGTTTTAGGGTGTACGAGATGAGAAGAAGGCGTTCAATTGCCTTCTCACCCCCCTCTGGCCTGCCGGCCATCTCCCCCTCAAGGGGGGAGATCGGCGGTCACCGACGCTTTAGCCAATCTCCGACCTCACAGGGAGGGGCGCCAGAGCAAGCGGCAATGTAATCTCCCCCCTTGAGGGGGAGATGGCCGGCAGGCCAGAGGGGGGTGTAAGGGCAATTCAGCTAAAGCAGGAGGAGCAATTGGCCAAAAAACGCATCGCGGTCATCGGCCTCGGCATGGCATCCACGCCCCATGCCAAGAGCCTTCTCGATCTTGAAAGCCGCGTCGAGGTAGCCGCCTGCTACAGCCCGAGCGAAACGCGCCGGAAGGCCTTTTCCGAGCTTTGGGGCCTCCCGGTGGTCGAGGAGGTGGGCGGAATCTTTGCCGACGAATCCATCGATGCGGTGATGGTGCTCACCCCGCCCAACACCCACGGCGAGCTGGTGGAACGGGCGGCGAAGGCCGGAAAGCATGTGCTCGTCGAAAAGCCGCTGGAGATCTCGACGGACCGTGTCCTGCGCACGGTCGAGGCGGCGGAAGGCGCGGGCGTCAAGCTCGGGGTGGTGTTGCAGCACCGGTTCCGGCCGGTAAGCGTCGCGCTTGCCGGGCTCATTGCCGAGGGCCGGCTGGGGCGAGATCGTCGGTGCTTCCGCCAAGCTGTCGAACTGGCGGCCGCAGAGCTATTACGACCAGCCGGGCAGGGGCACCAGGGCGCGCGATGGCGGCGGCGTGCTCCTCACCCAGGCCATCCACACGCTCGATCTCCTGATCTCGCTCGCGGGCTCGCCCGAGGAGGCAACGGCCTATGCGGTCACGACGAAAATCCATCGCATGGAGACGGAGGACTTGGCCGCCGGGGCCATCCGCTTCCCCAATGGCGCGATTGGCACGGTGAGCGCGACGACCTGCGCCTATCCCGGTTCCCCCGACGCGATCGAGCTGATCGGCACCAAGGGCACCGCCCGCATCGAGGGTTCGGCGATGCTCGCGCAGTTCCACGACGGCTCGGAGGCGCGGCAGGATGATGGTGCGGTGGGTGGAGGTGCGGGGGCCGATCCCATGGCCTTCCCGCACGATCACCACCGCGCGGTGCTGACGGATTTTCTCGATGCGATCGAAGAGGACCGTGAGCCGAAAGTCAGCGGGCGCGAGGCCCTGAAGGTCCACCGCCTCATCGATGCGTTGCTGCGCTCCGCCGAAACCGGCCTGCGCGAGAAGGTTGTTTAGCGACGTGGGCAGACCCGTTGAGAGGCGCGGTTGCACGCCGCAGAAGTGCTGACGGACGCTCAAGTGGGAACCGGCTCAACGATCCGACGGCCAACGCGAATAGCCCGTTACTTTGACAGTTGAGCCGGTTGGGTCGTTCAGGCATGGATCCTCGGGTCAAGCCCGAGGACGAAGGCATGGGGCGTTCCGACTGGTCGCCAACGCTGGAGATTTGCGGAATCCCTCTCCTCCTCGTCATCCTCGGGCTTGACCCGAGGATCCATGCCTGAACATTGCCGCTTCACCGGCGGTTGGACGTTATGCTCCGTTGATATATCGGTCCCAGCTCTCGCTTTGATCCCCTCACCCCCGCGGGCGGGCCACCGGCGGAACATAATCCTCCAGCTCCGGCGCGGGAAAGCGCACTGTCTCGCCGAGTTCGGCCGAGCGGTAGAGCCCCATCAGGATCTCCACCACCGCCACCCCGTCATGGAAGGTTTCGAGCGGCGTCTCGCCCTTGCGGAAGCATTCCACCATGTGCCGGTTCTCGTCCGTATAGCCGTAGATTCCGGCCTCGTCCTCCAGCACCGGCATCAGGCCCTGCTCGGCGTTCTGCTTCTCCACCAGATCCTCGCCTTCCGAGCCGGTGACGGCGCGCGACATGAAGACCTTGAGGCCTGTGCCGAGCGAGTTAAACTCCATGGCATATTCGGGGCCCAGCAATTCGAGCTGGATGCGCAGGCCCGCGCCCACATAGGCCCAGGAGGTGGTGGCCTCGATCATCAGCTCGTTGCCGTTCTCGTCTTCGAGTTCGACCACGCCGCGTGCGAAATCTTCCGAGGGGCGGTTGCGGTAGTCCACCTCCGCGCCATAGCGCTGGCGCAGCACGTCCGCATAATGCGGCCGGCTCCACTTGAGCGTGGCGACCGTGCCGTTGACCGCCTTCACCTTGAGCGAGCTGCGCGGTGCGCCGGGAGCGGTGAGCAGATGGCGCGCCACCTCCACGCTGTGGCACATCATGTCGGAAAGCACGCCGCCGCCCTGCTGGTCGCCCTGCCAGAACCAGGCCTCGTGCGGGCCGGAATGCTC
>Ga0182749_1002239_pt1 | contig 14291 bp, 14 predicted proteins | sample eDN3rd37CKraftMG_FD_128875 | JGI IMG/M metagenome (GOLD analysis project Ga0182749, IMG submission 128875) | Enriched Miracle-Growth compost microbial communities from Emeryville, California, USA - eDNA 3rd pass 37_C Kraft MG (version 2) (version 2) ...
AGGAGGTCGTGGATGATCTGGTCCTCGTCGCCGCCGGTGAGCAGCTGCGGCGGCTCGGCGCCGTCGCGCACGGCCTGCGCGCGCACGAGCTGGAAGGCGAACGACGCGACCGACCGTGCGAGCGGGCCCGAGGTCGCCCTGCCCACGGCGAGGGCGAGGCGGTCCCGCAGCGCCGTCGCCGTCTGCCGGGTCGGGGTGAGGACCAGCACGGCGTCGGGATCGACCCCCGCCGCCACGAGCCGGCGCACGCGCTCGACGATGACCGCCGTCTTGCCCGAACCGGGCGCCCCGGCCACCACGGCGGAGGCCTCGGGCGGGAGCGCGAGGACGGTGAGCTGACCGGCATCCCATGCCTGTGCACGCGTGTGGGCCGTCACCGTTCTCCTTCCGAAGTCCTCGGTCAACCTACCGAAGGTCGCCGACAGTCCATGTTCGCCGTGGGCGTGCGCCGGGCCGGGTCCCGGCCGTGCGGCGTGTCGTAGAGTTTCAACAGCGCCCGCCCCCGGGCAGCACGCGAGAAAGGCACTATCCGTGGAGATCCGCATCGGCATCGCCAACACCGGCCGTGAACTGAACTTCGAGACCAACGAGAGCGCCGACGACGTCAAGAAGTCGATCGCGGCTGCGCTGGACTCGGCGTCGACGCACGTGACGTTCGCCGACAACAAGGGCAACTCCTACATCGTGCCGACCGCGGGACTGGCCTACGTCGAGCTCGGCAGCGAGGAATCGCGCCGCGTCGGCTTCGTCGCCTGACATGCTGATCGTCCTGGGGTTCGTCTTCGGCGCCGTCATCGGCGCGGCGGTCCACTTCGGCACGAAGCACCGCGACACCCGCGGAGCCGCCCTCGCCCCCGTGCTCGGCGCCGCCGTCGCCGGACTGGCCTGGCTCATCATGACCTGGCTCGGTCTCGCCGACACCGGCTGGATCTGGCTCGTCGCGATCGCGGCGCCCCTCGCTGTCACGTGGCCGACCGTCGCGCTCCTCACGCGGGCGCGAGTCGCCCACGACGAGCGCGAGCGCGTGCGCCTCAAGATCGCCTGACCCGCCCGCTCCCGGGCGGCTCGGGCCGGCTGCCGACGCGGTTCAGGCCGCGAGCCCCATCGCGTCCATGCGTCGCGCGTGCGCGCCCATGAGCTCCGTGAAGACGGGCTCGACGCGCTTCTCCTCGGCCTCTCCGAGGCTCCCCTGCAGGGCCGAGCGCGCGATGAGGAGCGTGTCGCCCACGAGGCGACGGCCCCACAGCGCGAGCAGCGAGCGCCACTGCTCGTCCGCCGCGATCGCGTCGGTGAGGATGTCGACGATCGCCTCGCGGTCGTCGTCACCCTGCAGGATCCGCGCGACCCGGCGGCCGGTGTCGCCGTAGCTGGTCGCGAGCGCGTAGTAGAAGTCGTCGAGCATCCCGGCGGTGATGTGCACCGACAGGAGCGTCTCCTGCGGACGCACGCCGTGGGTCGCGCGGCGGAACGCGTCCAGCTCCTCGCGGAAGGGCAGCATGACGGCGGTCGGATCGTCGCCCCGCTCGCGGATGAGCGCGACGATGTCCTGGTGCTTCGTGAGGGCGGCCCCCGCCGCGCGCGACAGCGCCTCCTTCTTGGCGAGCTCGGGCGTGGAGGCGATGAGCTCGCTGAGCGTCTCGAAGTAGCCGAGCTGCAGGTACGCGGCCTGACCGAGGAACGTGCTCACGTCCGGGGCGAGCTCGGCGAAGTCCACCCGCGTCGCGTCGCCGACCTCGCCCCGCGAGCGCAGATGCAGAACACGGCCCGGGGTGCGTCGCTGCCAGAACCACCTCACCACGTGCCCAGCCTAGTTTCGCCGCCGTGGATCCTGCGCACTCCGCGTGTTCGCGGTCCTCCCAGGGCCGTCCGGTAGGCTGTGCACGTCCCCGGCACCGGATCGGGGCCCCGCGCCCGTGGATGAGTTACGGCGTGGAACACACTCCGCCCCCGACGGGGGCGTACGAGACAGGGCAGCCTCTCACTGCCGGACGGGCATTACTCGCTATGACTTCGTTCGCCGACCTCGGCGTCGATCAGGACATCGTCGACACCCTCGCGTCGAAGGGCATCACCGACGCGTTCCCCATTCAGGAGCAGACCATCCCCCTCGGCCTCCCCGGCCAGGACATCATCGGCCAGGCCAAGACCGGCACCGGCAAGACGTTCGGCTTCGGCATCCCCGTGGTGCAGCGTCTGGGCCTCGACCCGGAGCCGGGCGTCAAGGCGCTCATCGTCGTCCCGACGCGTGAGCTCGCGGTGCAGGTCTACGAGGACATCGACATGCTGACCTCTGGCCGCTCCACGAGCGTCGTCGCCATCTACGGCGGCAAGGCCTACGAGGGCCAGATCGAGCAGCTCAAGGCCGGTGCGCAGATCGTCGTGGGCACGCCCGGGCGCCTCATCGACCTGTCGAACCAGCGCCTGCTGGACCTGTCGCACGCGACGGAGGTCGTGCTCGACGAGGCCGACAAGATGCTGGATCTCGGCTTCCTCCCCGACATCGAGAAGATCTTCCAGAAGGTCCCCGCGGTCCGTCACACGCAGCTGTTCTCGGCGACCATGCCGGGGCCGATCGTCGCCCTCGCCCGCCGGTTCATGAACAACCCGATCCACATCCGCGCCACGGACCCGGACGAGGGCCTCACGCAGGCGAACATCCGCCACCTCGTCTACCGCGCGCACGCGCTCGACAAGGATGAGGTCATCGCCCGCATCCTGCAGGCCGAGGGCCGCGGCAAGACGGTGATCTTCACGCGCACCAAGCGCGCCGCCCAGAAGCTCGTCGACGAGCTCGGCGACCGCGGGTTCAACGCGGCCGCCGTCCACGGCGACATGAGCCAGGAGTCGCGCGAGCGCTCCATGGCCGCGTTCAAGGCGGGCAAGAAGGACGTCCTCATCGCGACGGATGTCGCAGCGCGCGGCATCGACGTCGACGACGTGACGCACGTCATCAACCACACGATCCCCGACGACGAGAAGGCGTACCTGCACCGCGTGGGCCGCACCGGTCGCGCCGGCAAGACGGGCATCGCGGTGACCTTCGTCGACTGGGACGACCTGCACAAGTGGGCGCTCATCAACCGCGCGCTCGAGTTCGGCCAGCCCGAGCCGATCGAGACGTACTCGTCGAGCCCGCACCTGTACACGGACCTCGACATCCCGGCGGGGACCAAGGGACGCATCGCGACGGCCCCGAAGACGCAGACCGTGCGCACGCAGCAGCCGGGCCGCGCGGCGGACGCCGCCGCCGAGGCCGGCGAGGGCGGCACGACCCGTCGTCGCCGCCGCCGCACCCGCAGCAGCGACCGGGTCGGCTCCACCTTCGCCGAGGGCGCGCAGAGCACCGAGTCGTCGCAGAGCGCCTCCGCGGCGACCTCGACCGCCGACGCGCACACCGCCGCGGGCGGGGGCACGCACGACGGCGGCGGCGCGGAGCACCACGACGGTCGCCCCGCCGCTGCCCGGCGTCGCCGTCGTCGTCGCCGTTCGGGCGGCGGCCAGCCTCAGGGCGCCTGACCCGGCGCTCACGCCGCCCCGCGGCATCCGCCCTCCCGTTCGCCGGTCTTCGCCTTCGCCGGTCTTCGCCTTCGCCGGAGGAAGGCGTTTCGCCGAGGGAAGGCCGATCCCGCACGAATTCGCCTTCCTCGGGCGATCTGCCGCCCCTCGGCGACGCCCGCGCGCGGCGTCGTCGCCCCGGCGGCGGCCGGCCGCAGGGCGCCTGACCTCTGCGCGCTCACTCCGCCTCGCGGCATCCGCCCTCCCGTTCGCCGGTCTTCACCTTCGCCGGAGGAAGGCGGTTCGCCGAGGGAAGGCCGATCCCCCACGAATCCGCCTTCCTCGGGCGAATCGCCGCCCCTCGGCGACGCCCGCGCCGGCGACGCCCGCGCAACCCGGCCCCGCGCCTACGGGTAGACGGGCGCCGTCCCGGTGCCGCGCTCGATGATGCGGGCGACCATGGCGTCGGACGTCGTGTTCTCGCCGGGGCGGTTGGGCTTGCCGAGCCCGTGGTAGTCGCTCGAGCCCGTCATGATGAGGTCGCGCTCGGCGGCGATGCGCCGCAGGGTGCGCCTGCCCTCGTCCCGGTTCTCCCGGTGGTCGATCTCGAAGCCCGCCAGGCCGTGGTCGAGCAGCTCATCCATGAGGGGCATCGGCAACAGGCCCGCCCGCCCCGCGGGATGCGCGATGATCGGCACTCCCCCGGCCCCCACGATGAGGTCGACGGCCACGACCGGATGCGGCGCGTACAGCGCGACGTAATAGTCGTTGCGCGGACTCAGGATGTCGGCGAAGGCCTCGCTGCGGTCGGCGACGAAGCCCTTCGCGACGAGCGCGTCGGCGATGTGCGGTCGCCCGACGGTGGCGCCGTCCGTCGTCTGGGCGAGGATGTCGTCCCACGTGAGGTCGTAGTCCCGCGAGATGCGCTCGGCCATCGTGTGGGCGCGCGTGAGCCGTGACGCGCGGATGCGGTCGGTCTCGGCGCGCAGGGCGGGCTCGTCGGGGTCGACGAGGTAGGCGAGCACGTGGACGGAGCGCCACTCGTACTTGGCGGACAGCTCCATCCCGGGGAGGAAGGTCATGCCGAGGGACGTCGCCGCCTCGGCCGCCTCGGCCCACCCCGACGTCGTGTCGTGGTCCGTCAGCGCGGCGGTGCGCAGACCCGCCCGGTGGGCGGCCGCCATGACGTCGGCGGGGCGCTCGGTGCCGTCTGACTGCAGAGAGTGCAGGTGCAGGTCGCTCGGCCCCTGGAACCTGTGCTCCCCCATGATCCGAGCGTAGCGCGGCGACACGACGCGGCTCGGCATCCGGCGATCTGCCAGGCTCCTCACATAGGCTCGCGGACGTGTTTCGGCTCGTGGGGATCCTGACGACGGTGTTGTTCACCATCGCGGCGGCGGTTCTCACCTGGCCCCAGTTCTTCCGCGTCGAGCGCATGTATCCGGTCGCCCAGATCGTCTCGATGCGCGGTGTCCTGGTCCTCGCCTTCGCGGCGATCCTGCTCCTCGCGCTCCTGCTCGCACTGGCCCGTCCGCTGCGCGGTTTCGCGGCCTCCCTCGCGATCGTCTCGCTGCTCGCGGGCGGCGCCAACGCAGCGATCCTCGTCGTGCGCGGGACCGGCACGGACAGCCTCCCCGAGCCGACCGAGACGAGCGTGCGGGTCATGACGTGGAACACGGCAGGCTCGGCGACCGACCCCGACCTCATCGCGCGCACGGCGGTCGCGATGGACGCCGACATCGTCGCCCTGCCCGAGACGACGCAGGAGAACGGCGAGGCCGTCGCGATCGCGATGCGCGAGCTCGATCACCGCATGTGGGTGCACAACGCCCGCTACCCCGGATGGGACGCGCGGTCGACGACGATCCTCATCTCGCCCGAACTCGGCGACTACTCCGTCATCGAGTCGTCCGAGGACGGCTCCAGCAACACGTCGACCGTGCCGAGCGCCGTCGCGATGCCGGTGAACGGCGACGGGCCGATCGTCGTGGCCGTGCACGTCGTCGCCCCGCGGCAGGAGTACATGGACGACTGGCGCGACGACCTGCAGTGGGTCGCCGACCAGTGCGCCGACGACAACGTCATCATGGCGGGCGACTTCAACGCCACGATCGACCACATGGCCGGCTACGGCACCGGGGGCGGCACGCTGGGCCGGTGCACGGATGCCGCGGCGGCGACCGGGAACGGCGCGGTCGGCACGTGGTCCAGCGCCGTTCCGAGCCTGCTCGGCACGCCGATCGACCACGTCATGACCTCGTCCGGCTGGCGCGCGACCGGGAGTGTCGTCATCACGTCGCTCGACGACTCCGGCAGCGACCACCGTCCCCTCGTCGTCCAGCTCGAGCCCACCGGCTGACCCTGCTCGTCGCGGCCGGTCCGTGCGAGACTGGAGGCATGAGCGACAGCGGGCAGCAGACCCAGGAGACCGCGCCGTCGACGAACACGAATCGTCGCCAGCCGTTCCCCCAAGGATTCCTCGACACGATCTCGACGGGCTGGGCGGACCGCCCGGACTCGACCCCGCCGCAGCGCGCCCAGGCGCCGTACGCGGCCCGGCGCCGCGAGGCCGTCTCCCGCGCGTTCGCGGGACGGCGCGTCGTCGTTCCGGCCGGCTCGCTCAAGGAGCGCAGCAACGACACCGACTACCCGTTCCGCGCGCACTCGGCGTTCTCGCACCTGACCGGGTGGGGCGCCGACGCCGAGCCCGACTCGGTGCTCGTCTTCGAGCCGACCCCCGATGGGCACGATGTCACCCTCTACTTCCGCGAGCGCGCCGATCGCACGACGCCGGAGTTCTATTCCGACGCGACCATCGGCGAGTTCTGGATCGGTCCGCGCCCGTCGCTGGCCGGCGTCGCCGCGGACCTCGGGCTGGCGACCGCGCACATCGACGCGTTCACGCCCGGGGAGGAGGATGCGGTCGTCGGTGAGGACGCCGAGCTGACGCGCTTCGTGTCGGAGCTGCGTCTCGTCAAGGACGAGTATGAGATCGAGCAGATGCGCCTGGCGGTCGCGGTCACCGCGAAGGGCTTCGACGACATCGTCTCCGAGCTCCCCGCCATCGTCGAGCACCCGCGGGGCGAGCGCGTGGTCGAGAGCGTCTTCCACCGCCGTGCCCGCACCGACGGCAACTGGGAGGGCTACGACACGATCGCCGCCTCCGGCCCGCACGCGTGCTACCTGCACTGGACGCGCAACGACGGCACGGTCGTGCCCGGCGACCTCATCCTCGTGGATGCGGGCGTCGAGATCGAGAGCCTCTACACGGCGGACATCACACGCACGATCCCCGTCAACGGCCGCTTCAGCGACGTGCAGCGCCGCGTCTACGAGACGGTGCGCGAGGCCGCCGACGCCGCCTTCGCGGTCGCCCGTCCCGGCATCCCCTTCCGCGCCGTGCACGAGGCCGCGATGGAGGTCATCGCACGCCGCACCGCCGAGTGGGGCCTGCTGCCGGTGACCGCCGATGAGGCGCTCGACGCCGACAAGGGCGGCCAGCACCGCCGCTACATGGTCCACGGCACGTCGCACCACCTGGGCATCGACGTCCACGACTGCGCGCAGGCCCGCCGCGAGATGTACTACGACGGCATCCTCGAGCCGGGCATGGTCTTCACGATCGAGCCGGGACTGTACTTCCAGATCGACGACCTCACCGTGCCCGGGGAGTACCGCGGCATCGGCGTGCGCATCGAGGACGACGTGCTGGTCACCGAGGATGGTGTGGAGAACCTCTCCGCGGCCATCCCCCGCACGGCCGACGAGGTCGAGGCGTGGGTGCAGCGGCTCAACCCCGCGCTGTGACCCTCACTCCCCCGGCGGCCTTCACGACGCGCCCCACCCTCACGGGCACCTTCGGGATGGCGGCCTCCACGCACTGGCTGGCGACCGCGTCCGCGCAGGCGGTGCTCGAGCGCGGCGGCAACGCGTTCGACGCCGTCGTCGCCGGAGGCTTCGTGCTGCACGTCGTCGAGCCGCACCTCAACGGTCCGGGCGGCGACCTCGTCGGGATCTTCGCGACCGCCGAGGCGCCGGACACCCCCGTCGTGCTCATGGGGCAGGGACCCGCTCCCGCCGGCGCCACGATCGCGCACTACCGCGCCGAGGGCCTCGACCTCGTGCCCGGCGCGGGAGGACTGGCGGCAGCCGTTCCCGCCGCGGTCGACGCGTGGCTCCTGCTCCTGCGCGACCACGGCACCCTCGAGCTCGCCGACGTCCTCTCCTACGCGATCGGCTACGCGCAGGACGGCGCTCCCCTGCTTCCCGCGGCGGCGGCGACCATCGGCCGGGTCGCCGACCTGTTCCGCGAGCACTGGCCGAGCTCCGCGGAGCTGTGGATGCCGGAGGGCACCGTCCCCGAGGCCGGGACGCTGGTGCGCAACCCGGCGTACGCGCGGGTCCTCGAGGGGCTCATCGCCGCGGGCGCCGGCGCACCGGACCGCGCGGCTCGCATCGACGCGGCGCGGACGGAGTGGAAGACCGGACTGGTCGCGCACGCGGCATCCGCCTTCCTGTCCGCGCCCCACCGGCACTCGAGCGGCACCGATCACGCCGCGGTCATCGCCCCGGAGGACTTCGCCGCGTTCGACGCCGGCTACGAGGATGCCGTCACGGCCACGTTCCGCGGGCACACGATCGCCAAGGCGGGCCCGTGGACGCAAGGGCCGGCGCTCCTCGAGACGATGCGCATCCTCGACGGGCTCGCCGACGACGACATCGATCCGTCGACCGCGCGCGGCGCGCACACGATCCTCGAGGCGCTCAAGCTCGCCCTGGCGGACCGCGACGCGTATCTCGGCGACGGCGCCCCCGTCGACGACCTGCTCTCCGACGACTACATCGCCGCCCGCCGCGCCCTCATCGGCGACACCGCGTCGCACGAGTGGCGTCCCGGGACGCTGCCCGACCGCGAGCCGTTCCGCCCGGCCCTGCGCACGGAGGCGGCCGCCGCCGCGGGCACGGGTGAGCCGACCGTCGCGCGCACCGGAGACACCCGCGGCGACACCTGCCACATCGACGTCGTGGACCGCTGGGGCAACATCGTCGCCGTGACGCCGTCGGGCGGATGGCTGCAGTCCTCCCCCACGATCCCCGAGCTCGGGTTCTGCCTCGGCACGCGCCTGCAGATGACCTGGCTCGACGAGGCCTCGCCGTCGGCGCTGCGCCCGGGGCGACGCCCGCGCACGACGCTGACGCCCACGCTCGTGCTGCGCGACGGGCGTGCCCGCATGGCGCTGGGAACGCCCGGCGGCGACCAGCAGGAGCAATGGCAGGTGCCGGCGCTCATCCGGATGCTCGCCGGCGGCTACACCGGCCAGCAGGCGATCGACGCGCCCACGCTGCACTCGGTCGCCCTCGTCGACTCGTTCTGGCCCCGCACCTGGTCTCCCGCCGGCGCCGTCGTCGAGGACCGCCTCGGCGACGGCGTCGTCGCGGAGCTGCGCGAGCGCGGCCACGCGGTCGTGCGCGCCGGAGGCTGGGCGCTCGGCCGTCTCAGCGCCGTCGGGATCGATCGCGAGCGCGGCCTGGTGTGGGCCGCCGCGAACGCTCGCGGCATGCAGGGCTACGCCGCCGGCCGCTGACGCCGCGCACGGGCACGCTCAGGAGGGCGCGACGACCTCGCGCATCCAGTCGGTCACGAGCGATGCGAGGCTCGCGCCGATCTCGTCGGCGGTGCGCTTGCGGCCCTTGACCTCGAACCCGTGGCCGCCGCCCGCCATCCACTCGAGCGTCGCGACCTGGCAGGAGGCCACGGCCTCCTCGAGCTGCGCGTGCGGCACGACGAACGGATCGTGGGTCCCCGACACGAACAGCTGCGGGGCGGCGATGGCCGGCAGGTGGGCGACGCGCGGCTGCTCGGGGCGTCCGGGCGGATGCAGCGGATAGCCGAGGTAGACGAGGCCCGCGGGATCGATCACGCCCTCGGATGCCGCCATCGAGGCCATCCGGCCGCCGTACGAGCGCCCGGAGGCGAAGACGGTGCCGAACCCGCCGTCGGCGAGGAAGTCGAACACGCCGCCCCACGTGGCGATCGCGTGAGCGGGGGCGCCGGGCATGCGGCGGCCGGCCTCCGTGTACGGGAAGTTGAAGCGCAGCGTCGCGACGCCCTCGTCGCGCATCGCGGCGGCGAACCCGACGAGGAACGGGTGCGCGTAGGTCGTGCCCGCGCCGTGGGCTATCGCGAGGGTCGCCCAGGCGTCCGGGTCTCCCGCGAGAGCCCCCGACACGGTGGCCTCCCCCGTCGGCAGCGCGACGGGGATGCGCACCTCGAGCTCGTCCATCAGCTCGGCCTGGTGTCGTCGCCGGGCTGCGCCGGCTCGGTGTCCCCGGGCGGGGCCGGGTCGACGGCGCCGGCGTCCGGGACGGGCCCGTCGGGCGCAGGCTCCCCGGCGGGGGGCGTGATGCGCTGCCCGTACTGCGGCGGATCCGTGGGAGCCGGCGGAGCGGGCGCGGGTGCCGCAGGCCCTGCCGCACCGGGACCGGCGGGGGCGGTGGGACCGCCCGCCGTCGCCGGGGCCGTGCCCGGGGGAGGGGTCGTCACGCCGGAGCCCAGGATCTGGCGCGCCTTGTGCACGCTCGAGGCGAGCACCGTCACGTCGTAGTGGTCCGCGATGACCTGCATGACGCTCGCGTAGTCGCGCCGCCGGCGCACGAACGAGTAGGCGATGATGCTCAGCAGCATGCCCAGGGCGATGCCGACGAACAGCACCCCGACGAACGCCTGGATCGGCACGGACGGCGAGCCCAGGACGAGGAACGCCGAGAAGAGCAGACCGAGCAGCAGGCCGTTGATCGCTCCGGAGCGCGCTGCCGTGGCATAGCCGAGACGGCCGGTCACGCGCTCGACCGAGCGGAGCCCGACGCCCACGATCGCGATGTCGCGCGCGGGCACCTCGGCGGCGATCAGCCGCGACACGGCCTTCTGCGCGGCCTCGTAGTCGGGGTAGCGCGCGACGGCGTCACCCACGGCCTCCGTCCGACCTCTCGGCATCCCACCCATGCTCATACGGACATCCTCCCACGAGCGTCGCGCGCGGTCCCGTCCGACCGGCCGCGACACCGCTCCGGGACGGCACCCAGGCTGGCGCCGGAGCGGGGTCTACGCTGGGAATGTGAGCACGCAGAGGGTATTCGTCGCGCGCCTTGCCGGGTGCTCGGTCTTCGACCCCGCGGGCGACCGGCTCGGCAAGGTCCGGGATGTCGTCGTCGTGTTCCGAAAAGACGATCCGCCGCGCGTCGTCGGTCTCGTGTGCGAGATCCCCGGGCGGCGGCACGTGTTCCTCTCGATCGGACGGGTGACCTCGATCGCGACCGGCCAGGTCATCACGACCGGCCTCATCAACGTGCGCCGCTTCCAGCCGCGCGGCGGCGAGGTGCGCATCCTCGCCGAGCTCGTGGGGCGCAAGGTCTTCTTCCGCGACGGCTCCGGCGAGGCGCAGATCGAGGACGTCGCGATCGAGCGCAACCGCCTCGGCGAGTGGGATGTCGGCCAGCTCTTCCTGCGCAAGCCGAAGACGAGCGCGTCGCCCTTCGCGAAGGGGCCCACGACGTTCGCCGCGTGGAGCGAGGTGCGCGAGAGCGCGGTGCCCGGTGAGGCCCAGTCGGCCGAGCAGCTCGTCGCGAGCTACTCGGAGCTCAAGGCCGCCGACCTCGCCAACACCCTCCTCGACCTGCCCGAGGAGCGTCTGCTCGAGGTCGTCGACGAGCTTCCCGACGAGCGACTCGCGGACGCCCTCGAGGAGATGCCCGAGGACGAGCAGGTGCACATCCTCGAAGCCCTCGACGACGAGCGCGCCGCCGACATCCTGGACGCGATGGAGCCGGACGACGCCGCCGACGTGCTGGCGCAGTTCGCCGAGGACCAGCGTGAAGAGCTCCTCGACCTCATGGAGCCCGAAGAGGCCGAGGACGTCCGCGCGCTCCTCAAGTACAGCCCCGACACCGCCGGCGGCCTCATGACCCCCGAGCCGATCGTGCTGTCCGCCGACGCCACCGTCGCCGAGGCGCTCGCGCTCATCCGCCGGCACGAGCTGCACCCCGCCCTCGCGGCGGCGGTGTTCGTCACGCTGCCGCCGTACGAGACGCCGACCGGTCGCCTGCTGGGCACGGTCCACTTCCAGCGGATGCTGCGCTACCCGCCGCACGAGCGGCTCGGCGCGATCATCGACGACACGCTCGATCCGGTGCCGGCGACCGCGTCGGCCGCCGAGGTCGCGCGGATGCTGGCGAGCTACAACCTCGTCTCGCTCCCGGTCGTCGACCAGGCCCACCGCCTCGTGGGCGCCGTCTCCGTCGACGACGTCCTGGACTACCTGCTGCCCGAGGACTGGCGCTCGCAGGAGGGCGATGACGCGCCCCCGGCGCCGGCGGTGTCCACCCAGACGGCGACGTCGCTGCCCCTCGGGCAGCTCCGCGGGACGGGGAGGCGGCGCTGATGGCACGACCCACACGACAGCCCTCCCTCGACGCGCCCCGCGGTCGCTCGGGCATGCTGGGCCGCACCCCGCAGCCGTCGCGCGACCGGTTCGGCCGCTTCTCGGAGGCCTTCGCCCGCGGCATGGGCACGTCCGGCTTCCTCATCGGCATGACGATCTTCGTCGTCGTGTGGCTGGCCTGGAACACCCTCGCTCCCCGGGAATGGCAGTTCGACCCGCGCGAGTACAACTTCACGCTGCTCACGCTCATCCTGTCGCTGCAGGCCTCGTACGCCGCCCCGCTCATCCTGTTGGCGCAGAACCGGCAGGACGACCGCGACCGCGTGCAGATCGAGCAGGACCGACAGCGCGCCGAGCGCAACCTCGCCGACACCGAGTACCTCGCCCGCGAGGTCGTCGCGCTGCGCATGGCCCTCACCGAGGTCGCGAGCGAGGTCCTCACGCGCGACGCGCTGCGTCAGGAGCTCAAGGCGTTCCTCGACAGGCTCGACGAGCGCGACGACGAGGCCAAGGAGCCGGCGGGGTCGTGAGCTCCGATCCGAACGCCGCCGTGCGGGCCGCCGTCGGGGCCGTCACGGATCCCGAGCTGCGCCGCCCGATCGGCGACCTCGACATGATCCGCGACGTGCGCGTCGAGGACGGCGTCGCGCACGTGGGCATCGCGCTGACGATCGTCGGATGCCCGGCCGCGACGCGTATCGAGAACGACGTGCGCGCCGCTGCGGCATCCGTCCCCGGGATCGCGGACGTCGCCGTCGAGGTCGGCGTCATGTCCCCCGACGAGCGCCGCGCCCTCACCGAGAAGCTGCGCGCCGGTCGACCCGCCCGGGGCATGCCGTTCGGGCCCGGCTCCCTCACGCGCGTCATCGCCGTCACGAGCGGCAAGGGCGGCGTGGGCAAGTCGACCCTGACCGCGAACCTCGCCGTGGCGCTCGCCCGCCGCGGCCTCGCCGTCGGTCTCATCGACGCCGACGTGCACGGGTTCTCGATCCCCGGGCTCGTCGGGCTGCTCGACGCGCACGGGCGCGCCCCGCAGCCCACGCGCCTGGACGACATGATGCTCCCGCCGGTCGCCCACGACGTCAAGGTGATCTCGATCGGCATGTTCCTGCGCGAGGAGGACGGCGGCGCGGTGGCGTGGCGCGGTCCGATGCTGCACCGGACGGTCGAGCAGTTCCTCACGCACGTGTACTTCGGCGACCTCGACGTGCTGCTCCTGGACATGCCGCCCGGGACCGGCGACGTCGCCATCTCGGTGGGGCAGCTGCTCCCGCACGCCGAGGTCATCGTGGTCACCACGCCGCAGGCCGCGGCGTCGGATGTCGCGGTGCGCAGCGGGCTGGTGGCGCGTCAGACCGGGCAGCGTCTCATCGGCGTCGTGGAGAACATGGCCGGTCTCACGCTCCCGGACGGCACGACGCTCGAGCTGTTCGGCAGCGGCGGCGGTGCGGCGGTCGCGGCCGCGCTCTCCACGGACGAGGCGGAGGTGCCGCTGCTGGCATCCGTCCCGCTGAGCCCCGCCCTGCGCGCGGGCGGAGACGCCGGCGAGCCGATCGTGGTGGCCGATCCGACGGATGCCGCCGCGCAGGCGATCGATGATCTCGCCGCGTCGATCGTCGCGACGGGACGCGGCCTCACCCGCCGCTCGCTCCCGCTGCGCCCGCGGTGAGACGCGTGAGCGGCTAGGTCGCCTCCATGTCGAAAGGCGGCGGGTCGTCGGCGGAGAACGACACCCGACCGAGGGGCGACAGGCGCGGCGAGGTCACCGAGGGGGCGCTGGTCGTGGTCGTCCCCGCGCCGCCCGCGGCTGCTCCGGCGGCGCCCGAGGCGGCCGTCTCGCCGGGTCCTCCGGGCGAGACCGGCTTGACGGGTGCCAGCGGCGCATCGTCGAGGAGCGCCTCGCGGATGATGCGGCGCGGGTCGTACTGGCGGGGGTCCAGCTTGCGCCAGTCGACGTCGGTGAACTCGGGCCCCATCTCGTCGCGGACACGGTCCTGCGCCCCGCGCAGGAACTCGCGAGCACGCCCCGCGAAGCGCGCGAGAGCCTCCGCGTAGCGCGGCAGCCGCTCGGGTCCGATGAGGAAGGCGGCGAGGATCCCGAGAATGAGGAGCTTCTCGGGAGTCAGGCCGAAGAACATGCCTTCAGGTTACCCGTCGCGCCTGCACGCGGACGCCTGCGAAGCCCCGTAGCCTGGAAGCGGAGGCGCACATGAGCGACAGGGATGCAGACGCGCGGTTCGCGCAGGAGACGGTCGTCGAACCGGACCACATCGCGCGCGCCCGCGCCCACGCGCTGGAGCTCGGCGCCGACCCGGTGAGCCCGGCCGTCGGCGCGCAGTGCGCGCTCCTGGCTGCCGC
>Ga0182749_1002242_pt1 | contig 14285 bp, 15 predicted proteins | sample eDN3rd37CKraftMG_FD_128875 | JGI IMG/M metagenome (GOLD analysis project Ga0182749, IMG submission 128875) | Enriched Miracle-Growth compost microbial communities from Emeryville, California, USA - eDNA 3rd pass 37_C Kraft MG (version 2) (version 2) ...
CGCGACCGCGACCGGGTCGCGTCGGAGCTCACGGAGGCGCAGCGGTGCGAGCTGAACGCCGTCGCGGGCTACGCCTGGCGGCTGGCGGAGGCGGGCTGGTGCCACCTGCTCCAGCGGCGCGTGGCGCTGGAGTGCTTCGCCTACCTCCTCGTCGTGCGGCCTCGCCCACGGCAGCAGCGCGCCGCGGTGCCGGCGCCTCCGGCCCAGAAGCGTCGGGTGACCGCTCCCGTCCCGGTTCCCGCCCTGGCGGAGGCGGCGTGATGGACGCGCGCAGCAACCGCCCGACGCTCGACGCCGTGCGCGCCATGCCGGTCGGCGACGTCATCGCGCTGCCGGCCGAGCACCTCGCCCTCCTGCAGGCGGACGCGCGTGAGGCGGTCGAGGCCGCCAAGCGCCTGCAGGACTGGATCGAGGCCGCCGTCGCGCTGCGCTACGAGCAGCGCGCGGTCGGCGCCCGCGCCGCGGTCGGCAAGGACACCGGCACGGTCCGCTTTCAGGACGGCGCGGTCGAGATCACCGTCGAGCTCCCGAAGCGCGTCGAGTGGGACGGAAGGCGCCTGGCCGCGCTCGCCGATCAGATCCGCGCCGGCGGCGAGGATCCGGCGGAGTACATCGAGACGGCGCTGCGCGTCTCGGAGCGCGCCTACGCCGCCTGGCCCGAGCGCATCCGCCAAGCCTTCGAGCCGGCCCGCACGGTGCGCACGGGGAAGCCCGTCTACCGCCTGACGATCTGCACCGACCGCGAGCTGCGGGACGGCCCGCACGGCCCTGGCATCCGGCAGCCCCGGGGAGGGTCGCGCTGATGGCGCTGCGCATCATCACCGCCGACGAGCGCCTGTCGGAAGCCGCCAACAAGACGACCATGGCGATCGTCGGCGAGAGCGGCGCGGGCAAGACCACGCTGGTCAAGGCGCTGCCCGAGGCCACGACCCTCTTCCTCGACCTCGAGGCCGGGATGAAGTCCGTCCAGGACTGGCGTGGCGACAGCATCCCGATCCGCTGCTTCGAGGACATGGTGGTCATGGCCTCGCTGATCGGCGGCCCCAACCCGGCGGCCCCGCCCGCGGCCTTCTTCTCGAACGAGCACTACGCGCACTACGCCGCGCAGCACCCTGGCCTGGTCGACCTGCTGGCGACGAAGTCCATCATTTTCGTCGACAGCATCACCGACCTGACGCGCCAGGCGATGGTCTGGGCCAAGAAGCAGCCCGAGGCCTACTCGGAGAAGTCCGGCCGCCCCGACACGCGCGGCGCCTACGGCCTGCTCGGCCGCGAGGTGATCGGCCTGCTGAAGCACCTGCAGCACGCGCCGGGCAAGACCGTGATCCTGGTCGGCATCCTGGAGAAGCACACCGACGAGTTCGGGCGCACCACTTGGCAGCCGCAGATGGAGGGCGGCAAGGCCGGCCGCGAGCTCCCCGGCATCGTCGACCAGGTCATCACCCTCGCGCTCTTCTCCCGCGACGCCGACGGTGCGCTGCAGCTCGACCCGCAGCGCGGCACCGAGCGCCGGCTCGTCTGCCAGGCCGGCAACCGCTTCGGCCTGCCCGCCAAGGACCGCTCCGGCCGGCTCGACGAGACCGAGCCGCCCGACCTCCGCGCCCTGCTCCGCAAGATCAACGCGCAGCCCGCCCGCGCCTGACCACCAGCCGAGAGACCCAGCCATGTACGACATGAACGACGCCGAGCTGCCGCGCAGCTCCGACCTGATCCCGGACGGCACCTTCGCCAAGGTCACGATGGCGATCCGCCCCGGCGGCCTCGACGGCCAGGGCGAGGTGGACCGCGGCCTGCTGAAGGCCTCCCGCAGCGGCGGCGACGTGCGGATGATCGATGCCGAGTTCACGGTGGTCGTCGGCCCGCACGCCAAGCGCAAGTTCTGGCAGAACTTCACCGTCGCCGGTGGCAAGGTGGACGAGCAGGGCGTGTCGATCGGCTGGAAGATCTCGAAGGGGACCTTCCGCGCGATGATCGACAGCGCCTGCGGTCTCGACCCGCAGGACATGGGCGAGGCGGCGCGGGCCAAGCGGGTGCTGCGCGGCCTCGCGGACCTCTCGGGCATCACCTTCGCCGCGAAGATCTGCGTCGAGCCGTCGAGCGATGCGCGCTACAGCGCGAGCAATCGGCTGGACCGCGTCGTCCTGCCCGGCGAGCCGGAGTACGCGCGGATCATGGCCGGCGAGCCGGTGCCGGCGTCGCCTTCCGCCCCGCGCCCCGCCAAGCAGGCCGTAGCACCCGCGCCCGCGGCCCCGGCCTGGGCGAGCGCGGGCCCGCCCGCCGCGGCGCCCGCCGCGCACCACCAGTGGGCGGCCCCGGCGGCCCAGCCGCCGCTCCCGCCATCGCCGCCCGCCCAGGCCCCGCTCGCGGGCGGCCCCGCCTGGCTGAACGGCTGATGGCGGCATGGCGCGACGTCGCTGGGGCGGCCGGCTGCGGGAGGTGCGGCCGCCCCCGGGCCGGCAGCCGCCGCCGCGCGGCTGCACGCCGGAGGACCAGGTGCGCCGCCTGGTCTGCGCGCTCTGCGGCCGCGAGGCGAAGGGCTTCGGCTACGTGCACGAGATGCGGCTCGGCGAGTTCCCGCACCACCGCTTCTGCTCGATGGCCTGCTGCGACGCCGGCGGCGCGCTGGCGCGGAGATCGAGCGGCGTGATCGACAGGACGCCGATGGAGGCCCAGGCGGTCAAGGAGGCGCGCCGGCCCTTCGCTGAGGTGCTGACGGAGTTGGGCCTCATGACAACCTTCGCCGACCGCAGCGCGGCCGAGATCGACCGCCTGATCGAGGCCTGCGTGGACGGCTTCCAGGCCTCCATGCGCCGGCAGGCGGCCGAGCGCGACCCGCTCGACGACCCGATTCCTTTTAGCTGAGGGGACATCGCCATGAGCACCGGAGAGATCTGGCGCGACGTCCCCAGCGTGCTTGGCGTGCTGGCCAGCAGCGAGGGGCGCGTGATGATCGCGCCGTATCGCGGACCGATGCCCAACGGAGGGGAGCGTCCCTACGGCGGAACGCCGACCTTCGGCGTCTGGAACAAGACGGATGGGCGCTTCGTCACGACGGTGGGCGAGCGGACCTGGAAGGTCGCGCGGCTCGTCGCAGAGGCATTCCACGGACCGCCTCCTTTCGAAGGCGCCGTGGTGATGCACCTCGACGAGAACGCCGCCAACAACCGAGCGAGCAATCTGCGCTGGGGCACGCAGAAGGAGAACCTGAACGCGCCGGGCTTCCTCGACTACTGCCGCAACAGGACCGGGGCGGACAGCCCGACCGCGAAGGCCCGCCAGAAGCGGAGTGTGGGATGCTCGACCTGAACTCCGGCTCCGGCGCCATCTACGGGCGCGGCGACGCGCCGCCCGGAGATGCCGCGGAGACCACCGCGCGGGTCAACGCGCTGGTCGATGCCGCGCTCGTGGCGCGCAACCGCCGCCAGCGCCCGCGCGACTACCTCGGCGGCAGCCGCGTCGGCGAGCCCTGCGCCCGCAAGCTCGTCTACGAGGTCGCGCACGCGCCGAAGGATCCGGGACGCGACTTCGAGGGCGGCATCCTGCGCGTGTTCGATGCCGGGCACCAGTTCGAGGCGCTGTCCATCCGCTGGCTGCGCGAGGCCGGCTTCGACCTGCGCGACCGCGGCGCGGACGGCGAGCAGTTCGGCTTCGCGGCGGCCGGCGGCCGGCTGCGCGGCCACGCCGACGGCGTCATCGTCGCCGGGCCCGACATCGGCCTCCGCTGGCCGGCACTCTGGGAGCACAAGGCGCTCGGGCAGCGGTCCTGGTCCGACCTGGTCAAGCGCGGGCTGCGCCTGTCGAAGCCGGTCTACTTCGCGCAGGTGCAGCTCTACATGGCCTACCTCGAGCTCGAGGCGGCGCTCTTCACCGCGCTGAACCGCGACACGCTCGCGCTGTACCACGAGGCCGTGCCCTTCGACGCCGCCGAGGCGCAGCGCCTGTCCGACCAGGCGGTCGGGATCCTCCGCGCGGTCGAGGCGGGCGAACCGCCGCCGCGCGTCGCGCAGGCCTCCGACTTCTATCTCTGTCGCCTTTGCGCCTATGCCGTGCGCTGCTGGGAGGCGCCGGCATGACCGTCACGCCTTCGCCCCAGCAGGCCGCGGCCATCGCCGCCATCGTGGACTGGTATCGGAACCGCCGCGGTCAGCAGCAGGTGTTCCGGCTGTTCGGCTATGCCGGCACCGGCAAGAGCACCATCACCGCCGCCGCCATCCAGGCCCTCGGGCTGGATCCGATGGCGCGCGACGAGGATGGCGCGGGCGGCGTCCTGTTCGCCGCGTTCACCGGCAAGGCGGCTCTGGTGATGACCCGCAAGGGCACGCCCGCCTCCACCATCCATTCGCTGATCTACCGCGTCTCGGAGGCGACGCCGGAGGAGATCGCGCGGGTCGAGAAGGAGCTGTTCGACCTGCAGCGCGGCCTCGCCCGCATGGGACCGGCCGAGCGCGCCTTCGCCGAGACGCAGATCCGCCGCCTCGAGCTGCGGCTCGCCGACATCCACCGCCCCACCTTCCTGCTGAACGACCAGTCCCGCGTCCGCGACGCCGACCTGATCGTGCTCGACGAGGTCTCCATGGTCGGCCCGGAGATGGCGGCCGACCTGCTGGCCTTCGGCAAGCCGATCCTGGTCCTCGGCGACCCGGGCCAGCTGCCGCCGATCAAGGGGGCGGGCGCCTTCACGCAGGCGGCGCCCGACGTGATGCTGACCGAGATCCACCGCCAGGCCGGCGAGAGCGCCATCGTCCGCCTCGCCACCCTGGCGCGGCAAGGCATCGAGATCCCGCCGGGCGCGCACGGCGAGCACGTCTGGAAGCTGCCGCGGAGCGCCGTCGCGCCGGCGCAGATGCTGCGCGGCGGTCAGGTCATCTGCGGCCGCAACAGCACCCGGCTCTGGCTGAACGGCGCCATGAAGGCCGCGGCGGGCTTCCCTGCCGTCTACCCAGAGGGCCGCGCCGAGAAGATCATCTGCCTGAAGAACCGCCACGACCTCGGCCTGGTCAACGGCATGTTCGTCTCGCTCGCCGAGGTGCGGGACGAGGGCCGGGTCGCCTTCTCGGCCACGGTCACGACCGAGGACGGCACCGCGATCGCCGGCCGGCACCGGTTCTACAAGGGCCACTACGACGACCACGTCCGGCCGGAGCCCGACCGCGCGCGGCAGGACTGGCGCGAGCTGCGCGGCCTGGTCGAGACCTCCTGGGGCTACGCCATCACCTGCCACAAGGCGCAGGGCAGCCAGTGGGAGAACGTGGTCGTCTACGACGACGGCCTCTCGCGCACCGCCGAGGACCGCGCCCGCTGGCTCTACACCGCGATCACGCGCGCCGAGCGCGGGCTGGTGCTGCTTGATTGACCTGAACGACGCCGGCGCCGGCCTCGCGCGGTACGACCTCGAGGCGATCTCCGCACGGCTGCGCGACACCGCCCATGCCTGGGTGCCGGGCCTGTTCCCGAACGGGCGGCGGCAGGGCGACGAGTGGCGGCTGGCCAACATCCACGGCGCCCCGCCGCGCCGCTCCGGCTCCTGTGTCATCATGCTGCGCGGCGAGCACGCCGGCGATTGGCACGACTTCGACGGCGGCGAGGGCGGCGGGCCGCTCTCCACGCTGGCGCACGGCACGGGCTTGGCCGACCGGGTGCTGTTCGCCCACGCCGCGGAGATGACCGGCTGGACCGGCGGAGGCCCCGCGCGCCAGGAGCCGCCGCCCGCGCCGAGGCCGGAGCGCGACGCGACGCGCGAGATCGCCTTCATACGCGAGCACGCCCAGCCGATCGCGGGCACCGCCGCGGAACGCTACCTCCGGGAGCGCGGGCTTGCCGTGCCGGACGGCGCGGACCTGCTCTTCCACCCGGACCTGGCGAACTTCGAGACCCGTGCCGGCTACCCCGCGATGCTCGGGCTGGTGCGGAACCTCGCCGGCGAGGTGGTGGCGGTGCACCGGACCTACCTCCGGGAGGACGGCGAGACGGTCCGCAAGGCGGCCATCCCGAAGCCGCGGATGGTGCTCGGCAGGACCGGTGGCGGCGCGGTGCGGCTGGCCCCGCTCGGCCCGCACGGCGTGCTCGGCCTCTGCGAGGGCATCGAGACCGGGCTCGCCGCCATGATTGCCTGTCCCGGCCTGCCGGTCTGGGCGGCGCTGTCCACGTCCGGCCTGGAGCAGGCCCTGCTGCCGCCCGAGGCCCGGCGCGTCGTCATCCTCGCCGATCACGACGCGTCCGGCGCGGGGATGCGGGCGGCGGAGGCCACGGCGGCGAAGCTCCGCCTGGAGGGACGCGAGGTCTCCATCGCGCTGCCGCCCACCGAGGGCAACGACGTCAACGACATGCTGCTCCGCGACGGGCCGGAGGCGATCGCGGCGCTGGTGGACGCGGCGATGCGTGCGGCCACCGGCATGGCGCCGCAGGTGCCGGAACCGGAGACCGGCCGGCATCTGCCCATTGGCTTCATGGAGCCCGCACATCCGCTCCCCACGGCCCGCACCGACGAGGGCAACCTGGACCGCGCGACCGCCCGCGCCTGGGGGCTGCTCCTCGCGGCCAATCGCTCGCCCTGGCTCTTCCGGCTCGGCGGCGAGCCGAGCTGGGTCGTGCCGGACGACGACGGCCGCCCGGTGCCAGTGCCGGTCCGCGAGGAGCGCCTGCGGCACATGCTGGCGAAGCTCGCCGACTGGCGGAAGCAGACCGCCAAGGGTGACCTCGTGCCGGCGCCGCCTCCGACCGGCGTGGTGAAGTCGATGGTGGCCACGCCCGATCCGGCGCTGCCGGTGCTGGCCGGCATCGTCACCGCGCCGGTGCTTGGGCGCGGGGGCATCCTGCTCACCGAGCCCGGCTACCACCCCGACGCGCGGCTGCTCTACCGCCCGCCGGCCGGCTTCGTGCTGCCGCCGGTGCCGGAGCGACCGTCACGGGTCGAGATCAGCGCAGCGCGTGCCTTGCTGCTGGACGACCTGCTCGGCGACTTCCCCTTCACCGGGGAGTCCGAGCGCGCCCACGCACTCTGCCTCCTGTTGCTCGGCTTCGTGCGGGCGGTGATCGACGGGCCGACGCCACTGCACATGATCGAGAAGCCCACGCCCGGTACCGGCGCCACGCTGATGGTCGATGCCATCGCCACCGTGCTCACCGGATGCGGCGCATCCGTCATGACGGAGGGGCGCGACGACGAGGAATGGCGCAAGCGCATCACGGCGAAGCTGCGGCAGATCCCCTCGCTCGTCCTCATCGACAACCTGCGTGCGGAGCTCGACAGCGCGGCGCTCGCCGCGGCCCTCACGGCGCCGTTCTGGGAGGACCGCATCCTCGGCGCCTCGGAGATGGCGCGCCTGCCCATCCGCTGCACCTGGGTCGCCACCGGCAACAACCCCACCTCCTCGCACGAGATCGCGCGGCGGCTGGTCCGCATCCGCCTCGACGCGCGCACCGACCAGCCCTGGCGGCGCGACGGCTTTCGTCACCCGGACCTGATGGTATGGGTGCGCGCCAACCGCGGCCGGCTGGTCGCCGCGTGCCTGACCCTCTGCCGAGCGTGGGTGGCCGCCGGCCGCCCGCGGGCGTCGGGTCGGGGCATCGGCAGCTACGAGGCGTGGTCGCAAGTCCTGGGCGGCATCCTCGAGGTCGCCGGCGTGCCTGGCTTCCTGGGCAACCTCGAAGAGCTCATGGAGGCGTCGGACACCGAGGGCGGCGCCTGGCGGGCCTTCATCGGGGTCTGGTGGGACCGCTTCGGCACCGCCGAGGTGAGCGTCAGCGACCTCCTGGGCTTCGCGCAGTCGGCGGAGGCGGCGCTGCCCATCTCGGCCAAGTCCGACCACGCGCTGAAGGTCGCCCTCGGCATGGCCTTCCGGCGGCTGCGCGACCGGGCCTTCCGCATCGGCGACCAGCTCGTGCACCTCCGGATCGGGCGAACGCTGCACAATTCGCAGCGGTGGAAGCTCGAGCTCGGCCCGCGGCCGGCCGGCCCCGGTCGCACGACCGGCAACGATGGGGGACTTGGGACCGGCATGGGGGACTTCCCGCCCAAGTCCCCCACCCCTGAACACGGCCAAATACCTGGGGTTGGGGGGACTTGGGGGACTTGGGGGACTTTTTCCGACCCCCACGCACACGCGCACGCGCGCATGAATGAGGAAGGATCCGGAGAAGTCCCCCGAGTCCCCCAAGTTCCCCAAAATCCAGGAACCACAAAGGGTTCGGGATGGGGGACTCCATGGGGGACTTCGGACCGAGTCCCCCCGTCGCCCTCCTGGCTGGACGGGGTACCGTGACGCGACGCCCGCACGGTACTGGGCCGCCCGCCAGGGACCGATCCAACCCCAGACCGGGCAGCGACGGCGAGCTCCGCCAAGAACCGCGCCATCGCCGCCCTCACCACGGACATCCCCTCTCGGAGACCCCATGGCTCCCTCGACTCTCCCTATGCCCGCTGCGGACGCAAGCGGCCCGCCTGTCGTCTCGCCGCTGCCGGTGGCCCTCGCCCATCGCGCGGTCCTCGCCCTCGACCTCGGCACCACCACCGGCTGGGCGCTGCGCGGGCGTGACGGCGGCATCACCTCCGGCACCATGACCTTCCGCCCCAGCCGCTTCGAGGGCGGCGGCATGCGCTACCTGCGCTTCCGCGGCTGGCTCGGCGAGGTGGCCGGGCTCTCCGGCGGCCTCGCGCGCATCGCCTTCGAGGAGGTGCGCTCCCACGCCGGCACCGATGCCGCGCACCTCTACGGCGGCTTCCTCGCCCACCTCTCCGCCTGGTGCGAGGAGCGCGGCGTTGCCTACGAGGGCGTGCCGGTCGGCACGATCAAGCGCTTCGCCACCGGCCGCGGCAACGCCGACAAGACGGCGATGATCGCGGCGGTGCGGGCGCGCGGCTTCGCGCCGGCCGACGACAACGAGGCCGACGCCATCGCCCTGCTGCTCTGGGCGACGGACCCGCAGGGCGGCCGCGCATGAGGCTCGCCGGTGCCCCGCAGCCGCCTCGGTCGAGTCTGGACCTGGCACGCAGCCCGACCACCGCGGTGGATCTCGACGCCATGCGCGCCGCCGCCTGGCACCGCCACGGCGTCGCCGCCCTGGCCGTGGCGGAGATCGCCGATCCCTGGCTCCGCCAGGCCGTCATCAACGAAGCCAGCCGGCGCTGGGGGCGCCGCCACGGAGGGGGCAATCATGGCCGGTAAGCGCAAGGCGAAGCGCGCGACGACGGGGCAGGAGGAGCTGTCGAAGCCGTCGAAGTGGCGGCTGCAGCACGGCGGGTTCGAGGGGCCGGTCCGCGCGGCCGACCCGGAGACCGGCAGCCCGGTCGAGCACCGCCGCGCGGTGGACACGCTCGGCATGATGCTGACGAACGGCACGATCACGCCGCAGATGCACGAGGCGGGATGCGTCTTCCGCACGCTGTTCCGCAGCGCCGCGATCGACAGCATGTCCACCTCGCAGCTGGTCCGGCTGCCCGGCGCCACGGCCGACGGGATCTCGAACCGCCAGCTCGAGGCCCGGCGGCGCGTGGCCGACGCCCTCGACGCGCTCGGCGGCCACGGCAGTCCGGCCGGCTCCTGCGTGTGGTTCGTCGTCGGGCTCGAGTTCTCGGTCCGCGAGTGGGCGATGCGCCAGGGCTGGTCCGGGCGCCCGGTGCACGGGCCGGTGGCGCAGGGCATGCTGGTCGCGGCGCTCGGGACGCTGGCCTCCCACTTCCGCCTGACGCCGCGCTCGCAGGCGGCGTAGACGGGCAAGGGAAGACAGCGGGCCTACGCAGCGGCCACGCCGACGTTCGCGCTCTGCGGCGGCGTGGCGGCCAGGGCCGCCTTCAGTCTCGGACCGAAGACGGCCTTGAACTTCAGCAGTCGCTTGACGACCCAATCGCGGATTTCTTCCTCGTGAGTCGATGCATCGGCGATCGACGTGTTCTCACGGACGACCGAGATGCGGGACGCGCGCCTGGCGTCGAGCCGCTCCCAGGTGAGCGGCTCGGCGATCTCCTTCTCGATCTGCTGCTCCTGCGCCTTCAGCGCGTCGAAGATGGCCTTGTTCTTCGTCATGTCGCCGACGTCGATGTACAGCTCGACCCGGAGCCGATTTCCCGACGCAAACGCGGTGCTGTAGGAAATGCCCGTCGTGCCGCTCGAGAACGCGTACCAGCTCTGAGGTTGGGCGGCCTTCGCGTTGGTGAATTTGTGCTTCTCGCGAAGCTCGTCCATGAGCCCCTGGTAGAACTCCTGGTACGCGACGGTCTTGTCGGTGAGGGTCTTGCTCGCCGATGCGGCGGCCGTCTTCGCCCAGGCGTTCGGTGATGCGGCCAGCCTGAACACGACGGCGGGCGGCGAGCCGGAGATGCTGATGACCTCCAGCGCGATCATGAAGAAGTCGACCGTCTCGCGGGTGTGCCGGTTCAGGAAGTCGATGGCCTCGCGATGCTCCTCGCGGACCTTCGGCGCGATCCAGACGACCACACCGGCCTCGAGACCGGCCGCGTAGGTGATGAGCTGGCCGAGGTGCCCATGGTCGGTCTCGGACAGCTGGTTCTCGATGATCACGCGCCGCCCGCTACCCGTGTCGCGGGCCTCGATGTCGCACGCGAAGGAGCCGACCGGCGCCTCCATCCTCACCAGCTCGAGGTCGAGCCCGAGGGCCTCGCCGAGCAGCCCCAGGTTTCCGGCGAGCCACGGCGTGAAGTCCTTCGCCTCCATGGGCCATAGCTGTCGCGGGTCGATGTTCTCCAGCTTGCCCAGGGTCACCGCCACCATGCCCACTCCCCTTCCATCGGTGCGACTTTGCCGGCCCGGCGCCCGAGCGTCCATCGATGCGGGTGCCTGGCAGTCACTCGCTCCCGAGCACGTAGGCGACCGCCTCGGCGATGAGGGTCATCGGCAAGGCGGGGTGGTGCGCCAGGACGGCCTCGCGCACCGCCCTGCCGTCCCCGGCGCCGAGGCGGGGAATGGCCCCGGGCGGCCGCCGCGCCGCGCGGGCAGCGGCCAGGGCGGCGCTGCTCAGCCACGGGGGCGGAGGGCGGGACGGAGGGCCGTCGGGCATGCCCGACGATACCGCCCCCTACCGGAACAATACAAGAACATGCTACACCCCCCGGGACATCCCAGGAGCACTCGGCCCATGGCTGCTCGCAAGCCCCGGGCGGCGCGTCCCGTCGACGCCGCCCTCAAGCGCCTGTTGGCGCTCGCCGCACGCGGCGTGTCCCCCAACCGCATGGCGCGGGAGGTGGACGCCATCGTCGCCGAGTGGCGGCAGGGCGCGGCCGGCGAGGAGGGGGCCGACATCGATGAGCAGCTCGACGAGCTGTGCGAGCAGCTCACCGCCGGCGTCGCTGCGGCCGAGGAGGCCGTCTCCGACGTCGATGCGAGCGACGCGGGCGCGGTGAAGCAGGCGCGGCACATGCTGGCCGCCCTCGCCGCGACACGCGACGCCGCGCAGGAGGCAAGGGCTTCGGCCTGAACCGCGTCGCCGCTCCGGTCACGCTGTTACAATTCACCCCGTGGCGGCGCGCAAATCGATGGGGCTAGGTTGAGGCTACGTCGAGATCGTGTAGCTCGATGCGGCGGTGGCTCCCGAGCCACGCAGCCGGTCAATCCGCAGCGTGGCTCCCGAGCCTATGGGTCCTTCCTGGGCCCGGCGTATGCGGGGGGCGGAAGCGCGCGACTTCGCTAGCGCCAGGCCGAAAACATGGTGCGCGGTTCGCACCACACGGCCCTGATCTCAATCGTTTAGCTGCGAACTGTGGCGGCGTGAGGCTCGCACCGGCCGCGCGCACGGTTCGCACCCACCCTGATCCCGGATGGCAGCCTAATGGGCGCGTCAAGCGGCTGTCTTGAAGCCGGTCTGGAAGGGCTGACGGGTCTGGAGCACGGCCCAGAGGACGTTGATGCGGCGACGCGCGAGGGCGATGACGGCCTGGTGGTGGTGCTTTCCCTCGCGCCGCTTGCGCTCGTAGAAGGCCTTGCTGTCTGGGTGGCCGAGCGAGCAGAAGGCGGACTGGTAGAACACGCGCTTGAGGCCGCGGCTGCCGCCATTTGGACGTCGCAGGAAGCGCATTTTGCCGGACTGCCGCAGCACGGGCGCGACGCCTGCCGCGGCGGCCAGTGCATCGGCGGAGCGAAAGCGGCTGAGAGTGCCTGCCTCGGCGATGAGTTCCGCGGTGAGCACGGCCCCCATGCCGGGCAGGCTGAGGACGAGGGCCGCGTCAGGGTGGCGCGCGAGGGTCTCTTCCAGCTCGCGGTCCAGCTCGGCAATCCTCGCTCGGGCGGCGAGAGCCTCGGCGGCGAGCTCGCGGATCAAGCGCGCCGTCATGCGCTCGCCCCGCACGCTGATGGTCTGCTCAGCGGCCGCTGCCAACGCTTTGTCGACGAGCGCCTCGAGGTTGGGGACACCCTTGGCGCCCTGCATGTGCCGCAGCAGTCGCTTGCGACCGGCGTCGCGCAGCTCGCCGGGCGTGACGAACTTCGTCAGCAGATGCAGGAACCCCTTGGTGGCGAAGTCGAAACCTCGCTCGAGGCCGGGGAAGATTCCAACGAGGAGATCGCGCAGCCGGTTGATCCGCTGCGTCTGCGCTGCCACGAGATCGCGCCTTCGGCCGACGAGGAGGCGGATGTCCACGCCGACCTCGCTGGCCTCGTCGATCAGCCGCAGATCGGGGCGCATGCGGACCTGCTCGGCGATGACGCGGGCGTCACGCGGGTCGGACTTCTGCTCACCACCCGCAGTTCCCTGGCGGGCCCGGTTTACGGCAAGGCCAGAGACGTGGACGAGCGGGAAGCCGGTGTCAGCGAGCATGGCCGTGGCGAGGCCAGCGATGCCGCCGATCACGTCGAGGCCGATTCTGACCTCGCCTTTGAGTGCATGGAGCTCATCCACGAGCGCACTGATAGCAGTGGGGCTGTTGTCCAGTCGCCGATTGATCAGGACGTGACCCTCAGCATCCAGAACGCACACCCAATGGATATCCTTGGCGATGTCGATCCCGACACTGATGCGCATGACGCCTCCCCGCGACATTGGTCCATCCGGCATCCCGCCCGCGCCGTCGTCGCCCTACAAAGCGATGGATCGCAGAGCCTAATCAGCGGTCGAGGTGGGTTGGCGGTGTCGGGGGATCTACCATCCGAGCCATCGCGGGCAGCCACGATGAAAACCATCCCGACACCGCCGCCGAGCCGTGATCCTGGCATGCCAGGATCACGGCGTCAGGCACTGCCAAAGCAGCATCTGAACGGTAGGGCCCGATGACGCTCCCCTGGATGGCGGCGAAGATCCTGCTGCGCCCGGTGGCGGATCTGCGCGCCCACCGCGGCAATGCCCGGGTGCATGGTGCGGCGCAGCTCGAGCAGATCAAGGCCAGCATGCTGGCCTTCGGCTTCACCAACCCGCTGCTGGTGGATGAGGCCGGCGTGCTGATCGCCGGCCATGGCCGGCTCGAGGCGGCCATGGCGCTCGGCATCGAACGGGTGCCGGTGATCGTACTGCGCCACCTCTCGCCGGCGCAGAAGGACGCGCTCCGGCTCGCAGACAACCGCATTGCGGAGAACGCCACCTGGGACCAGGCGCTGCTGCGAGAGGCCCTGGCCGGTGTGCAGGCCGCCGCGGAGATCGACGTGGCCATGCTCGGCTTCTCGGCGGACGAGCTGACCGCAATCCTCGCGGCGGCGGATGCGGCCGTCGTTGATGGCGAAGCGCCCGAGGAGGCGGATCAGCCGGAGGCCGGCGGCGGTGGCGCGCCCGGCGCGGCGGAGATGGACGAGGCGCCGGCGGATGATCCCGCCGACGCCGAACCCGACGCCCCGCGCCAGGCCGTCACCCGCCCCGGCGATCTCTGGCTGCTCGGCGAGCATCGCCTGCTCTGCGGCGACAGCACCGACGCCGCCACCGTCGCCCGCGTCATGGGCGAGGACCGCGCGGCGCTGCTGTTCACCAGCCCGCCCTACGGCAACCAGCGCGACTACACCACCGGTGGCGTCTCCGACTGGGATGCCCTGATGCGGGGCGTGTTCCAGCATCTGCCGCTGATCCTGCGGGACGACGGCCAGGCGCTGGTGAACCTCGGCCTGATCCACCGCGACGGGGAGTGGCTGCCGTACTGGTCCGGCTGGCTCGACTGGATGCGTGCCCAGGGCTGGCGGCGGTTCGGCCTCTATGCCTGGGATCAGGGCCCGGGCCTGCCGGGGGATTGGAATGGCCGCCTCGCGCCGGCCTTCGAGCTGGTGTTCCACCTCAACCGCGAGGCGCGCCAGCCGAACAAGATCGTGCCCTGCAAGTGGGCCGGCACCCCGAACAAGGGCAGCGGGCTGCGCGCCGCC
>Ga0182749_1002243_pt1 | contig 14281 bp, 10 predicted proteins | sample eDN3rd37CKraftMG_FD_128875 | JGI IMG/M metagenome (GOLD analysis project Ga0182749, IMG submission 128875) | Enriched Miracle-Growth compost microbial communities from Emeryville, California, USA - eDNA 3rd pass 37_C Kraft MG (version 2) (version 2) ...
AGCCGGAAGCGCTCGCCATCCTGCAATATACCGGCGGCACCACCGGCCGCGCCAAGGGCGTCAATCTCACGCATAAAGCGATCTCGACCAATGTGTCGCAACGCGAGGCGCTGCTGCCGTCCGGCGAGGCGGAGAACATTCTCATCGTCACGCCGATGTACCATTCCTACGCCATCGCGATGGGCGTGTTGCTCGCGCCGTACTGCCGCGGCACGCTGTCGATCGTCGCGCGCTACCGGCCGGACGACACGCTGCGCACCATCGAGCAGCATCGCATCACGCTGTTCGCCGGCAGCCCGACGCTGTTCGTCGGGCTGATGGGCCACGAGGCTTTCGCCGCAACGGACTTTTCCTCGCTGGCCCTGAGCTTCTCCGGCGCGTCGGCTCTGCCGGAGGAGACGCTGCGGCGCTGGGAGAAGGCGACCGGCTGCGCGGTCTGCGAGGGCTACGGGCAGAGCGAGGCCGGGCCGGTGCTGACCTTCAATCCGCGCCACGGCACCCGCAAGACCGGCTCGGTCGGTGTCTGCGCGCCGCTCACCGAGATCGAGGTCGTCGATCTCGATACCGGCACGAAGCCGCTGCCGGTCGGGGAGGCCGGCGAGATCCGCGCCCGCGGCCCGCAGGTGATGGCGGGCTACCGCAACCGGCCGCAGGAAACCGCCGAGGCGCTGCGCGACGGCTGGCTGCACACCGGCGACATCGGCGCATTCGACGCCGATGGCTATCTGTTCGTGCGCGGCCGCAAGAAGGACATGGCGATCGTCGGCGGTTTCAATGTCTATCCGCGCGAGGTCGAGGAGGCGCTGTGCGCGCATCCGGCGGTGGCGGAGGCCGCCGTGATCGGCGTGCCGGACAGCTATCGCGGCGAGGCGCTGGTCGCCTATGTCGTGCTGCGCGAGGGCGGCGCGGCCGACGCCGCGGCGCTCGAAGCGGCGCTCGGCGGGCGTCTCACGCGCTATAAGGTGCCGCGCGACTATCGTTTCTGCGCGCAACTGCCGAAAACGGCGGTCGGCAAGATCGACAAGGTCGCGCTCAAGGCGGCGCACCGGTCCTGAACGTCCTGGCCTTGAAATCGCCCGCGTGGTTTGCGGAAATGAGCGTCCGGAGCATGTGATGGCTTACAAGGCTGAAATTCCCTACGGCGCCTATTGGTCGACGCCCTTCGCCAAGTGGCAGGGCAGCTTCGCGCATCTGCACAGCGTGCAGTTCGCCGCCCATGTCGCGAAGTCCGAGCTTGCCAAACGCAAGATCGACCCCGCCGTGTTCGACTACGGCGTGCTCGGCATCAGCGTGCCGCAGAAGAATTCGTTCTACGGCCTGCCGTGGCTGACCGGCATGATCGACGCCGCCGGCGTCGGCGGCCCGACCATCAGCCAGGCCTGCGCCACCGGCGCGCGCTCGCTGCTCGCCGCCGCGCAGGAGATCGAAAGCGATCTTGCGTCCGCCGCGCTGGTCGTCACCTGCGACCGCACCTCGAACGGCCCGCATGTCGTCTATCCGAACCCCGCGGGGCCGGGCGGCACCGCCGACCACGAAAACTGGGTGCTCGACAATTTCTCCTGCGATCCGCTCGGCAAGCACTCGATGCTGCAGACCGCCGAGAACGTCGCGCGCAAATATCAGGTGTCGCGCGCCGAGCAGGAGGAGGTGGTGCTGCGCCGCTCCGCGCAATATGGCGATGCGCTCGCCAACGACCGCGCCTTCCACAGGCGCTATATGACGCTGCCGTTCGACGTGCCGGACCGGACGTTCCGCAAGAGCGCGGGCAAGGTCGAGGGCGACGAGGGCGTGATCCGCTCGACGGCGGACGGCCTCGCCAAGCTCGCGCCGGTCATGCCGGACGGCACCGTCACTTTCGGCGCGCAGACCCATCCCGCCGACGGCAACGCCGCGATGGTGGTGACGACGCCGGACAAGGCGCGCGAGCTGTCGCGCGATCCGAATATCCGCATCGGCCTCATAGGCTTCGGCCTCGCGCGCGCGGACCTGGCCCACATGCCGGAAGCGCCGGTGCCGGCGGCGAAGCGCGCGCTGGCGCAGGCGGGCTTGAGCATCCGCGACATCGACGCGATCAAGTCGCACAATCCCTTCGCGGTGAATGACATCGTGTTCGCGCGCGAGACCGGCGCCGACCTCGGGACGATGAACAATTACGGCTGCTCGCTGGTCTGGGGTCATCCGCAGGCGCCGACCGGCCTGCGCGCCGTCATCGAGCTGATCGAGGAATTGGCCGCGCGTGGCGGCGGCCGCGGCCTGTTTCAGGGCTGCGCGGCCGGCGACACCGCGATGGCGGTGGTGGTCGAGGTCGGCGCGCGCCCGGCTTGAACCGCTCCGGACGCCGCAACGCACCTTCCCAAGTCTGGCGAAACTTTCTATTGATGGCGCACGCGGCCCCGTAGCTCAGCCGGATAGAGCGATGGTTTCCTAAACCATAGGTCAGAGGTTCGAGTCCTCTCGGGGTCACCACGCATTCAAAAATATGAATACGCTTCCCAATCTCTGCGAGTTTCTCCGCACAAGTGGGCCTCTCTTCAGACTGGAGACCGTCTCTGCGCGCGCGAGGACGAGTCTGAAGCGCGAATTTGGCGTGCAGTCTCTGGCCGGCAAAAAGCGGTTTCCCGGAATTTTTGCTGCCATCGGCGAGAGATTGGTTCGAGTCTTACGAGCTAGGTGCGCTCTTTAGCTGACCGAAATGGCCTTAATTGAGCCGTCGTCTTTTGATTGAAAAGGGCGCACAGTACTCACGTCATCGAAATCAAGACGAGGAAATTGGCATTGACCCCTCGTGGTGGGAAAAGGTGTGTCGGCTGAAGCGTGGATGGGAGAGTGCTATGAACGCGCCACAATGCGAGGCGACAAATTCCGCTATTCCACAGATCTCGTGTCCGGTCTGCGATGCGTTAATGCGTTTGATGACAATCGAACCGGAAGGATATGACAGTCACGACCGCATGACGTTTTGCTGTGACTGCGGCTTTGAATATCGAATGTCGGAACGCTCGCGCGACCATCTGATGCAAGAGTAATCATAGATAACTACCGCAGCGTGACTTACGCGTTTTATACGGACCTGCTTTTGGCGAGGCAGCCAAATTTCTCAATCGACCAGAGCAAGACCGAGATATTCTACTTCGACCCGTCGCGTTTAGAGGCGATGAAATGCAAAAGATTGAAGACTATCGGCTGCACGGGGAGGAATGCCGCGTACTGGCTAGTCGTGCCAGAGGCGAGACCGAGCGACAAATGCTCCTGAACATGGCCCAGACGTGGGAATCATTGGCCGACGCACGTGTTGAACAGATTAAACGCGCGGAACGGCTAAAAGTCGTAGAAACGTGAAGCCGCCAGGCGCCGCCGTCATCAGCAAATTCGGTTACGGGGCCTGCCCTTAACGTGACCTCGCATTAACTTTGTAATTCCGCGGGCTAGCCGGTGGGCGCTATGCTGTCACGCGGCGTAAGACCGAGTGCTCTGTATTGCTGCGACCATTCGGCCGGCAGGTCGGAGAGACGAGTCGCGCCGATGCCGCGTGGAAGGCGGCCCTCGATAGCGGCCCGGATGAGACTTGGCGCGAGGAAGGCAAGCGAGATCGCCATATTCACTTTGCGCCGGCTGCAGCGCTCGCGTTTGGCGATTTCCTCGACGCTGGTTGCCGAATCTTTGATCAGCTCATTGAGCCAGAGGCGACCTTGAGCGATCGAGCTAATGAGGAACCCGCGGGCTTCGGAGCAGAGGGGGCGAGCTTGATCTGTATTGGACCCCTCGGGTAGGAGGATTTCGCGACGTCGGGTTGATGCCGTCTTTCGCCATGGGATCGTGAGTTGTTTGAGGGGGCGCCCTTTGCCTGTTGCTTTAGTGACGGCTGGCGTCAAATCGACGATCAGCCTGTCAGTGCGCAGATCGACCCGAGCGACATGGGTTTCGATGAGCGTTTTGATGTCGAGTTTGTCCGACAATTTCAGTCGATCACGAACGGACTTTGCGACGAGGGTTTCGATCTCTTCCGCCGGCACCCGGTTGATATGCCCTGCTTTCTCAGACTGCCCCTGCAGTAGAACTGAAGAGATATAGTAGCGGTACTTGCGACCGTTCTTGCGGGAGTGGCTCGGCGTCATCCGCTCGCCGCGGTCATCGAACAGTCGGCCGGCCAGGAGTGCCTCGGAGCTTGACCGCCGCCGCCTGTGGCCATTGATCTGTGCGTCCAATTTGGTTTGCACCGCGTTGAACAGCTTGCGATCGAGAATGGCGGGTTGTTCGCCGCGGAGAATCTCGCCCTTGAAGGAGACCTCACCGATATAGAAGCGGTTGCGCAGGAGATAGGCGAGCGGTCCCCGGGTAAATGGCAGCCCACCGACGACCTTGCCGGACTTCACGACCCGGCGCTTGGTCACGATGCCGCGCTCGCGCAGGTCGATCATCAGAAGATTCAAGCTGCCGAGCTTCAGATAGCCTCGGAAGATGGTCCGGACGGTTTGGGCCTCGGCTTTGTTGACGGTGATATTGCGGTCCTTGGTCTCATAGCCGAGCGGAACCATGCCGCCGACCCAGAGACCCTTGCGCTTGGAGGCCGCGATCTTGTCCCGGATTCGCTCCGAGGTAACCTCCCGCTCGAACTGGGCGAAGGATAGGAGCACGTTGAGGGTGAGCCGCCCCATCGAGGTGGTGGTGTTGAACTGCTGTGTCACCGATACAAACGAGACGCCATGCTGGTCGAACAGCTCGATCAGCTTGGCGAAGTCGGCAAGGGAGCGCGTGAGGCGGTCGATCTTGTAGACCACGATGACATCGATCTTGCCGGCGCGTATATCGGCTAGGAGCCGCTGCAGAGCGGGCCGGTCGGTATTGCCGCCGGAGAAGCCACCATCGTCATACTTGGTCTTGGTCAGCGTCCAGCCGGCATGAGCCTGACTTCTGATAAAGGCCTGCGAAGCATCATATTGAGCATCCAGCGAGTTGAACTCCTGCTCGAGCCGTTGATCCGTAGAGACTCGTGTGTAAATGGCGCAGCGGACAGGTTTTCTTACCTTGGCGGTCATGGCTGACGATCCCCGCCGGGTATCCCGTTATCGCGCAGGCCGAAGAACCGCGGTCCGTTCCAGCGGGTGCCGGTGATCGCAAACGCAGCCTTGGATAGGCTCCGATAGGTCTTTCCGTTCCAGGCAAACCCGTCGGCCAGCACCGCGACACGATGCATTTTGCCATTCCATTCCCGTGACAGGATCGTGCCCGGCCGAAGAACCGTGGCGGTACGCCTTGTTTGAATTCGGTGCAGCGTGTTGCGATCTGGATTTCCCGCGCGCTCTCGAGCGCGTCGGGATGCGCTGTCGAGGTCGCCTAGTGCATCGGCTTGAATCCGATAGGCCAGGATCCGGAACAGCAGATGGCGGGGTAGGTGAGCGGGCGCTTCCTTTCGGAGAATAATTCGCCAACGGGCCCGCAACTCCTTGGCATCGAGATCGCGCAGGCGCGCGATCTCGATCTCCAAAGCTTTGTGACCAGTCTGCGCCCGCCTGATGGTGACGTGCGGCATGGCGCGCTTAGCGCGACTTTGCCAACGATCGATTCGGTTTGGCGCTGGCGGCGCCGACGATGCGGTACAACCGCTTGCCGTCCACCAGGCGGGAATCGAGCTTTAGCTTCAGTCGCTTGCGCAGGACGCCGGCAAGAAAGCCCCGTACCGAATGCTGCCGCCAGCCGGTAGCTTTCATCATGGCATCGATGGTGGTGCCCTTCGGGGACTTCAGCATCTCGATCACGCGAGACTGCTTGGAAGGTTTCGTGGGCTGTTTCGAAGGCTGATCTTCTGCACGCGAAGCTGTAGACGCTTTCGTCAAAGCGGATGTCGTCGACGAGGCAGGTGCCTGTTTCGCGGCAGTCTTGGCTTTCTTGCGAGATTTGGGCATCGAGATCCTCCATTCGGTTTGAAGCGGCGAGGCGCCGCACCACCGAAGCCCCACCTCGGCCATCAAGCCGGCGGGGCAGAATCTCGAAGCGCGGAATGGTGCACCCGGGACTGCCGCACTACCGCTCTGTTGATGGCAGAAGGCCAGTGTTTTCTCGATAATGATGTTGCTGATTTAGCGACAGAATCAGCATGGGATGATCCGGGGGCGACAAAGCGGATTCTGGGTTCGAATGGGACCAAGGTGAAGCAGAGGCGCGATGAGCTTGATCGCCTGTCAACACGAAGGGAATTTGCGCACAAAGTCCGGGTCAGCGAACGCAACGTAAGGCACATCGAGCATGAGAGCGCCCTTGTATCGGGCGATGTGGCTGCGCGGATATCTTTGTGCATGTTGTTGCGGGCTTCATAGAAAACCTCCGAATCCTCGACTTGACGGCACGACGAGGAACTCTTAGCTTAAAAGATAAGCTAACTAAGCATATGTGGACCGATGAACACTTTCACGCGATGTGCAACCCGGCCGTTGAACGGCGATGAATATCTGGAATCTCTGCGTGACGGGCGCGCGGTTTTTATCGGAGGAGAGCGTGTTAGAGATGTCACGGAGCACGTTGCGTTTCGCAATTCGGCGCGCTCAATCGCGTCGCTTTACAGCGCGTTGCACAACGAGAGTTACCGTGATGTCTTGACGACTCAAACAGATACTGGGAACGGCGGTTATACTCATCGTTACTTCAGAACTGCGCGTTCAGCCGAAGACATGCGATTGCAGCGCGACGCCATCGCTGCATGGTCCCGCTTGAGCTATGGTTGGATGGGTCGTACGCCGGATTACAAAGCATCGCTGATGAATACGCTCGGCGCAAATGCGGATTATTATGGCGAATTCTCCAATAATGCCCGTGAATGGCATAAGCGTGCTCAGGAGAATGTGCTTTTTATGAATCACGCGCTGGTCAATCCTCCAGTTGACCGATCGCTGCCAACGGCTGCAGCCAAAGACGTGTGTGTGAAGATCGAGAAAGAAACTGACGCCGGCATCTATGTCTCCGGAGCAAAGGTCGTAGCGACATCCGCCGCTCTTACACACTTCAATTTCATTGGCCAGAACGCGGCCACCGCTACTGACGACACCGATCTTGCGGTTATGTTCATTTTGCCGATGGATGTCGAAGGTCTTAAGTTGATTTGCCGTACATCCTATGAGCAGCAGGCAGCAGTGACTGGCTCGCCATTCGACTATCCGTTATCGAGCCGCTTTGATGAAAACGATGCAATTTTTGTGCTCGAGAATGTGTTCGTTCCCTGGGAGAACGTTCTTGTTCACCGCGATGTCGAACGTATTAAAAATTTTTATCCGAAGTCCGGATTCGTGCCGGGGCTTTGCTTTCAAGGTTGCGCGCGCTTCGCCGTGAAGCTCGATTTCATGGCTGGCTTACTGAGCCGGGCACTCTACACAACTGGGGGCGATCTCTTTCGTGGCAATCAGGCGTTGCTCGGCGAAGTTGTCGCGTGGCGCAATCTCATGTGGTCTTTGTCGGATGCGATGATCGCCAATCCTGAACCTTGGGTCGCTGATAGCGTGCTCCCAAACATGCAGGCTGCCGCAGCTTACCGGGTGTTCGCACCGGAAGCATGGACCAAGATCAAAGACATCATTCAAAAGGTGGTCGCCTCGGCATTAATCTATCTGCCGTCCTCGGTGCAGGATTTCGCGAATCAGGAGATCGAAGCGTCGCTGGCCCGATACGTGCGTGGTTCGAATGGTGTTGGGCACCGCGAGCGGATTAAGGTTATGAAGCTCTTATGGGATTCGATCGGAACTGAATTCGGCGGACGCCACGAGCTTTACGAGCGCAATTATGCTGGCAACCATGAGGAAATTCGTCTTCAGGCGCTCGGTCATGCCCAGCGGTCGGGCGCCATGGATGGCATGAAGCAGTTGGTCGAAGATTGTCTGTCTGACTACGATGAAAGCGGTTGGATATCCACTAAATGGATAAGCTGAACTATTTATTCATGAGCACTCGTCGAGTTCGACCACGAGCGCCTGTAGGGGCGCGTCTGGTGAGGTGGCAACGCGAACGAAAAAGAAGTCAGTCACGCTCTGGTTAGCGAGCGCGCTCCTCCGCCTGGTTTGTTTGACATCGGCGCTATCAGTCCTCCGAACTGGAGCTACCGCGTCGCTGCACTCGCCGGACCCATCCGATCAGCGTTGAAAAGCCCGCCACACTTTCTCTGCGGTGATAGGCATTTGCAGGTGTGCACGCGCCTCCGGCGGCAAAGCATTGACGATAGCGTTGACGATGGCCGGCGGTGCCGCGGTTGTGCCCGACTCGCCTACGCCCTTCACGCCAAGTGGGTTAGTCCGACAGATGGTATCAAGATGCAGTATCTCGATTGGCGGCATTGAGCTGGCACGCGGCATCGCATAGTCCATGAACGAGCCAGTGGTGAGTTGCCCGCCTTCGTCGTAGAGGGTCGCTTCAAGCAGCGCCTGGCCCAGCCCCTGTGCAATGCCGCCGTGAAGCTGTCCCTGGACAATCACCGGATCAAGCACAGTGCCGCAATCGTCGACCGCCATGTAGGACACAATTTCAATTGCGCCGGTATCCGGCTCGATCTCCACTTCGGCGATGTGACAACCATTCGGAAAGGACGGCGCCGTCTTCACGTCGCCTTGCGTGTCCAGGGTCTCGGCTATGACTCCCTGGCGCGCGAGCTCGGTTGCGCGTGCGGCGACGTCGAACAGTGATATGCTCCGCTGCGATGCTTCGACCTTGAACTCGCCCTGCGCATAAATGAGGTCGTCCTCCCGGCATTGCAGTAGTAGTGCGGCGACTGGCTTCGCCTTGGCCAGCATAGCATCGATCGTATTGGCGATAGCGCCGCTCACCATCATGCCGGTTCGTGAAGCCACGCTGCCGAAGCCCGCCACATCGCGGTCGGAATCGCCGCATGTGATCGTCACCGCGGTCTCGTCGATACCAAGCCGCTCCGCGGCCAGATGGCTGAACACTGTCGCATGGCCTTGCCCGTTAGGCCCCGCGGCAGTGCTGATGCACACACCCACGTCGGTGAAGGTCAGCTTCGCGCTTTCCTCGAGGAAAGCGCCGCAGACCTCCATGTAGAAGCCGATGCCAATGCCGCGTAGCCGACCGCGCTTGCGCGCGTTCTTCCGCCGCGCCGCGAAGCCCCGATAGTCGGCAACGCCAAGCGCCTTCTCGAAGATGGCGGGAAAGTCACCGCTATCATAGGTCATGCCAAACGCGGTCGTATAGGGAATCTGCTTCGGACTAACGAGATTGCGTCGGCGCAGTTCGGCGGGCTCGATCCCGCTCACGGCGGCGGCCTCGTCCACCAGACGCTCCATCAGGTAGTTACCTTCGGGACGACCGGCTCCGCGATAAGGTCCGACCGGGACGGTATTCGTAAATTTACAGGTCGTCTCGAACTGGATGAGAGGAACGTCGTAGACGGTCGGCAGGCATTCGAGGACGTGGATCGTCGAGCAGAAGTGCCCGACGAGCGTCGGGAAAGCGCCCGCGTTGGCCAGGGCGGTGATGCGCATGGCAGTGAACCGGCCGGTCCCGTCCAGCGCAAGTTCGGCCCGCCACAGCGAGTCCCGTGCCTGGTTGTCGGTGAGGAAGCTCTCGCCGCGTGAGGCGACCCAGCGGACTGGCCGCCCCAGTTTGCGCGCCGCAAACAGCACGGCGACATATTCGGGATAGGATGAGGACTTCATGCCGAAGCCGCCGCCGACGTCCTCCGTGCAGACGCGCAGCTTCGCTGGCTCGATCTGCAACGTGGCGGCCAGTTGATCCCGCATAGCAGAAACACCCTGGCTGCCACACCACAGGGTGAAACGACCACTGTCTTTGTCGAAGTTGCCGACCGCGGAGCGGGGCTCCAACGCGCTGGGTGAAATCCGCTGGTTGTTGAGGGTCACGCTTGCCACATGTGTGGCTGTCGCGAAGGCCGCATCGACACCGTCTTTGGTATTCCCGTTCAGGAACGGCGCCGCCCAGTCATAGGCAACATTGCCCGGAGCTTCGCTCCAGATCGCATCGGACGTATCGCCGAGGTCAACCGCAAGGACCGGGGGTATGGGGTCATAAGTAACCACGATCTTATCGGCGGCGTCGGTTGCGCTGGCGACTGTTTCCGCGACCACTAGAGCAACAGCCTGGCCCACGTGAACGACACGGTCGGCTGCGAGAACCGGCCGATAGGGTACGGGCGGCGGATTGCCGTGGCGGTCCGGCGCCGGCACAGGAAAGGTAACGGGGCCGAACTTCGACGCGATCAGATCTGCGCCGGTATAGATTGCCAGGACGCCGGGATGGAGCGCGGCGGCCGACACATCGACAGACACAATCCTGGCGTGAGCATACTGAGAACGAACAAACACCGCGCGTGCTGCTGCGAGATCGATGTCATCGGTGAAGCGGCCCGCGCCGCGCACGAGGGCTTCGTCCTCAATACGCCCGCGCCACCGATCGTGCGCGCCGGCGTAACCGACGCTCTCCCTGTCCTCCATTTTGCTTTCCTCCCCGGCTGTTGTTTGTCAGCCACTCGCTCTCGCTGACATAATTGTTTAGCTAGCTTATCTCTGACCTCTAAACTTGTGAACTCGGAAAATCGCTTTACCGCCGGCATGATTCTGATACGATATTAGAAAATTCGGCCGGCTGGACGAACTAATAATTGGAGGGAGAAAACTGTGAGAAATATCAGAATTATTGCGGTGTTATTGACATTATTGGCGGTGCATCTGGTCTCTTTAGCCGAAGCAGCCGAAATTAATGTCGGCATCACGCTGGGAATGACGGGGCCGACGGCGTCCGCGGGCATCTCCTACAAATCGGTGCTCGGCAACCTGCCGCCGACCATTGCCGGACAGCCCGCCAAGTACGCTATCCTCGACGACGGCGGCGACGCGACGGTGGCTGTGAAGAATGCGCGCAAGCTCATCAGCGAGAACAATATCGATGTGCTGATCGGCTCTTCCACAGTGCCGGGATGTCTTGCCGTGATCGATGTGGCGACCGAGAACAAAGTGCCGCAGATATGCATGGCGCCGCTCACGATTCCGGACGCGAAGCGAGCCTGGGTGTTCATGGCTCCGGCCGGGCCGAAATTGATGATCAGTGCCGTCGTCGACCGGATGAAGGAAACTGGCGTGAAGACGGTCGGCTATATTGGCTTTTCGGATGGTCTGGGCGACATCCTGCTGCGTGCGCTGACCGATCTCGCCGGCGAAGCGGGCATCAAGGTCGTTGCCAACGAGCGTTTCAACAGACCAGATACCGACGTTTCCGCCCAGGTGCTGCGCGTGATCGCTGCCAATCCCGATGCCGTCTATGTCGGTGCGGCGCTATCTCCCGCCGCCTTGCCGCACATCACATTGGTCGACAATGGCTACAAAGGAAAAATCTACCATACGGATGGCATCGTCGGCGCGGATTTCCTACGCGTCGGTGGACCGCGCGTGGAGGGCGCCATCGCGCCGAGCGGTCCGTTTGTCGTGGCCGAGCGGTTGCCTAACGATTTTCCCTCGAAGGCGGTCGCGATGAAATATGCGAAGGAGTATGACGCCGCCAATCCCGGTCGCCGTAATGGCTTTGCTGGCATGGCCTACGATACCTATATTCGGATCGACACGGCCGCGAAGACCGCGCTCGGCAAGGGTCGGCCAGGCACGGTTGAATTCCGACAGGCGCTCCGTGATGCCTTGGAATCCGCTAAGGAAGTTGTTGGCACCAGCGGCATCTATAATACCTCGCCGGCAGACCATAATGGGCTCGATCATCGGGCCCGAGTCCTGGTCGAGGTTAGGTCGGGTAAATTCGAGCTTCTCAAGAAGTGACGGCGGACGGAAAGAGGTGTGGCGGAACATGTTCTGCTGCAGCTCTTTACATTGATCTGGGATGGTTCGGATGACCGGCGGCATCGCGCTCATCCTGCTTCAGCAGGGCATTGTCGTCGGTGCCATCTATGCCCTGCTAGCGCTGGCCTTTGTGCTGGTGTTCTCCGTCAGCAGGGTCCTGTTCCTGCCGCAGGGCCAGTTTGTCGTTCTCGGCACCATGACTCTGGCGCAACTGCAGGCGGCCACGTTGCCCAGTACCATCTGGCTCCTGCTCGCGCTGGCGGTCGCGGCGACCATTTGGGATGCTGCCGTCGCGATCCGTCGGCGCCGCGCGCGCGGTTTGCCCTTCGTGGTTCTCAGAAATCTGGCGCTTCCGATCATCCTCGGCCTCCTGGCGTTCTGGCTATCGCCCCTGAAGCTGCCGTTGCCGCTACAGGTCGCGCTGACGCTGGCGCTGGTGGTGCCGCTCGGGCCGATGATCTATCGGCTGGCGTTCCAGCCGATTGCGGAGGCCTCCGTCCTCGTCCTGCTGATTGTGGCAGTCGCCGTAGATGCCGCCCTCGTCACTCTCAGCCTGTTTTTCTTCGGCGCGGAAGGTTGGCGCACCGCGACCCTCGCCGCCGGGCGGGTGGCCTTTGGTCCGCTCAATCTGTCGGCGCAGCAGGTCTTTGTCGTTGCAACGTCGCTTGTCACCATGGTTCTGCTGTCGCTGTTCTTTGCGCGCACCGTACGCGGCAAAGCGCTACGCGCTACCGCGATCAACCGTGTCGGCGCCCAGCTCTCGGGTATCGGCGTTAATGCCGCTGGGCGCTTGGCTTTTGGCCTTGCCGCCTTCCTCGGTTGTGTCAGTGGCATCCTCATCGGCCCGATCTCCACGATCTTCTACGACAGCGGATTCCTAATTGGCCTTAAAGGTTTCATCGCGATGATCATCGGCGGCGTGGTCAGCTATCCGCTCGCCGTCGCGGCAGCGCTGGCCATCGGCGTGATCGAGACCTTCGCTTCATTCTGGGCCAGCGCGTTCCGTGACGCCATCATCTGCGTGATCCTCATTCCAATCCTGTTGTGGCAGTCCTGGAGCGTGCGCGCGTCGGGCCGAGAAGAAGAAGAATGATTCCGCCGCGCATTCTGGTTGCCCTGTTTATCGCGGCGTTGCTGGCCGCCACGGCGTTCCTTTCGGAATCGACCGTCAATCTCATCGTGTATATCGGGCTTGCCAGCATTGTTACGCTGGGGCTGACGCTGCTGGTGGGCGCCGCCGGATTGACCTCGCTCGGGCATGCGGCCTTCGTTGGTGTCGGCGCATATGCCACCGCATTGCTGACGACCTATTTCGGCCAGTCGGCCTGGATCGGCCTTGCCGGAGCGATCGCGGTGACATGGTTGGTCGCGCTCGTGCTCGGTGCTATCACCCTTCGTCTGTCCGGCCCCTATTTCGTGCTCGGGACCATTGCGTGGGGCGTGAGCATCTATATCGCGTTTGGTAACTCCGTCGGCCTTGGCGGCTACAACGGAATCTCGGATCTGCCGCCTCCCCATGTGTTTGGCGTTCCGATCAATGGTGTGCGCGAGTTCAGCATCGTGACCTGGGGCGTAGTCCTGGTTATCGTCCTGTTCCAGAGCCGGCTGTTGAATTCTCGACCCGGCCGCGCTATCCGCACCCTGCAGAACCGGCGTCTCGCTGAAGCCTTCGGCATTGACGTCTATCGGCTCAAGCTTGCCGTATTCACCTATTCTGCGTTGCTCGCCGGTATTTCTGGCTGGTTGCATGCGCACTATCTGCGTTTTGTCAATCCAAGCCCGTTCGGCATTCATGCAAGCATCGACTACATTTTCATGATCGTCATGGGCGGCGTTGCCAGCCTGTGGGGCGGCATCGTTGGCGCCGGTACCGTCATGCTGCTCAAGAGCTGGGTTCAGGACCTTTTGTCGATGGTCGGCATGGGCGGCGGGCAGTTTGAGCTACTGATTTTCAGCGTCATCGTCATCGCGATCTTGCATCATTCGGGAAGTGGTCTGGCGCCGTTCTTTGCTCAGTTCATCGTAAAGCAGGCGCCGGCGCGGCTGTCGCAGAATGCCGCGCCGCTATCCCGCCGGGCTCAGCCTCCCAAGGGGGAACTCCTGCTTGAGGTCGATGGCGTGAGAAAACAGTTCGGCGGTCTCACTGCCGTCAACGATGTCAGCTTTTCGATGCGCGCCGGCGAGATCGTCGGACTGATCGGGCCGAATGGCGCCGGCAAGACCACGCTCTTCAATCTGATCTCGGGCGTGCTCTCGCCGACCGAGGGACAAATCCGGTTCTGCGGCATTCGCATCGATACGCTGCCGGCGGGCCGCCGCATTCATCTCGGCCTCGCGCGGACATTTCAGATTGTGCAGTTGCGACCGACCATGACTGCGCTCGAAAATGTGGCGGTGGGCGCGCATATCCGAGGTTGCCGGGGGCTTATCGGCGCACCTTTCGACATCAATGGTGACGAGGAGGCGAGCCTGCTGCGTGAAGCCAT
>Ga0182749_1002248_pt1 | contig 14266 bp, 17 predicted proteins | sample eDN3rd37CKraftMG_FD_128875 | JGI IMG/M metagenome (GOLD analysis project Ga0182749, IMG submission 128875) | Enriched Miracle-Growth compost microbial communities from Emeryville, California, USA - eDNA 3rd pass 37_C Kraft MG (version 2) (version 2) ...
CCGCTTCGCGGGCTGTGATCCGGCAACTGAGCACGCGATCCGACGGTTGAGCCCCTGGGCTCGTCGACCGAGCGAAGCGAGCGGAGACGGATCGAGCGACACTTCGGCTCGCTTTGCTCGCTCAGTGCGGGTCTCCGCGGAGTCGAGATCAAGGGGTTCAACCCTCAGGTCTCGGCTTCGCCGCTGCGCGGCTGCGCTCGACCCGTCTCCGCTCCGGCGCTGCGCGCCTCCGGTCGACGAACCCGGGGGTTGCGGCGCGCAGCGAGTTGCAGCCCTGGCTGCGCGGCTCGGCGGCGGAAGCCGGGTTCCCAGCCACGCGAACCTAGAATCGATCGCATGTGTGGAATCGTCGGCTATGTCGGTCCTCGTGAGAGCCAGGACATCCTCCTCGCGGGCCTGGCCCGTCTCGAGTACCGCGGGTATGACTCCGCGGGCATCGCGGTCATCGACTCGGAGGGCGCGCTGCACGCCGCCAAGAAGGCGGGCAAGCTGGCGCGCCTGCGCGAGCAGCTCGACGCCGCGCCGATCCCGGCGGGCACCACGGGCATCGGCCACACGCGGTGGGCCACGCACGGCGGCCCCACCGACGACAATGCCCACCCGCATCTCGCCGACGACGATCGCCTCGCGGTGATCCACAACGGCATCATCGAGAACTTCGCCGAGCTCCGCTCCGAGCTGACGGCCCAGGGCTACACGTTCCGCAGCCAGACCGACACGGAGGTCGCCGCCGTCCTGCTCGGCCGCGAGTATCGCGCCCACGGGGGCGATCTCGTCGCCGCGTTCCGCGCGGTCGCCAAGCGCCTGGAGGGTGCGTTTACGCTCCTGGCGATGCACCAGGACCAGCCCGGTCTCGTCGTCGGCGCGCGCCGCAACTCGCCGCTCGTGATCGGGCTCGGCGAGGGCGAGAACTTCCTCGGCTCCGATGTCGCGGCGTTCGTGGAGCACACGCGCCGCGCCCTCGCGATCGGCCAGGACCAGATCGTCGCGATCACCCCCGACAGCGTGACCGTCACGGACTTCGACGGCAACGCGGTGGAGGCCTCGCCGTTCGAGGTGATGTGGGACGCGTCGGCCGCCGAGAAGGGCGGCTGGCCGAGCTTCATGGCCAAGGAGGTCGCCGAGGAGCCGGAGGCCGTCGCCAACACGATCCTCGGGCGCGTCAAGGACGGCCAGGTCGTCATCCCCGAGCTCGACGGCATGGACGAGCTGTTCGCGGGCGTGCAGCGCGTGATCGTCGTCGCGTGCGGCACGGCCGCGTACGCGGGCCAGGTGGGCAAGTACGCCATCGAGCAGTGGGCGCGCATCCCCGTCGACGTGGAGCTGGCGCACGAGTTCCGCTACCGCGACCCGATCGTCGGCCCCGAGACGCTCGTCGTGTCGATCAGCCAGTCGGGCGAGACCATGGACACGCTCATGGCCGTCAAGGAGGCCGCGCGCCTCGGCGCCAAGACGCTGTCGATCTGCAACACGCAGGGCGCGACGATCCCGCGCGAGTCCGACGCGATCGTGTACACCCACGCCGGCCCCGAGGTCGCCGTGGCCTCGACCAAGGCGTTCGTGGCGCAGATCACCGCGCTGTACCTGCTGGCGCTGCACATCGGTCGCGTCCGCGGCGCGGTCTCGCCGGCCGAGGCGGCGCGCAGCATCCACGAGCTCGAAGCGCTGCCGGAGAAGATCCGGTGGATCCTCGACAACGAGCAGGAGCACATCGAGCAGCTCGCGCACTGGATGGCCGACACCCGCTCGGTGCTGTTCCTCGGCCGCCACGTGGGCTTCCCGATCGCCCTGGAGGGGGCGCTCAAGCTCAAGGAGCTGTCGTACATCCACGCGGAGGGCTTCGCCGCCGGCGAGCTCAAGCACGGTCCGATCGCGCTCATCGAGCCCGGGCAGCCCGTGTTCGTCGTGGTGCCCTCGCCGCGCGGATCGGCCACGCTGCACGCCAAGGTCGTCTCCAACATCGAGGAGATCCGCGCCCGCGGCGCCCGCGTGATCGCGATCGCCGAGGAGGGCGACGTCGCCGTGCTGCCGTTCGCCGACGAGGTGCTGCGCATCCCGCTGGCGAGCCCGATCTTCGAGGCGATCCTCGCGGTCGTCCCGCTGCACATCTTCGCGATGGGCCTGGCCAACGCCAAGGGCCTCGACGTGGACCAGCCCCGCAACCTCGCCAAGTCGGTCACGGTCGAGTGAGGCGCGCGCGGTGATCATCGGGATCGGCGTCGACGTCGTCGACATCGATCGCTTCCAGAAGCAGATCGAGGGATCACCGCGCCTGGCCGAGCGCCTGTTCAGCGACCACGAGCGCGAGCTGCCGCTGCGCTCCCTCGCGGCCCGCTACGCCGCGAAGGAGGCGCTGATCAAGGCGCTCGGCGGATCGGAGGGCGTCAGCTGGCAGGAGATCGAGGTGCCGCGCCTGGGGGAGCGGCAGGCCCCGGCCTACGTGCTCACGGGCGCCACGGCCCGCACGCTCGCCGAGCGCGGCGTGACACGGACGCACCTGTCGCTGTCGCACGACGGCGGCCTCGCCGTGGCGTACGCGATCCTGGAGGGGATGGATGGCTGAGCTGCGCGAGGCGCTGATCGACGCCGGCGCGATCGCGCGCAACACCCGCACGCTGCGGGAGCTGGCCGGCACCCGCGAGTTCATCGCCGTCGTGAAGGCGAACGGCTACGGGCACGGCGCGGCCATCGCGGCGCGCGCGGCGCTCGCCGGCGGTGCGACCCGGCTCGGGGTCGCCGACCTCGCGGAGGCGCACGAGCTGCGCGCGGCGGGGATCGCGGCGCCGGTGATCGCGTGGCTGCACGGGCCCGACGCGGATGTGGCCGGCGCCGTGGCGGACGACATCGAGCTCGGCGTCTCGAGCGTGGCGCAGCTGCGGCGCGCCGGGGAGGCCGCGGCGGCCGCCGGGCGCGCCGCCGCCGTCCACCTCAAGCTCGAGACCGGCCTCGGCCGCAACGGCGCCGCACCGGACGAGTGGGAGGCGCTGTTCAATCTGGCCGCGGCGCTCGAGGCGCGCGGCGACGTGCGCGTGGAGGGCGTGTTCAGCCATCTGAGCGGGACCTCGCCGGAGGACGATCGCGCGCAGGTGCGCGAGTTCGAGCGCGGCCTGGCGCTCGCCGCCGCCCGCGGGGTGCGGCCGGTGATCCGGCACCTGGCGGCCACCGCCGCGGCGATCACCCTGCCCGAGGCGCGGTTCGACGCCGTCCGGGTGGGGATCGGGCTGTACGGGCTCTCGCCGCTCGACGGCGTGACGTCGGCCGAGCTCGGGCTGAGCCCCGCCATGACGCTGCGCACGCGCGTCGCGGCGGTGCGGCGCGTGGCGGCCGGGCACGGCGCCTCGTACGGGTACCTGCATCGCGCCACCCGCGAGACGACGTTCGCGCTCGTTCCCCTGGGGTACGCCGACGGCATCCCGCGCCAGGCGTCCGGGCGGGCGCCCGTCTCGATCGGGGGACGGCGCTTCACCGTGGCCGGGCGGATCGCGATGGACCAGTTCGTCGTCGACGTGGGCGACGCGCCGGTCGCGGTCGGCGACGAGGTCGTGCTGTTCGGTGACCCCGCCGCGGGCGCCCCCGCGGTCGAGGAGTGGGCGCGCGCCGCCGACACCATCAACTACGAGGTCGTGACCCGGATCGGCCACCGCGTGGCCCGCACGGAGGTGCCGTCGTGATCGACGACGAGCTGCTGGGGCGCCACGAGATCGCGTCGGCCGCCGCGATGGAGGCGCTGGGCGAGCGCATCGGGCGCGGGCTAGTCGCGGGCGACCTCCTCGTGCTGACCGGTCCGCTCGGCGCCGGCAAGACCACGCTCACGCGCGGGATCGCCGCCGGCCTGGGCGTGCGCGGACCCATCCAGAGCCCCACCTTCGTGATCGCCCGCACGCACCCGTCGCTCGTGGGCGGCGCGCCGCTCGTGCACGCCGACGCGTACCGGGTGGGCGACGCGATGGAGCTCGACGACCTCGACATCGACGCCGAGGCGTCGGTCGTGGTGATGGAGTGGGGCCGCGGCAAGGTCGAGGGCCTGCGCGAGACGTGGTGGGACATCGAGATCGAGCGCCCCGTCGGCGGCCGCGGCATGGACGGCTGCGACATCGGCCGCGCGGCCGAGGAGCTCGACGCCGACGCGCCCCGCGTCGTGACGATCACGCGCCGTCCCTGAGCTGTGGACAACTCCCGCGCGGCCGCGGCGGCGCGGGCTAGCGTGGCGGCATGACGGGCAGCGCTTCATCGGGACAGCCGCGGGAGGATGCCGGCGCGAGCGGGGAGGAGCCGGCGCCGATCCTGGGTTTCCGGCCGGCCGAGCCGCCGCCCGGGCGCCTGTTCCCCCGGCAGCTCGGCGGTATCCCGTTCTGGCTGGGCGTGGTGATCGGCATGATCGGCGGGGTCGTCGTCGTGAACATCGTCTCGGAGGCGCTGTGGGGACTGCGCTGGCTCGGGATGCCGGGGCACGTGGCCTTCCTGCTGCTGCTCCTCGGGGCGATCGTCCTCACGTGCGTGCGACGCACCTGCAGCATCGGCCTGGGGGTGTTCGTCAGCCTCCTGACGGCGCCCGTGCTGGTCACCGGCCACCTCATCGAGGTGGTGCGCTGGTGGATGCCCTGATCCTCAGCGATCGCCGGGGAGCCGCCGATACCCTGGTGGAGTGATCCTCGCCGTCGATACGTCGCTGGGCTCGACCGTTGCCGTGGTCGGACCCGACGGGTCCGTGCGCGGCTCCGCGTCGAGCGCCAGCCCGCGCGGGCACGCGGAGGTCATCGGCGAGCTGCTGGTGCGCGCGCTCGACGAGGCGCGCGTCCGGGCCCCCGACGTGACGTATGTCGCCGCGGGAATGGGACCCGGCCCGTTCACGGGACTGCGCATCGGGATCGCGGCGGCGCGCGCGTTCGCGCTGGGTCGCGGCGTGCCGTTCGTGCCGGTGGTCAGCCACGACGCGGCCGCGCTCGAGCGGATCGAGGACGGCGGCGCGGAGCGGTTCGCGATCGTGACCGACGCGCGCCGGCGCGAGAACGCCGTCTCGGTCTACGAGGGCCTCGAGCACGCGGTCCCCAAGCGCATGGCGGGCCCCGAGCTGCTGCCGCAGGCGGCCGATCTCGGCGCCCTGTTCGCGGACGCGGAGATCGTCCACGTCACGGCGATCGACGCCGCGCGCGTCGGGCGGATCGCCGCGCGTCGCATCGCCGCCGGGCTCGCGCCGGACGTGCGCGAGCCGCTGTACCTGCGCTCGCCCGACGTGGTCGAGGGCCACACGCCGAAGCGGGTGAGCGCGTGAGCGCCGCGGTACGGATCCGTCCCGCGACGATCGACGACCTCGACGCGATCATGGCGATCGAGCGGGCCTCGTTCCCCACCGACGCGTGGAGCGAGGCCATGATGGCCGAGGAGCTGCGCAGCCCGCACGGCGCCTACGTCGTGGTCGAGCAGGCCGGGAGGATCATCGGCTACGCCGGACTGCGCGCGCTCGCCGGCGCGCGCGACGGCGACATCCAGACGATCGCGCTGAGTGCCGACGCCCGCGGCCGCGGCCAGGGGCGCGCGCTGCTGCGCCACCTGATCGATGAGGCCGCCCGCCGCCGTGTGCGCGAGCTGTTCCTGGAGGTGCGGGCCGACAATCCCATGGCGCGGCGGCTGTACGCGTCGGAGGGGTTCCACGAGATCGGCGTGCGCCCGCGGTACTACCAGCCCGACGACGTCGACGCCGTGATCATGAGGCTCGACGTGCGCGCGTGGGACGCCGCCCGCGACGCGCGCCCGGCCGAGGCGGGAGCGTGCACATGAACCGCAGCGAGCCGCTGGTGCTCGGCATCGAGACCAGCTGCGACGAGACCGGTATCGGCATCGTGCGCGGCCGCACGCTGCTGAGCAACACGATCGCCAGCAGCATGGACGAGCACGCGCGCTACGGCGGCGTCGTGCCCGAGGTCGCCGCCCGCGCGCACCTCGAGGCGCTCCAGCCCGCCATCGAGCGCGCCGTGGCGGAGGCGGGGATCGCGCTGACCGATCTCGACGCCGTCGCGGTCACGAGCGGGCCCGGGCTCGCCGGTGCCCTGATGGTCGGCGTCGGCGCCGCGAAGGCGCTCGCCGTGTCGCTCGACAAGCCGCTGTACGCCGTGAACCACCTCGTCGGCCACATCGCCGCCGACATCCTCACCGCCGACTCCGAGCCGCTCGAGTACCCCACCGTCGCCCTGCTCGTCAGCGGCGGGCACACGTCGCTGCTGCTCGTGCGCGACCTCACCACCGACGTCGAGCTGCTGGGTGAGACGGTGGACGACGCCGCGGGCGAGGCGTTCGACAAGGTGGCGCGCATCCTCGGCCTGCCGTACCCCGGCGGCCCGCAGATCGACCGGGCGGCCGAGGGCGGCGACCCCGCCGCGATCCGTTTCCCGCGCGGGCTGTCGCGCGCGAGCGATCGCGAGAGGCACCGGTACGACTTCTCGTTCTCCGGCCTCAAGACCGCCGTTGCCCGCTGGCTCGAGCAGCGCGAGGCGGCGGGCGAACCCGTCCCCCTCGCCGACGTCGCGGCGAGCTTCCGCGAGGCGGTCGTCGACGTGCTCGTCACGAAGGCGCTCGACGCGTGCGCGGAGCACGGCGTGCCCCGGCTGCTGCTGGGCGGCGGCGTCGTCGCGAACCGGCGCCTGCGCGAGGTGGCGCTCGAGCGCGCCGCGGTGCGGGGCGTCACGGTGCGCATCCCGCCGCTGAGCCTCTGCACCGACAACGGCGCGATGATCGCCGGGCTGGCGGCCGAGCTGATCGCCTCGGGCCGGGCGCCGTCGACGCTCGCGTTCGGCGCGGACTCGACGCTGCCGGTCACGGAGATCCAGGTCGCCGAGTCCGGATCCGCCGCCGTGGCGCAGCCGCACCGGGCCGGGGGCGCGGCGCCGTGACCGACGCCGTCCGCGACGCAGAGGACGCCGGGGCACACGCCCGGCGCCGGGCCTACGAGCGCGTGGCCACCGACGCGGTCGAGCTGATCGAGAACCTCGTCCACGACGCGCCCCCGCCGCGTCCCGCTCGGGAGCCGGCCCCCGTCGTCGTCGCGCGCCGCCGGCGCCCCCTCGCGGGCGCGTCGCTCACGGCGTCGGTGTTCGGCCTGACGCTCTCGTGGCTCATGCCGTGGGCCATGCCGGTGTCGATCCTCGGCGCGGTGCTGGCGATCGTCGCGCTGCGGCGCACGTGGGAGCAGCGCGAGCCGGCCTGGTGGGGGCTCGGGCTGGGCGTGGCGGGCGCCGCGTGCGCGTCGTTCTGGATCGGCTGGATCATCACCCAGCTGAGCGCCGCGACGGCCGGCTGATCGCCCCTCCCGCCGCCTCCCTGGACGATCGAGCGCGACGACCTACGATGGGGACATGAGCGACACCCTGCCTGCGATCGCGTTCATCGGTGCCGGATCGATGGGGGGAGCCATCGTGCGCGGCCTCGCCTCGAGCGGGGTCGTCGTCGACGGCGGAATCCGCGTCACCAACCGCACCGCGGCCCGCGCCGCGACGCTCGCCGGCCTCGAGGGCGTCGAGAGCATCGCGCTCGAGGAGCGCCCCGACGGCAACGCGGAGGCGATCGCGGCGTCGCGCGTGGTCGTCCTCGGGGTCAAGCCGCAGCTGATGCCGGACCTGCTGCACGACATCGCGCCGCACGTGCGCGACGACGCGATCGTCGTCACGCTCGCGGCCGGGGTGCCGCTGGCACGCTACGAGGCAGCGCTGCCGGGCGCGGCGATCGTCCGCGCGATGCCGAACACCCCGTCGACCGTCGGCAAGGGAGTCACCGGCATCGCGGGCGGCACGCGCGCCACCCCGGAGCATCTCGCGATCGTGCGCCGCCTGTTCGAGACCGTCGGCGACGTCATCGAGGTCGACGGCGACGACGGCATCGACGCGATCTCCACGATCTCCGGCTCCGGTCCCGCCTACGTGTTCTTCCTCATCGAGAAGCTGGCCGACGCGGCCCGTCACCGCGGATTCTCCGACGCGGAGGCGCGGCTGCTCGCCGCGCGCACGTTCGCCGGCGCGACGGCCCTGCTCGAGGCGGAGGGCGAGGAGCCGGCCGAGCTGCGGCGCCGCGTGACGAGCCCGCAGGGCACCACCGAGCGCGCGATCGCCGTGCTGCAGGACGCGCACCTCGAGCGGACGTTCGCCGACGCCACCGACGCGGCGTACGCGCGCGCCAAGGAGCTCGCGGGCGTGAACCCGACGCCGGCGACCGAGGTCATCATCCTCAAGTCCTCCGACTGACGCCCCCGCGTCCGCGCGCCGCTTGCGTCCGCGCGCGATCGGCGTATTGTCGTCGTTCGTGATTCATCGGGCGCCCCTGCGGGCGCGCACATCGCGGGCCCGTGGTGCGCTGCAGCGCGGACTCGCCCCGGCCCAGTCCATCGTGATCGGGTTCGGCCTCGCGCTCCTGGTCGGCACGACCCTCCTGTGGCTGCCGCTGTCGGCGGCGGGACGGCCGGCGACCGTCGTGGAGGCGCTGTTCACCGCCACATCGGCGCTGTGCGTGACGGGGCTCACCGTCGTCGACACGGCGGTGTTCTGGTCGCCGTTCGGCAAGCTCGTCATCCTCCTGCTGATCCAGCTCGGCGGCCTCGGCATCATGCTGTTCGCGGCGCTGGTGGGGCTCGTGCTGGCCCGCCGGCTGTCGATCCGCGCGCGCCTCAACACCGTCGCCGAGACCAAGGCGTTCGGCGTGTCGGACGTGCGCCGGCTCGCGCGCGGCATCTTCCTGACGTCCGTGACGATCGAGGCCGCGGTGGCCGCCGTCCTGTTCGTCCGCTATCTCGTCGGATACGGCTACGGCCCCGGCCGGGCGGCGTGGCACGGCCTCTTCCATGCGGTCTCGTCGTTCAACAACGCCGGCTTTGCGCTCTACACCGACAACCTCATGGGGTTCGTCGCCGATCCGTGGATCGCCCTGCCGCTGTGCGCCGCGATCATCCTCGGCGGGATCGGATTCCCCGTGCTGCGCGAGCTCGCGCGCGAGTGGCGCACGCCGATGCACTGGTCGATGAACACGCGGATCGTCCTGCCGGCGACCCTCGCCCTCCTCGTCCTGGGTACGGTGGCGATCGTCGTCATCGAGTGGGAGAACCCCGGCACCCTCGGCGGCCAGGATCCGGCCGTTCGCGTGCTGGCCGGGTTCTTCCACGCGGTGCAGACCCGCACGGCGGGCTTCAACTCGGTGGACATCGGCGCCATGCACGACGAGACCTGGCTCATCATGGACATCCTCATGTTCATCGGGGGCGGGCCCGCGGGGACGGCCGGCGGCATCAAGGTGACGACCTTCGCCGTGCTGCTGTTCATCCTGTGGACGGAGCTGCGCGGGGGCACGGCGGTCAACATCTTCGGGAAGCGGCTGTCCCGCGCCGTGCACCGCGAGGCGATCTCCGTCGTGCTGGTGGCGATCGCGGCCGTCGTCGCGGCGACCGTGGCGATCCTCGCGATGACCGACCTCGACCTCGATCGCGTGCTGTTCGAGGCCATCTCGGCCTTCGCCACGGTGGGGCTGTCCACGGGCATCACGGCGACGCTGCCGCCCGCGGCGCAGCTGATCCTCGTCGCGCTCATGTTCCTCGGGCGCATCGGCCCGCTCACCCTCGGGTCCGCCCTCGCCCTGCGCGAGCGACGGGTCGCCTACGAACTCCCCAAGGAGCGCCCGGTCATCGGCTGATCGGGCGGAAAGGACACAGTCATGGGATCGTTCCTGTCGTTCGGCGAGAACGCACGCCGCATCGCGGAGGCCGACTCGGTCGCCGTCGTCGGGCTCGGCCGGTTCGGGCGGGCGCTCGCGCTGGAGCTGATGGCGTCGGGCACCGAGGTGCTCGGCATCGACGCCGACGAGTCGATCGTGCAGGACCTGAACGGGCAGCTCACGCAGGTGGTGCGCGCCGACGCGACGAAGGAGGAGACGCTCCGCCAGCTCGCCGTCCCCCAGTTCGACCGCGTCGTCGTCGCCGTCAGCAGCGACCTCAAGGTCTCGATCCTGTGCGCATCGCTGCTGCTGCAGCTCGGCGGGCCCGTCGTGTGGGCCAAGGCGACCGACGAGCAGCACGGGCGGATCCTCGAGCAGCTCGGCGTGCACCACGTGGTGTACCCCGAGGCCGACATGGGGCGCCGCGTCGCGCACCTCGTCCGCGGCGCCGCGAAGGACTACCTGGAGATCGCCTCGGGGTACGCCCTGGTCAAGGCCGCGGCGCCCGAGGAGCTGCACGGCGTGCCGCTGGGGGAGAGCGACCTGCGGCGCCGCCGCGGGGTGACGGTCGCCGCGTGGCAGGGGCCGGAGGGCGGATGGCGCCACGCCGACAGCAACACCGTGCTGCACGCCGGCGACACGGTGATCGCGCTGGGCCCCACGCGCAGCGTGGAGGCATTCGCGCAGCTGCGGTGACGCATGACGACGGCCCGCACACCGAGAGGCGTGCGGGCCGTCGCGCGGGGGGTCACTTGTCGTCGGTGAAGACGTCCTTGATGTCGTCGCCGACCTTCTTGGCCTTGGCCTTGAGCTGGTCGCCCTTGCCCTCCGCCTCGAGCGACTCGTCGTCGGTCGCCTCGCCGGTGCCTTCCTTGACCTTGCCCGCGAACTCTTCCGCGTTGTGCTTGATGTCGTCTCCGATGCCCATGTGGGGCCTCCTTCCTGTCGTGGCGGCGTCGTGTGCCGCCGGTTTCGGTCAGGCGCCGAGGCCGACCCGGTCGACCCGGCGGTGGTATCTCATGCCCGCCATCCCGCCCAGCACGGCGCCGATCAGCGTCACGATCGCGGCGCCGACGGCGGTGAGGATGCCGGTCGTCGTGGCCGTCTCCGGCGTGACGGGGATGCGCGGGAAGCCGTTGAACATCGCCAGGATGTCCCACTGGCTGCCGGCGAGCGCCGTGACGACGGCGACGATCACCGCGATCACGATCGCCCACAGCCACACGGCGAAACCCTGCTTCGCGCCGCTGAAGCGCGCCATGCGCCCCGCGACGTATCCGCCCGCGAAGTACGACACGAGCAGCACGACGGCGAGCACGATCGCGCCGACGATCCCGGTGACGGCCGGGTTGTCCCCGGCGGCGTCGGTCGCCTCGTCGAGCGTCGTTCCGGTGCCGAGGCTCACGCCGGCGCCGATCGCGGCCGCGAGGGCCGTCAGCAGCACCGCGGTTCCCATCGCGGCCAGCCAGCCGAAGAAGGCCGAGCCGAACTTGATCCCGCCGAAGCGCTCGCGTTCGCGCGAGACGACGTCCTCCCGCAGCGTGCGATCGCCGTCAGCCACGACCCGGTCGCCGTCGGCCACGACCCGGTCCTCGTGCGCCGGGACCCGGTCGTCGTGGGCGTGCACGCGCGCGTCGTCGCGGGGGAGCACGCGCGTCTCGGCGTCGCCGCGGTCGTCCACCACCCCGCGGTCCGTGGGCGGGATGTCGCGATCCCGGCCGTCGTGCGTTCCCTGGCTCATGCCCCTCACGCTATGAGGGGCGGGCGCGCGACGAACCCCCGTTGCGCAACGGGCGGGAGCGTCGTACCCTGTGGCGCCGTCAGCGGTCGAGCGAGGCGAACCGCTCGACGTCCTCGCTCGTGCCCGACACGATGATCAGGTCGTGGTTGGTCACGACCGTGTTGGCCTCGGCGTAGCGGAACGGCTTGCCGGGGCTCTTCACGCCGACCACCGTCACGTTGTACTTGGTGCGCACGCCGGACTCGTTGAGGCCGATGCCGCGGATGAACTTCGGCGGGTACATCTTCGTCAGCACGAAGTCGTCGTCGAAGCGGATGAAGTCGAGCATGCGCCCGCCCACGAGGTGCGCGACGCGCTCGCCGGCCTCGCGCTCGGGGTAGATCACGTGGTTGGCGCCCACCCGGGCGAGGATCTTGCCGTGCGACTGGGAGACCGCCTTCGCCCAGATCTGCGGCACCTTCAGATCCACGAGGTTCGCGGTGATCAGCACGGACGCCTCGATCGACGAGCCGACCGCCACGACGGCCACCTGGAAGTCGGCGGCCCCGATCTGCCGCAGCGCCTCGATGCTGCGCGCGTCCGCCTGCGCGGCGTGCGTCACGCGCTCGGACCACTTCTGGACGAGCTCCAGGTTCTCGTCGATCGCGAGCACGTCGCGGTCGAGCCGATCGAGCTCCCCGGCGCACGCGGCGCCGAAGCGCCCCAGACCGATCACCAGGACGGGGGCGTCGTTCCGGATCTGCTCAACCAACGATCGGCCTTTCCACGGGGAGCGAATACAGCTGCGAGCGGGACGTCGCCGCCACCGCCGCGGCAAGAGTGACTGTACCAACGCGGCCCATGAAGATCGTCGCCGCGAGCACGTACTGGGCGGAGTCCGGCAGGGTCTCGGTCAGGCCGGTCGACAGCCCGACCGTCGCGAAGCCGGAGATCACGTCGAACAGCACCTCGGCGATCGGCGCGTGCGTGATCTGCGCGATGATGATGGTCGCCAGCGCGACGATCGTGGCGCCCCAGGCGAGGACCGCGACCGCGACGCGCTGCACGTCGCTGGGGATGCGGCGGCCGAACGCCTCCACGGTGCGGCGTCCCTTGGCCTCCGACCACACGCTGAGCGCCAGCACGGCCAGCGTGGTGACCTTGATGCCGCCCGCGGTCGACGCGGAGCCGCCGCCCACGAACATCAGCATCGAGCCGACCACCATGCTCGATCCGTACAGCTCGCCGATGTCGACGACCGCGAAGCCGCCGGATCGCGTCATCGCCGACATGAAGAACGACTGGAAGACCGTGTCGGACGCGTTCATCGAGCCGTACGTGCCGGGGTTGCCGTACTCGAGCGCGAGGAAGGCGACGGCGCCCGCGAAGAACAGGATCACGGTGGTGACGAGCGTGAGCTTGACGTGCAGCGACCACCGGCGCGGGCGGCGCAGGTCGCGGGCGATGACGTAGATCACCGGGAACCCGATGCTGCCGAGGAAGACGGCGGCCATCACCACGGTGAGGAAGAAGTAGTCGTGCCCGAACACCGCGATCCCGCCCGGGTTGGGGGTGAAACCGGTGTTCGTGAACGCCATCGCCGCGTAGTACGGCGCGTACCAGGCCGCCTCGGCCCACGAGTACCCGGCCGCGACGATCGGGAAGTAGAGCAGCACGGCGGCGGTCGCCTCGATGATGAGCGTCGACATCGCGACCGTCATGAGCAGCTGGCCGACCTCGCCCAGCCGCACCGCCTGCGACTCGCTCACCGCGCCGCCGTGCGCCCGCAGCGGGTTGGTGTCGCCCGCGGCGATGAGCTTCGCGCGCAGCCCCAGGCGCTTGGAGATGATCAGGCCGAGCATCGATGCGAGCGTCAGCGCGCCCATGCCGCCGATGTTCACGCCGATGAAGATGACCGCGTTCCCGAACGGCGACCAGTGCGTGGCCATGTCGACCGTCGACAAGCCGGTCACGCAGATCGTCGACACGGCGGTGAACAGCGCGTCCGCGAAGGACGTGCGCGAGTGGGTCGCCGACGAGATCGGCAGGCTCAGCAGGGTCGTCCACAGCGCGATCAGCAGGAGGAAGACGAGGATCGCGAACCGGGCCGGCGAGGACGTGGTGAACTCGCGGAAGAAGTGCCCGAGGTCGCGATAGATCCGCTTCATGCGTTCGACGGCATCGACGCGCGCGCTGTACGCGCTCTGCGACATCCGATCCCCCTCCGAGCGAAGAACGTCCTCATGGTACTCCCGCGCCGGTGCCGGTACCCTCGACCCCATGGCGGACATCTTCGACGTGATCGCGGACGGCACCAGGCGCGACATCCTCCAGCTGCTGCTGCGCCGCGCGACCGACGGCGAGGACGGCACGAGCGTGTCGCAGATCGTCAGCGCCCTCGGGGTGAGCCAGCCGACGGTGTCGAAGCACCTGAAGGTGCTGCGCGAGGCCGAGCTCGTCTCGGTGCGCGAGGAGGGCCAGCACCGCTACTACAGCCTGTCGGTGGAGCCGCTCGAGGAGGTCGACGACTGGCTCGTGCCGTTCTTCGTGGACGAGGGCGACCTGATCGACGAGGTCGCCTCCCTGTCCGCGCCCGCCCTGCCCGAGCCCGCCGCCCGCGCCGCCGAGGCCGTGGGCCGCGCCGCCGCGTCGGCGAAGAACGTGGTGCAGTCCGCCCTCAAGCGCCTCGGCGCCTAGCTCCCGGGGCCGAGCCGACCGACCCTTTGATCTCGGCTCCGCTGCGCTCGCTCGATCCGTCTCCGCTCGCTTCGCTCGGTCGACGAGCCGTCACCCGTTCGTCGACCGGAGGCGCGCAGCGCCGGAGCGGAGACGGGTCGAGCGCAGCCGCGCAGCGGCGGA
>Ga0182749_1002250_pt1 | contig 14254 bp, 11 predicted proteins | sample eDN3rd37CKraftMG_FD_128875 | JGI IMG/M metagenome (GOLD analysis project Ga0182749, IMG submission 128875) | Enriched Miracle-Growth compost microbial communities from Emeryville, California, USA - eDNA 3rd pass 37_C Kraft MG (version 2) (version 2) ...
CGGTTTGAAACGGGTCCTTGATCCCCGCGTGCGCTGCGGATCAGGGGCACACAAGCCCCGGCCGCTCCATTTTCGGCGGTGCGTCCCTGGTAGAGCGGGAGCACGCCAACCGGTGGTGGATCACGCACGTTGCGTCGGCAATTGACGCGTCGCCAAGCCTAGGTACGGTGCTCCATGAACGCGAGCAACTCTGGGACGACCTCGATCAGCGGCGGTTGATATTCGAGGATGTTCCCGGATGCGCGAAGCTCGGAGAGGGCGCCGAGAAATCCATCGATGTCGCGCGGATCGATGCGTGGGAGGTCGGTGTAGCGGTAACGCCACCACTCCGACGCCAGTAGAGCCTCACGGGTCGCCTCATCGAAGCGGTGGCGGATAACCCTGGCGGGGACGCCACCGACAATCGCGTAGGGCGGGACATCCTTGGTCACATAGGCCCGTGCGGCGATGACGGCGCCTGTTCCGACGGAAATCCCTCGCTTGATAACCGCGCCCTCTCCAATCCAAACGTCATGACCGATCGACGGAGCTGGGAGCGTGAACTGGTGGCGAAAGATCGTGATGTCCGAATTGAACTCGCTCTTGGCGAGATCAACCATATGCTTGTGGGTTGTGAAAGGGTGCGTGGAGATACGGTCTAGTGGGTGCTCCTGCTCCGAAAGAGAGACTCCGGTTGCCACGCTGCAGTAGCGGCCGACCCTGAAGTCCGGTGCGATGTTCCGGGTTCTGCAATAGGAGAAGGCGCCGAGAGAGACGACACGGCCCTTCGCCTGACTCGTATACGGCTCGACTACGGCGGTACGATGGATGCGAATTCTCTCCCCGGGCTTATAAACTCCATTGACCTTCCACGGATACTCCAGGTAGATCTTTCGATCGCTGAAGAAGTCGGCGAGCTCGTCTGTCCACGTCACGATGATCGAATCTCCGACTGATTCGATCAACCGACTCATGGGCACTGCTGCGTTGCGTGCCGTGGTGTTTGTGGCCGTGTTGGTTCTGCGCTCCACAGTCGTCTCTGTGTCCGAGCGGCGAGCGTCCCAGGTCTCAACCGGTGTGACATCGGCAAGTGGCTCGATCTGGTACGCGGCGAGTTGCTCCCGAAACCTGTCGCGGAGATCAATAGGAATGAATTCGATCGACCTGGGATACCACTTATCGACCCATGAGATGTCCTTCTTGAGCCGGTCCAACATGGGATGCGATAGTCCACGGTTCTCGACCGCCCAGAGCAACCCGCACACGGCCTTGATCGGATCCTTCGCCAGGACCTTCTCGGTCTCTGGGTTGGACGGAATCAGCTCACCGCGAATTGCACCCTTTCGAAAGCATTTCATGCAGTTGAGGCACGGCTTGCCCCCGCTCCCGCGCATGCAGCCCATTGCGTACTTGAAGCCGCGCGCGATCCTGTCTGTCGAAACTTCTGTGAGGCCGGCGCACGGGGCGCAGTACCGAAGACCGGCACGCTCGAACATCGCCAGTTCACTCGTGCGGTCGACTCTTTTGTACTTGGTTCCATGGCCGTGCGGCCCAGCGAGATACATCGCGTCGATGATGTTCCCGTCCGCCACCGTATGAATATTCAGATGATCCGCGAGAAGAATCGACGTTACGGTAAACCCCGCGAAGCCGAAGAAGCCTTTTCGCCGATCGAACGCAAGCGGCAGTATGTCGTAGTTCGACTCGATGGCAATCCCACCGACCTCTTCAACCGCGAGCAGTGCATTCTCGAGAACGTGAAGTCCGGCAGCCTCCACCTGTGTATAGATCGGCAATGCGCCCGGGAGCAACTGAACGGCGGCCGTAGAATCGACGCCTCCCGAGTAGGCAACCGCGACTCGACCTGATCTGCGGGCGTAGTCGCGTCGGGCTGGTTCGATCTCGACCTTGCGGCCGTACGGTGCGAACAGCACCGCCTCGGCAAGGCTCAACAATGCATTGGACGGTAGAGAGAATCCGTCGGGCATGCGCCAGTAAAGTTCAATTTCACCCTCGCGGTAGTAGAGGGTCGTACCTTCCAAGCTCCATCCCGTTCGCGGGGCCGAGCGCGACGAAGTCGGTTCGCGAGAGTTCACGGGCCGATCGTAATCGATCCACCGATCGATAGAGGACACAGTCAGCCGCTGCATGGCATCGGCGAACGTGCCCACCCGTCGGACGTCTTCCTACATGCGGTTGGGCACATGCGTCGCGTGGTCAGCGGTTCGCCGAGCGTGGCGCCCCAAACGCCGACTCTCGCCCCGGCCGGCGCAAGTACGCTGGTGGGATGCACGACGCGGCGCCGCCCCCCTCCCCGCGCCGCACCCGCACCTTCGCCTCGCTCACGGGGCCGGCCGGCAACATCGGCGACGCGCTCCTGCGTCGCGGAACGCTCGAATGGGCCCGTGATACGTCCGACGAGCTGGTCGTGTACGTCGGCGAAGCGCCCGACACGTGGTTGCGCCAGCTCGGCGTGCCTGCCGATGCAACGGTGCTGCGGTCGAAGCGGAGCGTGCCGCGGTGGCTCTGGCTCCTCCTTACCGCGCCGCGTCGTCCCGTCCTCGTGTTCGAGGCCGGCGAGGTTCCCCTCGGCCGCGGCAACGCGCTGCGCGAGCTCGTGTTCCTCGCCGAGACCGTGACCGTCCGCGCGAAGGGCGGTGTCGTCGTGCGGCCGCCGCGCGGCATCCGCGGCCCCACCAACCCGTCCGTCTGGCTGCATCGCCAGGCTGCGCGCCTGTCGCAGATCGCACTGTGGCGCGACGCAGAGAGCGCGTCAACGGCGCGCGGAGGCCGCGTGGTGCCCGACCTGGGGTTCGCGGCCGGTCGCCGCGCCGGACGCCCCTGGCACGAGCGCGAAGAGCTCATCGTCAGCTTGCGCGGACCCCGCCCTCACCCCGGTGACGCGTGGTCGAAGGCGGTGCGCGACACTGCGGCGGCGGAAGGGCTCCGCATCCGCACCGTCGTGCAGGTCCGCGAGGACGAGCAGCGCGCCCGCGAGCTCGCGGAAGAGCTCGGCGCACTCTTCGAGCCGTGGGGCGACCACGACGCAGTCGCGCAGGAGGAGCGGCTGCGGGAGCGGTACGAGGGCGCGCGCCTCGTGATCAGCGACCGGATGCACGTGCTCGTGCTCGCCGCACTCAGCGGCGCCGTGCCCGCGGAGCTCGTTCCGCATCCGACGCGCAAGATCCGCGAGGCCTTCCGCGTGATCGGCCTCGACGACATCTCGCTCGATGCCGCGGCGCATGATGCGGGCGCCATGCAGGCGTTTCTGCGGACGCAGCTGGCGCGCGCGACCGAGGTGGGCGACCGCACCCGACAGGCGCACGAGCAGCTGGCGCGGCTCGAAGCCGAGGTGCGCACGACCATCCGCGCGGCCCGAGAGAAGCGGTCGGGACGATGAACACGGCAGCGAACCCGATCCGCCGCGTGCTCCTGCTCGCGCACAGCCACGCATTCGGCCCGTTCCGCGTCGGCAGCCACCACTACGCGCGAACGCTCGCGGAGCGCGGGATCGACGTCGTCCACATGTCCACTCCCATCTCGCTCGCCCACCGCGCGACCGGGCGCGTGGATCGCTCCGGACTCGCGTCGGTACCGCGCACGTCGCACCGCGATGCCTCCGGCGTGACGCACGTCGTGCCGCGCACCGTCCTGCCTCGCCCGTACGGGCCTTTTCGCGTAGCGCGGGAGCTTACGCGGCACGGCGTCGCGTCGGGCTTCGACGTCGTGCTCATCGACCAGCCGCTCCTGTGGGACGACTCGGTGCGCTCCCTTGCTCCCCGTCTCGTCTACCGCCCCACCGACCTCTATCCCACCGGCGTGAAGGCACGCCTGCAGCGGGAGATCACGGCGCATGCCGACGGGGTCGTCGCCACCTCGAAGGAGGTGCGGCGGGCGCTCGGCGACCTCTCGGTGCCCGCACTGGCGCTCGAGAACGGCGTCGATATCGAGCGGTTCACTCCTGCTGACGGGGGCTCCGCACCCCGACCCGCGGTGGGTGTGTATGTCGGCGCACTCGACGGGCGGTTCGATTGGGCGCAGCTGGATCGCTGGGCGCGCGCACACGCCGAGTGGCGTTTCGTCATCGCCGGGCCGGACCCCGCCCCACCGTCGCCGCTCCCATCGAACGTCGACCTCATCGGCGCGATCGCGTACGACGCGCTCCCCTCTCTGCTGCACGACGCGCGGGTCGGGCTGCTGCCGCTCTCCGACGACCCCTTGAACGCCGGTCGCAGCCCCATGAAGCTCTACGAGTACCTCGCCGCCGGACTGGCCGTGGTCTCCCGCGAGACCCCCGTGATCCGAAGCGACGGGCAGGCGGGTCTGCTCACCTACGCGGATGCCGCGACCGCCGACTCCGCGCTGCAGCGCGCGATGGCGCTCCCGTCACCCAACGCCGCAGGCATCCGCCGCGCGACGCGCGAGTCCTGGCAGACGAAGACCGACGCCCTCCTCGCCTTTCTGAGTTCTCTGCCGTCGCGATGAGCCGCGGTCAGGCGAGAGCTTCCTCGAGCACGTCGGAGATGATCGACGCCGTGCGGTCCCAGTCGTACAGGCCCGGCGGCGGCGGGTCCACCCGTCGGGGCCGGTGCGCCGCCTCTTCCAGCGCGGCCGCCCACTCCTCGGCGTCGTGCGGCGACTCCGTCGACCCGGCGCGATCGCCCACGATCTCTGCGACGGCCTCGCACCCGCGCCAGTAGAGCACCGGGGTTCCGCATGCGATCGACTCCAGCGCCGGAAGCCCGAAGCCCTCCGACGTCGAGGGCACCGTGGTGATCACCGCACCGCGGTAGAGGCGGGCGAGCCGGTCGTCGTCCACGCCGTGCAACAGCTCCACGCGCCCCGCCACGCCCAGCGCGGCGGCCCTCGAGGCCGCCGCGGCGACTTCGCGTTCGGGCAGCACCGCTCGCAGGCGCACGTCCCGCACGAGCGCGAGAGCGCGCAGCACGACCTCGAGGTTCTTGTACGGCCGCGTGTTGCCGACGAAGAGCGCATAGGGCTCGTCGGATGCCTCCGCCGCACCCTGCGGACCGAACGCGGGCGACAGCCCGTTGCCGGCGTCGACGATCCTCACATCGTCGTCGCGCACCCACTCTCGGATCGCCCTCGCGGAGGTCTGCGACACGGTGAGGACGATGCCTGCCCGACGCACCGTGCGTCGCACCGGACCGTCGTAGTAGGCGAGGAACTTCGCGCGGCCGGGCCAGGGCCACCGGCGCTGGATGAGGTCGTGAATCGTCACGATGTGCCGCGCCGCGCGCACGAAGGGGGCGTAGCCGGGCGAGTAGATCAGGTCACGCGACGCCACGTCGGCGGGCAGACGCCGAAAGGCGTCGAACGGATCGTGCGGGCTTCCGTCGAGGCGCAGTGGCGTCCATTCGGGGCGGAGCCGCACGAGCACCTCGTGCGCGTAGCGCCCGATGCCGTGCGCGCCGCCGTAGCGATCGTCGACGCGCAGCGTCATGCCGTGCCGCCCGCGGCTCCGACGCCGGCGTGCTGCGCGACCCAGGCCCGGATGCGCTCCTCGAACACCGGAACATCGAACTGGTATGCGCGTGCGATGCAGGCTTCGGGATCGGCCGCCGCGGCCCGCTCGACGGCGGAGCGGAGCGCCGCGGCATCCGCCCAGTCGCTCACATGGGCGCCCGTGACACCGTCGACCACGCTTTCCGCCGCGCCGCCGATCGCGTTGGCGACGACAGGTGTTCCTGCGGCCATCGCCTCCACCGGCATGATGCCGAAGTCCTCGATGGGCGCGAAGACGAACGCCGTCGCGCGGCGGAACAGCTCGACCAGCACGGCGTGCGGCGGTCGCGGTACGAACACGACGTGCTCCCGCCGCTGGGTCGCGATCGCCTCGAGCCGGTCGCGGTCGGGCCCGTCCCCCGCGAGCACCACTGGCAAGCCCGCCGCGGCACCCGCCGCGATCGCGAGATCCAGACGCTTGTACGGCACGAAGCGCGACGCCCCGAGCAGGAACTGGTCCGGCAGGCCCTCGAGCATCGACTCCTCGTGCGTCGTCAGCTGGACGGGCCGCGCGAACGCGCCCACATCGATGGGCGGATGGATGACAGACGCCTCGCGCTCCCATGTCTCGCGGATGCGCTGAGCGACGAATGCGCTGTTCGCGGCGATCGCCACCGGCTCCTGCGCGCGCCGTCGATCGAGAGGCTTGAGAACGGCGGATGCGAGACGGGCTGCCGCGCTGTCTCCGCGTCGATCGAGTTCGGGAGTCCACACGTAACGCGCCGGCGTGTGGGCGTACACGAGCTTCGGCGCCGTTCGGGCCGGTCCGCCGAAACGCGCGTGGTGCGCGAAGAGATGGCTCGAGCACAGAACCCAGTCGGCCTCGCGGGCGGGCAGGTGGCGCCACACGGAAGGCATGAACGGCAGCGCCGCGGCCTTGCTGCGACGCAGCGGCGTGCGTGCGAGCACCGTCTCGTGCACGCCCGGGAAGCGTTCGGGTGCATCGTTCCAGAGACACCAGCGGTCGGCATCCGGATAGATGCGCGACAGCGCCTCGAAGACGTTCTCGGCTCCGCCTCTCGGTTCGACCCATTCATGCACGATCACGCCGCCCATGCGATCAGCCCCTTGCTTCCGGATCCACCGGCATAACGGTCGACTCGGTGCGCAGCCCCGCGAACAGCTGGGTGGCGAGAAGATCAGGGGGCTCGGGATCGCCCCGTTCGGCGAGCTCGCGCCGCGCGCGCACGTACGCGGCGTTCCGCTCCCAGATCTCGCGTTCGATGATCGTCTGGTCTCGCGCGTGGATGAGCGCACGCAGCACGATCGCGATGAAGAGCCCGGTCCACCCGCCGATCGTGTTCGCGATGACGTCGAACACGGTCGCGACGCGGTCTTCGAGCGCGAGCCCCTGCGTCAGCTCGATCGCGATCGAGAATCCCGGCAGCACGGGCAGCGCCACCCACCAGAACCGGGCAGAGAACACCAGCCCGAGCAGAAGACCGAGCGGCACGAACAGCGCGATGTTCGCGGTGAACTCGAGCTTGTCGTAGCCGAACCATGTGGGCACGCCGAAGTTGTGCAGGACGCGCAGCACACGACCGGCGATGGAGTCGAACTCGAGCTCCTTCGGATTCGGCCACATCGTCACGAGGAGGACGAAGCCCACGTAGACGGCCAGCAGCGCCGACGCGATCCAGAGGCGGGCGTGGCTGCGCGGTGGCGGCGGGCCGACGGTGATGGTCGCGGTGGCGGACGCTGCGGTGGTCATCCCGACAAGCCTACGGTGAAGACGACGATGCCCCCGCGAGCAGGGCTCGCGAGGGCATCGTGTGCAACCGGAGTTACTTGATGATCTTCGTGACCGTACCGGCGCCGACCGTGCGACCGCCCTCGCGGATCGCGAAGCCGAGGCCCTCCTCCATGGCGATCGGCTGGATGAGCTCGACCTTCATGTCGGTGGTGTCGCCGGGCATGACCATCTCGGTGCCCTCAGGCAGCGTGATGACGCCGGTGACGTCGGTGGTGCGGAAGTAGAACTGCGGACGGTAGTTCGTGAAGAACGGGTTGTGACGGCCACCCTCGTCCTTGGACAGGATGTACGCCGTGCCCTCGAACTCCGTGTGCGGGGTCACCGAGCCGGGCTTGGCGACGACCTGGCCGCGCTCGACCTCGTCACGCTTGGTGCCGCGGAGGAGCAGACCACAGTTCTCGCCGGCCCACGCCTCGTCGAGCTGCTTGTGGAACATCTCGATGCCGGTGACGATCGTCTTCTGCGTCGGGCGCAGACCCACGATCTCGACCTCGGAGTTGATCGCGAGCGTGCCGCGCTCGGCGCGGCCCGTGACGACCGTGCCACGGCCCGTGATGGTGAAGACGTCCTCGATCGGCATGAGGAACGGCTTGTCGCGGTCACGCACCGGGTCGGGGATCGACTCGTCGACGGCGTCCATCAGGTCGAGGACCGACTGCACCCACTTCTCGTCGCCCTCGAGAGCCTTCAGGCCCGAGACGCGGACGACCGGCGCGTTGTCGCCGTCGAAGCCCTGCGACGAGAGAAGCTCGCGGACCTCCAGCTCGACGAGCTCGAGGATCTCCTCGTCGTCGACCATGTCGGCCTTGTTGAGCGCGACGAGCAGGTAGGGCACGCCGACCTGCTTGGCGAGCAGCACGTGCTCACGGGTCTGAGCCATCGGGCCGTCGGTGGCGGCGACCACGAGGATCGCGCCGTCCATCTGGGCGGCACCGGTGATCATGTTCTTGATGTAGTCCGCGTGGCCCGGGGCGTCGACGTGCGCGTAGTGACGCTTCGGGGTCTCGTACTCGACGTGCGAGATGTTGATGGTGATACCGCGCTGGCGCTCCTCAGGAGCCGAGTCGATCGACGCGAAGTCGCGCGGAACGTTGACGTTCGACGGGTACTTGTCGGCGAGCACCTTCGAGATCGCCGCGGTGAGCGTCGTCTTGCCGTGGTCGACGTGACCGATCGTTCCGATGTTCACGTGCGGCTTGGTCCGCTCGAACTTGGCCTTAGCCACTGGGTCCTCCTCAGGACGGTCATGTAGAGGTTCCGGGCACTGGTTTGCGACCGGTCGTCTACGGGGATTTCTCTAGCTTAGTAGAGGGGTTTCTGTGAAGTTGTGGGGTTCGGATGCCCCGGCCGCCCTCGACGAGCGCGGGAAGCCGAGGCATCCGCAGAGGTCATTCGCCCTTGTTCTTCTGGACGATCTCCTCGGCGACGTTCTTGGGAACCTCGGCGTAGCTGTCGAACACCATCGAGTAGACGGCGCGACCCGAGGTCTTCGAACGCAGGTCGCCGATGTAGCCGAACATCTCCGACAGCGGCACGAGCGCGCGCACCACCTTGACGCCGGTGACGTCCTCCATCGACTGGATCTGGCCACGACGCGAGTTCAGGTCGCCGATGACGTCGCCCATGTACTCCTCGGGCGTACGCACCTCGACGGCCATGACCGGCTCGAGCAGCACGGGGCTCGCCTTGCGGGCGGCCTCCTTGAAGCCCATCGAAGCGGCGATCTTGAACGCCATCTCGGACGAGTCGACGTCGTGCGCCTGGCCGTCCATGAGGGTCGCCTTGACGCCCACCATGGGGTAGCCGGCGAGCACGCCGACGTTCATCGCGTCCTGGAAGCCGGCGTCGACCGACGGGATGTACTCGCGCGGAACGCGGCCACCGGTGACCTCGTTCACGAACTCGTACGTCTTGTCGCCCGACACCTCGAGCGGCTCCAGCTTGAACTGGATCTTCGCGAACTGGCCCGAGCCACCCGTCTGCTTCTTGTGGGTGTAGTCGTGGCGCTCGACGGTCTTGCGGATCGTCTCGCGGTACGCGACCTGGGGCTTGCCCACGTTGGCCTCGACCTTGAACTCCCGCTTCATGCGGTCGACCATGATGTCGAGGTGCAGCTCGCCCATGCCCTTGATGACGGTCTGGCCGGTCTCGGCGTTCTGCTCGACGCGGAACGTCGGGTCCTCCTCAGCGAGCTTCTGGATCGCGAGACCCAGCTTCTCCTGGTCGGCCTTGGTCTTGGGCTCGATGGCGACCTCGAGCACGGGCTCGGCGAACGTCATCGACTCGAGGACGACGGGCTTGTCGGCGTCCGACAGGGTGTCGCCGGTCGTGGTGTCCTTGAGGCCGATCACCGCGTAGATGTGGCCCGCGGTCACCGAGTCGACCGGGTTCTCCTTGTTGGCGTGCATCTGGAAGATCTTGCCGATGCGCTCCTTCTTGCCCTTGGTCGAGTTGATGACCTGAGCACCGGATGCGAGGTGGCCCGAGTACACGCGGATGTAGGTGAGACGACCGAAGAACGGGTGCGTCACGACCTTGAACGCGAGCGCGGCGAACGGCTCGTCGCGGTCGGCGTGACGCTCGATGATGTTCTCTTCGTTCTTCGGGTCGTGCGCCTCGATCGACGGCACGTCGAGCGGCGACGGCAGGTAGTCCACGACCGCGTCGAGCATCGGCTGCACGCCGCGGTTCTTGAACGCCGAGCCGCAGAGGACCGGGTACAGCTCGCCGGCGACGGTGAGCTTGCGGATCGCACCCTTGATCTCGGCGACCGTGAGCTCCTCACCGCCGAAGTACTTCTCGAGGAGCGCGTCGTCCGACTCGGCGACGGTCTCGAGGAGCTTCTCGCGGTACTCGGCAGCCTTGTCGGCGAGGTCGGCGGGGATCTCCTGGACCTCGTACTTGGCGCCCATCGTGACGTCGCCCTTCGCGTCGCCCGGCCAGACCAGGGCGCGCATCTCGACGAGGTCGATGACGCCGACGAAGTCGCTCTCGACGCCGATCGGCAGCTGGAGCACGAGCGGCTTCGCCTTCAGGCGCGACACGATCGTGTCGACCGTGAAGTAGAAGTCCGCGCCGAGCTTGTCCATCTTGTTGACGAAGCAGATGCGGGGCACGTTGTACTTGTCGGCCTGGCGCCACACCGTCTCGGACTGGGGCTCGACGCCCTCCTTGCCGTCGAAGACGGCGACCGCGCCGTCGAGGACGCGGAGCGAGCGCTCCACCTCGACCGTGAAGTCGACGTGACCGGGCGTGTCGATGATGTTGATCTGGTGGTCGTTCCAGAAGCACGTGACGGCGGCCGACGTGATCGTGATGCCGCGCTCCTGCTCCTGCTCCATCCAGTCGGTCGTCGCCGCACCGTCGTGCGTCTCGCCGATCTTGTGGTTGACGCCCGTGTAGAAGAGGATGCGCTCGGTCGTCGTCGTCTTGCCGGCATCGATGTGCGCCATGATGCCGATGTTGCGGACCTTGGTGAGGTCGGTGAGCACTTCTTGTGCCACGGGGTCTTTTCCTTTTCTGTCCATGTGGATGCGGGGGGCCGGCCCTTCGACGGGCTCAGGAGCCCGGCCCCCGCATCTCGGAAGCTGTTACCAGCGGTAGTGTGCGAAGGCGCGGTTCGACTCGGCCATCTTGTGGGTGTCCTCGCGGCGCTTGACCGCGGCACCCAGGCCGTTCGACGCGTCCAGGATCTCGTTCTGGAGGCGCTCGGTCATCGTCTTCTCACGACGACCCTTCGCGTAGCTCACGAGCCAGCGCAGCGCGAGCGTGTTGGCGCGGTGAGGCTTGACCTCGACCGGCACCTGGTAGGTCGAACCGCCGACGCGGCGGCTCTTGACCTCGAGCGTGGGGCGGACGTTGTCGAGCGCCTTCTTGAGCGTCGCGACGGCGTCCTGGCCGCTCTTGGCCTCGACGCCGCGGAGGGCGCCGTAGACGATCGACTCGGCGAGCGACTTCTTGCCGTCGACGAGGATCTTGTTGACGAGCTGGCTGACGACGGGCGCGCCGTAGACCGGGTCGTTGACGACGGGGCGACGGGGCGCGGGTCCTTTGCGAGGCATGTTCCTTAACCCTTCTTCGCGCCGTAGCGGCTACGGGCCTGCTTGCGGTTCTTCACGGCCTGCGTGTCGAGCGCGCCGCGGACGATCTTGTAGCGGACGCCGGGGAGGTCCTTCACACGGCCGCCGCGGACGAGCACGAGCGAGTGCTCCTGCAGGTTGTGGCCCTCGCCGGGGATGTAAGCCGTGACCTCGGTGCCGTTGCGGAGCTTGACACGGGCGACCTTGCGCATCGCCGAGTTCGGCTTCTTGGGCGTGGTCGTGTAGACGCGGGTGCAGACGCCTGCCTGCTGCGGGTTCGCCTTGAGCGCGGGAGCCTTGGTCTTGGCAGGCTTCGAGGTGCGCCCCTTGCGAACCAACTGCTGAATGGTTGGCACGTTCTCTCTTCTCTGGTTGTGCTGCACGGTGACAGCGGTCGTGTTCTCCTCCCGCGGGACGGATCCTGCGGGTCTCACGTGGATCCACCGGCACGCCAGAGCCTGGCGCAGCGTTCGTTGGTGGATATGCCGTGGGGGTGGCCTGTTCGCAGACCGTTCCCTGAGATGTCGTCACCCGGTCGTCCGGTGCCTAGGCACGGCGGACGGCGCGCGTGAGCGCACACCCGATCCATGATACGCCGGATTCACGGGGGCGGCAAACGCGCGGACCGGTCAGGCGGGTGCGGCGCGCGAGGTCAGCCCGTCACGACGAGGACGATGATCGCGGCAGCCGCGAGGAGCACCGTCACGGATGCCGCGGCCAGGAGGGCGACGACGCGGCGACGCGCCCGCGAGCGCAGCCTCGCCTCGGCTTCGGCGGTGTCGGCGGGCGGCTGCGGAGGGCGTTCGGCGGGCGGCTGACGCGGCACCACGACCGGCGTCGGCGCACGGACGGGGTACACGTCGTCGGGGCCGGGGTGGGGCATCCGTGCTTCTCTTCCCCTCACCGTGGGGATCGGAATCGGCTCGGGTGCCGACTCGCCCCGAGCCCGGCGGCGGGACTCGCGGTGTGCGATGACCGTCGAGCCCTCGGTCGGCTCCGCCTGCTCCGGCGGCTCCGCCTGCTCATCGACGGCGGTGTCGTCGGCGGAGCTGCGTCTGCGCGGCCCGGGCCGACGGCGGTCGACCACGACGGTCTCGTCTACCGGGTCGGCGGGCCCGGCGCCCCCGTCCGCGCCCCCCACGGTGGGATCGCGTTCGGCGGGCGCTCCACCGGTCGAGTCCGTCACCCGTCGGTCCGAACGAGCCTCAGGTCGGCGTCGCCGAGCAGAATCCGCGTGCCCGCGATCGACTCGACACCCGGCACCACGTCGATCTCGGCCCCGGCTTCGGTCACGAGCACGACGCCGTTCGTCGAGTCGAGGTCGACGATGATCCACTCCTCGTCGCGCAGCTCGAGCCGCGCGTGGGTCTTCGAGACCGTCGGCTCGTCGATCGGGACGAGCTGGGCGTCGGGGAACTGCGGATCGCTCGAGGGCCGACGGCCGAGGAGGACGACATCGGAGGTGAGCGGCACCGAGCGCCCTGCCGGCATCTGCAGCGTCCACGTCGTGCGGCGTCGGCGCGCCACGATCGTCTCTTCGATCGGCTCCTCGGGGATCTCGGCCTCCGGGTGCTGCGCCGACACCGACGAGCGCGCCGCGCGGGGAGCGCCGGCATCCGGCGCGCCGGCGATCGCCGACACCTCGCCCGACTCGCCGAAGGCGTCGTCGTCGGTCGGTGCCCACGGGTCGCGCGTGGGCACCTCGGGCGCCCGCGGCACGCGCGTGACCGGCGGCGCGGTCGGCGGAGGCGCGGGCGACGCGGCGCTCACGCCGGGGATCGCGGAGATGGGTCCGGGAGCGCCGGAGACGCCGCCCGTCACCTCGCCCGTCACACCGAGCGAAGGTTCGTAGTCGAACATCGCCCACAGATCCTCATCCGACCCCGGGACCGGAGCCGAGCGCGCCGAGCGGCGCAGGCCCGCGCCCGCCTCGACCGGATCGGTGCGTGCGGGGCGATGCTCGGAGTCGAACGTGCGGAACGAGCCCTCGGACGAGGTGGTCGCGGGGTGCGGGACGGCGGACCGCGGCGCCGCGTCGTCGAGGGACGAGCCCGCTGCCGGAACGGCGTCCGCAGCCGGGGCGGCGGGAGCAGGGGGCGCGGGAGGAACGGCCGGCGCGGGGGGCACGGCGGGCGCGGACGAGGCGGCCGGCGCCGTGGTGGTGGGCTGCCACGGTCCGTGCACCTGCGCGGCCTCCGCCGCGGAGGCGCGGGGCACGGGCGGGATGGGGTTCTGCGAGCGCGTCGCCGCCGGACGCGACCCCGCGATCTCGGGGTCGACGACGGTCGGCGGGAGCGGCGGCGCCGGGCGCACCCAGCTCGGCTCGGACGACTCCGCGGCCGGATCGCCCGAGCGCGAGCGCATCGGTCCAGGCGCCGCGTACGTGTGACGGGTCGGCCCGGTGGGCCCCACCGCGCCGCCCGGTCCGGTCGCGGCGCCGGCCGGGAACACGGGGGACAGAGCGCGCGTGTCGTCGAGGGGCCGACGCGCGACCCACCGGTCCGGACCGAATCCCAGCACGGTCGCCCACACCGGGAAGAGCAGTGCCGCGAGCACCGTCATGCCGGGTCCCTTGCCGAACGCGACGTTCACGTGGTGGCATGCGATCACGATGAGGACCCACGCCGCGAGCGTGCCCACGACAGGCACGAACACGACGAGGAAGAGCCACCCCGACAGCCCGCCCAGCCACAGCAGCGTCATGCCGCTGTAGACGGGCACCCACGCCTTCCAGGGCTCCTCCCCCGACTTCCGGAAGACGGCGGCGAGCGCGATCGCGGTCCACACGTACAGGGCTATGGCCAGGACCACCGCGACGGATCCCATTGCGAAGGCGAGGCCTGAGGTGTCGGTCATGACGTGGTGCGCACGGCGCTCGGCCGGCGCGTCCCCCTCTCGACGGTGTGCGGACGTCGCC
>Ga0182749_1002256_pt1 | contig 14249 bp, 13 predicted proteins | sample eDN3rd37CKraftMG_FD_128875 | JGI IMG/M metagenome (GOLD analysis project Ga0182749, IMG submission 128875) | Enriched Miracle-Growth compost microbial communities from Emeryville, California, USA - eDNA 3rd pass 37_C Kraft MG (version 2) (version 2) ...
ATTCCCATGGCCATGGGCACCAAGGACCTGTGGGAAGCCGCGACCATGGGCTACCAGAACATCGGCCCCAACTACTGGCACGGCGAGGAAGGCCGGCTGGCGCTCATCAAGGGCGAGCAGAAGCTGACCGACCCGCAGTGGGTGGCGCCGTTCGAGGAACTGGCCAAGTGGAAGCCCTATCTGGGCGACGGCTTCGAGGCGCAGACCTATCCCGACAGCCAGAACCTGTTCACCCTCGGGCGCGCGGCCATCTACCCGGCCGGCTCGTGGGAAATCTCGGTCTTCAACGCGCAGGCGCAGTTCAAGATGGGCGCCTTCCCGCCGCCGGTCGAGAAAGCGGGCGACACCTGCTACATCTCCGACCACAACGACATCGGCATCGGCCTCAACGCCAAGAGCAAGAACCCGGACGCGGCCAAGACATTCCTGACCTGGGTGGCCTCGCCCGAGTTCGCCGAGATCTATGCCAACGCGCTTCCCGGCTTCTTCAGCCTGAACTCCACGCCGGTGGAGATGAAGGACCCGCTGGCGCAGGAATTCGTCTCCTGGCGCAACAAGTGCAAGTCGACCATCCGCTCGACCTACCAGATCCTGTCGCGCGGCACGCCGAACCTGGAGAACGAGACCTGGGTGGAGTCGGCCAACGTCATCAACGGCACCGACACGCCCGAGCAGGCGGCCAAGAAGCTGCAGGACGGGCTGGACAGCTGGTACAAGCCGGCGAAGTGAGGTCGTTTCCTCCCGCCCCTTCCCACGTTGGAGGGGGCGGGGAGAAGGCCGCGCTTGCGAGGTTTTTGACGCGGGGTGGAGGTCGGCCCTTTTGGAGTTGACCCCCACCCCGTCTCGCAAACTACATTGAAGCTCGCCCGCCTGCCCTTCCCGCAGGGAGGGAACAGGCACCGGCCGGCGCCGACACTTTGTATCCCGGCCAAAGCCAAGCCGACGGGAGCCGCGTCCATGACGGCAGAAGCAGCACCGAAACGACCGTTCCGCTGGCACATCGGCGTGTTCCTGGCGCCGGCGGTGATCGTCTACACGGTAGTGATGATCCTGCCGTTGTTCGGAACGCTGCAACTGGCGCTGTTCCGCAGCATCGGCAACGTGCAGAGCTTCGTCGGCTTCGACAATTTCCGCACGCTGTTCGGCGACCCGAACTGGTCGGCCGGCTTCTGGAACGCGCTGCGCAACAATGTCTGGTTCTTCATCATCCACATGCTGGTGCAGAACCCGATCGGCGTGCTGCTGGCCGCGCTGCTTTCCAGCCCGCGCCTGCGGCTGGCCGCGTTCTACCGCACCGCCATCTTCGTGCCGACGGTGCTATCCTTCGTCATCGTCGGCTTCAGCTGGAAGCTGATCCTGTCGCCGCTATGGGGCGTGGCGCCCAACCTGCTCGATCTGGTGGGCCTCAAAAGCCTGTTCACGCCCTGGCTCGGCAAGGAGGCCTATGCGCTTACCGCGCTCAGCCTGATCTCGGTATGGCAGTTCGTCGGCATCCCGATGATGCTGATCTATGCCGCGCTGCTTTCCATCCCCGACGAGGTGATCGAGGCGGCCGAATGCGACGGCATCACCGGCTGGGCGCAGTTCTGGAAGATCAAGCTGCCGCTGATCCTGCCCGCCATCGGCATCATCTCCATCCTCACCTTCGTGGGCAACTTCAACGCCTTCGACCTGATCTATACGGCACAAGGCGCACTGGCCGGGCCGAACTATTCCACCGACATCCTCGGCACCTTCCTCTACCGCGCCTTCTTCGGCTTCCAGCTCCAGGTGGGCGATCCCAACATGGGGGCTGCCATCGCCACCATGATGTTCCTCATCATCCTGGCGGGCGTCTGCGTCTACCTGTTCCTGATCCAGACGCGCCTGCGCCGCTACCAGTTCTGAGGAGTGCCGAGATGAGCCGCGCCACCCACTCCCTGCCACGCACGATAGGCGCGCACGCCATCCTCATCGCCTATACGGTGATCGCGCTGTTCCCGGTCATCCTGGTCATCGTCAATTCCTTCAAGTCGCGACAGGCCATCTTCCGCGAACCGCTAATGCCGCCGACTGCGAGCACCTTCGACCTGATCGGCTACGTCACCGTCATGAAGCAGGGCGATTTCCTGCTCTATTTCCAGAACAGCCTGATCGTCACCGTGGCCTCGCTGTTCTTCGTGCTGCTGTTCGGTGCCATGGCCGCCTTTGCGCTGGCCGAATACCGCTTCCGCGGCAACACGCTGATGGGCCTCTACCTCGCGCTTGGCATCATGATCCCGATCCGGCTGGCTACCGTGGCGATCCTGCAGCTGATGGTGGCTTCCGGCCTGGTCAACACGCTGACGGCGCTGGTGCTGGTCTACACCGCGCAAGGGCTGCCGCTGGCCATCTTCATCCTGGCCGAGTTCATGAAGGGCGTGTCCGACGACCTGAAGAATGCCGGGCGCATCGACGGGCTGTCGGAATATCGCATCTTCTTCCGCCTGGTGCTGCCATTGGTGAGGCCGGCCATGGCGACGGTAGCGGTCTTCACCATGATCCCGATCTGGAACGACCTTTGGTTCCCGCTGATCCTGGCTCCCTCGGAGAGCACCAAGACGGTGACGCTGGGCGCCCAGCTCTTCCTCGGCCAGTACGTCACCAACTGGAACGCGGTGCTGGCGGCGCTTTCGCTGGCCATCCTGCCGGTGCTCATCCTCTATGTCATCTTCTCGCGGCAACTGATCCGCGGCATCACCTCGGGAGCCGTCAAGTGAACACGCCCACCCCCATCCGCGTCGTCGTCGCGGGCCTCGGCAATATGGGCCGCAGCCATGCGCTGGCCTATGCGAGGAACCCCGGCTTCGAGATCGCGGCATTGGTCAACCGCTCGGACGTGCCGCTGCCGGCCGAGCTTGCCGGCCACCCGATCCGCCGCTCCTTCGAGCAGGCGCTGGTCGACGAAAAGCCGGACGCGGTCGCCATCGCCACCTATTCCGACAGCCATGCCGACTATGCGGTGGCAGCGCTGGAGGCAGGCTGCCACGTCTTCGTGGAGAAGCCGCTGGCGACCACGGTGGCGGACGCGCAGCGGGTCGTGGACGCGGCAAGGGCCAATGGGAAGAAACTCGTGGTCGGCTACATTTTGCGCCACCACCCGTCCTGGATGCGGCTGATTTCCGAAGCCCGCAAGCTGGGCGGACCTTTCGTGTTCCGCATGAACCTCAACCAGCAATCCTCCGGCCATAGCTGGGAAACACACAAGCAGCTCATGAAGACCACCTCGCCCATCGTCGACTGCGGCGTGCACTATCTCGACGTGATGTGCCAGATCACCGACGCGAAGCCGGTGGAGGTGCGCGGCATGGGCCTCAGGCTCACGGAAGAGATCGACCCCGCCATGTACAATTACGGCCATTTGCAGGTGCTGTTCGAGGACGGCTCGGTAGGCTGGTACGAGGCCGGCTGGGGGCCGATGATCTCCGAGACCGCCTTCTTCGTGAAGGACGTCATTTCTCCCAACGGCTGCGTGTCCATCGTCATGGCCGAAGGCGCGAAGTCCGACGACATCGACACCCACACGAAGACCTCGACCATCCGTCTGCATTCGGCCGCCATCGGGCCCGACGGCAGGTTCGCCAGGCCCGACGAACTGCTGTCGATGCAGGGCGAGCCCGGCCACCAGGAGCTTTGCGAACTGGAGCAGGCCTTCTTCCTGCACGCCATGCGCGAGGATCTCGACCTTTCGCGTCACATGGACGACGCCGTGAAGTCGCTGGCCGTCTGCCTGGCCGCCGACGAAAGCGTGCGCACCGGCAAGGCGGTGCGGCTGTGAGGAAACGATTGCGCCGCACGGCGATCGACGAAGCCAATATCGCAATTCCGGCCGTATCAGCGGCACCGCACCAAACCGGAGGCATCCCGTGGGTTCGCTGAACATCGAGAACGTGACAAAATCCTTCGGCCAGGTGGAGGTGCTGAAGGGCATCGACCTCGAAGTCTCGGACGGCGAGTTCGTCGTCTTTGTCGGCCCGTCGGGCTGCGGCAAGTCCACGCTGCTGCGCGTCATCGCCGGGCTGGAGGACCCGACATCGGGCAAAGTTCTGATCGACGGCACGAACGTCACCTCGACCCCGCCGGCAAAGCGCGGCATCGCCATGGTGTTCCAGACCTATGCGCTCTATCCGCATCTTTCCGTGCGCGACAATATGGGGCTCGGCCTGAAGCAGGCCGGCACGCCGGCGGCCGAGATCGACAAGCGCATCGCCGCGGCGTCCGCCATGCTGTCGCTGGAGCCCTACCTCAAGCGGCGCCCGGCAGAACTTTCCGGCGGCCAGCGCCAGCGCGTGGCCATCGGCCGCGCCGTGGTGCGCGAGCCGAAGCTGTTCCTGTTCGACGAACCGCTGTCGAACCTGGATGCAGCGCTGCGCGTCAACACGCGCCTGGAAATCGCCCAGCTCCATCGCCGGCTGAAGGCGACCATGGTCTATGTCACCCACGACCAGGTCGAGGCGATGACGCTGGCCGACAAGATCGTGGTGCTGAATGCCGGCAACATCGAGCAGGTCGGCGTACCGATGGAACTCTACAATTCACCGGCAAACGAATTCGTCGCCGGCTTCATCGGCTCGCCCAAGATGAATTTCATCGAAGGCGCGCGGCTGGGCGAAAGCGTCAAGACGATAGGCGTGCGGCCCGAGCACATCTCGGTCGATGCGCACAGGGGCGACTGGAAAGGCACGGTGGTGCATGCCGAGCATCTGGGCGCCGACACCAACCTCTATCTCGACTGCGAAAAGGCGGGGCTCATCACGGTGCGCATTTTCGGCATCTACAATGCCGAGCCCGGCGCGGTGCTCTATGCCACGCCGCAGCCGGACAGGATCTACCGCTTCGGCGCCGACAGACGCGCGGTCGGGTAGCGTCAGCCGACGAAGGCGCGCTCCACCACGAAGCTGGCGGGATTGGCCAGCGAACCCTCGACGAAGCCGAGGCTTTCGACCAGTTCCTTGACGTCCTTCAGCATCTGCATGGAGCCGCAGATCATCACCCGGTCGGTTTCCGGGTTCAGCGGTTCGATGCCGAGGTCGGAATAGAACTTGCCCGAGCCGATCAGCGCGGTGATGCGGCCCATGCAGGGCGACGTCTCGCGCGTGGTGGAATTGTAGAGCGTCACGCGGCCGGCGGCGAACTCGCCGATCAGCGGGTCCTGCGACAGCGACGCGACCAGTTCCTTGCCATAGGCCAGTTCGGCCACGTCGCGGCAGGTATGGGTAAGGTAGGCGTGCTCGAACTTCTCGTAGGTATCGGGATCGCGCAGCAGGCTGGCGAAGGGCGCGATGCCGGTTCCCGTCGAGATCATGAACAGGCGCTTGGCGGGCGTCAGCGCGTCCAGCACCAGCGTGCCGGTCGGCTTGGGACGCATCAGCACGGTGTCGCCCGGCTGGATCTTCTGCAGGTGCTGGGTCAGCGGTCCGTCCAGCACCTTGATGGAGAAGAACTCCAACTCGTCGTCCCAGGCGGGGCTGGCGATGGAATAGGCGCGGAACACCGGCCTCTCGGCGTTGGGCAGGCCGATCATGACGAACTCGCCGGAGCGGAAGCGCAGCGATTGCGGCCGCGTGATGCGGAAGGAGAACAGCCGGTCGGTATAGTGCCTCACCGACACCACGGTCTCGGCATGGACATTGGCCGGGATCGGAAACGTCTGCGGGGCGGCCGTGTTCTGTGCCGAAGCGGTGCTCATCAAGCCATCCTGTCCTGCTGCGGGACCGTCCCGCCGGTCCGTTCGATATGCTGCCGGGTGAACCTTTTTCGGCGAAGCGCCACCAGGCGACGTCAAGTCGCCGAGCGACAAGTCTATTAGTGTAAAAGCGACATTTGCGTCAACGTTACCGGGAAAAACGCGGTTCCAAACTGAGCCAGATCAATAGTCGAAAATTTTCCGTCCGGCAGAGATGGCGGAAGATTTCGGCACAACCCGTGCCGGCAACCCGTTGAAACGGCGCGACCCTTGCGGAAACCTCGAATGTGAACAACGGCCAGGCAGCGACAAAACCGGGCAGTGCCGGCGAAACCAAGCCGTGCAGCGAAGCGCCGCGATAAAGCGCCCGCGCATTTGTTTCGCGCCCGGGAAAGGTTGACGCGCCGCGCCATCTGGTGAAGGTTCTGCCCCCCGGCCGGTTCGGCCGGCGAAAGACATGCACAGGAAAGAACCCATGGCCGAGGAAGCCCTGATCGTCATCGACATGCAGAACGACTTCTGCCCCGGCGGCGCGCTGGCGGTCGAGGGCGGCGACGAGATCGTGCCGCTGGTCAACGATCTGATCCGCCATGCCGACCATGTGGTGATGACGCAGGACTGGCATCCCGCCGGCCATTCGAGCTTCGCCTCCAGCCATCCGGGCAAAAAGCCGTTCGAGCATGTGGACATGCCCTACGGCCCGCAGACGCTGTGGCCGGACCATTGCATCCAGGCAAGCAAGGGCGCCGATTTCCACTCCGGCCTTGCCTGGAGCAAGGCCGAACTGGTCATCCGCAAGGGGTTCCGGCCCGCGATCGACAGCTACTCCGCCTTTTTCGAGAACGATCACACGACGCCGACCGGGCTGGCAGGCTACCTGCGCGAGCGCGGCATCGGCGCGCTCACGCTGGTGGGGCTGGCCACAGATTTCTGCGTGGCCTATTCGGCGCTCGACGCGGTCGGCCAGGGCTTTTCGGTAACGGTGCGGCTCGACGCCTGCCGCGGCATCGACCTCGGCGGTTCGCTGGAAACCATGCTGCAACGCATGCGCGATGCCGGCGTGACGCTGGCCTAGACCGATCGACGGCGTCCCGGACCGGGGACGCCCAGCCAGAAACGAAAACAATAGCGGAGGCGGAGGCCCGGACAGGCCGGCAGCGCTGAAGGAAGGAAGGTGACCGTGGAGTTTGCAAGGAAAGTGATGGCGGGCGGCTGCGTTCTCGCCGGCGTCATGGCCGCCGGGCCGGCCTTCGCGGCGGCGGAGGCGCATGGCCTGCCGGGCGCGGCCATGTCGCTGTGGTGGGCGCTGCCCTTTGCCGGACTGCTGCTTTCCATCGCCACCGGCCCGTTGTTCTTCCACCATGTCTGGGAACATCACTACGGCAAGATCACCATTGGCTGGTCGGCGCTGGCGGTGCTGCCGCTTGTGGCCGCGTTCGGCTTCCCGCTGGCCACGGAAGCGGTGCTGCACGCCCTGCTGACCGAATACATGTCCTTCATCATCCTGCTGTTCGCGCTGTTCACCATCTCCGGCGGCATATTGGTGGCGGGCAACATCCACGGCACGCCGCTGACCAATGCCGCGCTGCTGCTGATCGGGGCAGTGCTGGCCTCCGTGGTCGGCACCACCGGCGCCTCCATGATCATGATCCGCCCGATGATCCGCGCCAACGACAACCGGCCGTTCAACGCCCATGTGGTGGTGTTCTTCATATTCCTGGTATCCAACATCGGCGGTTCGCTTACGCCGCTGGGCGACCCGCCGCTGTTCGTCGGCTTCCTGCGCGGCGTCGACTTCTTCTGGACCACCGTGCACATCCTGCCCGACACGCTGTTCGTCGGCGGCGTGGTGCTGGCCGCCTTCCTGGCGCTCGACATTTTCCTGCACAAGCGCGAGGGCGGCGCACCGAAGATCAAGGACCCGACGCCGGATTCCAAGGTGCGCATCCGGGGCCTGCCCAATATTCCGCTGCTGGCCGGCGTGATCGGCGCCATCCTGCTTTCGGCGATCTGGAAGCCGGGGATGACGTTCACGGTGGGCGGGGTGGAGCTTGAGCTGCAGAACCTGGTGCGCGACGGCGTCATCCTGCTGCTCGCCTTCGTATCCCTCGCCGTTTCGCGCAAGGAATACCGCGTCGCCAACGGGTTCAACTGGGGGCCGATCGCGGAGGTGGCCAAGCTGTTTGCCGGCATCTTCATATGCATAGTGCCGGTGGTGGCGATCCTGCGGGCAGGCATGGACGGCGCGCTGGCGCCGCTGGTGGCGCTGGTCTCGACGCCGTCGGGTGCCCCCAACGATCTCGCCTATTTCTGGCTGACCGGCATCCTGTCTTCCTTCCTCGACAATGCGCCGACTTATCTGGTGTTCTTCGAGATGGCCGGCGGCGACCCGCAGCACCTGATGACGGAATTCGCCTCGACATTGGCCGCGATCTCGGCGGGCGCGGTGTTCATGGGCGCCAATACCTATATCGGCAATGCGCCGAACTTCATGGTCTATGCCATCGCCAGGAACCAGGGCGTCAAGATGCCGGGCTTCTTCGGCTACATGATATGGTCGGGCATCGTGCTGATCCCCACCTTCATCGTGGCCAGCCTGCTCTTCTTCGGGTGAGGCGGCGCGAACGCTCGGCCGCTTTCACCTGTTCCAGCGCCTTCTCCCGCGAGGGGGAAGGCGGGGCAGGACTCAGACTTTCACCAATTGCCTGACGCGGTCCTGCTCGCCGAAGATGCGCAGATAGCGCCTGATCTCGGCCGGGTCGCCGGTGGCCTTCTCCGGATTGTCGGACAGCTTGACCGCCGGCCGGCCGTCGGCCTCGGTGACCTTGCACACCAGCGATATGGCGTTCAGCCGGTCGGTGGGGGTAGGCGCGCAGCCCTCGAAATCGTTGGTGAGGTTGGTGCCCCAGCCAAAGGACATGCGCACCTTGCCTTCGAAATGCCGGTAGGTCTCGATGATGGTGTCGACCTCCAGCCCGTCCGAGAAGATCAGGAGCTTCTTTCGCGGATCCTTGCCCATCTTGCGCCACCACGAGATGATCTTCTCGCCGCCTTCGATGGGCGGAGCACTGTCGGGGCGGAAGCCGGTCCAGTCGGCCACCCAGTCGGGCGCGTCGCGCAGGAAGGAGGCGGTGCCGAAGGCGTCCGGCAGCACGATCAGCAGATTGCCGCCATAATAGCGCTGCCAGTCCTGCAGCACCTTGTAGGGCGCCTTCTTCAGATCGGCCTCGCTGTCTGCCAGCGCCGCCAGCACCATGGGCAGCTCGTGCGCATTGGTGCCCAGCGCCTCCAGGTCGGTGTCCATGGCCAGAAGCACGTTGGAGGTGCCGGTGAAGGCCTCGCCGATGCCCTCCTTGAGCGCCTCCACGCACCAGCGCTGCCACAGGAAGGAATGGCGGCGGCGAGTGCCGAAATCCGAGATCAGGATGCCCGGCAGCTTCTTCAGCCGCTCGGTCTTGCCCCACATCTTGGCCTTGGCGCGGGCATAGAGCACGTCCAGGGCAAAGGGCCCGAACGCCTTCATGGCCGAGCGCGAACGCATTTCGTTGATGATGGAAAGCGCCGGAATCTCCCACATGGTGGTGTACATCCACGGACCTGCGAAGGTCAGCTCATACTGGCCGTCGCGCTTCTCCAGTTCGTATTCGGGCAGGCGGAAATCCTCCAGCCAGGCAAGGAATTCCGGCTCGAATATCTGCTTGCGTCCATAGAAATTGTTGCCGCCCAGCCAGATCATCTCCTTCTTGGAGAGACGCAGCGTGCGGGCATGGTCGAGCTGCTCGCGCAGCTCGCCCTCGTCGATCTCGTCGGCCAGGCGCACCGAGGTGGTGCGGTTGATCAGCGAGAAGGTGGCGTCGACCTTCGGATACATGCCCCAGATCATCTGGAGCATCAGAAGCTTGTAGAAATCCGTGTCGAGCAGGGAGCGGACGATGGGGTCCAGCTTCCAGGTGTGATTGTAGACGCGCCGGGCGATGTCCGTTCTTGCCATGACCGTGCTTTACTGCCTGTGCCGTTGCCGCGTGCCCTCTTAACATCCAATCGCACACGACGTCGCCCGCTTTGCGGTGGGCCAGCAAAAAGAGTGCCGGGCGGCGGTGATGCGCCGGCTCAGGCGGCGCCGGCCGACCGGGAAGGCTTCGCCCGGCCCCTGGTACGGCCGTGGTCGGCCATGAAATCGACGATGCGCGGTACGATCTGGGCGCGGAAGCGCGAGCCGTTGAACACGCCGTAATGGCCGACGGCCGGCTGCACGTAATGCGCCTTCCTGTCCGCCGGAATGCCGGAGCACAGGCCTTGCGCGGCCTCGGTCTGGCCGAGGCCGGAAATGTCGTCGTTCTCGCCCTCCACCGTGAACAGAGCCGTGTTGCGGATCGCGGCCGGATCGACCAGGGTGCCGCGATGCTTCATCCTGCCCTGCGGAAGATCGTGTCGGATGAAGACGGTCTCCACGGTCTGGAGGTAGAACTCCGCGGTAAGATCCATCACCGCCAGATATTCGTCGTAGAACTCGCGGTGCTTCTCGGCGCTGTCGCCGTCATGCTTCACCAGATGCTTGAAGAAGTCCTTGTGGGCGATGATGTGCCGGTCGAGGTTCATGCTCATGAATCCGGAAAGCTGCAAGAAGCCCGGATAGACGTCGCGGCCGAAGCCCGGCGCCGGCCAGGGCGCCTGCATGATGACATTGTCGCGGAACCAGCCGATGTCCTTCTCCTCGGCCAGGAGGTTGACGGCGGTGGGGTTGCGGCGCGTATCGATCGGGCCGCCCATCAGCGTCATGGTGGCGGGCGCCAGCGCATCGCCGCGCGCCTCCATCAGCGCCACGGCCGCCAGCACGGGCACGGAAGGCTGGCACACGGCCATGACATGCGTGTCCGGCCCCAGGGCGTGCAGCATGTCGATGACGTAGTCGATATAGTCGTCGAGGTCGAAGCGGCCCTCAGACAGCGGCACCATGCGCGCGTCCGTCCAGTCGGTGATGTGGACCTCGGCATGGGGCAGCATGGCCTCCACCGTGCCGCGCAGCAGCGTGGCGTAGTGGCCCGACATGGGCGCCACGATCAGAAGCTTGGGATCGGAGCGCCGCCCGGCAGGGACGGCGCGCTCGAAATGGATCAGGTTGCAGAAGGGCCGCGACCAGACGATCCTTTCCTGCACGGGCACGCTGCGGCCTTCCACCACCGTCTCATGCAGCCCGAAGGCCGGCTTGCCGTAGCGGCGCGTGGTGCGCTCGAACAACTCGGCCATCGCCGCAACCGAGCGGCCCCAGGTGGTGTGGGACAACGGATTGAGCGGATTGGAATAGAGCATGCGCACCGCGTCCGCATAGGCGCGGGCCGGCTGCAACGCAGCATGGTTCATTTCGTAGAATTGGTAGAACATCGAGGAACCTCGCTGCTGCCTGACCCAAAAGGTCGACGGAGCCGCGCCGAGCCTTCAATATCCTGCAACGAAGTTATCAAGAAATTGTTGCGGCGCAATAGTTCATGCGAGGTGAAGTAGGTGGGATTTCAGGCCAATTCAACCGGAAATCAGCCGCTGGCGGCCGGATTCGGGACAAATCCTCCCGGACCCGGCTAAATATTCCTCTCCCTGGGCCCGGCTTTCCGACTCAGGCAGGCGCGCGGAACCGGCGCCCGCCTACTGCTTTTCGGCCGTCGCCAGCCCTTCGAACTCGGGCAGCCAGTGCAGCGCCGAGCGATGCCAGATCTGCCTGTGCGGCACCAGTTCCTGCCGCTGCCGGGCGGTGCCGGTTCGGATGACGTAGACCTTGGGGCCGTCGCCGACCGAGGTGGAATAAAGGTGGGAGCCGCATTCGGGGCAGAAGGCCTGCGCGCGTGCGGCGCCGCTGTCGCCGATCCTGACATAGATCCTCGGCGTGCCCGACATCTCGAACGCGTCCTCCGGGGCCGGCACCGACACGCGGAAGGCGGTGCCGGTAAGCTGCTGGCAATCGACGCAATGGCAGATCGAGGTCTTTTGCGGGTCGACCTCCGCCCGATAGGTGATGGCGCCGCAATGGCACCCGCCGTCTATGCGCATCTTCGTTACTCCCTTGCCGCGGAACCGGCGCCAGTTTCCCACCGGATGCGACGCTTGTGAACCGCATTGTGTATTGAAGCCGCGCAAATCTCTTGCTTCAATCCGCGCCTCAGTCACCGGAGGACACCAGCATGGCCAAGGGGCAGATGAAAGCGGCAAAGGAACCGCGCAAGCCGAAGAAGGATGCCAAGAAACCCTCCGCGCCGGCCGTCAAGACGGCACCGGTGCAGGCAACGCGAATCAAGGACAAATAACAGGCCGCGCACGCGAACCGGAACGTCTTTTCCCGTCATCGCGCTCCGCGGCGACGGCCAGCGGCTATTGACCCGCAGGCGCGAAATTCCTACGGGTCGGGCGAGGACGACCTCGCATCGATTGCAACCCGGCCGGGACGACCCTGCCAACACAGGAGCGTCCCATGCCGTGGGTTTTGCTGTTCTTTGCCGGCCTTTTCGAGATCGGCTGGGCCATCGGCCTGAAATACACCGAGGGTTTTTCCAAGCCGCTGCCGACCATGCTGACGGTTCTGTCCATGGTCATCAGCATGGGCATGCTGGGGCTGGCGCTGAAGACGCTGCCGGTCGGCACCGCCTATGCGGTGTGGACCGGCATCGGCACCGTGGGCACGGCCTTGCTCGGCATCTGGCTGCTCGGCGAACCGGCGACCGTGATACGGCTCGCCTGCATCGCGCTGATCGTGTCCGGCATCATCGGGCTGAAATTGGCGGCGTAAGGGCGCGCCGCCTATATTTCTTCCTCTCAACGCCGAAAGGGCCGCCCGTGCGGGCGGCCTGCCTGTCAAGTCCGGATATCGTTCGAACGCGGGATGCGTCAGCGAGCGGTGAACCCGGGAGGCGCACGACCGACGCGCGACTTGCGCGCAGCGTAGCGAGCGTCGCGCTTGGCCTTGCGGGCGGCCTCATCGGCCAGCAGACGAGCGATGCGCTCGTTCTCCTCAGCCTCGCGGAGCTTGGCCTCTTCGGCAGCCTTGGCCTCCGCCTCCAGCCGCGCGGCCTCTTCCGCCGCCTCGCGCACGGCCCGTTCGGCCGCCTCGCGCGCCAGCTTCTCCTGCCGCAGCCGCTGTTTTTCCGCCTCGCGCTTGGCGCGCGCTTCCAGGATGGCCTTGCGTTCGGCCTGCCGCGCCAGAACCTGGGGATCGTCCGCTGCCGGCCTTGCCTTGAAGCGCTCCAGGAGCGCCTTCTTCGCCTCGTTGGCGGCGTTGCGCCGCTCGAAGATGTCCTTTTCCCTGTAGATAGCCAATTCCAGTTCCCTGAAGTCAATTTGCGTCGTTTACATACGCGCGAAAACCAGGAGTTCAAGCGCCAAAACGGTATGCCAGCCATGAAAATCCGGCTTGTTGCACTGCGAAGACACCTTTGGCCTCGAAATTCTGCATGCACCGTTCACCATCCGCGCCACTGGCGCAGGCGGTTACGAATGGTTACTTGAACCGCACCCGCAAGCAGGAAGCGCTTCCATGGAACTCGGCCTCTACACTTTCGGCGACGTCAGCCCCGAACCAGGCCCCGGCGCCATCGGCCCGCACGAGCGGCTGCGCAACCTGATCGAAGAGATCGAACTGGCCGACCAGGTCGGGCTCGACGTGTTCGGCCTCGGCGAGCACCACCGGCCCGACTATGCCTCGTCCGCGCCCGCGGTGGTGCTGGCGGCGGCGGCCGAGCGCACCAGGCGCATCAAGCTGACCAGCGCCGTCACCGTGCTTTCCTCCGACGATCCCGTGCGCGTCTTCCAGCAATTCGCCACGCTGGACCTGTTGTCGTCCGGCCGGGCCGAGATCATGGCGGGGCGCGGCTCCTTCATCGAGTCCTTCCCGCTGTTCGGCTACAATCTGGAAGATTACGACGAGCTGTTCGCCGAGAAGCTCGACCTTCTTCTGGCGATCCGCGACAATGTCGAGGTGACGTGGTCGGGGCGGCTGCGTGCGCCGATCAACGGCCGCGGCGTCTATCCGCGCCCCTTCCGGGAAAGGCTGCCGATCTGGATCGCCATCGGCGGCACGCCGCAATCGGCGGCGCGCGCGGGCGCGCTCGGCCTGCCGCTGGCACTGGCAATCATCGGCGGCGAGCCGGCGCGCTTCGCACCGCTGTTTGGCCTGTATCGGGAAGCCGCACGCCGCGCCGGCCAGGATCCGGCCGGCCTTGCCACCAGCCTCAACGTGCATGGTTTCGTCGGCGAGACTGCCGAGCAGGCGGCCGACGACTTTTACGGGCCGCAGGCCGAAGTGATGAACCGCATCGGCCGCGAGCGAGGCTGGGGCCCGACCAGCCGGGCGCATTTCGACCAGGCGCGTGGTCCGCAGGGAGCGCTGTTCGTCGGCAATCCGGAGCAGGTGGCGGAAAAGATCGTCGCCCAGCACAGGCTGTTCGGCAACGACCGCTTCCTGCTGCAGATGGCCATCGGCATCGTGCCGCACGCCAGGATCATGAAGGCGATCGAGCTTTACGGCACCAGGGTGGCTCCGCTGGTGCGCAAGGAGCTCGCC
>Ga0182749_1002257_pt1 | contig 14245 bp, 11 predicted proteins | sample eDN3rd37CKraftMG_FD_128875 | JGI IMG/M metagenome (GOLD analysis project Ga0182749, IMG submission 128875) | Enriched Miracle-Growth compost microbial communities from Emeryville, California, USA - eDNA 3rd pass 37_C Kraft MG (version 2) (version 2) ...
AAGCTGAGCCCGGGCAGCGTCTATAACGCCGACCTCGTCGAGAAGAGCGTCGAGGACATGACGATCGAGGCGTCGCGGCGCGGCTATGCCTTCGCCGCCGTGCAACCGCGCGGCGACCGCAACGTCCAGACGCACACCATCAACCTCACCTTCGTGGTCGAGGAGGGTGCGCGCGCCTACATCGAGCGCATCAACGTCCGCGGCAACGTCCGCACGCGCGACTACGTCATCCGCCGCGAGTTCGACATCGGCGAGGGCGACGCCTACAACCGCGCCCTCATGGACCGTGCCGAACGGCGCCTGAAGAACCTCGGCTTCTTCAAGACGGTGAAGATCACCAACGAGCCCGGCTCGGCGCCCGACCGCGTGGTGGTGAATGTCGACGTCGAAGAGCAGCCCACCGGCCAGTTCTCGGTTGCCGGCGGCTACTCCACCGCCGACGGCTTCATCTCCGAGGTCAGCATCTCCGACCGTAACCTGATGGGCCGCGGCCAGTACGCCAAAGCCTCGGTCAGCTACGGTCAGCGCACCCGCGGGTTCGAACTGTCCTTCGTCGAGCCCTATCTGCTCGGTTACCGGATGGCGGGCGGTATCGACCTGTTCGCGCGGCAGAACCTCGCCTCGAACTACGTCTCGTACGACACCAAGACCTACGGCGCCAATCTGCGCCTCGGCTTCGGTCTGACGGAGGAGCTGTCCTTCGCGCCGCGCTACTCGATCTACCGGCAGGAAATTTCGCTGCCGACCGAGTACAACGACTGCCAATTCTCGGCGGCCGCTACCATCAAGGGTGGCGCAGGCGTGAAGCCAGGTGATCCCTGCTACAGCAACGGTGAAGCCTCGCTGCCGGTGCGCATGGAGCTCGCCAACGGCCCGGTCACCGTGTCGCTCGTCGGCTACACGCTCGCCTACAACACGCTCGACAACGTCAAGGCGCCGACCAGCGGCCTCTATGCCGAGCTCAAGCAGGATCTCGCCGGCGTCGGCGGCGACGTGAACTTCATCCGCACCCAGGTCGAAGCGCGCAACTACTACGAAGTGTTCTCCGACGTCGTCAGCGTGTTCAAGGTCACCGGCGGCCACATTGCCGGCTGGGGCAGCAAAGACCTGCGCATGCTGGATCACTTCCAGATGGGGCCGAACCTGGTGCGCGGCTTCGCACCGTCGGGCATCGGTCCGCGCGATCTGACCAACGGCACGACCAACGACTCGCTCGGCGGCTCGATGTACTGGGGCGCCAGCCTGGAGGCGCAGACCCCGCTCTACTTCCTGCCGAAGGAGATCGGCATCAAGCTCGCCACCTTCGTCGATGCGGGCTCGGTCTGGGGCTACAAGGGACCGACCTCGTGGAACGTGACCGGCGAGACGGTGCAGGTCGGCCTCGACAAGTTCAGCGACATCCGCTCCTCGGTCGGTATCGGCCTGTTGTGGGATTCGCCGCTCGGGCCGCTGCGCTTCGACTTCGCCTATCCGCTCACCAAGTACTGCGAGACCGGAGTGGGAGGCAACGAAGTGTGTGACCGCACCCAGTACTTCCGCTTCAGCGGCGGCACCAAGTTCTGATCCCGGCCGCGCCGCGGCAGGGTAGTGACGGGCGATGAGCGAGCCGATCTTCCTGCGGCACTCCCGCGGTCTCACGATTGCCGAGCTGGCGGCGCTGACCGGCGCCGCTGCGGCGGCGCCGGCTGAGCGGCGGCTCACCGGCATCGCGGCGCTCGACCGGGCCTCGCCCGCCGACCTGACCTTCCTCGAGAGCCGCAACTTCGCCGCGGCCGCGCGCACCAGCCGCGCTGGCGCCTGCCTGACCACCGCGGCGCTCGCCGCCGAGCTCGGGCCGGACACCGTGCCGCTGATCGTGAAAGCGCCCTATCGCGCCTTTGTCGAGGCGGCGCGGGCCATGTTCCCGCACGCCTTGCGGCCGTCCTCGCTCGCGCCTGCGGGCTCCGTTGCCGGAGCCCATGTCGACAGCACGGCGCGGCTCGAGGCCGACGTCAGCGTCGAGCCCGGCGCGGTGATCGGGCCCCATGCCGAGATCGGCAGCGGCACGGTCATCGGCGCCAATGCCGTCATCGGCGCCGACGTGCGCATCGGCCGCGACTGCGCCATCGGCGCCGGCGCCGTCGTCGCGCATAGCCTGATCGGCGACCGCGTCATCATCCATCCCGGCTGCAACATCGGCCAGGACGGCTTCGGCTACGTCATGGGCGGCAAGGGCCACGTCAAGGTTCCGCAGGTCGGCCGCGTGATCATCCAGGACAATGTCGAGATCGGCGCCGGCACCACCGTCGACCGCGGCGCGCTGCGCGACACGGTGATCGGCGAGGGCACCAAGATCGACAACCTGGTGCAGGTGGGCCACAATGTGAGCATCGGGCGCCACTGCATCGTCGTGGCGCAGACGGGCATTGCCGGCTCGTCCACGCTCGAGGATTTCGTCGTGCTTGGCGCGCGCGTCGGCCTGAACACCCAGGTCACGGTCGGCGAGGGCGCGCAGATCGCGGGGGTCAGCGTCGTGCACGGCGACGTGCCGCCGGGTGCGCGCTGGGGCGGCACGCCGGCGAAACCGGTCAAGCAGTGGTTCCGGGAAATGGTCCTCCTGGAGCAGATGGCGCGCCGCAAAGGCGGCGCCGACAAAGACGAATAAGGCAGGTTCCGACACGATGGACGACGCGGTCACCAAGCTTGAAGCCGCCGATATTGCGAAGGTGCTGGCGATGCTGCCGCACCGCTATCCGTTTCTGCTGGTCGATCGCGTCATCGACATCAGGGGCGACGAGCACGGCATCGGCATCAAGAACGTCACCATCAACGAGCCGCATTTCCAGGGCCATTTCCCCGAGAATCCGGTGTTTCCGGGCGTGCTGATGATCGAGGGCATGGCGCAGACCGCCGGCGTCATGTGCATCATCGCCTCGGGCTCGACGCCGAAGTCGGTGTTCTTCCTGACCATCGACAAGGCCAAATTCCGCAAGCCGGTGCTGCCGGGCGACACGATCGAGTATCACATGACCCGCATCCAGCGCCGCCGCACGATGTGGTGGTTCCGCGGCGAGGCCAAGGTCGGCGGCCAGATCGTCGCCGAAGCCGAAGTCGGCGCCATGATCTCCGACCGATGAACGAAGCGAACATCGATTCCTCGGCGCGCATCGCCGCCGGGGCCGTGATCGGCCGCGACGTCACGATCGGGCCTTACTGCACGGTCGGTCCGAACGTCTCGATCGGCGACGGCTGCGTACTCGTCGCGCATGTCAACGTCAGCGGCCATACGTCGATCGGACCAGGCACCAAGATCCAGCCTTTCGCCTCGCTGGGCACGCCGCCGCAATCGGTGAGCTATCGCGGCGGCCCGACCCGGCTCGTCGTCGGCGCCGACTGCGACATCCGCGAACACGTCACCATGAACACCGGCACCGAGGCCGACCGCGGCATCACGCAGGTCGGCGATGGCTGCATGTTCATGGTCAACTCGCACGTCGCGCACGATTGCACCGTCGGCAACAAGGTCATCTTCGCCAACAACGCGGTGCTCGGCGGGCATGTGAGCGTCGGCGACAATGTCGTCTTCGGCGGCGGCGTCGCGGTGCGCCAGTTCGTGCGGATCGGCGAGGGTGCGATGCTGGTCGGCCTGTCCGGCATCCGCGCCGACGTCATCCCCTTCGGCATGGCGCATGGGCCGCTCGCGCATCTCGTCGGCCTCAACGTCGTCGGCATGCGCCGGCGCGGCCTCTCCAAGGCCGACATCCACCGCGTGCGCGCCGCCTACCAGACGCTGTTCTTCGGCGCGGGTGAATTCCGCGCGCGGCTCGAGCAGGTGGCGGCCGAGTATGCGGACGAGGCGCTGGTCGGGAAGATCGTCGAGTTCATCCGTGCCGGTAAACGGCCGCTGACCATGGCCGTCAAACGCGGCGAGGCGGACGACGACGCATGAACGCGGCGACGCCATCGGTCGCGGAAGGGCCGCTGGCGCTGGTCTGCGGCGGCGGCAGCCTGCCGCTCGCCGTCGCGGATTCCGTGGCGGCGCGCGGCCGCCGCGTGCTGCTGTTTCCGCTGCGCGGCGTCGCCGACCCGAAGGACTATGCCGGGCGCGAGCACACCTTCGTCTATCTCGGCCAACTCGGCACCTTGGCGCGGATCGCCCGGCCGCTCGGCTGCCGCGAGATCGTGCTGATCGGCGCGCTGACCCGGCCGTCGCTGTGGAGCATCCGGCCCGACTGGCTGGCCCTCAGGCTGCTGCCGCGGATCGTCATGGCTTTTCGCGGTGGTGACAATCACTTGCTGACGAATATTGGCAAACTGATCGAGGAGCAGGGCTTCACCTTGCGCGGCGCGCATGAGGTGGCGCCGGAGATTCTGACGCCGCAGGGTCCGCTCGGGCGGCTGACGCCGAGCGCCGACGATGCCGCCGATATCGCGATCGGGCTCGATTATCTCGCGACAGCCGGGCGCTTCGACATCGGCCAGGCGGTCGTCGTCGCCGGTCGCAACATCGTCGCGGTCGAGGCGGCCGAGGGCACCGACCAGATGCTGGCGCGGGTCGCGGCGTTGCGCGCCGAAGGCCGCATCCGCGCGCCGGGCGGCGTGCTGGTCAAGGCGCCGAAGCCGCAGCAGGATCGTCGCCTCGATCTGCCTTCGATCGGGCCGGACACGGTCGACATGGCCGAACACGCGCGGCTCAGCGGGATCGCCGTGATCGCCGGCGGCACCGTCGTCGCCGAACCCGCCGCGCTCGCCGCTGCGGCGGACAAGGCGGGGCTGTTCGTCGTTGGCGTCGCCGGGCCGGTGCCGTGAGCGCGGCACTGCATGTGGCCCTGGTGGCCGGCGAGGAATCGGGCGACCGGCTTGGCGCCGCTCTCATCGCCGCACTCAAGGAGGCCACGCAAGGCGCGGTGCGCGTCTCCGGCATCGGCGGCGCGCACATGGCCGCGGCCGGTGTCGCAAGCCCGTTTCCGCTCGGCGATCTGGCGATCATGGGATTCGCCGCTATTCCGGCCCGGCTGCCGCTGATCCTGCGCCGCATCCGCGAGGCGGCCGATGCCGTCGTCGCCGCCAGGCCCGACGTGCTGGTGATCATCGACAGCCCGGAATTCACCCATCGCGTGGCCAGGCGCGTGCGTGCGCGGGCGCCGGCGATCCCGATCGTCGATTACGTCTGTCCCTCGGTCTGGGCCTGGCGGCCGGGCCGGGCGCGGACCATGCGCGCCTACGTCGACCGCGTGCTGGCGCTGCTGCCGTTCGAGCCGGCCGCGATGCGCCGCCTCGGCGGGCCGCCGACCGACTTCGTCGGCCACCCGCTGGCTGAGGTGGCCAGCAGGCTCCGTCCCGACCGCGATGAGGCGCGGCGGCGGCTGTCGGACCCGCCGGTCCTGCTGGTACTGCCGGGCAGCCGCTCCGGCGAGATCCGCCGCATGGCGGCCGTATTCGGGGCCGCGGTCGGGCAGGTGGCGGCGCGGGTCGGCTCGCTGGAGGTCGTGGTGCCGGCAGTGCCGCGGCTCGCCGGCCTGGCGCGCGAGGCGGTTGCCGCCTGGCCGGTGACGGCCCGGGTCGTCACCGATCCGGCCGAGAAGGATGCCGCTTTCCGTACCGCCCGCGCCGCGCTGACCAAATCCGGAACTTCGACCCTGGAACTTGCCGTCGCCGGCGTGCCGATGGTTGCCGCCTACAGGGTGCCGCTGATCGAGGAGGCGATTGCGCGGGCGCTGATCAAGGTCGACACGGCGATCCTGGCCAATCTGGTCCTGGACGAGAAGGTCGTCCCCGAGTTCCTGCAGCGCGATTGCACGCCCGACAAGCTTGCGACGGCGCTGCTGCCGCTCCTCTCCGACACGCCGCAGCGCCGGGCCCAGGCGGCCGCCTTTGCCCGGATCGACGGAATTATGGCGATCGGCACCGCCGTTCCCAGCGCCCGCGCCGCGGCGCTGGTGCTGGCCGCCGCCGGATTTAACCAGTTCACACCCGCGCCGGCGACAGGGCTGAGCGGCCGGGAGTAGCTTGCCCGGGCATAGCGAACGGGGTTATCTCATCGTTTCAACAGGGGTCCCGTCTTTGACTCTTCCGCGCCCGCGTGCCGCCATTACCGCCGTGCACGGCTACGTGCCGCCGGATCTGCTCACCAACGCGGATCTCGCGCGCATGGTGGACACCACCGATGCCTGGATCACCGAGCGCACCGGCATCAAGCAGCGGCATATCCTCAAAGGTGAGGGGCTCGGCACCTCGCACATGGCGGCGGAGGCCGTGCGCGGCCTGCTCGAGAAGACGCAGACCCGCCCCGAGGACGTCGATCTCCTGATCTGCGCGACGACGACACCGGACCTGCAGTTCCCGTCGACCGCGAATCTGATCTGCGACATGGTCGGCATCCGCAATGTCGGCTCGTTCGACGTGCAGGCGGCCTGTTCCGGATTCCTCTATTCGCTGACCATCGGCGCGCAGTTCATCGCCGCGGGTACGGCGCGCAAGGTCGTCGTGGTCGGTGCCGACAAGATGTCGTCGATCATCGACTATACCGACCGCGCCACGTGCGTCCTGTTCGGCGACGCCGCCGGCGCGGTGCTGCTCGAACCCGACGCCAACGGCTATGGCATCATGGATTCGCTGATCCGCTCCGACGGCTCGGGCATGATCCATTTGCACCAGAAGGCCGGCGGCTCGCGCATGCCGGCGACGGCGGAGAGCGTCGCGGCGCGACTGCACTACGTGCACCAGGAAGGCGCTGCCGTTTATAAATTCGCCATCGCCCGGATGGCGGAAGTGTCCGGCGAGATCATGACGCGCAACAATCTGCGCGGGGACATGATCGACTGGCTGGTGCCGCACCAGGCCAACAAGCGCATCATCGAGTCGACGGCCGAGCGCATGGGCCTGCCGATGGATCGCGTGATGGTGACGATCGACAAATACGGCAACACCACCAATGCGACGATCCCGCTCTGCCTGTGGGACTACGAGAAGAGACTGAAGGCGGGCAACAAACTCGTGCTGGCGGCTTTCGGCGGCGGCTTCACCTGGGCCGGTATCTATGTGCAATGGGCCTATGACGGCGCGACAGCGCCGAAGCCCAACGGCACGGGCATGCACGTCAACGGCACGCCAGCCTGACGGCCACGCCCATTTGTATTTATGGGCGGGGCCGCTCAAGTTCGGCCGGGTGTGAAAGGTCTGTTCTGCGCTTATTGAATCTTGACGTTGTTCTTTTTTGCAACGTCCGCCCATTTCGCGATTTCCTTCTGCAGGAAGTCCGCGAATTGCTCAGGTGTGCCGGGCGAAGGCTGCGTGCCGACCGCAACCAGCTTGTCGACGATATCCTGCGACGTCATCGCCTCTTTAGCCAAGCCGTTGAGCTTGGCCACCAGCGCCGGAGGCAGCTTGCCCGGCGCGAAGAAGCCGTACCACTGATCCACCGTGAACGTGGCATAGCCGGATTCCGCAAAGGTCGGAATGTCGGGCGCATTGGCGAGGCGCTTCGGCGCGGTGATGGCGAGAGCGCGGAGTTGGTCGGTCTTGATGTTGCCGCCCGCGCCCTGCAGGCTGATGAAGGTCGCATCGACGTGGCCACCCATGACATCGGTGAGCGCAGGCGCTGCCCCCTTGTACGGGACGTGCAGCGCCTTGATGCCGGCCAATGCCGCAAACGATTCCATGGCGAGGTGCTGCAAGCCGCCGACGCCGTTGGATGCGAAGCTCATGGGAGTCGCTCTCGATTTGGCCTCCTCGACGAACCCGGCGAGCGTCTTGGCCTTGACGGTCGGACCGACCGCGAGGGCGAAAGGCTGTACCGCAAGGAGCGAGATCGGCGTGAAGTCGCGCTGCGGATTGTAGTTGAGGCGAGCGAAGACCGCCGGGTTGATCGCATGCGTGTCGGAGATGCCGATCAGCAGCGTGTAGCCGTCGGGCTGGGCGCGCGCGACGGATTCGGTGCCGATCGTGCCCGAAGCGCCGCCTTTGTTCTCGACCACGACGGTCTGGCCGAGACCGCGCGAGAGCTTCTCGGCAAGCATGCGGCCGATCAGATCGGCCGAGCCGCCGGGCGGGTAGGGCACGACGAGATGGACGGGGCGGTTCGGATAGTCGTCGGCGGCCAGCACCGGCGCGCTCAATCCCGCGACGAGAACGACCGCGCCTAACGCGGCGCGAAGGCATCGAACGATCATCAAGTTTCCTCCTGTCATGATGTGATCGGCGTCTTCTTCAGCGCCGTTCGAGAACAGCGTTCTGCTGCGCCAAAAGACCTTGAATCTCGCGGATATCGAGATCGCGCACGGCCACGTTTCTCGCTGCGGCGAGCGCGGCGACGGAGCCGGCGGCATGTCCGGTCGCCATGCAGACCGGCTGGCCGCGCGCCGACGCCGCCGCGGCGTGCGTCGCCGACAGCGAGCGGCCGGCGACCGTCATGTTCGCGATCCCCTCGGCCAGCAGCGAGCGCAACGGAATGCCGTACGACCGGTTGATCTTCGACAGGTCGGTGCCGCCGCCATCGACCGTGCTCTTGTGCCCGGGAGCGGCGCGATGCACGTCGTGAATGTCGAGTGGATAGGCGCCGCGCGCGACCTGATCATCGAAGTCGCGACCGATCATCACATCTTCGGCGGTGAGCACGTAATCGCCCTGCACGTGCCGCGTCTCGCGGATACCGACCTGGAAGGGACTCGACACGACGTAGCAGTGCTCGAAGCCGGGCAGATATTTGCGTAGGAAGCGCAACGCCTCGAGAATCTGGAGCTGGCTCTCGATCTCCGCATGGGTCAGGTCGTCCGGATTGGTGCCGTCGACGTCGTGCACACGGGTGATATTGATCGTGACCTCGTTGCGGCCGGGGAACGGATTGAACCCCATGTCGTCGCGCGGAATTGTGTAATCGCCTGCAATCCGCGCCTTGCGAATGAGCGAGCGGAAGCCTGCCACGCCGACTCCCGGCTTGTTACGGAAATCGTCCACGGTGAAATCGCCGAGGGGATCGCCCTTCTGGATCTCGAAATCTTCCGGGTTCTCTGCGAGATACTGCCAGGTGCGGTCCAGGACGACGCCGCCGACCCGGAAGATGGCCGAGACGGGTTGCATGCGCCCGTCCGTCTCGCGCCCACGAACGAACGCGGCGCCGGCGCGCGCCGCGAGGTCGGCGTCTCCGGTGCAGTCGACGAAACACCGCGCTGGAATTACTTCGAGCCCGGCCTTATTCGCGACCGTGATCGCCTGGACGGTGCCATTGCTCACCATGGCGTCGACGAGGAAGCTGTGCAGCAGGAGCTCGAGCCGGGCCTCGCGCGCCATTTCGATCAGAACGAGTTTCAGCGCCTCCGGGTCTTGCCCTAAGATCGAGCCGTGGCGGGGATGTTCGACGACCTCGGTTGCGCCGTTCATCTGTCGCGCGCGGATGAGCAGTTCTTCGCCGATGCCGCCAAGGGCCTTGCGGCCTTCTCCGTCATTAACGCCTTTGAGAGACATCCCGAGTGTCAGGACACCGCCGAGACTGCCGTACTGTTCTATCAGAAGGGTGCGAGCGCCGGTGCGGGCGGCTGCGATGCCCGCGATCGCGCCCGCCGTGCCGCCTCCGACAACCACCACGTCACAGCTCGGCCGTAACCGCATCGGGCGCATCCTTTGCGCGATCCCGCCGGTCGACGGGCGATCATCTTAATGGTATGATGTCATAACAAGTTGGTTCTGTCATGCTCTTCTTCAGGATTCCCCCGACGGCGCCCGGGCCGCTTTACCGGTCCGTCGCAGAGCAGCTTCTGGCGGCGGTTGGCGACGGGCGTCTCAAGTCCGGCGAGGCCCTGCCGGGCGAGCATGCACTCTGCGAGCAACTTGGAGTAAGCCGCATCACGGTGCGGCGTGCGCTCGACGACCTCGTCCAGCGTGGCGTGCTAGAGCGCCGTCGCGGCGTCGGTACCTTTGTCAGCGAGAGGAACCGCAGCGCCTGGCGCGTGCAACTCACCGGCGTCCTCGAGGACGTGTTGACGCCGAGCGATCATGAGATCGTCGCGGAGGTGACGGGCGAGCCGCCGGCCGACGTGTTGCGTCTTGCGCGGCTTCCTGCCGGCACGCGGCTCAAGGTCTACGAGGCCGTCAACCGCGTCGGCGGCGTGCCGCTCGTCCACATCTCCTATTATTTCCCGCCGGCCGTGGCGCGGCATTTGTCGGCGAAGGCCTTGGCGGCGAGGACGCTCGTGGTCCACACGGTGGAGCGGGCCTTGGGCTGCCGGGTGGAGTTTGCCGAGCAGGTCGTCGAGGCGATGGTCGCAAGCAAGCCGATCGCACAGGCCCTGGGCATTGCGCCGGGCACCGCGGTGCTGCGCGCGATCCGCGCCTATTACGACACGACCGGGCGCCTCATCGAAATTCTCGAGGCGGCCTATCATCCGGATAACTACCGCTACACGGCGACGCTTTATCCGCGCGCGCGGCTCGACCCTGCTTGAGCCGGCGCCGCCGCAATCACAGTGTGCCGAAAACGAAACAGCCGGGACGAGCCCGGCTATTTGCGTATCGGATCTTGTGAGCCTGCGCGGCTACTTGCGCCGCGAGATCGGGATGTAGTCGCGGCGGGTGGCGCCGGTGTAGAGCTGACGCGGACGACCGATCTTCTGCTTCGGGTCCTCGATCATCTCCTTCCACTGCGCGATCCAGCCGACCGTGCGCGCGACTGCAAACAGCACGGTGAACATCGTCGTCGGGAAGCCCATCGCCTTGAGCGTGATGCCCGAATAGAAGTCGATGTTCGGATAAAGCTTCTTCTCGATGAAGTACTCGTCGTGCAGCGCGATCTTCTCGAGCTCCATCGCGACGTCGAGCAGCGGATCGTCCTTGATGCCGAGCTCCGCCAGGACCTCGTGGCAGGTCTTCTGCATGATCTTGGCGCGCGGATCGTAGTTCTTGTAGACGCGGTGGCCGAAGCCCATCAGGCGGAAACTATCGTTCTTGTCCTTGGCGCGCTTGACGAATTCCGGGATGCGATCGACCGTGCCGATCTCGCGCAGCATGTTGAGTGCCGCCTCGTTGGCGCCGCCATGCGCCGGGCCCCACAGGCAGGCGCAGCCGGCCGCGATGCAGGCGAACGGATTGGCGCCCGAAGAGCCGGCGAGACGCACCGTCGAGGTCGAGGCGTTCTGCTCGTGGTCGGCGTGCAGGATGAAGATGCGGTCCATCGCGCGCGCCAGCACCGGGTTCGGCTTGTACTCCTCGGCCGGCACGGCAAAGCACATGTTGAGGAAGTTCGACGCGAAGTCGAATTCGTTCTTCGGGTACACGAACGGCTGACCGATCGAGTACTTGTACGCCATGGCCGCGAGCGTCGGCACCTTCGCGATCATGCGGATCGAGGCGACCATGCGCTGGTGCGGATCGGAGATATCGGTGGAGTCGTGATAGAAGGCCGAGAGGGCGCCGACGCAGCCTGTCATCACCGCCATCGGATGCGCGTCGCGGCGGAAGCCCTGGAAGAACCGGCTCATCTGCTCGTGCACCATCGTGTGGCGCGTGACGCGGTAGTCGAAATCGGATTTCTGCGTCGGCGTCGGCAGTTCGCCATAGAGCAGGAGATAGCAGGTCTCGAGGAAGTCGCCGTGCTCGGCGAGCTGCTCGATCGGATAGCCGCGATACATCAGGATCCCTTCATCGCCGTCGATGTAGGTGATCTTGGACTCGCAGCTCGCGGTCGAGGTGAAGCCGGGATCGTAGGTGAACATCCCGCTTTCGCCGTAGAGCTTGGAGATGTCGATGACGTCGGGGCCGACCGTGCCTGGATAGACGGGGAAGTCCCAATTGCTGTTGCCGACCGAAATCGTGCTGGTTTTCTTGTCGGTTTTGGCGTCCATGGTCGAGCCCTCGAGTTTGGCGGCGAAGGGTAGCGCGTGTGAAAAGGCAGTCTCCGGAAAAGGCGAGACGCCGGTCGGGCGTTGGTCAGGTTCCGGCCGGGTGTTTGCGTAACCTATCCGACTGTGCGCTGCAAGGTTCGCTACCGCGTTGTTCTGCCTGACATATGGGCATGGCTGGCGGCCCGGACAGGGCCCGCGCGCTAGGGCGTCGTCGCCGGCGCCGTCTGGTCGCGCAGGCGGGCCAGACTTTCGTCGCGTCCGAGCACGGCCAGCACGTCGAAGATAGGCGGCGAGGTGGTCTTGCCGGTGAGCGCGGCGCGCAGGGGTTGTGCCACGGAACCGAGCTTCAGCCCGGCGCGTTCGGCAAAGCCGCGCACCACCGCCTCGATCGCGGCGGCGGACCAGTCGGCTACCGCCGCGAGTTCCGGCAGGAGCGCGGCGATCGCGGCTCTCGCCTCGGACGTCAGGAGCGCGGCGGCCTGCGCGGTCATCGGCAGCGGACGGTCGGTCCACAGGAAGCGGCTCGCCTCGAACAATTCGACCAAAGTCTTGGCGCGCTCCTTCAGGCCGGGCATGGCCGCGGTAAGCTGCGCGCGCAGGGCGGGCGAGAGCCGGGCGGCCAGCGCCTCGCCGCCGGCGATGTGCGGCAGGATGCGCTCGAGCTCGGTGACGAGGTCGGCATCCGCGGTGGCGCGGATGTAGTGGCCGTTGAGGTTTTCGAGCTTGGCGAAATCGAACCGCGCCGGCGAGCGGCCGATACGCGCGAGGTCGAACGCGGCGACCATCTCCTCGGTCGTGAAGATCTCCTGGTCGCCATGGCTCCAGCCGAGCCGGACCAGATAGTTGCGCATGGCGGCCGGCAGATAGCCCATCGCGCGGTAGGCGTCGACGCCGAGGGCGCCATGACGCTTGGACAGCTTGGAGCCGTCCGGTCCGTGGATCAGCGGGATGTGCGCCATCGTCGGCACGGCCCAGCCAAGAGCATCGTAGATATGCTTCTGCCGCGCGCCGTTGGTCAGATGGTCGTCGCCGCGGATGATATGGGTGACGTCCATGTCATGGTCGTCGACCACGACGGCGAGCATGTAGGTCGGCGTACCGTCCGAGCGCAGCAGGACGAGGTCGTCGAGGTCGGCGTTCTGCCAGACGACGCGGCCCTGCACCTGGTCCTCGATCACCGTCTCGCCGGTCTGCGGCGCCTTGAGCCGGATGACCGGTTTGGCGCCGGCCGGCGCCTCGGCCGGGTCGCGGTCGCGCCACAGCCCGTTGTAGAGCCTCGAGCGGCCCTCACGGCGGGCCGCCTCGCGCATCGCCTGGAGTTCCTCCGGCGTGGCGTAGCAGTGGTAGGCTTGGCCGGCGGCGAGCAACTGCTCGGCGACCTCGCGGTGCCTCGCCGCGCGGGCGAACTGGTAGACGATGTCGCCATCCCACGACAGGCCGAGCCAGGAGAGCCCGTCGATGATGGCGTCGATCGCCGCCTTGGTCGAACGCTCGCGGTCGGTGTCCTCGATGCGCAGGAGCATCCGGCCGCCGTGATGGCGCGCGTAGAGCCAGTTGAACAGCGCCGTGCGGCCGCCGCCGATGTGCAGGAAGCCGGTGGGAGAGGGCGCAAAGCGGGTCACGACTGTCATCGGGGGCGCCTCTAGCACGGTTGCCGGGACGTTGTCAGCGTCGGTGCGGTTGACATTGAGTGGATCGTTCCGACATGGCATAGGCCGCCGGAACGGTTGCGGCGGCGGAAATGGATGTCGAGGGATTTCGAGAAGCATGGCCACGGACGTGAAGGCAAGCGGGAATGCGGGCGCAGGCGAAGCCGGCCGCGATTTCATCCGCGACATCGTTAAGGCCGATCTCGAGGCCGGCCGCGTCAAGGAGGTGGTCACCCGCTTCCCGCCGGAGCCGAACGGCTATCTGCACATCGGCCACGCCAAATCCATCTGCCTCAACTTCGGCATCGCGCAGGAGTTCGGCGGCCGCTGCCATCTGCGCTTCGACGACACCAACCCGGTGAAGGAAGAGCAGGAGTATATCGACGCCATCGAGCGCGATGTGGAATGGCTCGGTTTCGACTGGGGCAAGCATCTCTACCATGCCTCGGACTATTTCGAGCGGCTCTACGGCTGGGCCGAGGACCTGATCCGCGCCGGCAAGGCCTATGTCGACGACCAGACGCCGGAGGAGATGCGGATCAACCGCGGCACCCTGACCGAGCCGGGCAGGAATTCGCCGTTCCGCGACCGCCCGGTCGAGGAGAACCTCGACCTGTTCCGCCGCATGCGCGCCGGCGAATTCCCCAATGGCGCACGCGTGCTCCGCGCCAAGATCGACATGGCCTCCGGCAACATCAACCTGCGCGACCCGGTGATGTACCGCATCCTGCACGCGAGCCATCCGCGCACCGGCACGCAGTGGAAGATCTATCCGAGCTACGA
>Ga0182749_1002259_pt1 | contig 14234 bp, 12 predicted proteins | sample eDN3rd37CKraftMG_FD_128875 | JGI IMG/M metagenome (GOLD analysis project Ga0182749, IMG submission 128875) | Enriched Miracle-Growth compost microbial communities from Emeryville, California, USA - eDNA 3rd pass 37_C Kraft MG (version 2) (version 2) ...
CAGCATGTGCCGGCTGTAGGTCAGCTCCACCCGGTCGACGCCCGTCGGCGTCGCGCTGCCGGATCGGCGCACCAGCCGGGTCACGTCGAACAGGATCTGGTCTTGAGCCATCGTTCCTGCTCCTCATCCAAGCTGCCGTCCGGCCGCCGAGGACCGGCGGCGCATCGTCACGGCAACGTCGTCAAACTTTTCGACGTTGCTCCCCTCTGCTCGCGGAACCTGGACCGAGAGATCCTGGCTTCACGGCGTGGCGGTTCTATGACGGCCGCCTGTGCATGAACCCGAATATCACCGTCCGTATAAGGTATCAGCAGCATCCGCGAAAGAGGAAATCTTTTTCGCATTGCAATATGAACGCATGGAATGAGGATTAAAACCTCTAAAAACCGATCGAGTCGAATCGGCCACGACAGATCCTGTCTCGGCGCCCGGCGGCTCCGGCTTTCGGCCGGGCGGTGGCGAAACCCGTGCCGGCGGCGGCGGAATGCGGTAACCAGGGGGTCGTTGCCGACTCAGGTCTCCCAGGTTTCGCCGGCGCGGCCGCCCCGCTCGCCCCATTCGGAGATTCGGAATGAGCCTGTCCCTCGCCCAGCGTCTGCACCGCCTGGAGGCCCGCCTCGCCGAGATCCTGTGCTGGCGGGACCGGGCGAGCGAGCCGATCGTGCAGTGGCGCTGCGGCGGGCAGCCTTTGTCGCTCGGCGATCCCTGGCCGTACACCGAAGGCGTCCTGGCCTTCGCCGCCGAGACCGAGGTGCCGGCGGACTGGCCATTGGAACAGGTCCGGCTGCGGCTCGATGTCGGCGGCGAGAGCCTGCTGACGCTGCACGAGGAGGGGGCGGGCACCATCCGCTTCGGCCTCGACCCGAACCATCGCGAATTCCCGCTGCGCGCCCGCCGGATCCGGATCGAGACCGAGAGCGTGCCGCGCCTGCCCTTCGGCCAGCCGGTGCAGCATCCGCGCTTGAACGAGGCCCGGCTGGTCTGGATCGACCCGGCGGTGCACCGCCTGGCGCTGCTGCTGCGCCAGGTGCGGGAGACGGCCCTGGCGCTGGACGGGCACGACGTGGTGCCGCATCTGCTGGCGGCGGCGGAGGCGGCGCTGCGCGCGCTCGATTGGCCTTCGGCGACTGCCGCCTATCTCGCCCGCACCGCGCCGCTGCCGCAGCAGCAGGCGATCTGGCGCCTGCCGTCGTTCGACTCGCAGCCGCCGGGGCTGGGCGAGGCGGAGCGGGAAACGGCGGTCGCGGCCCATGACGGGCTGGTGGCGGCGCTGCGCGGGCTGAAGGAGCGCTTCCCGCCGCAGGGCCGGCTCGCCATCACCGGCCACGCCCATATCGACCTGGCCTGGCTGTGGCCCTATGCCGAGACCCGGCGCAAGGCGCGGCGTACCTTCCACACCGCGCTGCGGCTGATGGAGCGGTTCCCGGACTTCGTCTTCAACCAGTCGACCGCGGCCTATTACGCCCAGGTCGAGGCCGACGACCCGGAGCTGTTCGCCGCCATCCGCAAGCGGGCGGCGGAGGGCCGGTGGGAGGCGACCGGCGGGCTGTGGGTCGAACCCGACACCAACATGCCGACCGGCGAGAGCCTGGTGCGCCAGGCGCTGTACGGCCAACGCTATTTCGAGCGGACCTTCGGCCGCCGCCACACCGTGTGCTGGCTGCCCGACTGCTTCGGCTTCTCCCCGGCCCTGCCGCAGATCCTGCGCCAGGCCGGGATGGACAGCTTCTTCACCATCAAGGTGAACTGGTCGGAGACCAATCGTTTCCCTTACGACCTGTTCCAGTGGGAGGGCCTCGACGGCAGCCGCGTCCTGGCCCACACCTTCGACAACCCGATTGAAGGCTACAACGGCACCATCCGGGCCGATTGCGTGCTGCCGACCTGGCGCAACTTCCGCGGCAAGACCGTCCACGACGAAAGCCTGCTCGCGATCGGCTTCGGCGACGGCGGCGGCGGGGTGACGCCGGAGATGCTGGAGCGGCAGGCCCAGCTCGCCGACTTCCCGGTGCTGCCGGAGCTGCGCCCGGCGCGGGTGGAAGACTTCTTCGCCCGCATCCGCGAGCGGGCGGCGGTGGCGGAGCTGCCGGTCTGGCTCGGCGAGATCTATCTCGAGCTGCATCGCGGCACCCTGACCAGCCAGGGCCGGACCAAGCGTCTGAACCGGCAGGCTGAGCGGGCGCTGATCGCGGCCGAGGTCGCGGGCAGCCTGTCGGCGCTGCTCGGCGGCCGCCGCTTCGACGGGCTGGAGCCGGCCTGGCGGATGCTGCTGAAGAACCAGTTCCACGACATCCTGCCCGGCTCCAGCATCCGCGAAGTCTACGAGGATGCGGAGCGGGAGCTGGCGGCGGCGCGCGATGCCGGGCTCGAGCGCCAGGCCGAGGCGATGGCGGCGATCGCCGCCTCCCTGCCGGCGGGCGGCACCGCCGACGCGCTGGTGGTGGCGAATCCCGACCTGTCGCCGCGCCCGGTGCGGCTGGAGCTCGACGGCCGGGCCGTCGCCTCCGACCTGACGGTGCCGCCGCTCGGGGTCGTCGTGCTCGACCGGGCGGCCCTGCAGCCGGCGCCGGGGCTGTCGGCCGCCTGGTCCACGACCGGCAGCCGGCTGGAGAACCGCTTCCTCCGGGTCGAGATCGGCGCCGACGGCACCATCGCCCGGCTCCTGCACAAGCCGACCGGCCGCGACGCGCTGGCCGGGCGCGGCAACCAGCTCTGGCTCTACCCGGCCGACAAGTCGCGCAGCTGGGACGCCTGGGACATCGAGGCCGATTATCACCGCCAGGGCTTCGAGCTGACCGGGCTGCAGGGGGCGGAGCTGGCCGAGGACGGGCCGGACCGGGCGGCGCTGCGGCTGGTCCGCCGCTTCCGCGACTCGACCATCACCCAGACCCTGACGCTGTGGGCGAATTCGCCGCGGCTCGACATCCACACCCGGCTCGACTGGCACGACCGGCGGGTGCTGCTGCGCGCCCTGGTGCCGGTCGCGGTGCGGGCGGAGACGGCGAGCTTCGAATGCGCCTTCGGCGTGGTGCGCCGGCCGACCCACCGCAACACCTCCTGGGACCAGGCGAAGTTCGAGGTCGCGGCCCACCGCTTCGCCGACCTGTCGGAGCCGGGCTTCGGCGTCGCCCTGCTGAACGACGGCAAATACGGCCACAGCGCGCTCGGCAACGTGCTGGGCCTCAGCCTGGTCCGGGCGCCGTTCTACCCCGACCCGCTGGCCGATGAGGGCGTGCAGGACTTCACCTATGCCATCCTGCCGCATGCGGGCGATTGGCACGAAGGCGGGGTGCGCGAGGCGGCGGAGGATCTGAACCAGCCCCTGCTGGCGGTGCCGGCGCGCAACCTCGCGGCCGGTCTGCACACGCCGCTGATGGTCTCCGGCGTCAAGGCCGGGCTGGCGGCCTTGAAGCCGGCGGAGGAGGGCGACGGGCTGGTGCTGCGCCTCTACGAGCCGGCCGGCGCCCGCGGGCCGCTCTCGATCACCGTGCCGGAAGGCTGGGCCCTGGGCGAGGCGGTGACGCTGATGGAGGAGCCGCAGCAGCGCGACCGGGCCTGGGACCTCGAGCCGTTCGAGCTGCGCAGCTGGCGGCTGCGGCCGATGCGCTGAGATATCCTAGGGGCTTAAGGGGGGCCGGCCCGGGCCGATGTGCTCTTGGGGGGAGGCGGCCCGGGCCGGGCGGTGCCGGCTGCGGATAACGGCACCGGCACCATGCCGCCACGGGGGGATGGCGGCTGTCCACTTACGGATCGGCAAGGATGGGCCGATCGCGGAGGGGCTAGCGCCGCTCCGGCACCTTCTTCACCGAGCGCCGGTCCTCTCCAGCCCCGGCGGTGCCGGGGTTGAAGGAGGGCGGATCGCTCGCATCCATGCTCTGGTCCGAGGCCTCGTCGACCTTCCGGTTGGCTGACTTACGATCCGGCTCGGGTCGCGCCTCGGTTTTTTGGGGCGTCCTCATAGTGGCCTCCTCTCCTCTCGGCAACGAAACGGCAGCAGAAGGCGCGCGGTTCCGTCGGCCGGGTCCTCGGGGGCCTACTTCTTCACGTCGCCATGGTCGAGATGGGGCCAGTTCGCCTCGGCTTTCGCGATGTAGCCTTTGGGGTCCTTCAGCCAGGTATCGCGGACGCCGAGGTCGTAATTCAGGTACAGCCGCCCGTCGACGATCGACCAGGCCTCGGGCTCGATCTTCACCAGATAGCCGCGCGAGGTGCCGTAGGCGCAGAAGCCGCCGAAGGCCGGCATGTACTTCTCCGGATCGGCCTGGAACAGCGCCTTGTCCTCGGCGCCGGCGAACCACCAGGTGGCGCCGTCATGCTGCACGGCGAATTCGGGGCTGCCCTGGTGCGGTTTGCCTTCACGGAAATAGGCCACCGGATCGTAGCCGCGGATCGCGACATTCTCGGCCGGCGCCCCCAGCGTGTTCACCGGGTGCTGCGCGTCCTGTGCCCGGGCGGCGAGGGGAGAAACGAAGGCCAGCGCGGCGAGCGCCAGCAGGGTGCGTCGAAGCATGATCGGCTCCTTTCGGGGATGCGGGGTCACTGGGCCAGCAGCGCCGTGGCGCGCAGCCGGGCCAGTTCCCCCTCCAATTCGCGGATGCGCCGGTCCCTGCGGGCCAGCTCGCGGGCGGCGGCCTCGTCGGGCCGCTTCGGGTCATCGGTGCGGGTGTCCGGTGTCATGGCAGAACCTCGCTCGTGATTGGGATCGAGGGCAGGCCCAGCGCGGCCAGGCCGCCATCCAGCCAGCTGGCCTGCACCTCATGCCCGCCATCGTGCAGGCACAGGGTGAGCGGGCCGCGTTCGCAGCCCTGCGCCTGGGCGCAGGTGATGCCGGCGATGGTCACCGGCGTGTCGGCGCCGAGACGGCAGCCGGCCCGCGTCTCCAGCACCGCCAGGCTGCGGATCGTGTCGCCCTGGTGCCAGCGGCCGCCGATCGCCCGGCCGGCCAGGGGAAAGGTCCGGTCGGCGCGACCGTGGAAATGCACCAGCGGCGGCGGCACGGCCTCGCAGTCGCGGGGCTGCGGCAGCGGGTCCCAGAACACGCCGGAAAAGGTGACGGCACCGGCGACCCGGCCGCCGAGATGGCAGGCCACGGTCCAGGCCATCGAGGCGCCCTGCGAGAAGCCGCCGATCACGATCCGGTCCGGGCCGAAGCCGAAGCGGCGCTGCAGGTCGTCCAGCACCTCGCCGGCGAAGCGGGTGTCGTCGCGATCCTGGCTGGGCGAGCCTGCGAAGGACCAGCTGTGGCCGATCCCGTCAGGAGCTGCGAAGGCCAGGCCGTGGGCGCGGGCGACGGCGACCAGGTCGGCCGCCCGCATCTGCTCCGCGGCCGAGCCCTCATAGCCGTGGAAGAACAGGTAGACGCCGGCCGGCGCCCCGCCCGGCGGCAGGGCGATGCGGTACTCGCCGTCGGCGACGCGGCAGGGCACGTCGCCGCCGCAGGTTTCGGTCCCGGCCGCGAGCGCGGGCTGCAGCGCCAGCACCAGTGCGGCGCAAGCCAGGAGGAGCCGGGCCATCACGCCGCCTCCGGCACCGGCGCCCCGCCGGTGCGGGCCGGCATCGCCTTGAACCAGGCGACGGCATAGGCCACCGCGATCAGCACGCCGAAACCGGCCAGGTTGGCTGCGGCTGTGGCGACCGGCCCGCGGCCGGTGTGGTCCAGCGCCATGCCCAGCAGTTGCGCCGCGACCATGCCGCTGACGAAGACGGCCAGGGTCTGCTGCCCGACCTTGGAGATCACGGCCACCGCCGGGCCCTTCAGCCGTGCCCCGCCGGGGCCGACCAGATGGGTGGCGAGGTACGCCAGCGCCAGGAAATGCACCAGGCGGAGGATGCCGAAATGGGTCTTGTCGGTCAGCGGCTCCAGAGCCAGGGCCCAGCCGTTGAAGAAGGGCGATGCCTCCAGGATCCGGTAGTAGGCGAAAGGAATGGTGGCCAGGACGAAGGCCACCGCCACGGCGATCAGGGCCCGACTGAAGCCCGGCGCCGGCAGGGTGCGGCGCATCAGGAAGAAGCCGAGATAGAACAGCAGCTGCCAGCCGAAGGGGTCGAAGAACCAGGGCCGGTCCGACCAGGGCTCGGCCGGCAGGTCCAGCAGATGCGCCTGGGTCAGGCCCCAGATCGCGGCCATCAGCACGAAGGGCAGCACCTTGTGCAGCCGTTCGGCCAGGATCATCGCCGGCATCAGCGCCAGGATGACCAGGTACATCGGCAGGATGTCGAAGTAGTTCGGCACATAGGCCAGGGCCAGGAACCGCGGCAGCAGCCCCATCGGATCGGCGAAGAAATGCGGCAGGTTCAGTTCGACGATATAGCTCTCGCCGCCCGGCCGGGTGCCGGCCGCCGCCACCAGCGCGGCGATGACGACGAACACCGCGACATGGATCCAGTAGATCTGCCAGACCCGGCGGGCGACGCGGCCGGCGCCGCGGGCGAAGCCGTCGCGGTCGAACACCCGGCCGAAGGCGATGGCCGAGGCCATGCCGGACAGGAACACGAACATCTCGGTCGCGTCGGAGAAGCCGAAGCGCGCCGGGATCCACAGGATCCAGCTGTTGTCCGGGATATGCGCGGTCAGGATGATCAGCATCCCGAGGCCGCGGAAGAAATCGAGCCGCGGGTCGCGCCTGGGCTTGGCCATGGTGCTCGACAGGGCCGACGGCAGCGGCAGCTCAGAAGGCCTGGTCATATGCATCGGCGTCGAACCTGCAGGCGATCAGGGTGAAGCGGTCGCGGTTCCGGGCGGCGGCCAGCTCCTCCGCCAGCGCCTCGGCGCCGGCGACGGTGCGGCCATGGCCGCCGAAGCCCTCGGCGACCGCGGCGAAATCGGTGAGGCCCAGGCCGACGCCGTTGGGCGCCAGCCCGGCCGAGCTCTGCTTCAGGGCGATCAAGGCCAGGCTCTGGTCCTGGAACAGCACGATGGTGACCGGCAGGCCGAGGTCGCGCAGGGTGGCGAGCTCGCCGATCCCCATCTCCAGCCCGCCATCGCCCATCACCGCGACGACGCGGCGCGCCGGGTCGGCGACCTTGGCGCCGATCGCCAGCGGCAGGGCCGCGGCCATGGTGCAGAAGCCGGCCGATTGCAGCAGCGACAGCGGCCGCCGCGCGATCCATTTCTGCGAGAACAGGATGCGGTGCGCGCCGGCATCGACGGTGACGAGGTCGTCGTTTTCGACTGAGCGGTTCAGCACCTCGACGATCATGTGCGGCCCCCAACCGGTGCGGGCAGCGAAACGCTCGGCCAGCGCCGTCCGGGCCGCGGCGGGCTCGCCGCCGGTCCAGGTCTCAACAGGCTGGACCGCCTCGACCAGTGCCTGGATGGCGGCCGCGGGGCCGGCGAGCAGGCGCGTGCCGGCGCGATGCATGGCGTGGTCGGCCGGCGCGGCGGTGATCTCGACGATCCGCTCGGAGTCCGAGACCGGATCGAGCCAGCCGAGACGCATCTCGATCGGGTCGTAGCCGACGAAGAGCAGCAGGTCGGCCCGGGCGAACAGCGGCAGCAGCACCGCATCGGCCGCCGGCGACAGGCCGGCGCCGCCCAGCGCCAGCGGATGATCCTCCGGCACCAGCCCCTTGGCCTTGTAGGTGGTGACCACCGGCGCGCCGAGCCGCTCGGCCAGGCGCAGCAGCGCCGGGCCGGCGCCGCCCTGCGCCGCCTCAAGCCCGGCCAGGATCAGCGGCCGGCGGGCCTGCGACAGCCGCTCCGCCACGGCGGCGACGGCCGGGTCCTGCGGCGCGACCGCCGGACGCAGCACCGCCGGCGGGGCGACCGGGCGCGGCGCCGGGTCGGCCATCGCCGCCACGGCCGGCGACAGGTCCAGATGCACCGGCCCCATCGGCTCGGCCAGCGCGATGGCCAAGGCCCGGGCGACGGTCGGGCCCGCGCTCTCCGGCTCGACCTCGAAGCTGGCCTTGACCAGCGGCCGCAGCAACGCGGCATGGTCGATCACCTGGTGGGTGTAGCGGGCGCGGGTCGGCCGGTCGACGATGCCGGAGATCACCACCAGCGGCACATGCTCCTGCGCCGCGTCGGCGATGCCGTTCACCGCATTCGCCAGCCCCGGTCCGACGGTGGCGACCAGCAGGCCCGGCGTCGCCGTGGTCACCGAGGCGCCGGCGGCCATGATCGCCGCCGCGGTCTCGTGCCGCGCCAGGTGGAAGCGGATGCCCGCCGCCTCCAGCCCGTCGATCAGGGTCACGACCTCGCCGCCCGGCATGCCGAAGGCGTGGCGGATGCCGTGGGCGTGCAGGGTGGCGGCGATCGTGTCGGCAACTCGGGTCATCACAGGGCGCTTTCAGCGGGTTGCGATTCCCGGAAGCGTACGACGTAGGCGACGACGAGGCCGAACAGGATGTGGCCGGCCAGCGAGGCCCAGGTCAGCGGGATGAAGCCGAGGAAGGCGGGCAGCCCGGCGAAGATGTGAGCCATGATGTAGAGGGCGAAGACCCACAGGCCGATGCCGAAGCCGATGCCGGTCAGCGCCAGCGGCAGCTGCGGCAGGATCCGGCGCTGCAGCGGCCGCGCGATGAACAGATAGCCGATCGGATAGAAGACCAGGCCGGTGATGGCGTGGATCAGCTCGCCGGCCGTCCAGCTCTGGAACCCGAAGACGGACTGCACCAGGGCCGCGGGCTCCAGCGGGCCGCCGACCAGGAAGGGGGTGATGCCGCGGGCCCAGACCTCCCAGGTCAGGTCGGCGGCGGCGCCGGCGAGCAGGATGGTCGGCACCAGGCGGCCGGTGACCGGCGGGAACAGCGGCATGTCGGAGGTCTGGGTCATGGTCATGAGGATGGTCTCCGTTCAGGGGGTCAGCAGAAGGCACGCCGCGCGGCGGACCGGGCGCGACCGTCGACCGCGGCGATCAGGCGGTCCTCGGCCTTCAGGCGGCGGCGGGCGTCGCGGATCGCCCGCAGCGCCGGGGCGTCGCCGCGCCGGGATGCCGCCTCGGCCAGGGCCAGGACGAACAGGTCGCGCTGGGCGTTGCTGCCGCCGAGCCGCGGCAGGGCGGCGGCCAGGCGGTCGAGCGACCCGCGCTCCCCGCCCATGCCGGCGACCACCCGGGCCAGCGGCAGGCCGAGATCGGCCGCGACCCGGGCCTGGTCGCCGCTGCCCTGGGCGCGGACCTGCAGCGCCATCACCAGCTCCGCCGCCGCCGGCCGGTCGCCGAGCGCGACCAGGGCGATCAGGGTGTGCAGCGAGGCGAAGACCAGGGTGGTGTCGTCCCGGCGCCTGCGGGCGATCTCCGCCAGCTCGGCCCAGCGGCCGCCGACATCGACGCCCAGCCGCTCCAGCCGCCACAGCAGCGACACGGCATTGGCCATGTCGCGGAAATCGTCGGTCGGCGCCGGCCGGACCTCGTGGTCGTAGAGGCGCAGCACGCGCTCGTGATCGCCGCGCTCGAGATGCAGCAGCGCCAGGTGCCAGGCCATGTGGAAGCTGAAATTGTTGCAGCGGGACCAGCTGCCGCGGCTCGCCTCCAGCCAGGCAATGCCCGCGGCGGTCTCCCCCCGCATCTCGTGGACATGGGCGACCGCGTGCAGCGCCCAGGCGTCCTCCGGCTCCATCGCCACCGCCTGCCGGCCATAGGCCTCGGCGGCGGCATAGGCGCCGTGCTCCTCGATGGCGAAGGCGTGGCAGCCCAGGAGGAAGCCGGCGGCCGCGCGGCCGGGCGACCATGCCGTCATCATCCGCTGCGAGGCGGCCAGCATCCCGGCGGCGTCGCCGATCATGAAGCGCAGCGCATGCGCGATCTTGAAGGGCAGGAAGGTGGCCGGGCGGTCGGCGAAGCGCAGATCCAGCCACGCCGCCGCATCGGCGAAGCGATCCTCTGCCGCATACGCCAGGGCCTCGACCAGCGCCTGCTCGTCGGCAGTGCCGCCCTCCTTCGCCGCCAGGGCCCGGCGGGCCTCCGCCAGCGCTTCGCGTGCGGGGGCGGCCAGCTCGTCGCGGGCCAGGATCAGGTTGGCGAAGCCTTTCAGCGCCAGCGCCGGGACATGGTCGGGATCGGCAGCCAGCGCCCGGCCGAGGGCGAGACCGGTCGAAGGCCGGTGGGCCGCGAGGCCGCGCACCGCCTCCTCGAAAGCGGCGGTAGCGTCGGGGCTGGCGGAGCTGGTCGAAAGGTCGAAGGCGTCCAACGGCATCGAAGGTCCTTTCTCGCCCGTCCGGGCAAGGCTCGGCCGTGGCGTCGATCGGGCGACGCGGCGGCAATCCGGTTCGAAGGGGTGATGGGTGTCCGGCGCGGGCTCAGCCGTCCGGGGTTGCGACCCCCGGCCGCAATGCGGGGAAGCCGGCCGGGCCGGCAGGATGCGTCGTCGCCGGGTCGGCGGCCCTCGGGGTGGGAAGAAGCAGGAGACGATCCATGGGATGGTCCGCGGAAGAGGCACGCCGCAACGGGCTTGTGACGGCTTCTTCGGCAGTCGGGCGGCTGGTATTACACGACCTGGGAAAATTTTTCTGATGCTGCTCGCAATGCGCCCGGTCCTGTAACGAATCCGGAGTCGGAGCCGTATGAGGTGATGACGCGTGAGTGATCCGTCGCGGGAGGACGAGTGGGCGGCATGGATGCGGGCTGCGATCGCGGGCGACGCCGGCGCCTACCGCCTGTTCCTGCAGGCGGTGACGCCGCATCTGCGGGCCATGGCACGGCGGCGCGGCGCGCTGTTCGGCGGCTCGGCCAGCGACGCCGAGGATGTCGTCCAGGAGGTGCTGCTGGCGATCCATCTGAAGCGTGGGTCCTGGGACCCGTCGCGGCCGATCGGCCCGTGGATCTCGGTGATCGTGCGCAACAAGATGATCGACGCGCTGCGCCGGCGCGGCCGCCATGTCGACGTGCCGATCGAGGATGTGATCGACACGCTGGAGGCGGAGGCCGTGCCGGATGGGCTGGAGCAGCGGGACGTCGAGCGCCTGCTGTCCCGGCTGAAGGAGCAGCAGCAAGACATCGTGCGCTCGATCTCGGTCGATGGCAGCAGCGTCCGAGACACCGCTAGGCGCCTCAGCATGACCGAGGGCGCCGTGCGCGTGGCGTTGCATCGGGCGCTGAAGGCACTGGCCGCCTTGTATCGGAGTGATACGGAGTGAAGACCGACGACCTCATTACCGCCTTGGCGCAGGACGCGCCCGTCCGCTGGCGGCTCGGCCGCGCGGTGGCGGCCGCCATGGCCGGCGGCGCGGCGATCGCGGCCGTCATCTTCTTCGCCGGTATCGGCGTCCGGCCGGACGTCATGGTGGCGGTCACGACCGTGCGCTACCTGTTCAAATTCGTCGTCACCCTGGCGCTCGCGGTCACCGCCACCGGGCTGATCCTGCATCTGGCCCGGCCGGGCGTGCCGCTGGGCGTCTGGCGCTGGGCGCTGCTGGCCGCGCCGGTCCTGCTCGCCGTCTCGGTGGTGCTGGAGATGGTGGCGATGCCGATGTCCACTTGGGGCACGCGGTGGATCGGCACCAACGCCCCCTGGTGCCTGTCGCTGATCCCGCTGATGGCGCTGGGTCCGCTGGCCCTGCTGCTGCTGGCCCTGCGCCAGGGCGCGCCGCGGCACCCGGGCCGGGCCGGGGCGGTCGCCGGGCTGGTGGCCAGCGGCATCGCCGCCACCTTCTACGCCGCGCATTGTCTGGACGACAGCCCGTTCTTCGTCGCCACCTGGTACACGCTGGCGACCGGCATCGTGATGCTGATCGGCACCCTTGCCGGCCGGCGCTGGCTGCGCTGGTAGCGAACGGCCGGCCTCGGGGCCGGCTCACCGGGCCCGGCGGATGACCACCGGGATCGACTTGTAGGTCGGCGTGCCGCTGCGCTCATCATAGGAATCGAGCGGCACCAGGGTGTTGGCCTCCGGGTAATAGGCGGCGGCCGAGCCGCGGGCGATGTCGTAGGCCACGGCGGTGACGCCGCGCAGCACCCGCGGCGGCGCGCCGGGGTCGTTGGCCACCGCCTCGACATCGACCACGTCGCCATGGCCGAGGCCGACCGCTTCCAGGTCCAGCCGGTTCAGGAACACCACGTCGCGCCGGCCGGTGATGCCGCGGTAGCGGTCGTTCAGCCCGTAGATCGTGGTGTTGTACTGGTCGTGGCTGCGGATCGTGGTCAGCACCAGCGCGTCGGCCCGAGCGGTCCGCGGGTCCTCCTCGACCCCTTGGCAGACCAGGAAATTAGCCTTGCCCGATGGCGTCCGCCATTCGCGCCGCGACGCCGGCACGTCCAGCCGGAAGCCGCCCGGCTTGGACACCCGTTCGTTGAAATCGAAGAAGTCGGGGAACACCGCCTCGATCTTGTCGCGGATGCGGCCGTAATCGGCGATCAGCCAGGCCCAGTCCACCTTGGTGTCCGGCAGCGTCGCCAGCGCCATGCCGGCGATGATCGCCGGCTCCGACCGCAGCTGGTCCGAGGCCGGGGGCAGGGCGCCACGCGAGGCGTGCACCATCGACATCGAATCCTCGACCGTCACCGACTGGGCGCCGGTCTCCTGCAGGTCGCGCTCGGTCCGGCCGAGGCAGGGCAGGATGATCGACTCGCGCGCCAGCAGCAGGTGCGACCGGTTCAGCTTGGTGGCGATGTGCACCGCCAGGTCCAGCTTGCGCATGCCGGCGAACACCGCCTCGGGGTCAGACATGGCGACGGCCAGGTTGCCGCCGAGGCAGATGATCGCCTTGGACCGGCCCTCGATGATCGCCTGCACCGCTTCCACCGCGTTGTGGCCCTTCTGCCGCGGCGGGTCGAAGCCGAAGACGCGCTCGATCGCGTCGAGGAACGGCTTGGATGGGATCTCGGTGATGCCGACGGTGCGGTCGCCCTGCACGTTGGAATGGCCGCGCAGCGGGCAGATGCCGGCGCCCGGCCGGCCGATGTTGCCGCGCAGCAGCAGCAGGTTGGCCAGCTGCTGCACGTTCGAGGTGCCGTGCCGGTGCTGGGTCAGGCCCATGCCGTAGCAGGCGATGACGTTCCTGGCCCGGGCATAGATCTGAGCGGCGGATTCGATGGTGTCGCGCGGCAGGCCGGACTGGGTCTCGATCATCTCCCAGGTCACCGTCTCCAGCTCCGCGACCAGCGCCTCGAAGCCGGTGGTGTGTTCGGCGATGAAGGCGCGGTCCAACAGCCCCGGCCCGCCGGCGGAGAGGTCCTCAGCGTCGGCGGCCAGCAGCGCCTTCATCATGCCCTTCAGCACGGCGACGTCGCCGCCGACCTTGACCTGGTGGTAGGCCGAGGCGATCGGCGTCGAGCCGAGGGTCAGCATCTCCAGCGGGTTCTGCGGCGCGGCGAAACGCTCCAGCCCGCGCTCGCGCAGCGGGTTGAACACCACGATCGGCACGCCGCGCTTCGACGCCTCGCGCAGCGTCGTCAGCATGCGCGGATGGTTGGTGCCCGGGTTGTGGCCGATGCAGAAGATCGCGTCGCAGTGGTCGAAATCCTCCAGCGTCACCGTGCCCTTGCCGACGCCGATCGACTGCGGCAGCCCGACGCTGGTGGCCTCGTGGCACATGTTCGAGCAGTCGGGGAAGTTGTTGGTGCCGTATTCGCGGGCGAAGAGCTGGTACAGGAAGGCCGCCTCGTTCGAGGCGCGGCCCGAGGTGTAGAACTCGACCATGTTCGGGTCGGCATAGCCGCGCAGGGCAGTGCCGATCCGCTGGAACGCCTCGTCCCAGCCGATCGGGCGGAAGCGGTCGGTCGCCCGGTCATAGGCCATCGGATGGGTCAGCCGGCCCTGGTCCTCCAGCGCATGGTCCGACCAGGTCCACAGCTCCGACACGGGGTGCTCGGCGAAGAACTCCGGCGTGGTGCGCTTGCTCGTGGTCTCCCACGACACCGCCTTGGCCCCGTTCTCGCAGAACTCGAAGGACGAGGTGTGCTTCGGGTCTGGCCAGGCGCAACCAGGGCAGTCGAAGCCCGCGGGCTGGTTCATCTGCATCAGGGCGCGGGTGTCCTCGGCGATCGCCATCTGGTCCTTGATCGCCCGCGCCACGGCGCCGAGCGCGCCCCAGCCGCCGGCCGGGCCGTCATAGGGCTTCACGCCAGGGACATCGGTGTCTTTCGCCATCGGGATGCTCCTCGGATCGGGTTATGCGCGGGGCAGGACGTTCGACGGTCGGGCTGCCGGAGTGGGGACCTCGGCTTCGGCCGTCCGCGCGGCGCCGCGCTCCTGCAGCCAGTAGCCCAGCCCGACCATCAGCCCGCCGCCGACCAGGTTGCCCAAGGTCACCCAGGCCAGGTTGTGCGCCGCGCCTTCGAAGGTGATGGCCTCGG
>Ga0182749_1002260_pt1 | contig 14233 bp, 13 predicted proteins | sample eDN3rd37CKraftMG_FD_128875 | JGI IMG/M metagenome (GOLD analysis project Ga0182749, IMG submission 128875) | Enriched Miracle-Growth compost microbial communities from Emeryville, California, USA - eDNA 3rd pass 37_C Kraft MG (version 2) (version 2) ...
AGCTCATCCTGGTGCACCATCATCAGGTCGAAGAAGCGCCGCAGAATGGCCGCGCGCTCCTTGCCCGTTCGCGCCGCCCATGCCGGCATGGCCCGGGCCGCGGCATCCACCGCGCGGCGGGTTTCCACCTGTCCCAGCCGGGGAACACGGCCGATCGCTTTGCCGGTGGCCGGATCGTCGACGGTGATCCAATGCTGACCGGTAATCCATTCACCGTCGATCAGGCAGGCTTCGCGCTTCAGCTCCATCGCCATCGAACATCCCTTTCCACTTCCAGCAAGGCCAGCACCGCCATTGGCTGTCAGCGCAAAGGCAACGCCATTCCCATATAGAAGCGCGGATGGCGGCCGCCACCTTACGCACTACCATGCCCGTTATCTTTTCGGCTTATCGGCAATGTCATGCATATCGGGTCGGCAAGTGCTCAGCCTGCAAGCTAAAGCCGCTCCACCGCCAGCGCCAGACCCATGCCGACACCGACACAGAGCGTCGCGAGGCCAAGCCGCCCGCCCGTCCGTTCCAGCTGGTGGACAAGCGTCAAAGCCAATCTCGCGCCCGACATGCCAAGGGGATGCCCCAGTGCAATCGCACCGCCATTGGCGTTAACGTGAGGCGCATCATCTGGAAGGCCGAGCGTACGCAACACGGCGAGTGCCTGGCTGGCAAACGCCTCATTGAGTTCGACGGCATCGAAATCACCGACATCAAGACTGAGCCGCGCCATCAGCTTGCGCGTCGCGGGCACCGGACCAATGCCCATGACACGGGGGTCCACCCCCGCCGCCGCCATGCCCAGAATGCGGGCGCGCGGGGTCAATCCATGCTGTCTGGCAGCCGCCTCAGTCGCGATGATCATGGCGGCGGCGCCATCGTTGATGCCCGATGCATTCCCCGCCGTGACCGTCCCGCCCGAACCGAACAATGGCTTGAGCGCGGACAATGCCTCGATCGTCGTGCCACGGCGCGGATGCTCGTCGACCGCCATCTCGACCGTCTCGCCCTTGCGCCCGGTCGGAACGGTAACGGGAAGGATTTCCTCGGCAAAGAAGCCATTGTCCTGCGCCCGCGCCGTGCGCTGCTGGCTGCGCAGTGCAAAGGCATCCTGATCGGCGCGGCCTATGCCATGATCCGCTGCCACATTCTCGCCGGTCCGTGGCATGGTCTCGGTTCCGTAGCGTGCCTCAAGCGCCGGATTCACGAACCGCCAGCCCATTGTCGTGTCCTCAAGCACCTGCGCACGACCAAAGGCAGCCTCGGCCTTGCCCATCACATAGGGCGCGCGCGTCATGCTTTCGACGCCGCCGGCGATCGCCAGCGACATCTCCCCGGCTGCAATTGCGCGCGCGGCCGATCCGACCGCGTCCAGCCCGGACGCGCATAGCCGGTTGATCGTCACGCCGGGCACGTTGCTGGGCAGGCCCGCCAGCAACAGGCTCATGCGCGCAACATTGCGATTGTCCTCTCCCGACTGGTTGGCGCAGCCATAGAATACTTCTTCGATCGCCGCCGGATCGAGCCCGGCATTGCGCGACAGAAGGGCTTGTATCGGCAGCGCGCCCAGATCGTCGGCACGCACCTTTGCAAGCATGCCACCATAACGGCCGATCGGTGTGCGAATGGCGTCGCAGATAAAGGCTTGTGCCATGGTGCGCTCCTCTCAGTCGGCGTCAACGTCAAGGCGTAGCGGCACACCGGTCAACTCTTGCAGATCTTCAAGCGTCAGCCCGTCGATCATGTCGACGACCGACGCTCCCGCCGGTCCGACGTTGAACACGCCATGATCGGTATAGACGCGCGACACGCAGGCCAGCCCTGTCAGCGGATAGCTGCAGCTTTCGACCAGCTTGCTCTGCCCATCGCGTGTCAGAAGATCCATCATCACGAAAGTGCGCTTGGCGCCGATCGCCAGGTCCATCGCGCCACCGACAGCCGGAATCGCGCCCGGCGCGCCGGTATGCCAGTTGGCAAGGTCACCATGGACGGACACCTGATAGGCACCCAGCACACAGATATCGATATGCCCGCCGCGCATCATCGCAAAGCTGTCGGCATGATGGAAATAGGCGCCACCCGCCAGCAGCGTGACCGGTTGCTTGCCGGCGTTGATCAGCTCCGGATCCTCCTCCCCCTGGGCGGGTGCAGGCCCCATGCCGATCAGGCCGTTTTCACTCTGCAGGATGACCTCCCGGTCGATCGGCAGGAAATCGGCGACGCGGGTGGGCAGGCCAATACCCAGATTGACATAAGCCCCTTCGGGAATATCGCGGGCTACGCGCGCAGCCATTGCATCGCGATCCAGACGCTTCATGCCGATCCCCTCCCTCACGCCGTCGCCCGGGCGTTGGCCGACCCGACGGCGACGACGCGTTGCACGAAGACGCCTGGAGTCACCACCGTTTCAGGATCGATGGCGCCAAGCGGGACGATCTGCTTGACCTGCGCGATCGCAGTGCGCGCGGCCATCGCCATGATCGGGCCGAAATTGCGTGCCGTCTTGCGATAGACAAGATTGCCCCAGCGATCAGCGCAATAAGCCTTGATCAAGGCGAAATCGGCATGGATCGGATATTCCAGCACATAGTCGCGCCCGTCGATACAGCGCGTTTCCTTGCCTTCCGCCAGCAGCGTTCCATATCCCGTCGGCGTGAATATGGCGCCCAGGCCGGCCCCGGCCGCCTGAATCCGCGCGGCAAGATTGCCCTGCGGAACCAGTTCGAGTTCGATCTCACCAGCCCGGAAGCGCGCATCGAAATGATGCGAATCATGCTGTCGGGGGAAAGAACAGATGATCTTGCGGACACGCCCCGCCTTGATCAGTGCCGCGACCCCGGCTTCCCCGTTGCCTGCATTATTGTTGATAATGGTAAGGCCGCCGACACCGCGATCGATCAGGGCGTCGATCAGCTCGTCAGGCATCCCCGCCGTGCCGAAACCGCCAATCATCACCGATGCGCCATCAGCGATGTCTGCCACCGCATCCCGCACCGAAGTCACAGACTTGTCGATCACAGACCCTCTCCAGAAGCGCGCGCGCCGAATATCGCCGGCACGCTCACTTCCAGCCGGGGAAAGATTTGAGTCAACCGATAAACGGTATAATGTACGATTATCGGTTATATAATGAGGTATATTGCATGTCGGACCCGCACGACAAGGATCCGGATTTCATGATGTCGCTGGCACGTGGCCTGGCGGTGATGCGCTGCTTTGCCGATGAACAGCGGCCGATGACGATCGCCCAGGCCAGCCGATTGACCGGGTTCAGCCGGCCGGCCGTTCGCCGCTGCCTGCACACGCTGGTTTCACTGGGCTATGCGGTGCGCGACGGCAGCCATTATGCGTTGCGGCCCAGGACGCTTGCGCTTGGCTATGCCTATCTCTCATCGAATACGCTGGCTCAGCGTGCGCAGCCGCTGCTCGACAGGTTACGCGACGAATTGCGCGAATCCTGCTCATTAGGCCTGCTGGAAGAAGACGAGGTCTATTATGTGGCTCGTGCCGAGGTCAGTAGGATCATGTCGATTTCGCTACGTGTCGGCAGCCGTCTGCCGCTCTATGCCACATCGATGGGACGGGTACTGCTCTCCGGGATGAGCCGCGAGGAACAGGACGCCTATCTGCGCCGGACCGAGATCACCGCCCTCACGAACCGCACGCAGACCGAACGAACCGCGCTGCTGGCGATCCTCACCCAGGTCGAGGAGCAAGGCTATGCCATCGTCGATCAGGAACTCGAACCCGGTCTGCGCTCTATCGCCGTGCCGGTGCGCGATCGGACCGGTACCACCATCGCCGCGCTGAATATCGGTACGCAGGCCGCGCGCATTTCCATGGCCGAACTGCGATCGCGGCTGCTGCCGGCGCTGCGGCGCGTCGCCGGCCAGATTGCAATCAACTGACCGGCTTAACGTCGCAAACCTTATCCCGAGCGGGTCTTCTCGGTTTCGAACCGGGAGGCAATGACGATCAGCAGGCCGCCCATAGCCGCCGCTGTCGATACGACACCCATTGAATAGCGTAGCGCATGCGTCCCGTGGCTGGAGAAAATGGTATCGTTCATCACGCCGATAATGGTCAGCCTGCCTAATAACCCATTGTAGTTTTTATACAAAAGGCAGTCAAGGCGGGTATGGCGCGGATGGGATCGAACGAATGAGAAAAGGCAACATGATGGGCGGCGGAAAAGGTGCCAATCACTTCAAGCGCCGCCTTGTCTCACGCGAACCGATGCTCGGCACTTTCGTGAAGGTGCCGGCGCCCCAGAATAGTGAGATACTTGGCCTCGAGGGTTTCGATTTCGTCGTCCTCGACGAGGAACATGCCCCGTGGGATCGAGGCACGCTGGACCATGCGCTGCTGGCCTGCAAAGCCTATGACATAGCGGGATTGGTACGTGTTGCCCAGGCTGACGCCCGCCATGTGCTGAGCGCTCTCGACGATGGCGCCGTCGGCGTCATGATACCCCATGTCGACAGCGCTGAAAAAGCCCGTCAGGTGGTTTCATGGGCGCGTTATATTGGGGGCAGTCGCGGCTCGGGCGCCAGTCGCGGCGGCGAATATGGCGGCCGAGGTGATGATAATTATCGTATCAGCGACGATATCTCCAGGGTCATCTGCATGATCGGTTTCAGTGCCACGCAGCCAGTTCGACAAACTCACCCGCTTCCCGATCCAGCTGATCTACGGGGACTATCTGGACAAAGCTCCGCAATGGGCCCGCGCCTATGATCGTGCCAAAGAATGGGCAGCTATCGTCAATGCCCATGGCGGCCATGCAGAAGTGTTGCATCTGCCCGACCGGGGTCTTCGCGGCAACACTCACATCGCCTTTGCGGACCTCAACAATGTTGCAGTGGCTGACCTGCTTTCAGAGTTCCTTCATCGCCATGGCCTGGACAAGCGCCCCGCGCACAAGACAAGGACGGATCGGTAACGATCGCGTTTCCATGGCATGTCGTGGGTGACCCGACGCAGATGGCGGAAAGCCCAATGCTGCCAAAGCGGGAAATAGCCGTTTCGCGACCAACAGGGAAACGGCAAACGCTTGACTACAAACTGACAGCCATGGTGGGCGGTGACGGGCTCGAACCGCCGACCCGCACGGTGTAAACGTGCTGCTCTACCAACTGAGCTAACCGCCCCAAGGCTGATCCGGCAGGCTATTGCCGTGCTTTGGAGCCAGTTGCAAGCCGCAAAGAACGATCAGCAGCCGTGTGCCGCCCCATTTGCATCAGACGACGGCGACGGGGTTATTCTTCAGCCATTGCAGATAGGCATTCATCGCGCCTGCCGTGCGGTCACTCAGTTCGATGAAGATGCGCCGCCCGTCGGTGGGATCGGCCCTGCGGACGAAAAGCCCCTCATCCGTCATTGCCTTGATCCAGCGCAGCGCGGTCGTCGCCGGCACCGCCGCCGCAATGCAGAGGCTGGATACCGACACTCTTTTATGTTCCAGCCGCGCGGCCATCAGGTCCAGCAGCATGTCCCAGGCAGGATCGGCAAAAAGCTCCACCCGAAAGAACTGGTCCCGCATCCGCCGCGCACGGATCAACGCCCGCACCCCGGCGGCGGCGGCTGTCGCCACATTGTCTGTCATCGGCGGGGGCGGCATGAAATCGACCATTCCCGCCGTTTCGGTTCTGGGGGAGCGTTCCACCAGGCTGGCCAGGGCACGGGCGATGCGGCCCACCTCCTCCGAAAGCTGGACAAGGCTGGTCGATCCCGGCTCGCTGGCGATATCATTCAGGCGCAAGCCACGCGGCGCCATGGCCAGCGCGAGCGCGCACAGCCGCTCCGCCTCATCGGGTTCGCAGAGTACCGACATGTCACGGTGCGATATCTGCGCCATCACCGTGTCGATCATCGATGCGCGAATCGAGACAAGCCCGTGGCAGTGGCCGTCATTGGCCATCATGTCCAGCCGGCCGACAAGATGCTCAAGAGCAGGGGCGGACCCTTCTCGTTGCGCCTCCACCATGACGACGGAAACGCCGACCAGCCCTGACAATCTGTCTGCCGCCTCGACAAGCGGCACAATATCGAGCAGCCGCAATCCGGTTCTGCTTACCGCCCGCTGCGCTGCCTGGCCGCCGTCGTCGCTATCGGCAGCGATCAGCACCGATGGTTGAAGCGAATAGCTGATATCGTCCAACGCTGAGCCCCCTTGGCCGTCGAACATCGCCTTCTCCAATCGAACCTTTCGTCCAGAAATGAGCAAAACCGGATCAAAAGCCATGAAACTCACCTCCAGTTCGGAGGTAAAAATTTCTTTTACGCAAAAGGCCTTGGCCATGCTCTTACCGATTTTCCGCCAAATGCACAGCCAGATGCACGACATGGATTGAAACACAACGGTCATGCCGGAAAAGCCGCCTGCAGGCGGGCAAACCGGCAAGCCGATGGTGTAAACAATCAACTCCTTGATCGTTTCTCCGAAATGGACCGTTTTGAAGCTGTGATGCATATTTTTGAGGCCGTGACGATAATTCCTCCCCCCCTCCATTGTCATCGTTCATGCCGTCTGTGTCGAATAACGGGACCGCCCGCGCAGCGATTCTCATGCCGGTCCACAGCTGTTCCGCTTGCATCGGCAGGCAGGTCAGTTCATGGGAAAACCGTCATGACACAGAATGCGATCAACTGGGCCCCTGATAGCTGGCGCTCCATGGAAGCGCGGCAGATGCCGACCTATCCCGACGCCGGCGCGCTGGCGCGGGTGGAAGGCGAGCTCCAATCCTATCCGCCGCTGGTTTTCGCCGGCGAGGCGCGCAAACTGAAGGCCGATCTGGCCGAGGTAAGCGCCGGTCGCGCCTTCCTGCTTCAGGGCGGGGACTGCGCCGAAAGCTTTGCCGAGTTCCACCCCAACAACATCCGCGATACCTTCCGCGTCATCCTGCAGATGGCAGTGGTGCTCACCTATGCATCGAAGATGCCGGTGGTGAAGCTGGGGCGCATGGCCGGCCAGTTCGCCAAGCCGCGTTCCGCCGATATGGAGGATCAGGGCGGGGTTTCGCTGCCCAGCTATCGTGGCGACATCGTCAACGACATCGTCTTTGACGAAAAGGGCCGTACGCCCGATCCGCAACGCCAGCTGCGCGCCTATTCGCAATCGGCGGCGACGCTCAACCTGCTGCGCGCCTTTGCCCAGGGTGGCTATGCCAATCTGCATCAGGTGCATGCCTGGACGCTGGACTTCATGAGCCGTTCGCCATGGTTCGATCAGTATAAGGTGCTGGCAGACCGGATCGGCGAAGCGCTGGACTTCATGGCCGCCTGCGGCATCAATCCCGAAACCGTGCCCCAGCTGAAGGGCACCGATTTCTTCACCAGCCATGAAGCCCTGCTGCTTGGCTATGAACAGGCATTGACGCGGCAGGATTCACTGACCGGCGACTGGTATGACACCTCTGCCCATTTCCTGTGGATCGGGGACAGGACGCGCTTTGAAGGCTCGGCCCATGTCGAGTTCCTGCGCGGCATCGGCAATCCCATTGGCATGAAATGCGGCCCCAGCCTTGAACCGGACGCGCTGCTGCGGCTGATCGATACGCTGAACCCCGGCAATGAACCGGGCCGGCTGACGCTGATCACCCGCTATGGCCATGACAAGATCGAGGCGCATCTGCCAAAGCTGGTGCGCGCGGTGAAGCGCGAAGGACGTAACGTCATTTGGTCGTGCGATCCGATGCACGGCAATGTGGTCAAATCCGCCAGCGGCTACAAGACGCGGCCGTTTGAACGGATTCTGGCGGAAGTGAAGGGCTTTTTCGCGGTCCACCGGGCAGAGGGCACGCATGGTGGCGGCATTCATGCCGAAATGACCGGCCAGAACGTCACCGAATGCACCGGCGGCGCCATTGCCATCACCGACGAAGGGCTGGCGGACCGTTATCACACCCATTGCGACCCGCGCCTGAACGCCGGCCAGTCGATCGAACTGGCATTCCTGCTGGCCGAAATGCTCAATCAGGAAATGGCCGGGCGGACTCGCGCGGCTGCCTGAACATATCAGGCCCCGCCCGTCCTCGGGCTGGCAGGGCCTGAGTGCCAGCCGGCCGTATTCCGCAATGCGCGAGGCGATGTTTGCCACGGTCAATGGCACTGGCAAAGCCGACATCCATTACGCGGGCGAGAACAAGAGGCACAGCAAGGAAAAGCGCCAGCCAGCGCGCTTGACTTCGCTGCCCCTGCCCCCTAACTGACCGCCTTCTGCTATGGCCCCTTCGTCTAGCGGTCCAGGACGTCGCCCTCTCACGGCGAAAACACGGGTTCGAGTCCCGTAGGGGTCACCAGCCAAGTGGTTGAATTGTTTGAGTTGCCTTGAAGGGCGTGACCAAAGCCCCCCATCAATCCCTTGAGATTCCAAGCGGAATCGTGGCCAAAATCATCTTGAGGCCTGTGTTTCTCGACGCAAGTGCTTTCGACAGGCGTCAGGCGCGACCGAACAACCGGCTAACCCTCCTCGCCTCCTTCCGGCTATCGGAACCATCGATCCAACGCGCATAGTGCTTGTGTGTCACGGCGGCATTCTTGTGCCCCAGCTGACGAGCGGTATAGGATGGATTGACGCCACCCATCAGCGCCGTGGTCGCGAAAGTCGCTCGTGTGCAATAGGCATGACGCTTACGGATACCCAGAGCCTCAAGCGCCGGTTGGAAGTAGCTTTTCCTTTGCTCCTGAACATCCGGCCATGCCCGGCCCGTCATCGGGTTGAGGAAGATTGGCGCCCTCCCCCTCGCTCAAAGCTGTGCGCCTTCTGTCTCTTGAGCACCTCCATCATGCGGTCGCTGAGAAGAACATCGCGAACCACACGCCGGTGCCGAAGGCGAACTCGTACCAGTTCCATGCCTGTTCGGAAGCATTGGTTTTCAGATGTGTCAGTATCGCCTCCATCTTCTCTCTGGTGAAGGGGTCGGGAAGATGGTCCGGGATCTCGAGGTTGCGGATTGACGCCATCGGCGAACGATCGAGCAGCCCCTCCTCGATCGCGGTCCGGAACAGAGCACGCAGGGGAATGGTGCACAGCGCGGGACGGTCTCCGGCAACGCCATTCAGGCCCGCATAATCCCACTGGACAGGTAGCACTTTTGATGGTTTCAAACGCCTGCCTCAAGGAAATATCGATGAACAATCAATACTTTGCCTCGACGTTAGGTGGCGCTTCGCCGGCCGAAACGGCTGTGATGACAGAAAAGGGACTGATCGGTTCAGGCAAGCTTTCTCATTAAGCCGACATCCAGATGCCAGCATCGGTCAAGATCCGCGCAAGATCCTCTGGCCATACCTGCTCTTTCGTGGAACGCAGCTCGGACCGGCTCCACCATCGATATGCCGCCATCACGCCTCGTTCCAGATCAGTCCAGTTCGCGTCAGAGACAACATGTTTTCCCACTTGGACGACAAAATAGCGTTCATCGGCTTCAACAACCTCCCCGGATGGCAAGGCGAAGGAGGCAGTGCGTTGCGCGACCTGAGGTCCGGGATGTTGAACTTTCAAACCGACCTCCTCGAACAATTCCCGGCGCGCAGCATCCTCGTAGCTTTCGCCCTCTTCCAGCCCGCCACCCGGATTTGCCCAAAAGATCTGCCCAGCCAGAGGACCGTTTCTGTGTTCGAACCGGAATAACAAAACGCGCTGACTGCTATCGATAACAAGAAGACGTGACGATGGCCGCTGTTGCATGGTCCGTATTTTGCAGCAACATTTCCTCATATCAACAGCGAGTTATGGGGAGCTTCCTGCGCCCCCGCGAACGGTTCATGGTGCCTTTGCCCATCATCGAAGAAATCGTATCGGGCATTGCCGACGGCACGATCAGCGGCATGGTCTATGATCCCCGGCAGGCTGCGCTTGTGGCGGCAGATGACAAGCAGCAGCCCCCGTGGCAGAGATGCGCACAAGATGTTACATGCCGCGCCCGATCAATGCAGGAAGCGATAAATGCCGACGATGATTCAGCCAGGGGCGATGTTCAGCGACAATCTTCAGCAATTGCCGTCCGTGGATGGCGTGCAGCGCATCGATCTTCTCGATGAAAGCGGCAGCGCGGTCGCCAGCATCGAAAATCAGCCGGGCAAGCAGGGCTCGCTTGCCGTCTATCAATATCTGAAGCAGATATTCGATGTTCTGGATGCGAAGGCAGCGGAACATGGCCTGGCCATATTCGGTGAACATGTGGCGGATGCACGCAACCGCCCCGGCGCCCATCCCAATGTCGACCGTTTGCTGGTCATCGCCGCCGGCGGCGCTCCACTGACCATCGAGATCATCGCCGCTGGTCGCTGATCTCGCGGCCACATGCATGCGCGATGGAGTGGGGATGCCCAGCGGGATAGCGCCGGCAGGAAGCGTCCCCCGCGAGGGGAAATAATATAGACAATCCGCTCCATCTTTAACCCCCTTCGGCTTTTCCCTCGACCGAATGGGCAAATCTGATCATGCCTCCGTCTTTTCCTGTTCATAGGATGGCGGTGGCGTGACCGGGCGGGGACGGCGATTGGCATCGACGGCGACGGCAGTGAACACCGCTTCCGTCACCTTCAGCACATCTTCCGATTCCCGATGGCGGCGCCACGCCTCCACCCGGATGCGCATGGAGGAGCGGCCATGGCCGACAACCGTTGCGAAAATGCTCACCTCGTCGCCAACCATCACCGGCCCCAGAAAGGCCATGCCATCGACAGCCGCAGTGACGCAGCGGCCACGGGCAAAGCGGGTGGCCACGCTGCCGGCCGCAAGATCCATTTGCGAAAGCAGCCAGCCACCGAAAATATCGCCTGCCGGGTTGGTGTCGCCGGGCATGGCGATGATCCGTATCACCGGCGGCATCGACGGCAATATCTGCTCCATGGCTTTCTCCTCGAATCCTGATGTTATCGATGATGATCCTGCTTGCAGGGATTTGAAAGCATTGATGAATGCGGCGCGGCGGCCAGGCTGCTTTTCGATTTCCAGCATATGGTTGCATTTGGAAAGGCCTGCTCCCCGGTGAGGCGCATCCGAATTGACCGCCGGATCCAGCCGCCGCTGCCCGACGCGCGCGAGATCATATTTGCCGCACAACAGGCTTGAACACTTCGGCATTGCGCCCGATACCGCAACAAAGCTTTGGGGAGGGGCGGCCAGTTCGCCATAACAATTGATGCAATTTTTCGATGTTCTCATCATTGGTGCCGGTCACGGCGGTGCCCAGGCGGCAATCGCGCTTCGGCAGAACAAGTTCGAAGGCAGTATCGGTCTTCTGGGCAATGAGCCGGATATTCCTTATGAGCGGCCGCCCCTGTCCAAGGAATATCTGTCGGGTGAGAAACCGCTGGAGCGCATCCAGATCCGCCCACGCAATTTCTGGGACGATCGCAATGTGACGCTGCTGCTCGACCGGCAGGTGGTGGCGGTCGATCCGGCCGCGCATCATGTCACCACGCGGGATGGCGAGGCGATCGGTTATGGCAGGCTGATCTGGGCGACCGGCGGCACGCCGCGCCGCCTCAGCTGCGCGGGCCATGACATCGAAGGGGTTCACACCGTCCGCACCCGCGCGGATGCGGACAGAATGGCGGCGGAACTGCCCCGCGTCGAACAGGTGGTGGTGATCGGCGGCGGTTATATCGGGCTGGAAGCGGCAGCGGTGCTCACCAAGCATGGCAAGCATGTCGTCGTCCTCGAAGCGATGGACCGGGTGCTGGCCCGTGTCGCGGGAGAGCCGCTGTCGCGCTTCTTCGAAGAGGATCATCGCGCGCATGGCGTCGATGTGCGGCTGAATGCGAAGGTCGACTGCATATTGGGCGAAGATCGGGTGGCTGGCGTTCGCCTTGCCGATGGCGAGGTGATCCCCTGCCAGATGGTGGTGGTGGGCATTGGCATTATTCCCGCCGTCGAACCGCTGATCGCGGCAGGAGCTTCCGGCGGCAATGGTGTTGACGTCGATGCGCAATGCCGCACCAGCCTGCCCGATATTTTCGCCATCGGCGATTGCGCACGCCATGCCAACGGCTTTGCCGGCGGCGATGCGATCCGCCTTGAATCGGTGCAGAATGCCAACGACCAGGCCAATGTGGTGGCGAAAACCATTACCGGGCAGGACGCGGCCTATGACGCGGTGCCGTGGTTCTGGTCCCACCAATATGATCTGAAGTTGCAGACCGTCGGTATTTCGGCCGGCCATGAACAGGCAATCGTGCGCGGCGATCCGGGGACGCGCAGTTTTTCAGTCATCTATGTGAAGGACGGGCGGGTGATTGCACTCGACTGCGTCAACACCACGAAGGATTATGTGCAGGGCCGCAAATTCGTGACCGACGGCATTATCGCCGATCCGGCAAGGCTGGCCGATGCCTCGGTTCCGCTCAAGGAATTATACTGACGCAGCCTCACCGGAAGATCGGCGGTTGAAACAGGGGCGGCCCGCAAGGACCGCCCTTTTCAGCATCAGAAATTGCGGCGAATGGTAAGCGCCCATTCACGCGGTCGGGCCGGCTGCCCTTCGATCGTGCCCTGACCGAGAGGGATTTTGTAATATTTGCTGATGTAATAGAATTTATCGAACAAATTAGTGACTGACAGCGCAAGCGACCAGTCAGATCCTTCCGGTTCAAAACTGATACGAGCATTGAACACAGACCGTTTCGGCGTTGCACTTGCTTCCGCATTATTATTGTCGAAATAGACCTTGGACTGATAAACCCAGTCCAGACGCGGCGTCAGCGTGCCGAAATTGGCAATGTCTCCGGCATATTGTACGCCTGCACTTGCCGTCCAGTCGGGAATGGAGGCCGCCTTCAGGCCCGGCAGCTCCGGTGATGCGAAATGTGTATAGCCTGCCGAAGCGTTGAAGGTCAGCCCATCGACAGGCCGCGCCTCCGTCTCAACTTCGATACCCTTGATCGTCGCCGAACCGAGGTTGGACGGACGCGCGAAGGGCAGGCCGTCGGAATCGACCGACTGGATGGTGATCAGCCGGTCCTTGTATTTGCTGATATAACCGGCAACGTTGAAGCGCAGCCGCCGGTCGAACATTTCCGTCTTTGCGCCCACTTCATAGGCGGTGAGCGATTCCGGTCCGAACGACACAAGCTGCGCGGCGCTGAACGGACGCGGATTGAACCCGCCGGAACGATAGCCGGTGGATACCTGACCATAGAACATCACATCGTCGGTCAGATGATAGTTGATGCCGCCGCGCCAGTCCCAACGGTTATAGCTTTGCGTCACCTTGGGGACAGAAAGCTGGCCGATATGATTGAAAAGATTGCTTTTCGTTTCATGCGTATAACGCAGCCCGCCAACAAATTCGAGTGCGTCGACAGGGCTGTAGGTCAGATGGACAAAGGCCGATTTGTTGCTGGTGTCGAACTGGTCGTTCTGCACGAAGCTGGTGGTGGTGCCGTTGATCTGCACCGGGCCGTCAAGCGTGCTGTGTGAATCGAAGTAGAAACCGCCGACGGTGAAATCCAGCGCATCGGCCAGCGCCTTGCCGGTCAGCCGCAGTTCCTGGCTGAACTGGCGGTGGCCAAGCTCGCTCAACACATTCTGATATTGAAGCGGCGAATTGTCCTGATCGTAGGAGAAGCTGGCGTTGTATTTGCGGTATCCGGTGATCGACTTGAACGAAAGATCGTCGGACAGTTGATAATCGAGCGTCAGCGCGGTGCCCCAGGATTCAATCGGGCTATGGCGCGGTGAAACAGTGCCGTTCACCGGATCAAGGAAGGTGGCATAGCTCTTATACGGGTCGTCCGGCACGAAACGGGAATCGAACGGCACGCCGAACTGCGGGATGTTGACCTGGTTGTTCCATGCCGCAAAGCGCACGGTATCCGGATCGGCGGCGATCAGCGTGTTCGCCGTCGCTTCCGAATTGTCCTTCATATAATCGCCGGTCAGGTTGATCTCCAGCTCCGGCGTCGGCGTCCAGCGGAAGGCGACGCGCGCGGCCTGGGTATCGTCCCCGCCCAGCCGGCCGATATTGCAGTTCTTGCCGCTATAGCCCGGCCCGCCGATGGTGCTGGGGATGCTGCCTGCCTCGGCCGGGCGCTCGCAGGTGAAATCGACGAGATGGACATAGCCCTTGCGCGTCTTCGATACACCCGACACGCGCATCGCCAGATTGTCGGTAACGCCAAGGTCAAATGCCGCCCGCAGGTCCAGCCGGTCATAGGAACCATAGGTCGCTTCGGCAAAACCGCTGTTGTCGCCCTTCGGCTTTCTGGAGATCAGGCGGACTGCACCGCCGAT
>Ga0182749_1002261_pt1 | contig 14225 bp, 10 predicted proteins | sample eDN3rd37CKraftMG_FD_128875 | JGI IMG/M metagenome (GOLD analysis project Ga0182749, IMG submission 128875) | Enriched Miracle-Growth compost microbial communities from Emeryville, California, USA - eDNA 3rd pass 37_C Kraft MG (version 2) (version 2) ...
CCGGCGCATAGCCTTTGCCCTTTTGCGTGCGCACGTGCACCAGAATGGGGCCGGCATCGGCGTCGCGCACGTTCTCGAGCACCGGCACGAGCTGATCGAGATCGTGGCCGTCGACGACGCCGACGTAATAGAAGCCGAGCTCCTCGAACAAGGTGCCGCCGGTGACGAAGCCGCGCGCCAGCTCTTCGGCCTTGAGCGCCCGCTCCTTCAGGAAATCCGGCAGCCGATCGGCCATCTGCTTGCCGATGTCGCGGAGCGACAGGAAGGTCGGGCTCGACAACAGCCGCGTCAGATAGCTCGACATCGCGCCGACCGGCGGGGCGATCGACATCTCGTTGTCGTTGAGGATGACGATGAGGCGACGGCCATGCGCGCCGGCATTGTTCATGGCCTCGTAAGCCATGCCGGCGGAGATGGCGCCGTCGCCGATGACGCAGACGACGTTGAAGTCGTCGCCGGAAAGGTCGCGCGCCGTCGCCATGCCGAGGCCGGCCGAGATCGAGGTCGAGGAATGCGCCGCCCCGAACGGGTCGTATTCGCTCTCGGCGCGCTTGGTGAAGCCGGACAGGCCGCCGCCCTGGCGCAGGGTGCGGATGCGGTCGCGCCGCCCGGTCAAAATCTTGTGCGGGTAGGCCTGGTGCCCGACGTCCCAGATCACCTTGTCATGGGGGGTGTCGAAGACGTAATGCAGCGCAACGGTCAGTTCGATGACGCCGAGGCTGGCGCCGAGGTGCCCGCCGGTCACCGCCACGGCATTGACGGTCTCCCCCCGGAGCTCGTCGGCCACCTGCCGGAGCTGCTGCGCATCCATCCGCCGCAGGTCCAAGGGACTGTGGAGCGTTTCAAGAAGGCGGGAGCTTTGTGCGTGGCCGAGGATGGGAGTGGGTGCTGACATTCGAAATTCACCCTTATTAAACAGAGCGCGGGGGGCGAGCCCCCAAGTCCGGCGCACCGTCAGGACTGCCCCCCAATGCGATCTGGTCATCTAAACGCCGCGAAATGGCGTTCGATGGGGGATAATAGTGGTCGCTCTTAATGGTTCCGCCGCCCGAGGAATCGAATACCGGGGTAGGGGGCCGCTACTGGGGCGGATGAAATAGGTTTATCGCCTCATGTTGGCTGCAGTCGTTGCCCGGATCGTTCAATTCTGCACGCGCTATCCCTGGCTGGTCATCGTCACGGTTGCGGTGGCGACCGTCGCTTCGGCGTTCTATGCGACCACGCATTTCGCCATAAATACCGACATCAACAAGCTTATTTCGGCCGACCTCCCCTGGCGCGAGCGCGAGGCCCGGTTCGAGAAGGAGTTCCCCGGGCACTTCGCTTCGACCCTGGTGGTCATCGATGCCCCCACCCCGGAGCTGGTGTCGGCGGCCACCGCCGCGCTGGTCCAGCAGCTTCAGGGCCATCCGGAGCTGTTTCATGCGGTCGACGACCTCTCCGGCGGCCCGTTCTTCGCCCATAACGGCCTCCTGTTCCGGCCGACCGAGGCGGTAGCCTCCCTGACCCAGGGACTGGGCGCGGCGGCGCCGCTGATCGACGTCCTGCATGGCGACCAGAGCCTGCGCGGGCTTCTGTCCGGCCTCAATATCGGCCTCGCCGGGGTCGCCCAGGGCAAGGTCAGCCTCGACCAGATGACGCGGCCGATGACCATGGCGGCCGACACGATCGACCGCGTGCTCTCGGGCGGGCCGGCGACGTTCTCGTGGCAGGAGATGCTGAGCGGGGAAAAGCCGCCGCCGAGCCAGCTCAGGCGCTTCGTCGAGGTCGACCCGGTGCTGGATTTTTCCTCGCTCCAGCCGGGCCAGAGGGCGGACACCGCGATCCGCAAGGCCGCCGCCGACCTCAAGCTCGCCGAGCGCTTCCAGGCGCGGGTGCGGCTCACCGGCACGGTGCCGATGGGCGATGAGGAATTCTCGACCGTGCAGGAGGGCGCCGGCGCCAACATCGTCGGCACGGTGATCATCGTGCTGGTGATCCTGTGGCTGGCACTGAAGTCGAAGCGCATCATCGGCGCCGTCTTCCTCAATTTGTTCGCGGGGCTCGCGATCACCGCGGCGCTCGGCCTGCTGATGGTCGGCGCGCTCAACATGATTTCGGTCGCCTTTGCCGTGCTGTTCGTCGGACTGGGCGTCGACTTCGGCATCCAGTTCTCGGTGCGCTATCGCGCCGAACGACACGTCTGCCCCGACCTGAAGGAGGCGCTGGTCCGCGCCGCGTCCGACATCGGCGTGCCGCTGACGCTCGCCGCGGCCGCCGTCGCCGCCGGCTTCATGTCGTTCCTGCCGACCGACTATCGCGGCCTCTCCGAGCTCGGCCAGATCGCCGGCGTCGGCATGCTCATCGCCTATGTCACCAGCATCACGTTCCTGCCGGCGCTGATCACGGTCATGAATCCGACCGGTGAACCGGAGCCGGTCGGCTATGCCGCGCTGGCGCCGGTCGACGATTTCCTGCAGCGCCACCGCGTCGGCGTCGTCGCCGGCACCGTGCTGGTCGCGCTCGCCGGCCTGCCGCTGCTTTATCATCTGTCGTTCGACTTCGATCCGATCCATCTGCGCAGCACGAAGGTCGAGTCGATCTCGACCTTCCTCGACGTGCAGCGCGATCCCGGCGTCGGCGTCAACGCGGTCAACGTCGTGGCGGATAATCTCGAGGCTGCGCGCGCGATGGCCGCCAAGCTCGCGGCGCTGCCGCAGGTCGAACGCGTGATGACGCTGCAGAACTTCATCCCGGACGACCAGCCGCAGAAGCTCGCGGCGATCCGCGATCTCGACGGCAAGATCGGCAAGATCCTGCGGTCGCCGCCAGACGAGGACAAGCCGACCGACGCCGAGAACGTCGAGGCGCTGAACAAGACCGCGGCGCGGCTCACGCAGATGGCCGGCAATGCGGGCGGCACGGGCGCCGCCGCGGCGCGGCGGCTCGCCGCCGATCTCGGAAAGCTCGCGCAGGGCGACGAAGGATTGCGCAGGCGCGCCGCCGACGCGTTCCTCGTGCCGCTGCGCGTCGCGCTCGGTGAGCTCGCCGGCTATCTGCAGGCAGGTCCTGTGACGGTCGATACGATCCCGCAGAGCCTGAAGCCGCAGTGGATCGCCGCCGACGGCAAGGCGCGCGTGCAGGCCTTTCCGAAGGGCAATCCGGACGACACCGACGTGCTGCGCAATTTCGCGCAGGCGGTGATCAATGCCTTCCCGAGCGCGACCGGCGGTCCGATCTCGATCCTGGAATCGGGCAAGACCATCGTCGCGGCCTTCGTGCATGCCGGCATCTACGCGCTGCTGTCGATCGGACTGATCCTGTGGATCGTGCTGCGCCGCTTCGGCGACGTGCTGCTGACGCTCGTGCCGCTGCTGCTCGCCGGCGTGGTGACGCTCGAGCTTTGCGTGCTCGTCGGCATGCCGCTCAACTTCGCCAACATCATCGCACTGCCGCTGCTGCTCGGCGTCGGCGTGGCGTTCAAGATCTATTACATCATGGCCTGGCGCGCCGGGCAGACCAACCTTCTGCAGTCGAGCCTGACCCGCGCCGTGATCTGGAGCGCGCTGACGACGGCGACCGCGTTCGGCAGCCTGTGGCTGTCGAGCCATCCGGGCACGTCGAGCATGGGCAAGCTGCTGGCGCTGTCGCTCGTCTGCACGCTGGGCGCCGCGGTGCTGTTCCAGCCGGCGCTGATGGGCAAGCCGCGCGACGAGAACGGCAACAACGGCAACAACGGCAATAACGGCAATAACGGCAATAACAACAACGCCTCAGTTCCGACCGACGGCTGAGCAGATCCGCGCCGCAGGCTCGTCCGCAATCGAGCGGGTCGTGCGTCCTGCGCCCGTCGTCGCCTGACCGGTCGCCCGTCTGGCCTGCGCCACCGCCGGCGCGGCCGCGGTCCGGCTCCAGGTTTCACCGCCGCACATGAAGCCGAGCACGCAGCCTTCGACGCGCAGGCTGGCGACGCTCGTCAGCCTGATGTGGCTCTCATAGGTCTGACCGTTCTCGGCATTGTAGATGCGCCCGCTCCAGCGATCCTGCCCGTCCGGGCGCAGGCCGAGCAACACCGGCAGGCCGAGGGTCGGCCGCGACCGGAGCGCCGGATTCGGGTTGTTGCGGTCGATGCCGGGGGTCTGTTCCCAGGCGACCACGCCCCAATAAGTCCCGCCACAGTCGACGATGCGGATCGTCGCCGAACTGTCCTCGACCCGCCACAGGCCGGTGGGGCCATCGGCCGCGCTCGCGGCGCCCCCGGCGAGGGCCGCCGCGCAAATCGCCCCGACAATGGTCCGGAACTGCACAGTCATGGGCAAACCCCTGATCGCGCACACGAAGCGCACGCCTATCGCAATGTCGCAGAGGCCGAATGGTTCAATTCGATGCATCGGTCGCTGCAGTGCAGCGGCGAAAAGCGCTTGCCGCCAGGGGAACTCGAATGGAACTCTGATGTTGATCAAGCTCTTGTTCCATCGACTGCACCCCCCGAGGCGACCGCGATGCTGCAGACCGTCACCCTGCCGAGGCCGCCTGCGCCCGTGCCGCGTGCCGAGGCGCTGGGCCCGCTCGCGCTCATCCGGGTGCTCGTCCGCAATCCGCTCGAGGCCTGGACTCAGGCCCATTTCGAGGAGCCGATCGTCGCCGGCGGCCTGCCGCTGGCGCGTGCCGTCGTGGTCAGCGATCCGCCGGCGATCCGACGCGTGCTGCTCGACAACGCGCACAATTACGAGAAGGACTGGATGCAGCGGCGCATCCTCTCGGCGGGGCTCGCCGACGGGCTGTTGAGCACCGAGGGTCATCAGTGGCGCATGCAGCGGCGGGCCCTGGCGCCGCTGTTCGCCCGCCGCAGTGTCATGAGCTTTTCGGCCGCGGTGATCGCGGAAGCCGCGGCGCTGGTCGCGCGGCTCGATCGCCGCGCCGGCGAGACGGTCGACGTCGCCGCCGAAATGACGCGGCTGACCCTCGCCGTCCTCGAGCGCACCATCTTCTCCGACGGTGTCGGTGCCGACCGTGAGGAGGTGCGCCTCGCGATGCAACGCTATTTCGAGGTGGCGAGCCGCATCGATCCGTTCGACATCCTCGGCCTGCCGGCGGCGATCCCGCGGCCGCGGCGGCTCGGCGTGTGGTCGACCTTGCGCTTCTTCGAGAAGACCATCGAGCGCCTGATCGCGACGCGGCGGCGCCGCCTTGCCGAAGCACCCGACGACGTGCCGCAGGATTTGCTGACGCTGCTGCTCGGAGCCACCGACCCGCAGACCGGCGCCCGTCTCAGTGAGTCCGAGGTGCGCGCCAATGTTCTCACCTTCATCGCCGCCGGCCATGAGACGACGGCGAATTGCCTGAGCTGGTCGCTGTATCTTCTGTCGCAGGCGCCGGACTGGCGCGAACGCCTGCGCGCGGAAGCCGAGCGCGAGCTCGACCGCGGCGAGCCGGAGACTCTCGCGGACCGCCTCGTCGAAACCCGCGCGGTGATCGACGAGTCGAACCGGCTCTATCCGCCGATCAGCGCCATCAGCCGTGTGGCCCGCGGCGACGACGTGCTCGGCGGGCATGCGATCCGGCGCGGCACGATGGTGGTCATCGCGCCCTATGTGCTGCACCGGCACCGCGCGCTGTGGACGCAGGCCGACGTCTTCAACCCCGATCGCTTCCTGCCGGGCGCGCGCGAGACCATTGAGCGCTTCGCCTATCTGCCGTTCGGGGCCGGCCCGCGCGTCTGCATCGGCTCGGCTTTTGCGCTGCAGGAGGCCTGCGTCACGCTCGCCATGCTGACCCGGCACTTCGACATCGACCTGGCGCCGGGCCACGCCGTGCGGCCGGTGCAGAAGATGACCTTGCGCGCCGACGGCGGCATGCCGATGATCATGACGCGGCGCGGCTGACGCCGCGGGGGCGGGGCGCCTGCCATCCGCCGCCCATGCCGCGCGAGGCCCGGGGGGACGTCCTTCGCATGATGCAACGGGATATCGACACCGCCATGATGCGCCGCTGCATCGCGCTGTCGGCGACCGCGACGGCGCACGGCGACCTGCCGATCGGCTGTCTCGTCTGCGACGGCGAGGAGGTCCTGGGCGAAGGCACCAACGAGGTGCGCAAGGGCGGCGACATCACCCGCCATGCCGAGATCGTCGCCATGAGCGCCGGCGCCCGAGCCCATGGCCGGCGCCGGCTCGCCGGTGCGACGCTCTATTCCACGGTGGAGCCCTGTCCGATGTGCTCGTTCGCGCTGCGCGAGCACAACATCGCCCGCGTCGTCTACGCCCTCGGCTCGCCGGTGATGGGCGGCGTTTCCAAATGGACGATCATGCGCGATACTGGTCTCTCCGACGTGATTCCGGAAGTGTTCGGGCCGGTGCCCGAAGTGGTCGCCGGTCTGATGTGGCAGGACGCGGCCAAGGTCTGGTCGGCGTGGAATCCGCTGATCTGGGCCTTCATTCAGCGCCGCGGCTGTTTTACGCCGGCGCCCGCGCCGGGTGACGTGGTTCACATGGAAGCCATCCCGTCGCACGGCGGCTGGCTGCACGCGCTGCTGACCTTGGGCAGACACAACTGAGCAAAGATTAGGGCGACATCCATGCAACGGATCATTCTCGCGGCCGCATGCCTCGCATTCGGCATCGGCCAGGCCTCGGCCGGCGACGCATTCAAGCGCATCGAAGGCCAGTGGCGCGGCAAGGGCACCATCGAGTTCTCCAACAAGTCGAAGGAAACCTTGCATTGCCGCGCCGCCTACGACGTGCTGCAGAGCGGCGCCAACCTGCAGCTCGCCATCCGCTGCGCCAGCGACAGCTACAAGATCGATCTGCTCGGCAACGCCAACGAGGCGAACGGCAAGGTCACCGGCAACTGGAGCGAGGCGACGCTCAACGTCTCCGGCACCCTTTCCGGCAGCGCCGACGGCTCGAGCATCAAGGTCTTGGCGACGAGCCCGGTCTTCACCGCGACCTTCGGCCTCGTCACGCACGGCGGGCGGCAATCGGTGTCGATCAGGTCGGAGACCGCGGATTCGACGATCCGCGGCGCCTCGATCTCGCTGGCGCGCAACTAGCGCTCAGCCTTTCGTCACGCGCTTGCGCCGCGGCCCGGACAGGTGCCGGCCGCCGACATGACGCATGACCTTGCTCAGATACATCGCCACCGGCCGCAGGATGAACAGGTCGGCGACGAGTGCGGCGATCATGGCGAAGGCGGACAGCCAGCCGAACAGCCTGAGCGACGGCAGGCTCGAGAACACCGTCATGGCCAGCCCGCAGGCGAGCACGGCCGAGGTGAGGATCAGCGGCGGGCCGACCAGCACGGTCGCGCGCTCGACGCCGACGCCGGGGTCCTCCTCGACCGTATCCTCGAGCTGCAGGCGGTTGAGGAAGTGGATGGTGGCGGACAGACCGAGGGCGAACGACACCGTCAGCGCAATGACGCTGGCGAATTGCAGCCCCATGCCGAGCACGAGCAGCAGGCTGCCGGCGGCGACGATCGGGAAGATGCCGGGCAGGATGCTCACCAGCATCACGATCGGCGAGCGGAAGGCGATGCCGATGAAGGCGGCGACGAAGGCGATCTCGACGGTGAGGCCCCAGCTCAGCCGCTCGATCATGATGGCGGAGTTGCGCGCGGCGATGGCGGAGAGCCCGGTCACCGCGATGGTGTAGCCGGGATATTTCACGCGCACGCGGTTGAGCTGGCGGTCGAGCGAGCGGATCACCGGCAGCAGCGCGCTGGCGTCGATGTCGGGAACGCGGCCGTTGACGATCACCGCGTCCTCGTCGGCCGAGATGAAGCGCCGCGTCAGGTATTTCGGCAGGATATCGACATAGCTCTTCAGCGTCGCCACGTCCGAGATGTGCAGCTTCTCGGCGAGCCAGTTGCGCAGGGTCTGCAGCGACCACACGTTGCCGACGCCGGCCTGCTTCTCGAGCATGGCGTGCACTTCGGCGATGGCGCCGAGCGTCTCGGGATCGTAGAGCGACTTGCCCTTCGGAATCTCGATCAGCACGTCGATGGGATTGGCTCCGGTGAGCTTGGCGTCGAGCCGGTGCGCGGCCTGCACCGCCTGCTCGCGGTCGGGCAACTGGTCGGCGAGCCGGTAGCGCGGCTCGAGCTGCAGGTAGACGGCGCAGAGGCCGCCGACGACGATGACGCTGACCAGCGAATACAAGCCCGGCCGCGTCACCATCTGCGTCGCGATCCACGAGCAGAAGCGGCGCAGGAAATCGAGGCCGGTATCGGAACCGCGCACCTCCTCGGCGAAACGGTGTTCGTTGCGCACGAGCAACACGCCGAGCAGCGGCACGAGCATCAAGACGGCGATCATGGCCACCGTGACGGCGACGAGGCCGGCCTCGCCGAAGGCGCGGATCAGGTCCGATTGCGAGAACATCAGCGCGACGAACGACACGCCGGCGGTGGCGTGGGTGAGCACGCAGGCCGGGCCGACGATGTAGAGCGCGTTGCGGAATGCCGCCGCCTTGCTGTCACCGGCGATCAGCCGGTCCCGCGCGGCGAACGTCAACTGCATGCTGTCGGAGAAACTGATGACCATGATGAGCGGCGTCATCACGTTCAGGAACATGTTGAGCCGGAAATCGAGCCAGCCCAGCGTGCCGAGCGCGAGCAGGATGGCGGCGAGCGGGGGGCCTGCGGCGATGATCATGAACGAGATGCGGCGGAAGAACATCACCGCGATCAGGCAGCCCGCGATGAAGCCGAGCGAGTTGTAGATCAGCCGGTCGCGCTCGATGGCGTTGCGGATCTCGAGCTGCATCACCGGCACGCCGGACAATTCGCTCTTCACCCCGGCGCCCTCGAGGTCGTCGTGCACGGTGGAGCGCACATTGCCGATGATCTTGCCGAGCTGGCCGTTGTCGACCGCCTCGGGGTCGAGCGCCAGCACGAACAGCGCGAGCTTGCCGTCCTCCGAGACGAGCTTGCCGCGGATGATCTCGTTCGAGAGGACGCGTTTGACCAGCGCGTCGTATTCGGCACCGGTCGGCAGATGCTGCGGGAACAGGGGAGGCGGCACGCCGCCGCCGGCCGGCGGCGGCTCGCGCGCCGAGAACAGCGAGATCAGCCCGCGCGTGCCGTCGATGAGCTGCAGGTCGATCGCCATGTCGCGCAGCTTCTCGAGCGTCTCGCGCGCCATCAGCCTGTCGCCTTCGATGACGATCAGCACGTCGTATTCGCTCGCCGGGAAGCGGCGCGTGACCTCCTGGTAGGTCTTGTACTCGGGGGTGTCGGAGCGGAAGAGTTGGCTGAGCGAGTCGTCGACCTTGAGCCGCTCGAAGCCGACCGCCGCGAGGGCCAGCAGCACCAGAAAGGCAAGCGCGGCGGCCATGGGGTAGCGGATCGGCAGCAGCCCGATGCGTTCGATGCCGAGGGCCAGGTTGCGCGGTCCGCTGACCGGCAGATGCTCGCCGCCGCCGGAGTGCATCATGCGGGGGGCCACGGGCTCCGCGCGCGCTCGGCGGCGGTCGGCGTGCGGGAGCCGGACGGGTCAGGGCTTGGCCGGCGGCGGGTCGACGTCAGGGGTGGAGGCAAGGTCAACGATCTGCTCCATCGGCGTGCACCGCGCGAGCGATCAGCCACGCGGGGGGTGCCCGGTCACCGGTCGATTGTGCCCTGACGATAGTGGACAAGGGCGGCGTCCGGTTCAAGGTCCCTGCGGCCTGCCGCGGGCACCTTTCAACGCCTCGGAATTGTTCTGGAAAACCCGTTCCCCATCTTGCGCGCCGTGCGTTAGGGTGTCTTCACACTGTCGAGCGGCGCCGGTAGCTCAGCTGGATAGAGCACCAGACTTCGAATCTGGGGGTCAGGGGTTCGAATCCCTTCCGGCGCGCCACTTCGTGCTCGTCTGCGAACACCAATCGGCGACGGATCGGCCGGCAAGGACCGCCCGTTCCAGCAGTTCCTTGCTCCCTTGATGCGGGTTTGAAGGTCGTCGACCTCGATGTCCGACGGCCTAAGCGAAAAGGCCGGCGAAAATTTCGCCGGCCTCGGGTCAGCATTCCTCGCGCGTCTAAGACCTCACTTCGGCTCCTTGATCGCCGCGTCGAGATAGTCGTTGCTGAAGGCGGCTTCCGGTCCCTTGTCGCTGGTGCCGAACACTTCCTTCACGAGATTGAAGTCGTCCTGCATGCGCTTCGGGTCGAACCAGCCGATCGGGTGCGCGTCGGATTTCGTCCGCACGAGTTCGGTGACGAGGTTCCACGAACCGGCCAGCACGTTCGGATCCTGGCTGGTGGCGGAGGCGACGCTCTCGGTGCAGGGCTTCGGGTTCTTCAGGCAGTCGGCATAGGCCTGCTGCGTCACCTTCACGAACGCCTTGACCACATCGGCATGCGCCTTCGCATAGGCGGTGTTGAAGAAGAACGAGTTGCCGTACGGGTTGAAGCCGATGTCCGAAAGCTTCAGATAGCCCATGTCCTGACCGAATACCTTCTCGGCGACCTGGTGCAGATAGTAGAACTGTGTGGTCGCGTCGATGGTCCCGGCCTGCAGCGCCGCGAACTTCGCATCGGGCGCGACGTTCACCCAGCTCACCGAGTCCGGCTTGATGCCGATCACCTTGGAGATCACCGGCCACATCTCGCGGGCGGCGTCGCCCGGCGGCGTCCCGATCTTGTGGCCCGGCAGGTCCTTGACCGTCTTGATGCCGAGGCTCTTGCGCCAATAAATCGTGTACGGCGAATTGGCGAAGATCACCATGACGCCCGTGAGATCCGCGCCCTTGCTGCGCGCCTGCAGCGCCGTCGGCATGTCGACGATGCCGACCTGCGCGGCGCCGACGCCGGCGCGCTGCGCGGCGTACATCGAGCCCTTGCCGGTTTCGATGTTCAGGTCGATCCCGGCCTTCTTGTAGGCGCCTTGCGCCTTCGCCCAGTAGATCGGGGCGTGGTCGGCGCCGGCCGTCCAGTTCAGGACGAGGTTGAGCGTTTCGGCATTGGCGGTCGGAGCCAGGGCCGCGAGCCCCAGAACCAGCGGCATCACCTTCAGCAATCGCATCGGTCCGTCTCCCTAGTGGTCCCGCCTCCGAGGCGAGGATTTCAGTTCATGTCGAAGAGTCCGTAGATCTTGCGCGTGTATTCGCCGAACGCCTCGTGCGTCTTGATCGCGAGGTCGCGCTCCGCCGGCAAATCGACCGGGATATTGGCGGCCATGCGCGCCGGCCGCGACGTCAGCACGATTACCCGCGTGCCGAGGAAAACCGCCTCGCTGATGCTGTGCGTCACGAACAGGATGGTCTTTCCGCTCTGCTGCCAGATGCGGCGCAATTCGACGTTCATGCGCTCGCGGGTGAGCGCGTCGAGCGCCCCGAACGGCTCGTCCATCAACACCAGCTTCGGATCGTGCACGAGCGCGCGGGCGATCGCCGCGCGCTGCTGCATGCCGCCGGAGAGCTCGTAAGGGCGGCGGTCGTGGAATGCGGAGAGCCCGACGAGCGCGAGCAGGTCCTTGGCGCGCTCGCGGCATTCCGCATGCGGCAGCCCGAGGATCTCGGACGGCAGCAGCACGTTCTCCATCACGGTGCGCCATTTCAGCAGCAGCGGCTGCTGGAAGACCATGCCGATGTCGTGCGACGCGTTGAATGGATTGTCGGGGTTGCCGATCGAGAGCGTGCCCTCGTCCTGCTGCAGCAGGCCGGCGACGATCTTCAATAGCGTGCTCTTGCCGCAACCGGACGGACCGAGCAGCGACACGAACTCTCCGTTCTGCACATCGAAGGTGACTTCCGATACGGCGAGGATGCCGTGGCCGGCCGCGCCATAGGACTTGCGCAGGCGCTCGATGCGGATGAACGGCGCTGCGGTGCCGGCGTCGATCATGCGACCCTCGCATCGGCCGGAACGATCAGCCGCTCGGCGAGCGTGACGGCACCGTAGAGCGCGACACCGATCAACGTGATCAGCGCGAGCGACATGAACATCGCCGGCGTATCGAGTGTCGCCTGCAGGCTCAGCATGATGTAGCCGAGCCCGCGGTCCGACCCGATGAACTCGCCGACCACCGCGCCGGCGACCGCAAGCACCGCGGCGACCCGCATGCCGGAAAAGATGAAGGGCAGGGCGCTCGGCAGCTGGATCTTGCGGAAGATCTGCCAGTTCGTCGCCTTGATCACCCGAACGAGGTCGATCAGGTCGGGCTCAACCTCGTGCAGGCCGCGCGAGGTGTTGATGACGATCGGGAAGAAGCAGATCGTGAAGGCAATCACCATGTTCGGGCCGACGCCGTAACCGAGCCAGACGATGAACAGCGGCGCCATCGCCACCTTCGGGATCATGTTGAGCGTGACGAGCAGCGGCATGCCGGCGCGGTCGGTGGAAGGCGACCAGTTGAATGCGACGGCCAGGCCGACGCCGACGATGACGGCAAGCGAGAAGCCGCCGAACACTTCCGCGGCGGTCACCAGGATGTGCCGGGGCCAATCGTAGCGCGGCATCCACAGCGTCTCGAATGTCTCGACCGGCGAGGGCAGGATGAAGCGCGGGACGTATTTGGAGGCGATCCACCACAAAAGGAGGAAGGCGACGTGCGCGAGGATGGCGAGCCAGTAGCGAGCCAGCCAGCCGAGCACGGACGTCCCCGCCGCAACAGGCGGACCGCCGGCCGCCGGGTTGTCGGCGGTGCTGGTCACGGGCGCTGCTCGCTGTTCGGCCATTGTCCTGTCGATCGTCAGTAGGTTCCGGTCCGGACTTCGAAATGGGTCGCCTTGCCGAGGCTCGCCATGCCGCGCGACAGCCAGTCCGCGGTCCAGTCGATCATCTGGTCGAGGCTGACCGTCGGATAGCCGAACAGCCGCGCGGCGCGTGAGGTGTTGGCGATCCACGCGGTCGGGCTCTCCTCGCCGGCGAACGCCGGCTCCCGGCCGAAGCGGCGGCCGAAGGCCAGCGCCAGCGCGCGGATGCTGACCGTCTCCGGCCCGCTGACGTTCAATGGCAAGCTCGGCACCGTGCAGTGCCGCAGCGCGCGCAGCGACTGGCTGCAGGCGTCGCCCTGCCAGATGACATTGACGTGGCCCATGTTGAGATCGACGGTCTCGCCGAGCAGCACCTTGCGACCCAGATCGTGCAGCACGCCGTAGCGCATGTCGATCGCGTAGCTCAGGCGGATGAGCGCACCCGGCGTGCCGTGCTTTTCGGAGAAATACTGGAACATGCGTTCGCGACCGGCGCACGACATCGCGTATTCGCCGGGCGGACCGATCTCGTCCTCCTCGCGCGAGCCGCCATGCGCGACCGGCGCGAACGGATAAACGCAGATGGTCGAATAGGCGACGATGCGGCTGTCGCGGAAGCTGTCGGCGACCAGCGCGGGCACATGCGCATTCATCGCCCAGGTGAGCGATTCCGATCCGGTCGAGCCGAACTTGCGGCCGGCCATGAAGATGACGTTGGGAACGCGCGGCAATTCGGCGATCGCCTTCGGATCGAGCAGGTCGGCCTTGATCGTCTCGATACCGTGGCCCTTGAGATAACTCTCGAGGCCGGGTTCGGTGAATCGCGCAACGCCGATGACGCGGCGGCCGGGGCAGGCGCGCTTGGCCATGCGCGCTACGGTCGGCCCCATCTTGCCGCCGACGCCGATCACCATGATGTCGCCCGGCACCGCGTCGAGATCGGCGATCAGTGCTTCGGAAGGCGTCGTCATGAAGGCGTCGAGCTCGTCGACGTTTGCAAAAGACGCAGGAAACGTCCCGCTCATATCGGCTCCTCGTGCCCTTCAACCGTTCGGTTGATCTAATCGTGGCGTCAAGACTGAGTCAATCATCGCGCTTGCTTCAGTAACTCTCGGTCAGCATGCCCAGATAATCGGCGGCGGTCGCCGGCCGCGGATTAGTGAGATGGCTGAAATCGTGCGTGGCGTCATCGGCCATCTGCGGCAGAATGGCGCGGTCGACGCCGAGGTCGCGTAGCCGTGCCGGCAGCCCGATTCGGGCGAGCAATCGGCGGAAGTAATCGGCGAGTTCCAAGCCGACGGGAATAGCGAGCGCCGTGCGGATACGCGCGTACGGCGCGGCGCAGGCTTGCGCATTAAACCGCAGGGTCGCCGGCAGCAGGACGCCATTGAGTGTTCCGTGATGCAGCACCGGCGCCGGCAGCGCGCCGAGCGCGTGACTCATGGCGTGCACGGCGCCGAGGCCCTTCTGAAAGGCGAGACCGCCTTCGAGCGACGCCATCATCAACTCGGAGCGTGCATCGTCGTCGGCCGGATCGTGAACGGCGCGTTCGATTGCGCCGACGCCGCGGACG
>Ga0182749_1002262_pt1 | contig 14221 bp, 9 predicted proteins | sample eDN3rd37CKraftMG_FD_128875 | JGI IMG/M metagenome (GOLD analysis project Ga0182749, IMG submission 128875) | Enriched Miracle-Growth compost microbial communities from Emeryville, California, USA - eDNA 3rd pass 37_C Kraft MG (version 2) (version 2) ...
TCTTCGCGGGATCGTCCGGCAGGTCGGTGAGCTCGTGGATCACGATGTCCGGAGCAGCGTCGACGACCGCACGTGTGAGCGCCGCGGCGTCGAAGACATCGCACACAACGGGCTGGGCGCCCAATTCGTTCAGCATTGCCGCCTTGGCCGGTGTGCGGGTCAGGCCTGCGACGGTGTGCCCGTTCTGCCGCAGGAGGGGAATGAGCCGGGTGCCGATCACGCCACTGGCGCCGGCCAGAAACACGCGCATGCCCCGATCGTAGGTCACGGGCCCGAATCACCCGGCCCGCGGCTGCGGTGAGCGGTTGTAGGTCATTCGGGAACCGCTCTATGCGCTGGCGCTTCCGGTCGGCACCGCACTGATCGCGCACGACGATCATGCGTTCGCGAACCGACCATTGTTGCGCTGCATGCGGCGGATGACGATCAACAGGGCGGTGTTCACCGACGATCCCGCCCCGCGTCGCGTCAGTACGCGCACAGTCCACGCCCTCGCTCGAAGGCGAGACCACAGGAGGATAGGCATGACCAAGACGGATGCGTCCGCGCCCGTGTGGGAGCAGAAGATCTACTCCAACGGTTGGAGCGATGGATCAGGGGAGCCGCTCATCGTGATCGCTCCGGGGTCAGGGCGCCAGGTCGGCATTGTCGGCGGGGCGACCGCGGAGGATGTCGACAACGCCGCGGCGACGGCGGTCGCCGCGCAGCGCGATTGGGCGGCTCTTCCGTACAGTGCTCGCGCGCAGGTGATGCTGAAGGCGGCGCAACTGCTCGGTGACGATCCGGATCGGCTCGCTCGGTACCTCGTCGCCGAGGCGGGTTCCAGCGCGGGCAAGGCGGGTTTCGAGATCGGGCTTGTCGTCAGCGAGCTTCAGGAGAGTGCGGCGGTCGCGTCGCACCCGTACGGTGAGGTGCTGCGTTCGGTCAAGAACCGCACATCGATTGCGCGCCGACTGCCGCTCGGCGTCGTGGGCGTCATCTCACCGTTCAACTTCCCCGCGATACTCTCTATGCGCTCCGTGGCGCCCGCGCTTGCGCTCGGCAACGCGGTGGTGCTGAAGCCAGACCCCCGTACTCCCATTGCCGGCGGGCTCGCGCTGGCGGAGCTTCTCGAAGAGGCGGGGCTGCCCGCCGGCGTGCTGCACGTCCTGCCCGGAGGCCCCGATGTGGGCGCTGCTCTTGTGGAGCATCCACAGATCCCGTGCATCTCGTTCACGGGGTCGACTGCTGCCGGTAGGAAGATCGGTGAGGCAGCAGCGCCACTGCTGAAACGCGTTCACCTGGAGCTCGGCGGCAACAACGCGATGCTCGTTCTCCCCGACGCGGACCCCGTCGCGGCCGCGTCGGTTGGCGCCTGGGGCTCTTTCCTCCACCAAGGGCAGATCTGCATGACGACGGGACGACACCTCGTGCACCGCTCCATCGCGCCGCAGTACGTCGCGGCGTTGACCAAGAAGGCGAAGAACATCCCGGTCGGCGACCCTGAAGAGGGCGCCCCGTTGGGCCCGATCATCGACGTCCACCAGCGCGACCGGGTGCACGCGATCGTCGAAGCGGCGCGCGCCGCCGGTGCTGAGATCGCGGCGGGCGGCGAGTACGACGGTCTCTACTATCGGCCGACGGTCGTCACGCTCGACGACATCGACAACCCCGCGTGGAGGCAGGAGATCTTCGGCCCGGTGGCTCCGGTGCTCGTCTACGACGACCTGGACGAGGCGATCGACATCATCAATGCAAGCGAGTACGGGCTCTCGGTCTCCATCGTGACCGCGAACCCCTACTTCGCGTACGAGCTTGCCGACCGCGTCCACTCCGGCGCGGTCCACATCAACGATGCCACCGTCGATGACGAGGCCGTGATTCCCTTCGGCGGCGTCAAAGCCTCCGGAGTCGGCGGACGCTTCGGCGGTCCCAAGGCCAACCTCGACACCTTCACCGAAGTCCAGTGGGTGACCATGCAGGGCCACGTGGAGCAATACCCATTCTGACGACCTGCACCTGCCGGCGGCGCGTCTGCTCGATGATCGCGCAACGCGAATGATCGTTCGCGGAACGCTCGTTGCTGATAACTGCTCCCGCCGCGATTCTTGCCCTACGCCCACTTCTCCCTTCCGCTGACAGCGAGGATCCGATATGTCACGATCAGCCACCCCTGAGACCAGGTCCCTGAAGACGGGGGCGCTTGGGATCCCCTCCATCGTCTTCTTCGTCGTGGCCGCCGCCGCGCCCCTCGGTGCCTCGCTCGGGGCCGGCCCCGTCGTGTTCATCTTCGCGGGCCCCGGCGCCCCCGCCATGTACGTGATCGCGTCCATCGTGCTGCTGCTGTTCGCCGTGGGGTTCGCGGCGATGAGCCGGTTCGTCACCAGCGCGGGCGGCTTCGTCTCCTTCGCGGCACATGGCCTCGGCCGATGGGGTGGATATGCGGCCGCCGGTGTCGCGCTCTTCGCCTACTTCGGCATGCTGCTCGGCATCTTCGCCCAGCTCAGCGTCTTCACCGCCGAACTTCTTGCGGCGCTGTTCGGGTGGGATGTGTCGTGGCAGTTGATGATGATCATCGGGATCGCCGTCATCGGCGTGATGGGGTATCTCGAGATCAACGTGTCGATGATCGTCGTCGGTACGCTCATCGTCCTTGAGATCGCGATCCTCCTGCTGTTCGACTTCGCCGTCCTGGCGCAGGGCGGTGCCGACGGCATCAACTTCGACGCCTTCGCGCTCACGAACGTCATCACCCCCGGCATGGGCGCGGGCCTTCTCTTCGCCTTCACCTGCTTCGTCGGGTTCGAGGCCACAGTGATCTACGGCGAGGAAGCGAAGAACCCGAAGCGCACGGTCCCCATAGCCACATACGTCGCGATCCTCCTCATCGGCGGTCTCTACAGCTTCACGATGTGGGCTGTGGGTCTCGCGTGGGGAACTGACGAGGTCCAGGACGCGGCCATTGAGCACATGCCGGACTTCTTCTTCATCCCGAACGACATCTTCGTCGGCAGTTGGGCGACGCTGCTCATGCGGATCCTCACCGTCACCAGCCTCGTGGCTGTTGTGCTGGCGTTCCACAACACGATCAGCCGCTACCTGTTCTCGCTGGGTCGTGCGCGCTTCCTGCCGTCACGCCTCGGCATGACGCATCCGCGGTTCCAGAGCCCGGCAGCGGCGAGCATCGTCGTCTCGGTCGTCTCGCTCGTAGTCCTCAGCCTGTTCATGTTCTCGGGCGCGGACCCGATGGCCGTGATCTTCACCTGGCTCGTCGGTATCGGTGGTCTCGGTGTACTCGTCATGCAGGCAGCAGGAGCGGCCTCGGTTGTCGCGTACTTCATGCGTCGACCCTCCGGGCTCAACGTCTGGGTGCGTCTGCTTGCTCCGACTCTCGGCTTCATCGGGCTTCTCGCCGCGATCATCCTCGCCTTCACGAACTTCGGACTCGTCGTCTCCGCAGAAGAGGGGCCGGCGCTCCTGCTGCCTTGGCTCCTTCCTGTGGCGGCGCTCATCGGAATCGTCATCGGCGTGGTCCGTGTGCGCACCGGTGTCATCCCGGACCTGGAGGCCGGTCTCGCGGAGGGTGAAGAAGAAGCCGTTCACGCCGGTCTCCACAGGTGACGACGAGCGGACCGTAGACGGCTGCAGCCGCCCGCGGCCCGCACCGTTTCGCAGGCTGGCACGTACCATCTACTCAGACGTACCCACGTGAAGGAGTGGACGTGGAGATCCGACAGATCCGCTATGTGCTGAAGCTCGCGGAAGAGATGCACTTCGGGCGGGCGGCCGCGGCGATGCACATCGCGCAGTCCGCATTCAGCGTCCAGATCTCCCGATTGGAACGAGAGCTCGGGGTGCGCCTATTCGAGCGCTCATCTCGAAACGTCAGCTTGACCAGCGCCGGCCGACACTTCGTCGAACGCGCCCGCGAAACTCTGCGGGACTTCGACTCGGTCGCCGCCGAGGTTCGCGCCATGGCACCCGAGCGCCGCGTGCTCCGGGTGGGGACCTTCGGAGAGTCGGCGTGCGAGCTCACGCCCTACATCTTCGAGACCTATCGAAACGTCAGACCCGACGTGGAGCTCAGGTTCACCGAGCTCACGATGGCGGATCAGCTTGAGAAGCTCCTTCTCGGAGAGGTGGACGTGACCATCGTCCGCGAACCGCTCCACGACCCCAAGATCAAACTCACCCCGATCTTCGCCGAACCGCGAGTCGCCGCCCTGTCGACGAACCACCGGCTCGCGCAGCGCGACCTTGTCGCCGTCGCCGACGTCATCGACGAGCCGTTCGCCGTGGCCGGCCCCGATGTGCCGGGTGAATGGTCGGCGTTCTGGACCCTCGATGACGTGCGCGGCTGCCCCAGCCGGGTCGGTGCACACGTACGCTCCGTCGGAGAGGCGTTCATGGCGGTGGCGAACCTCGGAGCTGCGGACACCATGCCCACATCGTCCGCACGGTTCTCGCTCACCTCCGGCGTCGCTTTCGTTCCGATCGCCGACGCTCGTCCCAGCATCGTGTCTGTGGGAGCCGCTTCCGGGGAGAGCCGCAGCCATGTCCTCGACTTCGTCGAAGCCGCGCAGCGTGCACGAGACGAACACCTCGATGTCGTACCCGGCGCGGTATCCGCCTCTCCTGTCGACTGAGGTCGGAACTGCCGAAGCCGTGTCGGGGAGACGTTCGCACTTCGCGAATGCTTCATCTCGGACCGCTCATTGTTCGGGTGGCGGGGCGGCTGAACGATAGGGATAGCCCTTGCTCGGCACGACAGACCGAGTGGCCTGCCCCGATCGCACAGGAGTTCCATGCCTACCCTCACCCTGGAATCGACCGTCAAGCGGTTCTCCGAAACGTTCTCGATGTCGGCGGCGTTGACCGCGGAAGGGAAGGACCGTATCCCTGGCGGGTACAGCCGGAACTCCTTCAACTTCGGTCCGCACGCTGTCTATGTCGACCGAGGGGAGGGGGCGTACATCGAGACGATCGACGGCAAGCGTCTGCTCGACCTGAACAACAACTTCACCGTCAACATCCTCGGACACGGCCACCCCGCACTCGTGCAAGCGCTCATCGATGCGGTCCCGGCCGGGTACTCCTTCGGAAATCCCAGCACCGTGGAAACCGAACTCGCCCAGATCCTGATCGACCGCGTCCCGTCTGTCGAGAAGGTGCAGTTCTCGTGCTCGGCGACCGAGTCCTGCATGAGCGCGATCCGCATCGCCCGCGCCTACACCGGCCGCAACAAGGTCGCGAAGTTCGAGGGCGGCTACCACGGCTTCAGCGATCCGCTCGCGATCTCCGCCCACCCGGACCCCGCTGCCAGCGGCAGCGAAGACGCCCCTCGCCCCGCTGCTGACAGCGGTGGCATCCCGAGATCCGTGGTGGACGACACGGTCATCCTGGTTCAGAACGACCTCGCGGCGTGTGAGGCGATCCTCCGCGCCAACTCCGGCGATCTCGCTTGCGTGATCATGGAGATCCAGAGCGGAGCGGGCGGACTTGTCGCCCTCGACCGCGCGTTCGTCGAGGGAATTCGCGCCCTCACCGAGGAGCTCGACATCGTCTTGATCTTCGACGAGACCATTTCCCTCCGCGCTGGATACCACGGACTGCAGGGCGTGTACGGCATCACGCCGGATATGACGGTGATGGGCAAGATCATCGGTGGCGGCATGCCCCTTGGCGCCGTTGGAGGCCGCGCAGACATCATGGCGGTTCTCGAAGACGGACGGGCGTCGATCTCCGGAACGCACCACGGCCACCGGCTCGCCCTCATCGCGGGGAAGACCTGCCTCGAGCTTCTCGACGAGGCCGCCTTCGAACGCCTCAATGCCTACTCGCAGCGAATCAAGTCCGAGTTGAACGACTGGAGCGCCGCCCGCGGAAGCGCCTTCTCGATCTGGGGCTGCGGCTTCTCACACATGGCTTACGGTTACATGAACACCCCCGGAGCGCAGATCCGCACCCATCGCGACTTCGCGCGTCACCTCGAGTCCGAGAAGACCCAGATCATCTCTCTCGAGCTCGCCATCCGAGGCTTCTTCCCAGTCCACCGCGGAGAGTTCTCACTTTCGCTCGCCATGACGGATGACGACATCACGGCGTTCATCGAAGCGTTGAAGGCGATCGTGACCGAGCTCGAAGCAGACTGAGCCACCGCCGCATGGACCCGGCGCCCTGAGCGGCCCGTAGGCTTGTGCGGTGCCCGAGGAGTTTCTTGTCGGATCGCATCGCGACCTGACCGGCGCAGCGCTTGCGGCCCTGCGGGAGCTGTCCGACCGAGGGGATTTCGCCGAAGACAGGGCGTGGGATCCGCAACGGCCCTAAGGCTACTCCCCTGCCGGCAGGCGCACGCTCGTCTTCCTGGAATCTGAGTTGGTGGGGCACGTCGGGTTCCGGGAGCGGGGAGCCCGCGAGGAGAAGCGCCCCTACGCGGGAAGGACGCCGGTCTGGGCGAGCCGCCGGAACCAATGCGCCGAGGCCTTCGGCATCCGCTCGAGCGTGTCGAAGTCGACCCGCACGATGCCGAACCGCTTCGCGTAGCCGTAGCCCCACTCGAAGTTGTCGAGCAGCGACCACACGAAGTACCCCCGCAGATCGACGCCCTCCTCGATCGCGCGATGCGCGGCGGTCAGATGCCGGCGCAGGTAGTCCACGCGCAGCGGGTCGCGCACCGAGCCGTCCGGCGCGACCTCGTCGGCGAACGCGGCACCGTTCTCGGTGATCATGAGCGGCTGGTCCGGGAACTGCGCGCTGAGCGAGCGGAGGAGGTCGAGCAGCCCCTCGGGCGCGATGTTCCACCCCATATCGGTGTACGGTCCGGGCTGCTGCACGAACTCGACGACACGGTCGCTGCCCGGCCATGCGGTCCCGCCCGTCGCGGCCTTGTGGCCGTCGTTCATCTGCTTGGGGGAGACGCCGTCCCACAGGCGCACCGTGGCGGTCGAGTAGTAATTGACGCCCAGCACGTCGATCGGCTGGTTGATCGTGGCGAGGTCGCCGTCATGCACGAAGGACCAGTCGGTGACCGACGACGTGTCGGCGAGGAGGTCCTCGTCGTAGACGCCGCGCAGCATCGGCGAGGTGAACGCGCGGTTCGCGAGCGCATCGATGCGGCGCATCGCCTCGGCTGCCCCGTCGCCCTCGCCGCGCAGGACGTGGAAGTTCAGCGTCACGGAGTACTCCGGCGAGCCGGTCGAGGTGGCCCGCAGCGCCTGCAGCGCCTTGCCGTGGGCGAGGTTCAGATGGTGCACCGCGGCCAGCGCCGCCGCCGGCTCGTGCCGGCCCGGCGCGTGCCCGCCCTGTCCGTACCCGAGGTAGGCCGAGCACCATGGCTCGTTGAGCGTCGTCCACGTGTGGATGCGGTCGCCCAGCGCCGCACCCACGACTCCCGCGTAATCCGCGAAAGCATCGACAGTCGTACGCACCGGCCACCCGCCGGCGTCCTCGAGCGTCTGCGGCAGGTCCCAGTGATAGAGGGTCGCGACGGGACGGATGCCGCGCTCGAGCAGCCCGTCGACGAGCCGCGAGTAGAAGTCGATCCCGGCCTGGTTGACGCCGTCGGACAGCCGCCCGGTCGGGACGATGCGGGGCCAAGCGATCGAGAACCGGTACGCGTGCAGCCCGAGCGACTGCATGAGGTCGAGATCGGACTCCCAGCGGTGATAGTGGTCGCACGCGACGTCGCCGGTGTCGCCGTTCCACACGCGCCCGGGCGTGTGGCTGAAGGTGTCCCAGATGGAAGGCAGGCGGCCGTCTTCCGCCGCGGCGCCCTCGACCTGGTAGGACGCCGTGGCCGACCCGAACGTGAAGTCGGAGGGGAAGACGAGGCCCGCGTCACGGAAGTCGGGCGAGCCCTGCACGATGCCGGAGTGTTCGGAAGTCACGCTGCTCACTCTGTCACCTCCGCGCGGTCCACCTCGAACACCTGGGAGCGTCCGTCAGGTGTCGTGACGCGCACCGACGCCGTGCCGGAGCCGCCGGGGAACACCCGCAGCGCGAGCCCATCGAGATAGTCGTAGTCAGGACGGTCGTCGCGCGCGCCCCACGGCAGGACGGCCCCCGGCCGGACGTACAGCGGAAGCGAGTCGAACCCGTGGGTCTCCGTGCGCCATCCGCCGCCGGTGACCTTCTCGCCGGTGAGCAGATGCGTCCACGTGCCGGCGGGCAGGTAGAAGGACACCTCTCCCGAAGCCGAGAACACCGGAGCGACGAGCAGATCGGGACCGAGCATGTACTGGCGGTCGAGGTGCCCGGTCGCCGGGTCCGCGGGGAACTCCAGCGCCATAGGGCGCATGACCGGCACCCCCGTCTCGGCCGCGACGAGTCCCTGCGCATACAGGTACGGCATGAGGCGCATCTTGAGCTTCGAGAACAGGCGCGTCACCTCGACCGCCTCCTCGTCGAACGCCCACGGCACGCGGTACGAGTCGGAGCCGTGGAAGCGACTGTGCGAGGACAGCATGCCGAATGCCGTCCAGCGCTTGAACACGTCCGCATCCGGCGTACCCTCGAACCCGCCGATGTCGTGGCTCCAATGCGCGAACCCGCTCCATGCGAGCGATAGCCCGCCGCGCAGGGTCTCCGCCATCGATGCGTACGTCGAGGTCGAGTCACCGCCCCAATGCACGGGCATGGACTGGCCGCCGGCCGTCGCAGAGCGCGCGAACAGAACCGCCTCGCCCTCACCGCGCGCCTGGACGAGCACGTCGTGCACGGCCTTGTTGTACAGCTGCGTGTACAGGTTGTGCATGCGCTCGGGGTCGGAGCCGTCGTGCCACACGACGTCCGTCGGGATGCGCTCGCCGAAATCCGTCTTGAACGTGTCGACGCCCTGCTCCACGAGTGCGCGCAGCTTCGACTGATACCACTCGACCGCCGCGGGGTTCGTGAAGTCGACGAGTCCCATGCCCGCCTGCCACAGGTCCCACTGCCACACCGAGCCGTCCGCGCGGCGCACGAGGTACCCGCCCTCGACTCCTTCCGCGAACAGCGGCGAGCGCTGCGCGATGTACGGGTTGATCCATACCGACACCCGCAGCCCGCGCTCGTGCAGGCGCGCGAGCTGGCCCTCCGGGTCGGGGAACACGCGCCGGTCCCACTCGAAGTCGCACCAGTTGAACTCGCGCATCCAGAAGCAGTCGAAATGGAACACGGACAGCGGCAGGTCGCGCTCGGTCATCCCGTCGATGAACGAGTTCACGGTCGCCTCGTCGTAGGACGTCGTGAAGGACGTGCTCAACCACGTGCCGTACGACCAGGCCGGTACCACGGGCGGACGCCCGGTGAGCTGCGTGTAGCGGCCCAGCACGTCGGCGGGAGTCGGGCCCGCGATGACGAAGTACTCGAGGATCTCGCCGGACACCGAGAACTGCACGCGCTCGACGGCCTCCGAGCCCACCTCGAACGACACGTGCCCCGGGTCGTTCACGAGCACGCCGTAGCCGCGCGAGGTCACGTAGAACGGGACGTTCTTGTACGCCTGCTCGCTCGATGTGCCGCCGTCGGCGTTCCAGATCTCGACGCTCTGGCCGTTCTTGACGACCGGGCCGAAGCGCTCGCCGAGACCGTACACGAGCTCGCCGACTCCGAGGTCGAGCTGCTCGCGGACGAAGCGGTCGGCATGCGGGATGCCGGTCTCCATGCGCGCGTTGCCCGCGATGCCGGGATCGACCGCGGCGCCCGGCGAGAGCTTCATGTAGCCGGCCGCGCGCCCCGCGCTGCCGGTGAGGCGCTTCCCGTTCGCCTCGAACGACAGGTCCCACGGCGCGCCCTTCGCGATGCGCGCGGTCAGCGCGCCCGTCGTGAGTGTGCCCGCGGCATCCGTGATCTCCGTCACGCCGACGCCGGTGCGCGCCCCGGGCAGCGCGAAGCCGCTGTGCCGGCTTCCGCCCGTGTGGTGCGCGATGCGCACCCGCACGACACCCTCGAGGGGGGACGAGAGCGTGACCGTCAGGACCGGGCGGTTGAGCACATCTCCGCGTTTCGCGATGACGGTCGTGGGCGCCGTGACGACCAGCCCCGGGCCGTCGGGCGCGGCATCCGTCTCCTCGATGTCGTAGGCCTCCTGCGCATACAGGGCGGTGACGCCCGGACGCAGCTGCCAGAAACCATCTGTGAACTTCATTTACTTGACTGCTCCTGCGGTGATGCCGCGCGTGAGGGTGCGCTGGAAGATGAGGAAGAAGATGAGCGTGGGGATGATGCCCAGAAGCGCCGACGCGCTCGTGGTCGTCACGTCCATGAGGCGGTCGCCCTGCAGGACGCTGATCGCGACCGGCACGGTCTGGTTGGCGTTGGAGGCGAGGAACGTCAGCGGGATGAGGAACTCGTTCCACGTCCAGATGAAGAAGAAGATGAGCAGGACCGAGAGGGTCGGGCGGCTTATCGGGAAGACGACCCGCCACAGGATCTGCCACCGGTTCGCACCGTCCAGCGATGCGGCTTCGAGCACCTCCTTCGGGAAGGTGCCGTACACCGACGAGAGCAGATACGTTCCGAACGCCGCCTGGATGACGGTGAACACGACGATCACCGACCACACGTTGTCGTACAGGCCGATCGACTTGAACATGTAGTAGAGCGGGTACAGGAGCGCCTCCTGCGGCAGGAGGTTCGCCAGCAGGAAGAGCAGCACGATCCACGTGCGTCCGCGCACGCGCCCGATCCCGATCGCGAACGCGTTGAGCATCGAGATGACCACGGCGAGCACCGCGACGACGCCCGAGATGAAGATCGAGTTCCAGACCTTCTGCGGGAAGTTCACGCGCTCCCAGAACTTGACGATGCCCGTGAAGTCGAGCTCCTGCGGAAGGGCGAGGGGCCCGGATGTCGCGTAGTCGACGGGCGACTTGAACGAGTTCACGAGTACGAGGTAGAACGGCGCGATGACCAGGACGGCCCCGACGACGACGAGCGCGAGCAGCAGCCAGTCGACGCCGCGCTTCTTCGTCATTCCGCCGCGGCCTCGGCTCGCACGGGTCTTCGCGGTGGGCGCGAGAACGGTTCCGGCAGCCATCACAGACCCGCCCTTTCCTTGCGCTCGATCGAGTTCTGCACGCGGATGAACACGATCGAGACGATGACGACGACGATCGTGAGCACCGTCGCGATCGTCGCGCCGTAGCCGACGTTTCGCTTCGTGAAGAACTCCTGGTAGGCGTAATACGCCGGAACGAGGGTGGCCCCGGCGGGGCCGCCGCGCGTGATCACATAGACGGGGCCGAAGACCTTCAGTGCCGCGATCGTGCAGGTGAGGGTCACGACGAAGATCTCCGGGCGGATGATGCTCATGGTGATCGCGGAGAACCGCTGGAACCAGTTCGCGCCGTCGAGCTCGGCCGCTTCGTACAGTTCGGGGTCGACTCGCTGGAGCGCGGCCATGAACACGACGACGGGGTATCCGATCTGCACCCACACCATGACCACCATGAGCACGATGAGTGCAGACGGCATCTGTCCGAGCCAGTCGTAGGGCGGGATGCCGAGCCATCCGAGGATCTGATTGAGCGCGCCGTCCTGACCGGGGCGCACGATCCAGCCGATCACGATGCCTGCCACGGCGATCGGGAGGATCTGGGGGAGGTAGTAGGTGGCGCGCAGGAAGCTGCCGACCCTGCCGCCGAACTTGCGGCCGACGACGTCGAACAAGAGAGCTGCGACGACCAGGCCGACGAGCGTGGGGATGACCACCATCGCGAGGATCATCCAGACGGAGTTGCCGAACGACGTCCAGAAGTCCTCGTCGGTGAACAGCTTCTGCCAGTTCTCCAGGCCGATGAACTCCGGAGAGCGCACGCCTCGCCACTTCGTGAAGGTGAGATACACGTTCCACACCAGCGGGACGATGACGATCACCAGCAGCAGCGCGAAGCCGGGCATCAGGTAGAGCCAGTAGGCGCCCGTGCCGCCCTTGCGCTGGGGGATCGACGGCTGCTCGGGAGGCAGCGTGGCGCGCTGCGTGCGCGCCGGCCGGGTGTCAACGGACATGTTCAGCTCCTCGAAGGCGGGCGGGGGCGTCACCCCAGCGGGTGCGCACCCCGCCCGCTTCTGATCAGGAGATCAGCGGAAGTCCGCTGTTCCCTCTTCGTACTGCTTGCCGAGGTTCGCGTTCGTCGTCGCCGCGTCCTGCGAGCCGGTCACGAGGCCCTGCAGCTCCTGGACGATGACGTCGTAGAAGCCCGGCGCGGGCCAGTCGGGGTAGAACGACAGGCCGTCATCGGCGAGGATCCCGTTGAACGTCTCGATGAGCTCCGCGCTCTTCTCGTCGGTGATGTCGGCGGGATCTGCCGCCACCGGCACGCCACCGTTGTTGCCGATGATCGCCTGGATCTCGGGACGCATCGTGATGTCGATGAACTTGTAGGCGAGATCCTTGTTCGCCGCGTTCTCGGGCACGACCCAGAGGTTGCCCGACGATCCGAGCGACAGCTTCGTCTCGCCCGGGAAGGCCTGGAAGGTCCAGTCGAAGCCGGTCGCCTCGTTCACGAACCGGCCGAACCACCACGACCCCGACACGAAGATCGGCGCGGTGCCGTTGATGAAGGACACACCCGCGTCCTCGGCCTTGATCGAGGAGACGTCCTTGGCGATGTAGCCGTTGTCGACGTACTCCTTGAGCGTGTCGGTGGCGTATGTGATCTCCGGGCCCTGCCAGTCGACCGGCTCCTCGTAGAGCTGGTAGGCGTCGACGAACGAGCGGTCGCCCTTCGTCAGCGCGAGCTGGTACCAGAGCTGGCCGAGCGGGTACTCCGCGCCGGCCTCGGCCAGCGGCGTGATGCCCTTCGCGACGAACGCGTCGAGGACGTCCACGAACTCGTCGTACGTGCTCGGGAGCTCCAGGCCCGCCTCTTCGAAGGCGTCGAGGTTGTAGTAGACGCCGACGAACTCGCCGTAGTTGGGGATGCCGTACCAGGTGTCGCCGCCCATGACGCCGTCTTCGGTGTACTTCGCGGTCGTCTGCAGCGACGGGGCGAGCTTGTCGGCCCAGCCGTATTCCTCGACCGCATCCGTGATGTCGCTGATGAGGCCCGTGCTGGCCAGGAACCCGGCGGTGGCGTTGCCCTTGTTGAACTCCATGAGGTCCGGCGCCGCGTCGGTGTCGAGCACCTGGCTGGCCGTCTTCTGGATCTGCTCGAAGGACTTCTCTTCGAACTCGACCTTCGCGCCGGTCTCCTTCTCGAAGACCTCGATGGCCTCGGCCCACGCCTTGCCCATCGCGCTGTCGGCGCCCTCGTAGTGCCACAGCTTGAGCGTCTCTCCGTCGCTGTCGCTGCCGCTTCCGCCCGCGCAGGCGGTCAGGGCCACCGTGGCCACCGCCAGCGAGCCCACGACCGCGAGCGCGCGCTTCGTGGTCTTCCGTGTCATGCGTGCCATCCTCGGCACTCCTTTCTGGTGTCCCTTGCGGGAGGGGATTCCGGGTCGAAGCGCTTCGACCGACATCGGACGAATCGAAGCGCTTCGAGTTGAGAGAAGGCTGTCTTCAGTTGTGCAGGAGGGGACTACGAGATCGGCGTCTCGGTCCGCGCACCCGGCGCGGCGATCGAGCGGCGATCGACGTAGGTCGGGGGGATCAGGTGGAGGCCGGGCTCCAGGTGGTCACCGCTCACGCTGCGGACCGCCAGCTCGACGGCGAGGCCGCACGACGCGTCGGGGATGAGCGGGATCGTGTCGACGGGGACCGACAGCGTTGCGGTGTCGAAGGACGCCGCCACCGAGATGATCGACACGTCCTCGGGGATGCGCAGCCCGCGCGCTTCGATCTCGGCGAACGCCGCTGTGTGCGCGTCGTCGGCCGCGTGGATGAGCAGCGCCGTCGCACCCTCGTCGAGGAGCTCACCGGTCGCCTTGCGCGTTCGCCCACGGCTGGAGTGCGTATGGCCCGATGTGCGCCACGAGAGTCGGATGCCGTGCTCTCCCGCGCGTCGTTCGGCGGCCGTGCGCAGGCGCGGCGGGAAGTTCGACTTCTCGTACGCAACATCGGGCTGGCCGATGAGGCCGATTCGCACGTGGCCGGCGTCGGCGAGACGATCCACGGCGAGTGCGGCGGCAGCCTCGAAGTCGAGGTCGACGCAGACGAGTCCCTCATGGTCGTTCGGCACGCCGATGAAGACCGTCGGCGTGGCGATCGCGCGCGAGAGCGCGACCCGCTCGTCTTCGGGAGCCACATCGAGCACGAGGATCGCGTCGACGAGACCGCTCGCGGCGACCCGGCCCATCCCCGCCGACGCCTCTTCGTCGGTCA
>Ga0182749_1002264_pt1 | contig 14214 bp, 11 predicted proteins | sample eDN3rd37CKraftMG_FD_128875 | JGI IMG/M metagenome (GOLD analysis project Ga0182749, IMG submission 128875) | Enriched Miracle-Growth compost microbial communities from Emeryville, California, USA - eDNA 3rd pass 37_C Kraft MG (version 2) (version 2) ...
GCAGGCGAGGTGGTGGCATGAGTTTCTCGGTCGCGCAGATGGAAGAGGCGCGCCGCGCGCTCGACGCGCCGCTGTTCGCCGATCTGGCGGGCGACGCGGCGGTGTCGTTCGAATTCTTCCCCCCCCGGACGGAAAAGACCGAAGAGACGCTGTGGACCGCGATCGGGACGCTGGCGCCGCTCGGCCCCCGCTTCGTCTCCGTCACCTATGGCGCGGGCGGATCGACGCGCGAGCGCACCCACGCCACGGTCGCCCGGATCGCGCGCGAGACGGCGATACCGGCGGCGGCCCACCTCACCTGCGTCGACGCCAGCCGCGAGGAGATCGCGGCGGTCGCGCGTGATTACTGGGCGGCGGGCGTGCGGCACATCGTCGCGCTGCGCGGCGACCCGCCGGAGCAGGGCGCGACATTCCGCGCGCATCCGGAGGGCTTCGCCAACGCCGCGGCGCTGGTCGCGGGGCTGCGCGAGGTGGCGCCGTTCGAGATTTCGGTGGCCGCCTATCCCGAATGCCACCCGGATTCGCCGAGCGTCGAGGCCGATCTCGACAATCTGAAGGCGAAGATCGACGCGGGCGCCCATCGGGCGATCACCCAGTTCTTCTTCGCGCCCGAAACCTTCTTCCGCTTCCGCGACCGCGCCGCCGCCGCCGGGATCGCGGCGGAGATCGTGCCGGGCATCCTGCCCGTCTCCAACGTCGCCCAGACGCGCAAGTTCGCCGCTCTGTGCGGGGCGGCGATCCCGTCGTGGATGGACCGGCTGTTCGACGGGCTGGACGACCATCCCGCCGCCCGCCAGCTCGTCGCCGCCACGGTCGCCGCCGAGCTGTGCCGCCGCCTCTATGCCGGCGGGGTGCGCCATTTCCATTTCTACACGCTCAACCGGGCCGAGCTTGCGTTCGCGACCTGCCATCTGCTGGGCAAGCGCGCCGTGGCCGCCCGCCCCGAGCCCGTCGCGCAGGAGAAAGCCGCATGACCGCCTCGCATTGTGCCGCCGATCTGCTGCGCGCCGAAGCGGCGAAGCGCATCCTGCTGACCGACGGCGCGTTCGGAACGATGATCCAGGCCCATCGCCTCGACGAGGCGGGCTATCGCGGCGCGCTCGATCTGGCGAAGGACCAGAAGGGCAATAACGACATCCTCTGCCTTACCCGGCCGGAGATCATCGTCGATATCAGCCGCGCCTATCTCGCCGCCGGATCGGACATCATCTCCACCAACACCTTCAACGCCAACCGGATCAGCCAGGCGGATTACGGCGCCGAGCATCTCGTCGCCGATATCAACATCGCCGCCGCCAGCATCGCGCGCGGCTGTGCCGACCGGGCGGCGCAGGACGGGCGGCCGCGCTTCGTCGCGGGGGCGATCGGGCCGACCAACAAGACGCTCTCGCTCTCCCCCGACGTCAACGATCCCGGCTATCGCGAGGTGGATTTCGACGAGGTGGTCGCGGTCTACGCCGACCAGACGGCGGCGCTGCTCGAAGGCGGGGCGGATTTCATCCTGATCGAGACGATCTTCGACACGCTGAACGCCAAGGCCGCCGTGATGGCGGTGATCGAGGAGGGCGAGCGGCGCGGCCGGACGATCCCGCTGATGCTCTCCATGACGATCACCGACATGTCGGGGCGCAACCTTTCGGGCCACTCGGTCGAGGCGTTCTGGTATGCGGTGCGCCATGCGAGGCCGCTGACGATCGGGCTCAACTGTTCCTTCGGCGCGGAGCAGCTTCGCCCGCATGTGCAGGTGCTCTCGGGCATCGCGGACGCGCTGGTGATGGTCTATCCCAATGCCGGGCTGCCCAACGATCTCGGCGAATATGACGAGGCGCCGGCGACCACCGGCGGCCTGATCCGCGACTGGGCGGAGCATGGCCTGATCAACATCGTCGGCGGCTGCTGCGGCACCACGCCCGCCCATATCGCGGCGATGGCGGCGGCGGTGGAGGGCAGGGCGCCGCGCGCGATCCCCGTCGCCGATCGCCTCACCCGCCTCGCCGGGCTCGATCCGATGACGATGGCGGCCTGACCTCGCTCCGTCCCCGCTTCGGGGATTCACCACATCAATCGGCGGCAGGCGCGGCTTGCCGCCCTCGCGGGAATGACGATGTCCTTAGCCGATGAAGACCTGATCCAGGCGCCCGAGAACAGCGTCGCGCGCTTCGTCAATATCGGCGAGCGGACCAATGTTACCGGATCGGCGAAGTTCAAGAAGCTGGTGATGGCGGGCGACTATGCCGCCGCCGTGGAGGTGGCGCGCCAGCAGGTCGAGAACGGCGCGCAGATCGTCGACGTCAACATGGACGAGGGGCTGCTCGATTCCGAGGTCGCGATGACGACCTTCCTCAAGCTGATCGCCGCCGAGCCCGATATCGCGCGCGTGCCGGTGATGATCGACAGCTCGAAATGGAGCGTGATCGAGGCGGGGCTGAAATGCGTCTCCGGCAAGCCGATCGTCAACTCGATCAGCCTGAAGGAGGGCGAGGAGGCGTTCCTGAAGGTCGCGCGGCGCGTGATGGCCTATGGCGCCGCCGTCGTCGTCATGGCGTTCGACGAGACCGGGCAGGCCGACACGAAGGAGCGCAAGGTCGCGATCTGCGGGCGCGCCTACGACCTGCTCGTCGGCATCGGGTTCGAGCCGCAGGACATCATCTTCGATCCCAACATCTTCGCGATCGGCACCGGGATCGACGAGCATCGCCGCTACGCGATCGACTATATCGAGGCGTGCCGCGAGATAAAGGCGCGCTGCCCCCACGTTCATATCTCCGGCGGGGTGTCGAACCTCAGCTTCTCCTTCCGCGGCAACGAGCCGGTGCGCCGCGCGATGCATTCGGTGTTCCTCTATCACGCCATCCGGGCGGGGATGGACATGGGCATCGTCAATGCCGGCCAGCTCGACGTCTATGACGCGATCGATCCCGAGCTGCGCGAGGCGTGCGAGGACGTCATCTGGGACCGGCGGCCGAAGGACGGGGGCGACGCGACCGAGCGGATGATCGCGCTCGCCGAAACCTATCGCGGCAAGGACGCCGTCGCCGACAAGGCGGCCGAGGAATGGCGCGGCTGGCCGGTGGCGAAGCGGCTCGAACATGCGCTGGTGAAGGGCATCGACGCCTTCGTCGTCGAGGATACCGAGGAGGCGCGCCACACCGTCGCCCGCCCGATCGAGGTGATCGAGGGGCCGCTGATGGACGGGATGAACGTCGTCGGCGATCTGTTCGGATCGGGCAAGATGTTCCTGCCGCAGGTGGTGAAGTCGGCGCGCGTGATGAAGAAGGCGGTGGCCCACCTGATCCCCTTCATCGAGGCGCTGAAAGAACCGGGCCAGCGCGCCAAGGGCCGCGTGGTGATGGCGACCGTCAAGGGCGACGTCCACGATATCGGCAAGAACATCGTCGGCGTCGTGCTCCAGTGCAACGGCTATGAGGTGATCGACCTCGGCGTGATGGTGCCGTGGACCGACATATTGAAGGCCGCGAACGAGAATGACGCCGACATGATCGGGCTTTCCGGCCTCATCACCCCCTCGCTGGACGAGATGGTGACGGTCGCCTCCGAGATGGAGCGCGCCGGGATGACCATGCCGCTGCTGATCGGCGGGGCGACGACGTCGAAGGTGCATACGGCGCTCCGCATCGAGCCCGCTTATGCCGGCCCGGTCGTCCATGTGCTCGACGCCAGCAGGGCGGTGGGGGTTGCCTCCACCCTGATGTCCGACACCCAGCGCGACGCCTTCGTCGAGAAGACCGCGGCGGATTACGAGGCGCTGCGCCGCGCGCGCGCGAACAAGGGGCAGAGCGAGCTGGTGCCGCTGGAGGTGGCGCGCGCCAATGCCTTCCCGGCCGATTTCTCGAACCCCGTGCCCGCGCCGCGCAGGCCCGGCGTCCATGTCTATGAGGACTGGCCGCTCGCCGACCTGCGCGATTATATCGACTGGACGCCCTTCTTCCGCGCCTGGGAGCTGGCGGGCAATTATCCCGCCATCCTCGACGACGAGGTGGTGGGGGAGAGCGCGCGCAACCTCTTCGCCGACGCGCAGGAGATGCTCGACCGGGTCATCGCCGAGAAATGGCTGACCGCGAAGGGCGTGGCCGCGCTCTGGCCGTGCCGGCGCGACGGCGACGACGTGCTGATCGGCACGGGCGGGGGCGAGGTGCGCATGCCCTTCCTGCGCCAGCAGATCGCCAAGCGCGAGGGGCGGGCCAATATGTGCCTGGCCGACTTCATCTCGCCCGACGGCGACTGGATCGGCGGCTTCGCGGTGACGGCGGGGCACGGCATCGAGCCGCATCTCGCCCGTTTCAAGGCGGATCATGACGATTATCGCGACATCATGCTGAAGGCGCTGGCCGACCGCCTCGCCGAGGCGTTCGCCGAGCGGCTGCACGCGCACGTCCGCGCCGACCTATGGGGCTATGCCGAGGGCGAGCAGCTCACCAACGATGCGCTGATCCGTGAGCAATATCGCGGCATCCGCCCGGCGCCGGGCTATCCCGCCTGCCCCGATCACAGCCTGAAGCCGATCCTGTTCGACCTGCTGGACGCCACGCGGGCGACCGGCATCGTGCTGACCGAAAGCTTCGCGATGACGCCGACGGCCGCCGTGTCGGGATTCTATTTCGGCCATCCCGACAGCCAGTATTTCGGCGTGGCGCGGGTGGGGCGCGATCAGCTTGAGGATTATGCGGCCCGCCGGGGCGCCGATCTCGCCACCGCCGAGCGCTGGCTGAGGCCCAATCTCGACTGAACGCCGCCCCGCCTTCCCGGCGTTGCGCTTGAACCCTTGCCCTTTCCCCTCCATCTTGGGCGGCGATCAGGGAGGTTGACGCATGGCGACGAGGGCGGAGGCGGCCACGGCTACGGCTACGGACAATGGCGGCGATCTGGTGCTGACGGCGCCCGATCCGGTGAAGATCGTCGCGCCCGAAAAGGCGTCCGGGCTGGTGCCGCTGCGCGACGAGCAGCGCGCGCGCCTCAACGAGAAGGTGGACGCCTTCGTCGAGGAGCTGGCCGCGCAGGACGCCAACTCGCCCGCCTTCGGGCAGAAGGTGGATCAGATCACCAACATGGGCCGCCGCGAGATCGCCGAGGCGGCCGGCCAGTCCAATCGCTTTCTCGACCGCCCCGTGCGCGCGATGGACCAGGATAACGGCGTCGGCGCCGATCTCGCCGAACTGCGCCGCACGATCGAGGATCTCGATCCCGGCGCGCGCGGCGACCTGTTCGCGCCCAAGCGGCTGTTCGGCATCTTCCCGATGGGCAACAAGCTGCGCAATTATTTCGACAGCTACAAATCGGCGCAAAGCCATATCGCCTCGATCCTCGCCCGGCTGGCGAGCGGCAAGGACGAGCTTTTGAAGGACAACGCCGCGATCGACGTCGAGCGGCAGAACCTCTGGGGCGCGATGGGACGGCTGGAGCAGATGATCCATGTCTCCAAGGCGCTCGACGCCGCGCTGGAGGGCAAGGCGCTGGAGCTGGAGGGCACCGATCCGGCCAAGGCCAAGGCGATCCGCGAGAGCGCGCTCTTCTACGTCCGCCAGCGCTCGCAGGACCTGCTGACGCAGATGGCGGTGACGGTGCAGGGCTATCTGGCGCTCGACCTCGTCAAGAAGAACAATGTCGAGCTGGTGAAAGGCGTCGATCGCGCGTCGACCACCACCGTCTCGGCGTTGCGCACCGCGGTGACGGTGGCGCAGGCGCTGACGAACCAGAAGCTGGTGCTCCAGCAGATCACCGCGCTCAACACCACCACCGCCAGCATGATCGATTCCACCGGCGAGATGCTGAAGACGCAGACCGGCGAGATCCACCGCCAGGCCGCCGCCTCGACCATCCCGCTCGAAACGCTGAAGCGCGCCTTCCAGAACATCTACGACACGATGGATTCGATCGACCGCTTCAAGCTGGAGGCGCTGTCGTCGATGAAGCAGACGGTGGACACGCTGACCGACGAGGTGGAGAAATCGCGCGGCTATATCGCGCGCGCCGAGGGCGCGGCGCAGGCGCGGATTCCGGGCCAGGCTTCGGCACAGCCCGAACCGTTCAAGCCGCTGGAGGGCTGATGCGCGATACCGGCAGCGACATCGCACGCGCCGAGGAGGTGCTTCAGCGGGTGCGCGCACGCGTCTCGCCCGCCGCGATGCGCGCCCACAAGCGCAAGGCCCAGCTTTTCCTGCGCCGGCTGCGCAACGCCGTGCTCGCCTTCTTCGGCACGCTGTTCGCCGCCGGCCTCTATGGCAGCTTCGTCTCGCCGCTGGGCATCGGCGGCGTCCTGCTCGCGCTGATCGGGGCGATGCTGCTGGCGCTGCTCATCCTTTTCTTCTGGCCGCGCCCGCCCGAGCCCACCGCCGAGATGCTGGTGCGTTCGGACCTCCACCTTCTGCCCCGGCGGACCGAGGCGTGGCTGGAGGCGCAGCGCCCCGCGCTCCCGGCGCCGGCGCAATTGCTGCTCGACGGGATCGGGGTGAAGCTGGAGGCGATGGGGCCGCAGCTCGCAGCACTCGATCCGCGCGAGCCCGCCGCGGCCGAGATCCGCAAGCTGATCGGCGAGGAACTGCCCGAGCTGGTCGGCGGCTATCAGCGCGTGCCCCAGGCACTGCGCCGCGAGGGGCGCAACGGGCTCAGCCCCGACAGGCAGCTCGTCGAGGGGCTGCGCACCGTCGAGAGCGAGCTGGGCCGGATGACCGAGCAGCTCGCCAGCGGCGACCTCGACAAGCTGGCGACGCAGAACCGCTATCTGGAGCTTAAATATCGGGGCGAGGACGGGGTGAGCGAATAGCCGCCCGCGCCGGGGCCGGGGAAGGCGCGCCCGCCGCCCGGAAACCGGAATGAAAGAAATTTCGTCCCATGGGATGGCGGATTCGCCCTCTCCTTTCCCGCGCTCCCGGTTTACCCGGCGTTAACCTTTTGCATTCATAGGTCGAATGGTTAATGAAGGTCTCCAAGCGACGGGCGGACTGCCGAAGGTCCATGCGTGCTGACAGGGGGTAGTGCCACATGCGCGTGCTGCTGATCGAAGACGAGCCCACCACGGCCAGGAGCATCGAGCTGATGCTGGGCGCCGAGGGGTTCAACGTCTACACCACCGATCTCGGCGAGGAAGGCCTGGATCTGGGCAAACTCTACGATTACGACATCATCTGTCTCGATCTGAACCTGCCCGACATGCACGGCTATGACGTGCTGAAGCGGCTGCGCGTCGCCAAGGTGCAGACGCCGGTGATGATCCTCTCCGGCATCGGCGAGATGGACTCGAAGGTCCGCGCGCTCGGTTTCGGCGCGGACGATTATGTCACCAAGCCTTTCCATCGCGAGGAGCTGGTCGCGCGCATCCATGCCGTCGTCCGCCGCTCCAAGGGCCATTCGCAGTCGGTGATCCGCACCGGCAAGCTTTCGGTCAACCTCGACGCCAAGACGGTGGAGGTGGACGGCGCGCGCGTGCATCTGACCGGCAAGGAATATGCGATGCTGGAGCTGCTTTCGCTCCGCAAGAGCACCACGCTGACCAAGGAGATGTTCCTGAACCATCTCTATGGCGGCATGGACGAGCCCGAGCTCAAGATCATCGACGTCTTCATCTGCAAGCTCAGGAAGAAACTGAGTCTGGCGTGCGGCGGCGAGAATTATATAGAGACCGTCTGGGGCCGCGGCTATGTGCTGCGCGACCCGGAAGATGCCGGTATCGCGCAGGTCGCGTAACGGCCGGGTACTTGGGGGGCGGCGACGGGCCGGCGGAGTGGGGACTCCGCCGGCCCGTTTCATTTGGCCCCTTTTCCTTTGATGAAGCCGCGTTCCGGGCGGCTCCCCGCCGCGGTTCAACGCGCGGCGGCGGCGGGCGCGATCTGGTCGCGGGGTGTCAGCGTCGCCTTCTCCGCTTTGTCGCCGCGCAGATAATCGAGCGTCACCACCTTGCCCGGCGGCGCGGTGCGGAAGAAGCGGCGCGCGTCGGCCAGCGCGCTGTCGCCGCCGGTCGTTGCCTGCCCGTTGATGGCGGTCAGCACGTCGCCCTTCGCCAGCCCCGCCTCGGCCGCCGGGCCGCCGGGCGTGATCTCGACGATATCGAAGCCCCTCGCGCCCAGGTTGATCCACATGCCCGCGCGATCGAAGGTGCCGGTATCGGGCGACGGCGCCGCCAGCGGCTTCAGGTAGAGCCGGCGGCCGCCATAATCGATGGTGACGACGAAACGCTTGAGGAAGCCGCTGCCGACATTGCCCTCATAATTGACGTCGCTGAACGAGCCTTTCGTCTGCACGCTCATGCCCGTGACGACGTCGGGCACCGTGACGCCGCCCAGGCTGAGCGACGACGCGCGCGTCACATAGGAGCGCGCCGGCCCGCCGACGCCCCATCCATCCACCGTGACGATCCCGCCCGGCAGCGCCGCGCACAGCTTGTGCGCCGTGACGAAGGGGGCGGTCAGCGTCAGTTCGGATCGCGAGCCGGTGTCGATGTCGAAGCGGCCCGGGATCGCGCCGAAGCGCCCCTCGACCTGCGGCAGATGATCGTAGAAGCGGAACGGCATCGCCACGCCCCCGCCCGCCAGCGCGTCGTCCGGGCGGAAATGCGCGGGATCGATCAGCGTCATCGTCCGCGCGCCATAATCGAAGCGGACGACGAAGCGGCGCAGCAACTCGAAGCCCAGCATCCCGCCGATCTCCAGCCCCTCCACCGGCTTCGGGCTGAAATCGAGCGTCAGCACCGTCTGGTCGCGCAGCGTCAGCCCGCCGACCCCCAGCGAGCGGACGCGCGTATAGCCGGCCTCTGCGGTCTTTTCCCCCACCCCGGCCGACGGCATCGTCCCTTGCAAGCCGAGCTTCAGCGCGGCCGCCGTCGAGGGGGTGATGATGTTATGCCCGCCGGTATCGACGATGAAGGGGAAGGGGCCTTTCCCGTCCACCGTCGCATCGACGAAGATATGATTGTTGAGCAGCCGGAACGGCACCGTCACCGACGGAGCGCCGCCGGCGATTGACCAGTCGGCCGGCTCGCCCCGCGGCATCGCATAGGCCGAGGCGGGACGCGCCGGGCCGACCTCGAAGCCGGTGAGCGTCAGCGTCTGGGTGGTGGAGGGGCCGTTGCCGTCCTCGATCCGGATCCTCGTCGGAACGTTCAGCCTGCCGCGCGGCGCGAAGGCGGAATAATAGGTGTCGAAGGTCTGGAAGCCCTGCACCTCGCGGATATGGACGAGCTGGTGCGAACGGGGATCGAACCACGCCTCGAACGGCTTTCCCCCGCGCGGTGTGACGCGCAGGCGCTCCCCCTCCGCATCACGGCCGGCAAGCGCGATCGCGGCGCCGCCCCGGTCCGCGCGCCACCAGAGATTGGCGAGGCGATACGCCTCGTTGACGGCCAGCGCGGGCTTGTCGCCGCCCTCCTCGGGCGTGTGGGTGCCGGACATGTCGGTCATCCAGGGGGTGCGCCCGTCGAAGCCCGACGCCCCGCTGGTCGGATCGATGCGATAGCTGTCGACGAAGGCGCCGGTCGCAAGCTCGGCGATCGTCTCGGTCGTTCCGCGCAGCCCCTGGCCCGAATAGGTGTAGCGTGCGACGATGCTTCCCGTCGGCGGCGCCCCGGCTTCGCCCACCACCGCGCGGCGATTGGCCGCCAGGATCGTGCCCGCCATATCGGGCGGAGCCGCCGTCGCGGGCGCGGCGAGCGACGTTGCCAATGCAAGCGCGAGCAGGGCGGGTCGGATCATGGGGCCTCCTGTTGTGCCGATCGGCGCCTGTCGACGGTCGGGTGACGTGACGGGTTAGCAGAAGCGCCGCGCCCGGTCCCGGGCCGATCTGGCGGCCGGCGCTTTTCATGACCAGAAGCTTTCCAGGGGGTTCAGTGGCCATTCAAGCCCTATATGGCCTTATGCGGAACGACAGGAGTTTCGACCACGGAGTCGACAGATGCGCCATATGAACAGGAAAATCGCTCTCACCGGCCTCGCCCTCGCCTCTGCGCTCGCGCTCGGCGGCTGCTACGAGGACGGCTATGGCTATGGCGGCATCGACATGGGCTACGGGAATGCCGGCTATTACGGCTATTATGATCCCTATTATTACGGCTATCCCGGCTATGGCTGGTATGACGGCTTCTACTATCCGGGCACCGGCTTCTACGTCTACGATCGCGGCGGCGGGCGTCACCGCTGGACCGACGGTCAGCGCAACCACTGGAGCAATCGCGGCGACCGGGGCGGCTGGCAGGGCCGGCCGGGCAGGCCGCCGCGTGGGCAGGGCTTCCAGGGCCGGCCGGGCGGGCAAGGCTTCCAGGGCCGGCCGGGCGGGCAAGGCTTCCAGGGCCGGCCGGGTGGGCAATCCGGCCATGGTGGCCCTGCGCCGCATGGCGGGCCTGCGGGGCGCGGAGGCCATCACTCCTGACGGCCCGTAACCGGATGCGACCAACGCGTCGATGCCATCATGATCTCTCGCTCCGGTTGCCGCCAGAAAGCGCTATCACGGGCCGGATGCTGAACGGGGCTTATATCAAGCCCGCCGGCCAGACGAAGAAACCGCTCTGCCGGTCGCGTGCGGCTCCGCCCTTACCAAATTGGGCATATCGATCTTGAAATCTGGAATGATGGCCGCTGGCCGTAGCTGCCTGCAAGATCCTGTCCGACGTGGCATTTGCCGCGTCGGACACCATCAGCAGGCCAGCATTGACCGGATTTCCCTCATGCCGACAACCTGTCACGGCCACCCGCTTGCGGAAGAGCGTTGAGCGCTATAGGGGAGCGCTCTTCCGGGGAATGCGGAGCGGTGGCCGAGTGGTCGAAGGCGCTCGCCTGGAAAGTGAGTATACGGCAAAACCGTATCGAGGGTTCGAATCCCTCCCGCTCCGCCAAGGCCTATTGAAATCATTGAATTTCTTTCAATGATTTTCGTTACCGCCCCATTTCCTTGGCGGATTGATGCGAACGAATGCGGCAAACTGCGTCCTGTTGTGACCAAGGGATGCGCCAGTTGCCGGCTTATGTCACCAGCGAGTGCCGAGGAACTGGTCGCGCCAGAGCTGCGCCGCGGAACCGATATGAATCTTGGTTGGTCGTCGCCACCCCGAGGTGGGGTCAGGTTCAGTCGATCAGCGGTTTCAGCTCGTTCTTGACGATCTTGCCCATCGCATTGCGTGGCATCGCGTCGATCGCCTTCCAGTCCGCGGGCAGCTTGTAGCGGGCGAGTTCGGCGGTCGCGCGGTCGCGCAGCGCCGCGAACACCGACGCCTCGTCGCAACCCGGCGCCAGTTGCACGAAGGCGACCGGCACCTCGCCCAGGCGCGCATCGGGTTTGCCCAGCACGGCGCAGTCGATGACGCGGGGATCGAGGCGGATGACCCGCTCGATCTCGGCGGGATAGATATTGGAGCCGCCGCGCACGATCAGGTCGTTGCGCCGCGCATGGATGAACAACTCGCCGTCCGTATCGAACGAGCCGATATCGCCGGTATGGAGCCAGCCGTCGCGCAGCAGTTCTTCGGTGGCATCGGGCCTGTTCCAATAGCCCAGCGCCGGCGTGTAGACATTGGCCCATTCGCCCTGGGTGATGGCGCGGATGGCGATTTCCCCGCTTTGCCCGGCCGGCAGCCTCTGCCCGTCCTCGTCGAGGATGGCGACGTCGAGGTGCCGCATCGGGCGCCCGATCGCGCCCTGGATCATCGGCGTCCGGTCATGGGTGCGCGAGACCACGGTCGGGTTCTCGGTCAGGCCATAGCCGATGGTCGGCTTGTGGCCGAACCGTGCCTCATAGACCTCGGTCATGCCCTCCGGCACCATCGCCGCGCCGACGACGATCCAGGTGAGCGAGGCGAGATCGCCCGGGGCGATATCCGGCGATGTCAGCAGATCCTGGATCAGCGTCGGCACCAGCGCGAGAGTGTTGACCTTCTCCCGCGCGATCCATTCGGCAAGCCCGGCGACATCGATGCGATCCATGCAGACGTGGGGATTGCCGGTGGACAGCGCCGAAACCGGTCCGCCGATCATCATGTTGAGGATGGTGAGCGGCGAGGCGGTGCCGCGCACCGCCTCGGCTCGCGGATCGCCATTGACGAGCGCGGCGATCGTCGCGGCGACGAGCATGTTGTGCTGGCTGTGCACCGCGCCCTTGGGGCGGCCGGTGGTGCCGCTGGTATAGGCGATGCCGGCGGGGGCCCATGGATCGATCGTGATCCCCGGCCGTCCCGCGCCGATATTGGCCTGGACGCATGCGTTCCATTCGCCGCCCCGCGGGTCGATCGTCATGACCGGCACGGCCGCCGGCAGTGATGGCAGGACGGCTTCCTCGGCCAGGATGAGGCGCGGCGTCGCATCATCGATCATGTACCGTTTTTCGCCGGCGGAAAGATTCCGGTTCAGGCCAAGCCAGATCGCGCCGATGCGCTGGGCGGCGAGAAAGGCCGTAACGATGTCGGGATGATTGCCGGCCGAGGCCGCGATCCGGTCGCCCGGTCCGATGCCCCTGGCCAGGAGGCAGGCGGCGGCGGCGTTCGCCTCGCAGTCGAGCGCGGCGAAGGTCAGGCGGCGATGGCGCCCGATCATGGCGACGGCATCCGGTTTTTCGGCAAGGGCGGCATCCAGCACCGTGGCGACATCCTGCGGGCCCACGGGAATCCGGGCTCGCGTCGTGGGCGGCTTCAGCCCCAATTGCGTGAAGCGATCGGGGGACCAGAGGCTTTCGGTGGTATTCATCGCCGGAACGCCGCCCATTCGGCGCGCTGGGGCGCCGTCACCGCGGGATTGAGCACCAGCCGGCCACCATCGGCCAGCAGCGACTGGCCGGTGATATAGCTCGAGTCGGGGCTTGCGAAGAACAAGGCGACCGCAGCCAGTTCCTCCACCTCGCCAAAACGGCGAAGCGGCGTGGTGGCGAGCAGGGATTCCTGCAGGCCCGGCGTGGTCGCGGTGCTGCCCAGCATCAGCTCGGTCGTGAAGGTTCCGGGCGCGATCGCGTTGACCCGGATGCCATATTGGCCAAGGTCGAGCGCGGCAACGCGGGTGAGCATGGCAAGTCCCGCCTTGCTGAGATGATAGGTCGTGCCGCCGGGCCGGCATACGCTGGCGCCGGTCGAGGTGATGTTGACGATCGAGCCGCCGCGCCGCTCCCGTGCCATGATGCGGCCGACCAGCTGGGTGAGCAGCAGCGGTGCCGTCAGGTTGAGCCGCATGATCCGCTCATAATCGGCCAGCGGCAGGTCGAGGATGTTGGCCCGGTGGAGATCGCCGGCATTGTTGACGAGGATATCGACGCGGCCGAAACGGGCATCGACCTCGGCGACCATGGCCTCGATCGCCGCCATATCGGTGAGATCGCAGTGCAGGAAGACTGCTTTCCCCTCGAGTTCCTGCGCCGCGAGCCGGCCCTGGTCGAGCGAGCGGCCGGTCAGCACCACGGTCGCACCGGCGGTGACGAACGCGTCGGCGATGGCGCGGCCCAGGCCGCGCGTCGCGCCGGTCACGATCGCGACCATGTCGGTAAGATCAGCCATGCGCTCTCCTTCTCGCTGGCTAAAGCGATATCTCTTTCGTAGAGAAGCAGGGTGTGATGTCAACAATAGGAGGAGGCGACATGGTCGAACTTTCCGCCCTGGACAGGCTGGTGGCGATCGAGGCGGTAAAGGCGTTGCGCGCCCGTTATTGCCGCATGCTCGATACCAAGGATTGGGCGGGCCTGCGCGCCACGCTTGCCGATGATGTCCGGCTCGATCTGCCGTCGCTGAAGGCGCGGGGCGGGATCGAGGGCGCCGATGCCATGGTCGCGCTGGTGATGGAATGGTTCGGACAAAGTCCGTCGCTCCACCTCAACGGCCTGCCGGAAATCGAGATCCTGTCGGCCGACCGCGCAACCGGCATCTGGGCGCAGGAGCATTTCCTGCCCGGCCGCTATCGGCCGGGCGCGCATCACGGCCATGGCTATGGCTACAGCCATGACAGCTATGTCCGGATCGATGGGGAATGGCGTATCGCCGGCATCCGCCTCGAACCACGATTCGAGCTGGAATAGCGGGTTTACGCGCCGGCCGGCCGGCCCTGGTGGAAGATGAAATCGCGCTCGGCGAAATACCAGCGGCCATCGACGCGGCGCAGCCTGTCGCGATAATCGCCGCAAAAGCCCGGCGTCTCGTCGCGGTACCAGGGCGTGAACATGGTGCAAACACAGGTCGCCTCGTCGCCGGTCACCTCGATCAGGTGATTGACGACCAGCGGGATGCTCTTGCCCGGCGTCAGC
>Ga0182749_1002266_pt1 | contig 14207 bp, 13 predicted proteins | sample eDN3rd37CKraftMG_FD_128875 | JGI IMG/M metagenome (GOLD analysis project Ga0182749, IMG submission 128875) | Enriched Miracle-Growth compost microbial communities from Emeryville, California, USA - eDNA 3rd pass 37_C Kraft MG (version 2) (version 2) ...
CCGGATGATGAAGCCCTCAGCTTCATTGTGAGTTCGATGCGCGGAAATGTGTGGATGCTGTTCCTGACGGCCGAGTTGGTGTTTCACGATGAAATCGGGAATTGCCGCTACTGGAAGCCGATGGGGGAAGGCGTGGCATTCGATCCGTCGCCGGAAGAACGGCTATGGATGGCCAGTTTTCTGATTACGCCGGATGAGCGAGCATCGGCGTGAACCATGGGAGCGAAGGTCACGTCGCAAGAAGCGCCCTTGCATTACCGAGCGCCGTTTCAACAAAGCGCGACGTGTGCCCGAAGGCAGAAATCGGCTCCGGCTGGTGCGCCTTGCCCGGCGCGATGAGCTTCGTACCGGCAACGATCTGAAAATGGCTCACCTCGATCGGCTCACCCTCGTGGAAGACGAAAATATCTTCGGTCTCGAAATGGCCTGCGGGGATGTCCGCGAAGTTCTGGGCGGCGCTTCCCGGTAGATGCCAACCGATTGCGACCGCGTTCGCCTTCGTTGGCACCAGTTCCCAATGCTTGCCGCTGAGAGAGACTTCCTTGACCACGTCAATGTGGACAAGGCCCCCTGCGTGCTCGGCGAAGGTTGCGGCGACCAGATCCAGCCAGGCTTCGGGCATCCCGCGTTTGCGCATGTCCTGCAGGCGGCCAGTGATCGCGGGTTTCACGGCGCCCGCCAAGTTGGAATCGGTATCGGCTTGAAGCGCCCAGGGCCAGGCGATGTGGGGGGGAACGTGGCACGCCAGCCTGCCGGGCGGCCGTGGCGATGACGTTGTCGAGCGACTGGAACATAGCGTTCGCGGCTTCGCAGGCAATCGGCTTCAGCTGCGGAAACAGTCCGCGATTGAAATGCAGGGAGTAGAGGTGACGGCCATCATCGCCTCTGTCGTGGCGTAGCTGCCATGAGCCGCTGCCGCTGTTCGCGGCGACCGCTGGCGAAGATGGTCGACCGCCGCCGGAAATCTCTGAAGAAACCGTCCGGCTGAAGGCCATGACCGCCGGCCGCGAGGTGGTGGAGGATTATCGCCATACCGGCCTGACGCTGCGCCGGCACCCGCTCGCGTTCCTGCGCGGCGAGCTGGAACGGCAGCGTTTTCTGCCCTGCGCCGATGCCCATGCGCTGAAGGACGGCCGCCCGGTCCGCACCGCCGGGCTGGTGCTGGTCCGCCAGCGCCCCGGCAGCGCGAAGAACGTCACCTTCATCACCATCGAGGACGAAACCGGCATCGCCAATCTCGTGGTCTGGCCCGACCTCTATGAAAAACAGCGGCGCATTGTGCTGACCTCCGCGATGCTCGGCATACAGGGCCGCATCCAGCGCGAAGGCGATGTGATCCATCTGATCTGCGCGAAGTTGTTCGATCTCACGCCCTTGCTCTCCTCCTTGAGCGAACTGGGGGATGCGTTCCCGAAATCCGGCGGTCGGGGTGACGGTGCTCGCTTCGGCGCGACGGATGACCCCCGCGATCGGCCGCCTCCGATGGCCGGGCTGCGCGGGGCGGACCGGTATGGGGGTGCGCTCAGAGTGAAGTCGCGTAACTTCCATTGAGCGTCATGCTGGTTGCGGCTGGAGCGATGCTCGGTCAATGCCAATCGGAGACAGAATTCCAGTGAAGAAGGGCCGCAAAGAGAATGAGTTTGGAGACGGTGAAGGCGTTTATGGCGGTCCATGCCCCGGATATCGAAATCCTGGAAACGCAGGCCAGCACCGCGACGGTCGCTGAAGCGGCCGCCGCCCATGGGGTGGAACCCGCGCAGATTGCCAAGACGCTCTCCTTGCGGATCGGCGAGCGCGTTGTCCTGTTGGTCACCGCGGGAGACGCGCGCCTCGACAACGGCAAGGCAAAGGCGGTGTTCGGCGGCAAGGTCAAAATGCTGGGCCGGGAAGAGGTCGAGACGATCACCGGCCACCCCGTCGGCGGCGTCTGCCCGTTTGGCCTTGCATCGGCCCTGCCGATCTATTGCGATGAAAGCCTGCGCCCGTTTGCCGTCGTCATTCCGGCGGCGGGCGCCACGAATGCAGCATTGCGGATCGAGCCTGATCGGATGGCCGAGATCACCGAAGCCCAATGGGTCAATGTTTGCCGGTGACCGGCCTGAACGCGGACCGATCTATTAGAATATGCCACCAGCGGTGTCGTGACCGAGGGAGCCGTCATGGCCAAAGCCTGACCCCTATACACCGCAATCAAACCCCGAGGCCTGATCGGCCCCGACGGGTTCAGGCGAACGGACCGAGGATGCCCATTGCCTGAACAGCCGAAACACAAATGGTCCCGCTCCATCCGAGCCTTCCCGAACGAGGCATTATGGTGTGGCCGTCCCGAGTGGCGACCGGATGTGAGGCTATATAGGCGAGATCTGCGCGCCGATCAGATGACGATGACCATGTCACCATTCTGACCCAAAACTGGTCCATACCAGATTGACTTCGATAATCTGGATATGACGTGTTTGAACGAATCGAAAAAGCTACGCGAACGACAATCGTTTCGCTCGGCGCGGGAGCCGCGGCGGCATTCTGCGCCTATTTTTCGATGTATGCCTTTCGCAAGCCATTCGCGGCGGCGACATTCGCTGACCAGCCCGCTCTGTTCTTCGATCTCGATTACAAGACGACACTGCTGATCGCCCAGGTTCTGGGCTACGCACTATCGAAGCTGATCGGCATCCGTATGATCGCCGAGTTCGGGCGGACCGGGCGGGCGGGCGCTATTCTGACGCTGATTGGCATCTCCTGGCTCGCGCTCATCCTGTTCGGGGCCGTGCCCGCGCCATGGAACATCGGCTTTCTGTTCCTGAACGGACTGCCACTCGGCATGATCTGGGGCCTGGTGTTCAGCTATGTCGAAGGGCGCCGCGCATCCGAGGCGATGGGCGCGCTGCTCTGCGCGAGCTTCATCCTCTCGTCGGGTGTCGTCAAATCGGTTGCGATCCTGGTCATGGACTGGGGCGTGGGAGAATTCTGGATGCCGGCGGTTACGGGGGCTCTCTTCTTTCCGCTTCTCCTGTTGTCGCTGTGGTTGCTCGAGCGGATGCCGCCCCCCGATGACCGCGACATCGCCGAGCGCACAGCACGCGTCCCGATGCGTGCGCGGGAGCGTGCAAGTTTCCTCCGCAATCATGGCGTCGCCATGCTCCTGCTCGTATCGGGCTATGTCCTGTTGACCGCGATCCGGGACTTCCGCGACAACTTCGCGGCCGAGCTCTGGATGGCCATGGGCCAGGGTGGCATCGCTTCAGTATTCTCCGCCTCCGAACTGCCAGTTATGATCGTCGCTCTGACCGCGTTGGGTGCGCTGACGCTCATCCGCGACAATATGCGGGCTCTGTTGGCCATGCACGGAATCATCCTGATCGGCGCGCTACTGCTGGGCCTCTCAACGCTGGCGTTCCAGTACGGATGGCTTGCGCCATTCCCCTATATGATCCTGACTGGCGCCGGACTCTACCTCGCTTATACGCCGTTCAACGCGATGCTGTTTGACCGCATGATCGCCGCACTCGGCCATGTGGGCAATGCTGGTTTTCTGATCTATATCGCGGACAGTTCGGGCTATGTCGGCAGCGTTGCGTTGCTTCTGTATCGAAGCCTGGCAGCCCCATCGATGGACTGGCTCTCCTTCTATATCTCTTGCGCCTATTTCGCGGCCATCGCGGTAGCAGTGCTGACCGTCTGTTCGGCTGCCTGGTTCCATTTCCATGTCGGGAAACACCATGTTCGCCCATCCGTCGCCTGACCTTGCCATTGTCGGGGCCGGGATCGTCGGCCTAGCTCATGCGCTTGCGGCAGTAAAGAAGGGAAAGCGGGTCCTTGTCGTCGATCGCGACGCGCAGGCAAACGGGGCTTCGATCCGCAATTTCGGCTTTGTCACCGTGACCGGACAGCAGCGGGGTCGGGTATGGGATCTCGCGCGCCGCAGCGCAGCGATCTGGCGCGACATCGCCCCGCGCGCCGGAATCTCGATCGAGCAGCAGGGATTGCTGATGGTTGCACAGCGCGCCGAGGCCGCCATCGTGATCGACGCCTTTGCCGCCACCGAGATGGGCGAGAGCTGCGAACGCCTGACAGCCGCACAGGCACGCCGCCACTGTCCTGAACTGAGCGGCGAAATCACCGCGGCGCTGCTGTCCAGCGCGGACCTGCGGGTAGAATCGCGCAGCGCCATCCCCCTGTTGGCAAAATGGCTGCAAAACGCTTGGAATGTGCGCTTCGTCCGGGGCGTTGCCGCCAGCCGGATCGAGCCGGGCGCGATTATTTTGAGCAACGGCGAGCGCATCGCCGCGCCTCGCATCATCGCCTGCCCCGGCGACGACTGGTCTAGCCTCTTCCCTGCTTCCTTTGCGGAGGCGGGCATTACACGCTGCCAGTTGCAGATGCTCCGCCTGGCCCCGCCTGGATGGCAGTTGCCCAACCCGGTGATGAGCGACCTCTCGATGGCGCGCTATCTGGGTTACGCCGATCTGCCGGAAGCCGCTCCGCTTAGAGAACGCCTCCGGCGCGAGGCGCGCGATGAACTGGATCACGGCATCCATCTGATCGTGGTGCAAGGCGCGGATGGATCGCTCGTCGTCGGGGACAGCCACATCTATGCGCCGACCCCGGAACCCTTCTCGTCCGCCGCTACCGAAACGATGATCCTGCGCCAGTTCGCCGCCCTGTTCGGCGGCGCGCCGCCCGTCGTCGAGCGGTGGACGGGCACTTATGCCAGCGGTCCCGACCACAGCATCATACACGAGCCGTTGCCCGGCGTGCGGCTGGTGGTGGTGACGAGTGGCACGGGCGCTTCGACCGGGTTCGCGCTGGCGGAGGATGTGGTTTCTTCAATCTTCGAGGACTGACCGATATGATGGAATCCCGTTTTCCCTTTCCCGACGCCCTCCGGGCGGTGATCTTTGACTGGGCCGGCACGATGATCGATTTCGGCAGCCGGGCGCCGGTGATCGCACTATGCCAGACCTTCGCCGAACATGGCGTGCCGATCACCGAGGCGGAAGCGCACGAGGACATGGGCCGGGCGAAGTGGGATCATATCGCCCGCCTGCTCGCCAAGCCGCGCATCGCCCAGGCCTGGTCGGAGACTAAGAGGAGCGAGGCGACACCCCAGGACGCCCGAATGCTGTTCGAAGCGATCGGTCCCGCTATGATCGAGGCCGCACGCGAATGCGCCATCCTGGTCCCCGGCGCGGCGGAAGTGGCGTGCGGCCTGCAACGTGCCGGCGTGAAGGTCGGCTCCTGCACCGGTTATACACGCGCAATGATGGAGGCGATCCTGCCTTACGCGGCGGAGCAGGGCTACCGGCCCGACCATGTCGTATGCGCCGGGGAAACGCCTGAGGGGCGTCCTTCTCCGCTCATGGCCTGGAAGAACCTTGTCGAACTGGGTGCCTGGCCCGCCTACGCCTGTGTCAAGGTCGATGACACCGAGGTTGGCATCGCCGAAGGCCGGGCGGCGGGCATGTGGACGGTCGGGGTGGCCGCCAGCGGCAACGAGATCGGCCTGACCGCTCAGGCGCTCGCCATGCTGCCGCCAGACGAACGGCAAAGGCTGATCGCACGCGCGACCGATCGGCTGATGACGGCGGGGGCCCATCTGGTCATCGCCACCGTGGCCGACCTGCCCGAGGCGCTGGGCCATTTGCCGATAGGTTCTCCGCCGGATGTGCGGGTTCCGTGATCAGGCGTCCGGTTCGCCACGTACCGACAGGTCGACGTGGATACGGATGGCGTCGTGGCGCCAATATTCCTGATCATACTCGACCACGCGCCCCTTTTCGTCGAAACTCGTCCGCACCACCGTCAGGCTGGGCGCGCCCGGCTTAGTGCCCAGCGTTTCAGCGGCCTCCTTTGCCAGCGCGCAGGGCCGCATGTCGACACGATTGCGCGCGACGACGACGCCATATTTGTGCTTGAGGATCTGCGTCAGCGAGCCATCGAGATCGTGATCGAGCAGGCCGGGAGCGAGCGCGGGATCGACGGTGATCCGTTCAACGAGCACGGGCCTTCCGTCGATCGTCCGCATCCGCTCGATCACGTGGAGCGGCGAACCGGGCGCGACGCGGAATATGTCGGCCAGCGCGGCGTTCGCGTTGATGCTTGATTTGGCCAGCGTTATCGTGGCCGGCGTGCGGCCCTGTTCGGTGACATAGGCCATGAAGCCCGCCCAGCGCGTGGGATCATAAGTGATGGCGGGCGGGGAGACATACCAGCCTGATCTGTCGCGACGGTAGATCAGCCCTTCGGCTTCGAGCTGCGCCAGCGCCTGCCGGATGGTGCCCCGCGCGAAGCCGGCACTGGTTTGGAACTGCCGCTCCGACGGAAGCCGGGAACCCGCCGGCAGCTTGCCTATCTCGATATTGAACGCGATCTGATCCCGCAGCGCCAGATATTGCGGCCCGGCCGCTTCGCCCGGCTTGCCCTCCATGGGGATCATGTCAGCGCTTTGTCGCATGGCGAAGCTTTGCCGTCCGGGTCCGGGGCGGTCAAGGCGCAATGCCGGGCCGCCACCCGCCAGATAGCGGATGGCGGCCGGCTCATGTCAGAACACGTAGCTGGCGCGCATCAGGAAGGTGCGGCCCGGCTCCATATAGTCCTTCATATAGGAAGGATTGTCGCCCTTGGTGGTCCAGTATTTCCAGCCGCCAAGGATATTGGCGACATCGAAATCGACCGCAAACTGATCGGTCAGATGGAAGCGCGAGTGGAAATCGAGGCTCTTGTTGGGACGGACCCATTTGTCGACCGCATTATCGCGCATATCCTCGATGAACTTGCCGCGATAATTGTAGGACAGCTTCGCCTCGATTCCATATTTCTGGAACGTCAGCGCCGCATTGTACATCAGGTGCGGTGTGTTGATGAGGCGGATCGGGCGCCCCTTTCGATAGGGCAGACCGGTTTCGGCCTCGCTGTGCTGCACAGTCAGATTGGCCTCGATCCCGAAACCGTCGAACGGCTCGGGTAGTCCTTGCAGCGACTTTATGAAATTGAACTCCATGCCATAGACCTTGGCCGTCTCGCCATTCTGTGGCTGGGTGATCTCGATCGAGCCGTTCGGCGTTGTTGCCGGAACCTCGCTGCCGTTGGTGAAGATGAAATTGCGGATGCGCTTGTAGTAGGCGGTTGCTGAGATGATGCTTGAGGAATCGGGATAATATTCCGCCGACAAATCGAGGTTCAGCGCCCTTGCCGCCTTGAGGTCAGGATTGCCGCGGCTGATCGCGATGATCTCGCCAGTGCCAGGTTCGCGGGTGACGCTTTGGCCGGCGGAAATATATCCATATTCAGGCGGGGAATAGCCCGTCCAGATCGCGGCACGCACAGTGGCTTTCGGCGAGGGGCGCCAGATGGCGTTCACGCTGGGAAGCAGGACAGTATACCCGCGATCGGTCGTGTCGAAACCGCTGTTGGCGCCATCGTCCGACCAGAACACATTATGTGTCTCGCGGCGTTCCATGCGGGTGCCGGCGATCACTCTTAGCGTATCGAAATCGAAATTGGCCAGCGCATAGGCAGCGTAGACCTTCTCGGTCGACCGCTTGTCGTCCGCCAGTTGATCCGTGTCGTCGGGAGCGAAAGGATTGACCTGTTCGGCCGCCCTGATCGCCGCGATCACGGCCTCCCGGCTGAAGACGTCGCCATAATAATATTGCCCGCCCAGCATACTGGTGACTTCCTTCTCGACCAGCCCCGACTGATCGAGGTTGAGCCCGTCGAGCGGGGTTCCGGCGAAGTCGCCGTCATATAGCCGGGTGCTGTCATATTTCCGTTTCGACCGCATGAACTTGGCGCCCACCTTCACATGGTCGAGCACACCGCCGACATCATATCGTCCGTCCAGCCGGAAGGCGATGCGGTTATCGGTCTGCTTGCTGCGCTCGTGCGAGGCGCCGTCGAAGAGGAGAAGCGAAGAATCCGTTTCGACGAAGCGGGCGAAAGCGGGCAGCCCGGCCTTGGGAAAGCGGGGATTGCTCGACACCCAGTCAATGCCCGTCGCATTAAGCGGCCAGGCGCATTGGTCGCAGCCATAGCTGACCGAATAGCTGTCGGGATTGCTGCGTTCTCCGCCCGAATAGCTGAGATCATACTCCAGTGACAGCTTGCCCAACTGGCTGCTGCCACCGGCGTTGACCGTATACAGGGTCTGGTCGAGATTGATCGTTTCGAAATTGCGGGCGAACTGGAACTGTTTCGGATTCCATACGCCCGAGCGGCCGTTCAGCGACCAGTATCCATTGGTCCCTGTGTCGGCATCGGTGATCCTCCCATCGCCGTCGCGATCGACGATCTGCGCGGTGGTATAGCCGTAGATCTTGCCCTTAACTGGATCTTCGCCGACGATCATCGCATCGGGCTGCGCAAGGTTGCGATCCTCGATGTCGACCTGGGTCAGCCGCGCTGTCGGACGGTTGCGATAATCGGTGAGGTCGTTCGTCCCGCGTTGCTCCTGCCGTGAATACTGGCCCCGCAGGTAAAGCTGGGTCGCGTCGCCGCGATAGTCGAGGGAGATGTTCCCGCCATAACGGGTCTGCTTGAGGCGCCGATAGTCAAGGTCGATGCCGGGAAGGTGCATATTGCTTTCGTCGATGATCTCTTCGGCGTCCTTGCGCCAGTTATAAGGCTCCCACTCCCCATCATTCTCGGTCTCCTGGCCATTGCCATGCGACACGCCATAATTGGCGGAAACAAAAATGCCGAAGCGGTCGTCGGCAAAACGGGTGCCAAAGTCGCCCTGGATCTGGTAGCTACCGGCCTTCTCACCGGCCTTGTCCGCCTGCTGGTTGATGCCTGCGGCACCGTAGAGGCGGATGATCGTGGAATCCTTGAAATCGAAGGCGGTCGGCGTCCGGAAATTGATGGTGCCGCCAATCGCATCGCCATCCAGGTCGGGTGTGAGCGTCTTGGTCACGCGGACCTCGGCAAGGCCGTTGGGGGGGAGAACGGTCAGGGATACGTCACGGCTGTCGGGGTTGGTTTGCGCGACGCGCACGCCATTGATCGACACCGCATTATAGGTGCCCGCGAGCCCGCGTACCGTGACATATTCGCCCTCACCGGTGTCCTGGTTGACGATCACCGAGAGCCCTGGGACGCGTGCGAGCGAGTCTGCCACATTGGCATCGGGCAACTTGCCCAGATCGTCCGCCGATATGACGTCCACGACATTATCCGCGGTTCGTTTGGCGCCGATCGCGGTTTCGGTACTGAGCCGCTGACCGGTAACGACGATTGTCTCGCCCGGCGCTGCATCTTCGGCATGGCCGATTGCAGGGACGCAGGCTGCCGCAAGCGCGGCGCAGGACGCGGATAGGTGAAAGGCTGAGCGCACGGCCGACGGCCTGGTCGATTGCATGATCGGTTCCCTTGAATAAATCCCTCGAACTGACCGATCGGTTCAGGATCGCCGGCTAAAATCCGAATCACCTTCAAGCGGTCAACTGGTATAGGCCAGAATGTCATGACACGGTGATTACATATACTGCGCTTGCGAGAGAAATGCTGAAGGGTGTCAGACAGGATGCCGGCCTTAGTTCGCACAGCTGCGCGACCAGCATCTGACAGGTTGCTGGTCTCGGCGGGCGCCTCGTGAATCGGCAGCCTGGCGTTCCCTGGCTGGAGCGCTCCGTTCACTATGCGGGATGGAGGAGTATGCGGCGCGTCCGAACGCGCTAGTTGCGCCCGTCCGATGTTTCGCGCGCGGCGCGATCGCCGATCAGCCGCTCAAGAAGGGGGCGGTAGGATTCGAGTTCGGAAACCGCCCAGTTCTTGCGTTTTCCGGTGTCATCGTAGCGCCGCAACCTGATTGCTTCTTCAAAGAAACGTGCTTGCGCAAAAGCGCTCGCCTCCGCTGTAGTCATCGGGCCACCCTGAAGCTGGAGGCTGAGTTCCGATGCGCGGCTCAGCGCTGAACGGTAGCCGGGCTCCGACGCACAGAGATAGCGCTTCGCCTCGACATGCATCCTGACAGGTTCGGTCACGCTGTCCGGGAAAGCGGTGGCGAGAAAGGCCGCGCCGATGACCTCGTGTCGGGCATCGATGCCGCGCTGCTCTGCGGCATTTCCGGCATCGTCGATGAACTGCCCAATATCGTGTAACAATGCCGCAGCGATCAGCGTATCGGCCGCCCGGTCCTCACGCGCGAGTTGGGCGCATTGCAGCGCGTGCTCGATCTGCGTGATATCCTCGCCATAGGTAAGACGTCCGAATTTATTGATTATATGGAATAGTTTGTCGATCATTTGGTCGAGCCCAATCTGGAAGATGTGGAAGCGCTGGCCGACGCAAGGGGGATTGCCCTGGCGCAAGCGGATGATTTACTGGACTATACCAATTATATCAACCGGAAGCCACGCGCGAACTTCGGAACAGATGCGCTACTTGGTAATGGTGAACGCGTCGCGCAGATGGCCATCGGCATCGATGGCTTCGGCCTCAAGCCGGTCCCCCGCGCCGCGCAGCATCAGATAATGATGGTCACGAAAGGTCTTGCGGTTGAAGCCCGGCTTGGTCGGCTGGAAATCCTCCAGATTTCCGCCCATGCCTCCGACCTGCACATAAGTGATGCCGTTCGCCATATCGATCTTGCCGCCCCTGATTGGCCAGCTGCGCTCGTAGGTATGGAGGTGACCGACAATGACGAGGTTGACTGAGTGCTTCTCGTAGATCGGCTCCAGTTCCGCCGTCACCACCGGATCGCCGCCGTGCGACACGCCTGTCCAGCTATCGCCGTAATCGTCCTCGTCGGTGGACCTCAGCGCATGATGATGCATGGCGATCTTCCATTTCGCGGTCGACGAAGCGAGCGCCTGATCCAGCCAGGCCCTCTGCCGCGCGCGGAAGCCAGGCTCGCGCTTTTCGCGATCTTCGAGATTGCTGTCGATGACGAAAATTTCGGCGTCACCGTAGCGGATATTGAAGAACGCCTCGTCGCCGGGCTGGCGGTGATAGTGGCGGAACCAGTGCAGTTCGCTCTCACCGTTTCCGGGTGCCGCTATCACCGGAACCCGGCCGAACAGCGGCCCCATGCCGGCGAAATACTCATGCGTCCATTCAAAGCGGCGCTCGAGCGAACCGCCATCGGTGAGATCGCCGGCAAGTAGCAGGACATTGGGGCGCTCTTCCCAGATGAGCGCGCTCATCCGTCGGTTGATATGGGTGCGTGCTTCGGTGTCGGCGCTGATCGCCATGGTGAAGGGGACTCCCGGCGGCGGCGCGGTCCGGAATGACAGAAGACCGGATCGCACTTCGTTGCCTTGCGTGTCCACCCCTGTCACACGGTAGAAATACGGCGTATCGACCTTCAACCCGTCAAGGCGTAGTCCGCCGATCCGCTTGCCATCGCGCGGGATCTGGCGCGATTGCAGTGCATCGGCCGTCTCCCCCCACTCAACGGTGGTTGCGACCGGACGGTTGGTTTCCCAGGAAAGCTCGATAGACGTGGTCGTCGGCGTATTGAGATAAGGGGGCTGAGTGAAATGGAGCCCCTTGTCGGTCAGCCAGCCTTCCTCGACGAGCCGTGTGCGGCGATCGAACGCGTCCTTGACCTCCGCCGCACTAAGCGCGCGACCGTAAATGGCCGCAGCCCTGACCAGATCGTCCAGGCGCATGAAGCGCTCCGCCTCGAAGAAGCCGCTCAGTTGCAACGAGGCGTCGGAAACAGCGTTGGCGGGAAGCTCCGCCTGCCCCTTGACGACTCCGTCCACATAGAGCGTCCAGCGCGCGCCGTCTCGCACGCCCACGACGTGATGCCAGCGGCGCTTGTATCCCTCGCCGGTCTCCGCCTTCAGCAGCGGCATACCATCCGCACGTACCGGGCCAAACAACGCCTCGCCCGAGATATAGCCAAGGGCCCAGTCGGGACGCGGCTGGCCGCTGTCAATCAGCGCGCCGATGCGCTGATTGACGTGGTCGAGCAGCCAGAGTTCCACCGTGAAGGCTTCTCCGTGCTGTTCGGCGTCCAGCATTCTGCGCTCGGTCGCCCTCATGCCTGAAAGAGTTGGCCTTGCGAGTTCCGTCGAGATCAAGGGTAAGGGCGGTGTTTCTCGCTTCGGCGCCGGGTCAGCCCGCCGCGGCAAGGCGTTATCCAGTTCGAAGGTCCATTCGGCCAAAGGTTGAAGCGCGGCAGCAACTGGCGCAGGCTGGTCACTGGCTTCGGCATGGCTGGCGGGCAGCACTGACCCGAGGAGCGCCACAGTTGCGGCGATCGTTCTGGAAAACCGGGCTTTGCTTCTGCTCTCCCGATCCGTTCCGAATGTGGCAGCATCCGCCATAGTCAATCTCCAATCAATTCTGGACTAGACCAGTATCCGGGATCGGGGACAATTTCATGACATCGTGCGCTGCCCATCTATTGCGACGAGAGCCTGCGGCCTTTCCTGTGCTTACTGGCAGCCGGCGCAAAAAATGCAGCCTTGCGTACAGAGCCCGGTCGGATGGTGGAGATCACCGGCGCGCAATGGGTCGATGTTTGCCAGTAACAGGCCTGAGCGTGGCCTTCCTGGCGATCCGGGTGACATGCAGAGCCGGTACATCGAGGCTGCGGTGAACGGCGTCCTCATCGCCGGCCTCTATCTGCCGAACGGCAACCCGCGTCCCGGCCCGAAGTTCGACTACAAGCTGCGCTGGTTTGACCGGCTGCAGGCGCATCTGGCGTCGCTGATCGATCTCGAAGCCCCGGTGATCGTGGCGGGAGACTTCAACGTGATGCCCACGGATATCGATGTCTATGCCCCGGAACGATGGCGAGAGGATGCGCTCTTCGCATCCGAGGTCAGGAAAGCCTGGCAGCGGCTGCTGGATCAGGGCTGGACAGATGCGATCCGCCTCCTGCATCCGACCGAAACAATCTACACCTTCTGGAAATATTGGCGCCGCTCATTCGAGCGCAACGCTGGCCTCCGGATCGGCCATTTCCTGTTCAACCCTCCAGCGCTGGATCGGCTTCTCGCGGGGGAGGTCGACACCCGCCCGCGCGGTTGGGATAAGACCAGCGACCATGCACCGGTGTGGATTGAGTTCGGCGATTGAGAGTTTTGTGAAGGATGGAGATTGCTGCGGGATCGCCCGGACGGTCGGGAGCGTCAGGCGCCATCGGCCCCTCAACCCACGCAACATCCAAGCGTCGCGCTGTCGTTGGTGGCGACCCGCGCCGGCGCCATTGCACCGCGATGCTGCGACGGCGCGGCGGGGCCGAACGTGAGGCGCAGCATGATCCGGGTGGAGCGGAGCGCGACGCGCATGGCGGACGCAAGTCCGGGATTACGGCTGACGTCGAGCAGCGCCGCGTCGCAGCTGTTCGATTCGTGCAGAAGATTGAGCAGGCGGTGCTCGTCGACCGACAGGCCGTTACGCGCCGAACTGCCATCACGGACACGGAAGCGGCGTCCCGAACAGGCTTCGTAGAGCCCCAGCACGCTGTCGATGACAGGCGCGAGGATGCCGCAATGACAGGTGTCGAGAACGCGATAGAGAGCCGGTTGGACCGACTGGCGATTATCGCGGGCGTGGCGCCATGCGCGCGCCGCATCGAGAAACATCGAATCGACCGCCCCATGTGTGGGCGGGATGAAAGCACAGGTCACAGGCCATCCTCCGTTTCCCCCTCATGTTTTGACGTGAGGATCGCATAGGCTGGCATTGTGGCGTCCGGAAGACAGCGGCGATGATGCGACCGGCTTTCGCGGTGGAGATGTTGGGTGCTCGGGACTGCGCGTCCGGCTAGAGGAACGGCCGTGCCGCCATCTCCAGCCCGAGCAGCAGCAGGCAGATCAGAAATCCACGGCGGAACGCGGCCGGGCTGATCCGCGAGCGGACGGCCTGGCCCGCGGCCATGCCCGCGAGCGCCGGCAGGATGGCGAGCCCCGACAGGGCAAGGTCGCCGAGCGGCAGCGCGCCGCGCCAGACGAGGGCCAGCCCCAGGGCGACGGTCGATACGGTGAACGACAGGCCGAGCGCCTGCACCAGATCGTCCTTTTCGAGGCCGAGCGACTGGAGATAGGGTACGGCCGGAATGACGAACACGCCGGTGCCGCCCGCCACCGCGCCGGTGGCCCCGCCGATCAGCGGCGACAGCCATGGCTCCAATCGCGCCGGTACGCGGAACGGCCGCGCCAGCAGGGTGTAGGCGGCATAGAGCATAAGCGCCGCGCCCAGCATCGCCGTCGTGAGCGCCGTGTCGCCACTCGTCAGTAATGCGGAGCCGGCGA
>Ga0182749_1002268_pt1 | contig 14204 bp, 19 predicted proteins | sample eDN3rd37CKraftMG_FD_128875 | JGI IMG/M metagenome (GOLD analysis project Ga0182749, IMG submission 128875) | Enriched Miracle-Growth compost microbial communities from Emeryville, California, USA - eDNA 3rd pass 37_C Kraft MG (version 2) (version 2) ...
ATCATTATCGGCTAAAATAACCTATATGGATAAAACAGATTGACATCGAAACGCTGTTACGGTACATAGAACCCACGCTTGAGAAATCTATCCGGAGACGGCAAGCGATGGCGAAAACCGAAGGGGCGGCTGGAAAAGCCGCCAAGCGGCGTGCTGCTCCAATAACGGCAGCGCGCCGCAAAGCGTTTCTGAACATGCTGGCGGAAACGGCGAACATCACCAAAGCGGCACAGGCGGCAGGGGTTGAGCGTTCCGCGCTCTACCGCCTGCGGCAATCGTCCGAAAGCTTTCACGCCGCATGGCAAAGCGCAATGGACCAGGCATTGGACACGCTGGAGGCGACGATGCTGGAACGCGCGGCCAATGGTACTGAAAAGGCGCTGTTCTATGGCGGTAAGCCATGTGGGACGGTGCGCCAATATTCCGACGCGCTGGGTATGTTCATGCTGCGTGCGCATCGGCCCGATATCTATGGCGCGGCGCAGGGCGCGTCGACCAATGGCGAAAAGGACGAGCGGGATGCACAGGCAGATGAACGCGAAGCCATCCACGCCAGGTTGAACAGAATGGCCGATCGTCTGCTGGCCGGTGACGGCGCAAGCGACACGGGCGATGACGTGATGGCGCACAGCGCAACGGACGGCAGTGGCATGGTGGCTGGATCGGCAGACAGGGGGAAAGCGTGAATGCGCAGATGCTGGCGCGCCGGCTTTCCGCCATGGACGGACATGGTCGCCGCGCGCTGATCGACAGGTTGATCGATGAGGTGCCGGGCCTGGCAGGTGACTGGCCATTCTGGGCGAGGCCGGAACAGCTGCCGCCGCAAGGCGACTGGCGCATATGGCTGATGCTGGCCGGGCGCGGCTTTGGCAAGACACGCGCGGGTGCGGAATGGGTTCGATCCGTCGCGGAACGCAACGGCCAATGCCGGATCGCCCTGATCGGCGCGAATGTCCGCGATGCACGGTCCGTCATGGTGGAAGGTGAAAGCGGGCTATTGGCTGTCGCTCCGCATAATCGACGGCCGTTGTGGGAGCCATCGCTGCGGCGGCTGACATGGAAGAGCGGGGCGCAGGCATTCGTCTATTCGGCGGAGGAGCCGGGCCAGTTGCGCGGACCGCAGCATCATCTGGCATGGTGTGACGAGCTGGCGAAATGGCCGGATGCAGAGGAATGCTGGTCGAACCTGCAGCTTGGCCTGCGGCTGGGCGAACGCCCAAGGGCATTGGTGACGACGACGCCGCGCCCGGTCGCACTGATCCGGCGATTGCTTGCTGATCCGTCGGCAACTGTGACGCGCGGCAGCACCATGGCGAACCGGGATAATCTGCCGCCAGCGTTTCTGGATTATGTACGCACCACCTATGGCGGCACGCGGCTGGGGCGGCAGGAGCTGGACGGCGAGCTGATCGAAGAGGTGGAAGGCGCACTGTGGACCCATGCCATGGTCGACGCCGGGCGCAGGCGCGAACAGCCGATGTTGCGCCGGATAGTGGTTGGCGTGGATCCGCCGGCCGGAGTGGGCGGTGACGCCTGTGGAATTGTGGTGGCCGGGCTGGGCGAGGACGGCCGTGGCTATGTGCTGGCCGATGCCAGCGTCCATGGCCTTCATCCCGAAGGCTGGGCGCGTGCGGTGGCAACGGCAGCCGGCCGCTGGCACGCTGACCGGGTGATCGCCGAAGTGAACAACGGCGGCGCGATGGTGGCAAGCGTGTTGACTGCGGTGGACCCGTTGCTGGCGGTGAAATCCGTCCGCGCGAGCCACGGCAAGAGCGCAAGGGCAGAGCCGGTTGCCTCGCTTTATTCTACCGGGCGGATCAGCCATGTCGGCTGTTTTCAGGCGCTGGAGGATGAGATGTGCGGCCTGATCGCCGGTGGCGGTTATGTGGGGCCGGGCCGGTCACCCGACCGGGCAGATGCGCTGGTCTGGGCGCTGAGTGAATTGATGCTCGGGCGGCGCAATACCGACCCAGCGATCAGGATAGTCTGACACGCATTGCCATGGGCGGCCGCGATCCCGCGGACTGCCATGGCGCAACCCGAAAACTGGAGATGCAGGATGCGATGGTTTGGACGCAAGGCCATGCCGGCGCCGACGCGTGCGCCGCTGGCACGGGCAGCAATCGGCTGGATGGGTATCGCGAACGGCGGGACGAGAGGCGGATATGAGGCGCAGGTTCGCGAAGGTTACGAACATAATGCCTATGCCCAGCGGGCGGTGCGGATTGTCGCGGAAAGTGCGGGATCGGCGCCTGTTGTCGCACGGCCTGCAGGGCATGAGGCGCTGGCGCTGATCGGCAGGGGGGCGGGTGGCCGTTCACTGATCGAGAGCATCGCCACCTATCTGCTGCTGCACGGCAATGCTTACGTCCAGACGGTGACAGACGGGGCGGGGCGGCCCGCCGAACTGATGGTGCTGCGGCCGGACCGGGTGACGGTGGAGCTGGACGCCAATGGCTGGCCCGTCGCCTATCGCTATAAGGTGGGAGAGCGGGTGACGCGCATCCCGGCTGATGGTGGGGATGAGCAGCCCGGCCTGTTGCACCTGAAGGCGATGAACCCGCTGGACGATCATTACGGGCTGGGCAGCCTGGGTGCAGCGACCCAGGCGATTGCGGTTCACAATGCAGCCGGGCGCTGGCATCGGGCGCTGCTGGACAATGCCGCCCGGCCATCGGGTGCGCTGGTTTATGACCCGGGGGAGCGGGGCGCATCGCTTTCACCCGAACAGTTCGACCGGCTGAAGGAGGAGATGGTCCAGAGTTTTCAGGGCGCAGCCAATGCGGGACGGCCGATGCTGCTGGAAGGCGGGCTGAAATGGCAGTCTCTTTCACTGAGCCCGGCTGATCTGGATTTCACTGAAACGCGGGCAGCCGCCGCGCGGGAGATTGCCCTGTCATTCGGCGTGCCGCCAATGCTGCTGGGCCTGCCGGGCGACAATACCTATGCCAATTATCAGGAAGCCAACCGGGCCTTGTGGCGACTGACCGTGCTGCCGCTGCTGGACCGACTGATGTGGGGGCTGGAGGCGTATCTGCGCTTCTGGTGGCCGGCATTGAGCCTCGAGATCGACAGGGACGCAATTCCCGCGCTTGCCGCCGACAGGGCGGCGCTGTGGACGCAGGTGTCGGCCGCCGATTTCCTGAGCCGGGAAGAAAAGCGCACATTGCTGGGGCTGGACCATGGCTATTGATAATGAGCCGATGCTGGCCGGGCTGATCGCCCAGGCGGAAAGGGCCGGTGCCGACATGCCGACATTGCGCGCCGTGATCGAGGAAGCCTGTGAAATGGGTGCGGAGCGCGCGCTGGCGCGGCTGGGCCTTTCGGATGGCGACGCCGGCCGGGATATCGATGAACTGCGCGAACTGCTGCAGGCATGGCGCGACGCAAAGAAAACAGCACGGGCCGCGATCATCGGCTGGGTGGTGCGGGGCCTGCTGGCATTGCTGCTGCTGGCGCTGGCGATGAAGCTGGGCGTATCGATCAAGCCCGGCATTGCCGCCTTCGCGCAAGGCTGAACCAGACGCAGCGCCCGACAGTGCGCATTTTGTGACAGCGGAGAATGGCGATGAGCATGGAGATGCCGGGCGCATTGCGCTTTGCCGGCTATGCCAGTGTGTTCGACAAAATCGACCATGGCGGGGACATTGTAAGGCGCGGTGCATTCAGCCGCGCGATTTCCGCCGGAGGCGGCGGGCTGCCGCTGCTGTGGCAGCATGACGAGAAACAGCCGATCGGCCGGATCGAGAAGATCGAGGAAGATGCACGTGGCCTGCGTGTGATTGGCCGGATCACGCGAGCGAGCCATGGCGGACAGGATGCAGCGGCGCTGGTGGGGGAAGGCGCCGTTTCAGGCCTGTCTATCGGTTATCGGCCAGTGCGCGCGGCAAGACGGCGCAACGGCGCAAGAGAGCTGACCGATCTGGACCTGATCGAAATCTCCCTCGTCACCTTTCCGATGCAGCCGCTGGCCCGGGTTCATGCCGTGGCGGAGGGCTGAGCAAGGCTGCACCGGTGATGTGCGGCAGCGACGATTTTTCTGCGAGGAGCATAATATGTACGAGACAAAGGCGGATGCGCTGGAGGCAAGCTTTGACGGCGTTACGCAGGGCAATGACGCCGTGCAGTCGGAAATCACCGCGCTTCGCGATGATATTGCCGCAATGAAGCGGTCGCTGGACCGAAAGGCGATCAGCCAAGGTCGCCCGATGCTGGGCGAAGCGAAATCCACCACGGCAAATGTGCCGTCCTTCACCAATGATTATCTGCGCAAGGGCATGACCGGTGGCGTGGAAATGAAGGCGCTGGCGGCGACCAGCGGCGCGGAAGGCGGCTATGCCGTGCCGCAGGAAATCGATGCGACCATCGACAGCGTGCTGAAACAGGCATCACCCATTCGTACCATCGCCAATGTGGTGCGGGTGGGCAGTGCCGGATACCGCAAGCTGGTGACGATGGGCGGTGTCGCATCCGGCTGGGCGGCCGAGAATGGCGCGCGTGACGAAAGCGACACGCCGGTTTTTGCCGAGATTATGCCGCCGATGGGCGATCTTTACGCCAACCCCGCCGCCAGCCAGGCGATGCTGGATGATGCCGCATTCGATGTGGAAGCTTGGCTTGCGCAGGAGATCGGCAGCGAATTCGCCTGCGCGGAAGGGCGGGCATTCGTGGGCGGCAGCGGTGTGAACCAGCCCAAGGGCTTTCTTTCGGCACCCAGTTCTGCCGCCGGCGACAATGTACGGCCCTTTGGCACGCTGCAATATCTGGCGACCGGAACCGCCGGCGCATTTGCGGCAGAAAATCCGCAGGATCGGCTGATCGACCTGGTTCATGCGCTGAAAGCCGGGCATCGGCAGGGGGCGGCATGGGTGATGAACTCCGCCACGCTTGCCGTGATCCGCAAGATGAAGACCAACGAAGGCGCTTTCATCTGGCAGCCGGGGCTTGCCGAAGGTCAGGCGGCGACGCTGCTTGGCTATCCGGTGATCGAGGCGGAGGACATGCCCGATATTGCCGCAGGCAGCAGCGCAATCGCCTTTGGCAATTTCAAGGCGGGATATCTGATCGCCGAGCGCAGCGAAACGCAGATCCTGCGCGATCCGTTCACGCACAAGCCGTTCGTGCATTTTTATGCCACCCGCCGCGTGGGTGGCGTCGTTTCGAACTCCGAAGCGATCAAATTGCTGAAATTCTCGGCCGACTGATCCTCCGGCTGCGGCCGCTGTCCATGGCAGGACGGCGGCCGTTTTCCCCTGAACATCGGGAAGATAGGATCGGCGATGCAGGATAGTCAGTTTTTCAACGATATTGCCGCAAACCGTGTTTTCCAGCGCCGGAACGGCCGTGCCGATATTGCGACAAGCGGCAATTGTGCCGAACTGCCCCATGACATTCAGGCAAGATTGTGGAGCGGCAGCACGCTGGTGCGCGACTGGGCGGTGCTGGACGGGCTGACGATAAATGCCGATGGGCATTGGACAGGCCATGTCGTGCAGATATCTGCAGGCGGCCCCTATCGCCTGGACGTGCGTTCCCGCGATGAAACAGGGGAGGTTCTGCAAAGCGCCAGCGAGACGAACCCGTGGCACGTCGGGGACATTTTCCTGATCGGGGGAGATGAAAACGCCCGGCAGCTCGCCACTGCAGGAAGCATTGCCACCAATATTTTCGCGGTTCCTGAAGCCTTTGACAGCATGAGCTGGACCAAGGCCAATATGACCGTTTCAGCCGATGCAGCCATTGCGCCCGACGGCACGATGACGGCCGAACGTCTTGCCGAGAATGGTGTGAGCGGCCTGCATCTGGTGCAGCAGTTCATATCCTGCACGGCTGGCCTGCGCTATTGCTACTCAGTCCATGCGCGCGCGGGGGAACGCGGCTGGCTGGAAATGGCGATGCCTTCCGCAGCATTCGGATCATGCCGCGCCTATGTGAACCTGGCGACGGGTGCGGTGGGCGCGACAAGCGGCGCACCAACCATTGCCGTGGAAGATGCAGGCAATGGATGGCGGCGAGTGACGATGAAGGCGGTAGCGCAGGCCAGCGCGGGCGGTAATTTCGCGATATTGCTGGCAAAAGGCGATGGCGCGAACAATTACACCGGTGACGGGCAGAGTGGCCTGTTCCTGTGGGGCGCAAGGCTGGTGCAGGCCGATGAAGACCCGATCTATCTGCCGGTGACGCCGCATGGCTTTGCCTTTGATGGAACGGGTTGGGCGGCGGGCGGCAGCAGCGGCAGTGGCCAGATTGTGCTGGCCAATATGCTGGCCGCCGATGATGGTGCGCCTGTCGCCATCATCAACGCCGGTGTTGACGGCAGCACCGCCGCACAATGGAGCGACGTGGCATCGGCTGTCTATGGCAATGCCGCAGCGCTGATCACGGCAGCAGGCGGCGCCATTGCAGGCGTGATCCTGCAAATGGGCGGTAATGATGCGGCCAGCTTTGCCGTTGGTGATGGCGATGTGCATCTGCAACGCTGGCGCGGTGTGATCGCACAATTCAGGACCGATACGAATAGCGGGGATTTGCCGGTGTTCATTATCGGCTGCCCGCGCAACGAAGAGGCGCCCATCGAAAGCGACGCGCATTTCCAGAACGCCAGAGCCGTTGAAATGAAGGTCGCGGCGGATGACAATGTATATCTTGCCGCATCCACCATCGACCTGCCGCTGGCCGATGGAAAAAGGCTGGGTGTGGCCGCGGCGATCACCATGGCGAGGCGGGTGGCGGGCGCGGTAATCGCGGCGCGTAACGGCGCGAGCGAATGGCGTGGGCCGGAGATCGCAGGCATCAATGCCGTCGATGAAATGACGACCGAACTGGAATTGCGCCATCGCAACGGCGCCGGCTTTACACCGCTGGATGGCATCACCGGTTTTGAACTATCCGGCGACGGATTTGGAAATATCGCGCCGATCAGTACGGCAGAGGCGATTTCGTCCACCATCATCAGGCTGCGTCATGCAGCGGTACAGGACGTGCGGGCGGTGCGATATCAATATGGCCGTAACCCGCCTGTCGACGCTGCCGTGCATGACGACAGCACGGCATTGCTGCCGCTGGAAATGACGCCGCAATGGCTGGTTTCAGCGACAGCGCTTACTGCACATGACCTGTGCATCACCGCTTTTCAGGACGCCCCACTGCTCAGCGCGGGGCCGACGCGCATCTACAGCAGCCGGCAAAGGCTGAACATTGCAGCCGACGACCATGTGATGCCGGTGGGCCCGGTCTGAGCGGCGCCAATCGCGGACAATCAGGAGGTAATGACAATGGGCAATTTCGTCCATCCCGATGTGCTGCGTCAGTCGTTGCTGGCGATTGCCAGTGCGGCGAAGCGGTTGATCCTGATCAATGCCGGCAATGGCGATGTCGCGACAGCGGCGCGCCGGCCGCTTGCCCGGATGGCGGTGACGCCTGATGCGACCCTGATCGACGAACAGGGGCGGTTGACCATTGCGGCGGCGGAGGATGTCCCCGTCGCATTCAGCGAAATCGCAACGCATGTCGGCCTGGCCGATCAGGATGACCGGCTGTTGTGCACGGTGCAATGCCAGCCGTTGCAGCTGATCGCCGGCGGCACGGTGACCCTGTCCCAATGGTCGATCGGCATTGCCGGCATCGACTGAACCCACAGCCACAAAGCGAGCATTGCCAATGCCCTTGTTCCTGAAGGACCCGGGCGCCACGGTTGACTGGATGGTCGACTGGGCAGCCGGATATCTTGACCAGCAGACGCTTGCCGACAGCCAATGGCTGGTGGCGCCCGATGAGGAGGGTGGCGTTTGCATCACCTCCCAGCTTGTGACGGAAGGCCGGAGTGCCGCGACGATGGCGGGCGGTATTGCCGGTCATGTCTATCGCGTCACCAACCGCATCACCACCAACGACGGCCGGACGGACGAACGTTCGCTGACCATAAGCGTGGAGCAACGCTGATGACCGCGACCGAATGTGAACCAGCGGCGCTGGCGGTAGGCCTTGATGAAGTGAAGGCCTATCTGCGCATCGATCATAATGAGGAGGATGCGTTGCTCGCCGGGCTGATCCGCAGCGCCACAGGCCTGTGCGAGATGTTCACCGGCCAGACGCTGATCGCGCGCCCGTTCGTCGAACCGATGGCGGCCGAAGCGCTGTGGCGGCGGCTGACGCGCACGCCGGTGCAGGCGATTGAAGACGTCAGTGGTGAAGGCGCGGATGGCGAGGCGCTGACCCTGCCGACCGAAACCTATGCCATCGACATCGACCATCGCGGCGATGGGTGGGTGAAGCTGACCGGCGTCGCCGGGGGGCGGACCATTGCCCGCCTGAAGGTGCGCTATCGCGCGGGCATGGGCAATGACTGGAACGGTATTGCCGCGCCGCTGCGTCAAGGCATTGTGAGATTGGTCGCTCATATGCATCTGAACCGCGACGATGGCGGCGAGGCAACCCCACCCGCGACGGTTGCCGCGCTTTGGCGGCCCTGGCGCAGGATGCATCTGCGATGAGCGGGGGCCTTGCAGGGCAATTGCGCGAGCCGGTGCGGATCGAACGCTGGCGCCTTGGCGACGAACTCGTCGATGATCCGGGTGAATGGCGGTTCGAGCGCAAAAGCTGGGCGGCGATTGCGCCGGAGAATGTGCGCCCCGCCGATGACGGCGGCGCCATGTCCAGCCGCAGGCGCTATCGCATCACGATGCGCCGCTGGGATGCCGCCGCCGAGCCCGCCGGGCTTTACCGGCTGATCTGGAACGGGCGCATGATCAGCCTGCTTGCGCGGCAGGATGATCCGGCATTGCCGGACCGGACCATGTTGATCGGGGAGGAGCGGCTGTGAACAGGGATTTTCAGAACGCCCGAGCATCCTTTGGCAAGATGCTGATCGCCAGGGCCGAAAGCCTGGGACAGGCGTGTGCAGAAGGTGAGGCACAGTTGCTGGCCGATGCGGCGGCCGATCTGCTGCCGGGCGACATAGCGGCTACGGCTGACGGCGCGACGATCACACTGACGGGACCGAGGCTTTCCGCACGTTGGTATGGATCGGCAAGCCGGGCGCCGGACAGCCGCTTTGCAGTCTGGACAGGCGTGTTCGGCAGTGGAGGCGGATCATGATTGCGGCAACGGCATTGCGCCGCGCGATCATTGCCGCGATCCGGGCTGATGAAGGGACAGCCGCGCTTATCACCGGCATATTCAGCACAGCGCCGCCGGGCCAGTCCTATCCCTATGTCACCTTTGCTAGCCATGTGGTGACGGATGCCAGCCACAAAAGCGGCGAGGGGAAGGAGCACCGCCTGCAGCTTTCGGTGTGGGACGATGCGCCCGATGCGTTGAGACTGGCAAGGGCGATGGCCGCCGTCGAACAGGCGCTGCAGGCCATGCCGGTCGCGCTGGATGGATACAGGCTGACAATATTCCGCTTTGTGCGCAGCCAGATCATCCGCGACCCGCTGGGTGTGGATCAGGGCATCATCGCCTTTCGCGCACGCACCTTCGCCGATTGAGGCGGTTCAACATCATTCACCGAAAGGAAGCCTTATGGCCGTGGAGAAGGGCAGCGCCTTTCTGCTGAAGATCAGCGATGGTGCGGTGGCACCGGCATATCAGACTGTTGCCGGGCTGCGGACGACGCAGATGTCGATCAACGGTGATGCCGTGGTCGTCACCAACAAGGATTCAGGCGGATGGCGGGAATTGCTTTCCGGCGCCGGCATCCGTTCGGTTTCGGTCTCCGGCGCCGGTGTATTCACCGGATCGGCCGCCGAAACGCAGATCAAGGCCAATGCGCTGAACGGTTTGCTGGACGATTATGAACTGAGCTTTGAAAGCGGGGAAAGACTGCGCGGCCAGTTCCTGGTGACGCGGCTGGATTATTCCGGCGATTTCAACGGGGAGCGCAACTATACGCTTTCGCTGGAAAGCTCCGGCCCGGTGACAGGGGCATGAGCGCCAATAAGTGGCGTGGTGAAGTCGCCATCGAAGCTGGCGGGGAAAAGCTGCTGCTGCGCCCCAGCTTCGCGGCACTGACGGCGGCGGAAGCGGAGCTGGGTTCCCTGTTCGCGCTGGTCGAACGCGCGGCGGAGGGCCGGCTGCTGCTGGGCGAAGTAATCGCGCTTTTCTGGCATTGCCTGTGCCCGAAATGGCCGGGGGAGGACCGCGCTGCCTTTGCGGAACTGATCGCCGGGGCTGGTCTGATGCAGATGACGCCGGCGCTCAAGCAACTGATCGGCCAAATATTGCAGGGCCGATGAGCAGGCGGGCGGACGCACCTTTCAGTGCCGGCGCCATGCGGCTGATGGGGCAGATGGCGTGGCTGCTGCACTGGCGGCCTGCCGATTTCTGGAATGCGACGCCGGCGGAAGTGGCGGCGGTGCTGCAAGCGGGCCACCCCGATGCGGATGAGGCGATGACGCGCGGCGACATGCAGCGACTGATGGAGCAATTTCCCGATGGACGAGGATATTGAACAGCTGGTGGTGAGCGTGCGGGCCGACACACGCGCCTTTGCCGGCGATGTGGAGACGATGAAGGCACAGCTGGACGGTCCCCTGACGGAAGGCGTGGACCGTGCCGGCAAATCGATTGAAACGGCGCTTTCGAAGGCAATCCGCACCGGCAAGTTCGGTTTTGATGATCTGCGCAAGCTGGCGCTTTCGGTGCTTGCCGACATCGCCAGCGCCGCAGGCAACACCAGCTTTGCCGCTGCTGGTTCCAGCGGATCGACTGGTGGATTGCTGACGCTGGCGACAAATGCGCTGGGCAGCATTCTGGGCCTGCCGGGCCGGGCGACCGGCGGCAATGTGGCGCCGGGCAGTGCCTATATGGTTGGCGAACACGGGCCGGAACTGTTTGTGCCGACAAGCGCGGGGCGTGTGGAAAATCCGGCGGCGGGCCGCACGCCGATCAACGTCACCATCAACATGAATGCACCTGCCGATGGCCGGATGGACATGGCGCGCACCGGCAATCAATTGGCACGGGTGATGCGCCGCACGCTGGAACGGGCGGGGAACTGACATGGGATATTGGCTTGCGGGGCAGGGCGACGATATCGCCCAAGACTGGATCAAGCGCTTTGATCCGCGTTTCTGGACGGTGGATTTCCCACGTCCGATGATGGCGTCCATCATCGCAACGGCGCCAGATGCCCTGCGGGTGGAGGCCGTGCATTATCAGACGAGCGATCTGGCCGGCCTGATCTGGGAAGCGGCGGACCGGCATGACCATCCGCTTCTTGCCTATGAAACGGCCAAGGACTTCCGGGGCTGCCGATTGCGCTTTCGCTGGCGATCATCCGGGCTGCTGGCGCTTGATGCCATCAATGGGCCGACGCTGACAATCGAAGGCCGGGACGGCAACGGGCAGGCCGAAAGCTGGTATGTCCGCCTGTGGAATTATGCCGAAGGATCACCCGACGATGCCTGGATCACGCTCGATTTCGACAATCTGAAAAGCGGTTTCCTGTCGTCGCAGGGACAGGCGGTTCCGGTGGCAGATATCGACCGGCTGTTCATTTCCCTTCCTTCAGCCGGATATGACCCGTTGACGACGATGCCGTTGCCACAGGCAGCGCAGACATGGGTGGAGATAACCGGCATCAGTTGCGGCGGCCGTGGATCGACCCTGTCCATCGGTGATGCGGCTGTGCCCGCCCATGGGCTGCGCGTCGCCAATGGTTATGACGACTGCTATAATGTCACGCCATCACGGCTGCTGCGGAACATGGTGCAGCTGGGCTATCGCGGGATCGTCAACCATTATTTGGGAATGAGCCATTATTTCAGCCTGTGCTGGAATGACGGCGAACAACGATTCATGGTGGATGGAGCGTCTGCCACTGCCAATGGCCCATGCGCTGCATGGCACCGGGACTTTCTGGCAAAGGCCAAGCTGCATCGCTTCGATGTTGTCCTTTCCCTTTCTTATGAATTGCTGGACCAGTTCGCACCGGAAGACTGGAAGCAGCGGCGGCATGACGGCACACCGGCACTGACCGGATGGGAACCGCCATCCACGCTGGTTTCGCCAGCCAATGCGCAGGCCATGGGCTATGTGCAGGCTATGGCGTGCTTTTTTGCGGGCCTCGCAGCGGAAGCGGGTCTGCCGGTGAAGTTTCAGATCGGTGAGCCCTGGTGGTGGGTGGGCGATGACGGGGCGCCCTGTCTTTACGATGCGGCGATGCAGGCGGTGTCCGACGAGCTGCCGCAGATCATCTCGGTGCGTGGGCCGCTGGATGCGGCACAGATCACCTTCCTCGATCATGCAGGGGAGATTCTGTGTCGGTCGACCCTGGCGCTGCGGGATGCAGTGAAAAACGCCTTTCCAGAGGCGGAGGTGCTTTTGCTGTTCTATGCGCCGCAGGTTCTGGACCCGATCGCTCCCGAACTGGTGCGCGCCAACATGCCGCCGGGCTGGGCGAGGCCTGCCTTCGATATCCTCCAGCTGGAGGATTATGACTTCGTCACGCGCGGAGATGAAGGTGCGTCCGCCCGCGCGGCGCGGGAAGTCACCACCCGTTTGGGCTATCCGCCGGGCGAGCAGCATTATGTTGCCGGCTTCATAGCACAGGGGCAGGACCCGGCGCTGTGGCGGCTGGTGGATGCAGCCGCGCAGACCGGCCGGGCACGCGGCGTGGCCGACACGTTCATCTGGGCCTATCCGCAAGTCATCCGCGACGGTTTTATCCATTTCGATACGGGACATGAGGCGATGCAGCCCTTTCACGACGTGCTGTTTCCGCTGCCATTGGGCCTTCATGCCAGCGGCGGGCCGCAGTTTTCCACCGCGATCGTCACGACCGCGTCGGGCCATGAACAGCGCAACGCCGCCTGGGCGGACGCGCGGCTGAATTATGATGCGGGGCTGGGTGTCCGTTCCGAGGACGATCTGCGCCTGTTGCTGCATTTCTTCAGGGCAAGGCGCGGCTCGGCTATCGGCTTCAGGCTGCGCGATCCGCTTGACGAAAGCTCATCGAGCGATGGCGGCACGGTGACGCCGATGGACCAATGCATAGGCACGGGCGACGGCATTGCCACTCAATTCGCCCTGGTGAAACATTATGGCGGCGGCGACGATGCCCAGATGCGCCGTATCACCCGACCCCGCCCCGGCACGGTGCGCGTGGCGGTGGATGGCAGCGAGCGGAACGAAGGCTGGTCCCTCGCCGAAAGTGGCAGGGTGATTTTCGATGTAGCGCCCGCGGAAGGAACAATGGTGACCGCCGGTTATCTGTTCGACGTGCCTGTGCGCTTTGCATCGGACCAGTTGGACATTTCGCTGGCCGGTTTCCGTCAGGGAGAAGTGCCTTCGGTTCCCCTTGTCGAGATAAGGGAGGACTGAATCATGATCAGTTTGGGGGAAGACCTTGCCGCTCGGCTGGCGGCGGGGGTGACGACGCTTGCCTTTTGCTGGCGCCTGCAACGCCGCGACGGCGTGGCAATGGGGTTCACCAGCCATGACAGCGCATTGCTGGTCGATGGCATGATCTATCACGCCGAACCGGGCATTGCGCCGTCGGCGGTGCATCTGGCCGGCGGCATCGATACCGACAGCATGGAAGTGACTGGCGCCATCGCCGCCGATGCCATTGCCGAAGAGGATCTGGCCGCCGGACGATATGATGGCGCATCGGTCAGGCTGTTCATGGTCGACTGGAACAAGCCCGAAGCGGGAATGCTGCCAATCCTCTCCGGCCAGATCGGCACCATCACCAGCAAGGGTGATGCGTTCAGCGCGGAATTGCGTGGACCTGCGGCCGCGCTGGCACGGCAGGCGGTGGAGCTTCTTTCGCCGGAGTGTCGGGCGACGCTGGGCGACAGGCGATGCGGCGTGAACCTGGCTGCACTCACCATGGAAGCCATTGTAGTGGAAGCGGCCGGCCCACAGAAACTGCGCCTCAACATGACGGAGGCGGTGGCCGACAGCCATGCCGGTGGCCGACTGAGGTTTCGCGATGGCGCCAATTCGGGCCTTGATGTCGTGATCGTGCAATCGGCCGGTGATCTCTTCACCCTTGCTGAAGGCGCGCCCTTTGCAGTGGAGGCGGGCACAGGCGTGGAAGTGCGGCAGGGCTGCGACAAGCGTTTTTCCACCTGCTGCACACGCTTTGCCAATGCCGTCAATTTTCAGGGAGAGCCACATGTGCCGGGCAATGATCTCCTGATGCAGTATCCCGGCTTATGAGTGGGTCAGAGATGGCAATCGTGCGGGCAGCGCGGGCC
>Ga0182749_1002272_pt1 | contig 14197 bp, 12 predicted proteins | sample eDN3rd37CKraftMG_FD_128875 | JGI IMG/M metagenome (GOLD analysis project Ga0182749, IMG submission 128875) | Enriched Miracle-Growth compost microbial communities from Emeryville, California, USA - eDNA 3rd pass 37_C Kraft MG (version 2) (version 2) ...
TATCTCGTCTTCCTCGCCATATTGTCGACGCTCATGATCCCGACGGAAATGCTGGTGATCCCGTGGTATCTGATGTCCAGCCAGCTCGGCTGGCTCGATACCTATTGGGGGATCATGTTCCCCGGCATGATGACGGCCTTCGGCACCTTCCTCATGAAGCAATTCTTCGAGACCGTGCCGGACGATTTTCTCGAGGCGGCACGCGTCGATGGGCTCAACGAGTTCACCATCTGGTGGAAGATCGCCATGCCCATGGTGACGCCGGCGATCTCGGCGCTGGCGATCTTCACCTTCCTCGGCAACTGGACCGCCTTCTTCTGGCCGCTGATCGTGGTCACGAGCCCGGAGAACTACACGCTGCCGGTGGGGCTTTCGAGCTTCGCGGTGGAGCAATCGATCCAGTGGGAGATGATCATGACGGGCGCGGCGCTTGCCACGATCCCCACCCTGATCGTGTTCCTCATCCTGCAGAGCTTCATCGTGCGCGGCGTGATGCTGGCGGGGCTGAAGGGGTAGTAAGATGCTGTTGCGGCGCCATTCACCCCCCTCTGCCCTGCCGGGCATCTCCCCCTCAAGGGGGGAGATTACGCTGGTCGCTGGTGTCGCTCCTTATCCTGCAACCCCGACGATTGGCGAAGGCCTCGATGATGGCGAATCTCCCCCCTTGAGGGGGAGATGTCCGGCAGGACAGAGGGGGGTGCGAAGGGGCACCGGCGTTTGGGATGGTAATCTATGAATGATCCGCGCAAGACCGACACCAGCATCTTTCCCGATCCTGTCTACAAGGAGACGGTGCTGAGGCCGTTGTTCGATGGCGCCAAGGCGCATCATGTGGAGGGCTTCCGCGCCATCGACCGGGCGCATCTGGTAATGCTGGCGGAGACCGGAATCCTGGACAAGGAGCAGGCGGCGGCGATCGCGAAAGCGCTTGTCGATATCGACCGCGATGTGGACGTCGCCAAGCTCACCTATACGGGCGAGGTGGAGGATTTCTTCTTCCTCATCGAGAAGGAACTGAAGGCGCGGCTGGGGCCTGACCTTGCCGGCCGGCTGCACACGGCACGCTCGCGCAACGACATCGACCATACGCTCTTCAAGCTCGCGCTGAAGGAACGCATCGATATCCTGCTGGAGAAGGCGCAGCGGCTCCTGGAGGCGCTGATCGCGGCGGCGGAACGCGAGAAGGACACGCTTATCGTCGCCTACACCCACGGCCAACCGGCGCAGCCCACCACGTTCGGCCACTATCTTTCCGCGGTGATCGAGGTGCTCATCCGCGACATCGAGCGGGTTCATGCGGCGCGTGAGATCGTCGACCTCTCACCCATGGGGGCGGCGGCCATCACCACCTCGGGCTTTCCGATCGATCGCGCACGCGTCGCCGACCTCCTGGGCTTCTCCGCGCCGCTTCAGAATTCCTATAGCTGCATCGCCGCGGTCGACTACACCACCGCCACCTATGGTGCGATCGAACTGATGTTCCTGCATCTCGGCCGTCCTATCCAGGACCTGCAATTCTGGACGAGTTTTGAAGTGGGGCAGGTCTACGTGCCGAATGCCCTGGTGCAGATCTCCTCCATTATGCCGCAGAAGCGCAATCCCGTGCCGGTCGAGCATCTGCGGCATCTCGCGAGCCAGACCTTCGGGCGGGCGCGGACCATGCTGGACGTGATGCACAACACGCCCTTCACCGACATGAACGACTCGGAGGGTGAGACGCAGGGCATGGGCTATCAGGCCTTCGACAGCGCCTATCGCGTGCTCGACCTGCTCGCAGCGCTCGTGGCGCAGATCCGTATCGACCCGAAGCGGGTGGCGGCGAATATTCGCCGCTCCTGCATCACCGTCACCGAGCTTGCCGACAGCCTGGTGCGGCGCGAGGGGCTCTCCTTCCGCGAGGGGCACGAGATCGCCGCGGCGGTGGCGCGCGCGGTGGTTGCGGCCGACGGCGACCTTGCGACCGACGGCTATCCGGCCTTCGTGGATGCCTTCGAGAAATCAACCGGGCGGAAGACGACGATCGACGCGGAGACGTTTGCCGAGCTGGTCTCGCCGGAGCATTTCGTGGCCGTGCGCACGCGTTTCGGCGGCCCGGCGCCGGAGCCGCTGAATGCCGCTCTGGAAGGCTACAGGAACACGGCGCGGGACTTTGCCGAAAGGGCTGGGCGCAACGCGGCGCGGCGGGACGAAGCGGCGCGCGAACTCAATGCAAGATTTGCGGCACTCATGGAGCAGGCCTGATGGCACGGATCGATCTTGAGGGTCTCACCAAGCAATACGGCCGCGTCACGGCCGTCAAAGGCATCGATCTTGCCATCGAGGATGGGGAGTTCGTCGTCTTCGTCGGACCGTCCGGCTGCGGCAAGTCCACGACGCTGCGCATGATCGCGGGGCTGGAGGACATCTCCGCCGGCGTGCTCAAGATCGGCGGCGAAGTGGTGAACCAGCGCGAGCCGAAGCAGCGCAACATCGCCATGGTGTTTCAGAACTACGCCATCTACCCGCATATGACGGTGGGGCAGAACATCGGCTTCGGCCTCTACACCTCCGGCCTGCCCAAGGCGGAGAAGGAAAAGCGCATCCGCGAGGCCGCGCGCACGCTGGGGCTGGAAGAGCTGCTCGAGCGCCGGCCGGCGGCGCTTTCGGGCGGGCAGCGCCAGCGCGTCGCCATCGGCCGCGCCATGGTGCGCGATCCCGCCGCCTTCCTGTTCGACGAGCCGCTTTCTAACCTCGACGCGCAGCTCCGCTCGGCCATGCGCATCGAGATCAAGCGGCTGCACCAGCGGCTCGGCACCACGACGGTCTACGTGACGCATGACCAGGTCGAGGCCATGACCATGGCCGACCGCATCGTCGTCATGCGCGACGGCCACATCCTGCAGGTAGGGACGCCCGTCGAGCTTTACGACAATCCGGTCGACATCTTCACGGCGCGTTTCATCGGCAGCCCGGCGATGAACCTGATGCCGGGAAAGGCTGCGGACGGGGGCCTTGCTTTCGGCGGAGCCACCCTTGCGGGCGTCGATGCTGGCAAGTTGAAGAACGCGGACGCGCTTGTCGGAATCCGGCCGCATGACCTCACCATCGGCGAGGGCAATGGCGGCGGCGTGGCGCTCACCGGCGTGGTCACGGCGGTGGAGCCGCTCGGCGCGGAAACGCTCGTGCATCTCGACATTGCCGGCACGGATGTTATTGCCACGGCCCCGGGCCGAATCGTGCCCGCGGTGGAGAGCCAGGTGACGGCACACGCGGCGCCCGGCTCGTTCTACCTGTTCGACGCCAAGACCGAGAAAGCGCTGGGCCGGATATGACATTGCAGAAAGCGGGTGACGGGGCTGTCCTCAGCCTCGGCCGCATCTATTGCGACCTCATCTTCACGGGGTTGCCGGGCATGCCGCTCCTCGGCCGCGAGATCTTTGCGCGCGACCTGACGCTGGCGCTCGGCGGCGGCGCCTTCATCACGGCCGCGCACAGCGCCGCCCTCGGGCGGCAGACCGCGCTCGTGGCGCGCTACGGCACCGATGCGCTTTCGGCCGCGATGGAGCCGCAGCTTGCCTCGCACGGCATCGATCTGCGCTTCATCGACCATGCGCCCGATGCCGGGCCGCAGGTGACCGCGGCCATGATCGAGGGCGAGGAGCGGGCCTTCCTTTCGCGCCGCGCCGGCACGGCTGACCCCGCGACGCTGGATGCGGCGCTCGGCTGGTCCGAGGCGCGGCACCTGCACATCGCCGAATATGCGACGCTGGTGGAAATCCCCGGCCTCATCGAGCGCGCGAGGGCGCATGGCCTCACGGTCTCGCTCGATCCGAGCTGGGACGAAACCCTCATCCGCGATCCGGCTTTTCTCGATCGATGCGCGGGCGTTGATGTGTTCCTCCCCAACATGGAGGAGGCGGGCGTGCTGACGGGGGCGCGGGAACCGCAGGAGGCGGTGGAAAGCCTGATGGAGCGCTTTCCCCTGGTGGCGCTGAAGCTTGGGGCCGAAGGCGGGATGGTCGGTTCGGGCGGCAATGTCGTCAGCCTCCCGGCGCCGAAGGTCGCGGTCGTCGACACGACCGGGGCGGGCGACGCGTTCAACGCCGGTTTCCTCGATGCATGGCTGAAGTGCGAGCCGGCCGTTAAGTGCCTTGCTGCCGCGGTCGACGCGGGAAGCCGGTCCGTCCAGGCGGCCGGGGGTGCTTCCGCCCTGGTTGTTTCCTGACGAGGTCCAGCGGGCTGTCAGCCCGGCTCACTCTTCTTGAGGAGCGGCGTTGCCATGGCGCCGAGCACCGGGCAATCGCCAGCCTCCTCCGCGATGCGCGTGCGAAGTGGTGCGCGGAGAGCTTGGAGCGCGCTGAGAAGGCGATTCAGGATCGCCGCGCAAGCAGCTGATACGCCTCCAGGTTTTCCTTTCGTTAAAGTGCATCCGCAAGTTGATCGAGCACCTTCTCGGCATCGACACCCATCGCGACGTCGACCGCGCTCTCGCCCGCTTTCAAAGCACCGGCGAGATCATCGCCGCTGCAGTTGACCGAAAGCCGCATGCGTTCGATCCGGAAGAGCTCGGGGCGGAGCGCCAGGATGGGGACGCAGGGATCGTGCAACGGCCGGCTTTCGCCGCCTTGCGTGGCGTCGAAATAGGCGGCGATCAGGTCGCGCGTGGCTAAAGCCGAAGCCGATCCGATGCGGGCCAGCCGGTCGAGATAGGCACGGTCGGCACGCACCTTGCGCGTCACGTCGAGCGGAATGAGCGTGAATGGCAGGCCGGCCGAAAAGACGATCCCGGCGGCTTCCGGATCGTGCGCGATATTGAATTCTGAGCGGGCGCCGACATTGCCACGCTCATGCACCGCGCCGCCCATGGCGATCAGCCGCTTCATGCGGCGGGCCGCTTCCGGCGCGTCCGTGACTAGCCGCGCGATGTTGGTGAGCGGCCCCAGCGCCAGGATGTCGAGCGTACCGGCCGGTACGCTCATCAATGTCTCTCTCAGGAAGCCGACCGCATCCGATCCGGCGGGCGAGGTGAGGGGTTCGGGAAAGGCTACGCCGCCAAGGCCGTCCGCGCCGTGGATGCGAACTTCATCCGTCCGCTTTCGATTGAGCGGGCCGTCCGCGCCGGCATGCACCGGCACGTCCGCTCCCGCGAGCGCAAGGATGCGCAGGGCATTCCTGGTGGTCGTCTCAAGCCCGATATTGCCGGCGACCGTGGTGATACCCGCCACCTCCACCCCGGGATGGGCCAGCGCGAAGAGGATGGCGATCGCGTCGTCTATGCCCGGATCGGTGTCGATCAGGACCTTCATGCCTCAGCCAGCCTTTCGAGGATGCGCACCCAACTGCGGATGCCCTTGTGATAGCTCGACAGGTCGTATTTCTCGTTGGGCGAATGGATCCGGTTGTCGAACCGCGCGAAGCCCACGAGGAGGGCATCGGCGCCAAGATATTTCTTCAGCGCCCCGACGATGGGAATCGAGCCGCCTGTGCCGGCGATCGCCGCATCGCCCCATTCCTCGGCAAGTGCCGCAAGCGTCGCCTGCAAATAGGGTCCATCGGCGGGCATGCTGACCGCGGGCGAAAGTCCATGGTCCTGAAACTCAACCGTGCAATCGGCCGGCATGCGCGCCCGCACATGAGCCTGGAAGGCATCGCGGACCTTCTGCGGGTCCTGCCCGGCCACGAGGCGGAAGGAGACTTTCGCATGCGCCTTGGCCGGGATCACGGTCTTGAAGCCGGGCTCGGTATAGCCGCCCCAAAGGCCGTTGATCTCGCAGGATGGCCGCGACCAGACCTGCTCCAGCACCGAGCGGCCCTTCTCGCCGGCCGGGATCGAGAGGCCCACATCGGAGAGGAATTTTTCTCCGTCGAAGGGGAGGCGCGACCACATCTTGCGCACTTCCTCCGGCAGTTCCTCAACGCCATCGTAGAAGCCCTCGATGGCGACGCCGCCATCCGGAGTCCGGAGGCTTGCGAGGATCTCCGTCATCAATGTGAGCGCGTTGCGCGCGGCATTGCCGAACATGCCCGAGTGAAGGTCGCGGTCGGCGCAGGTGATGGTCATCTCCTGGCCTACCAGCCCGCGCAGCATGGTGGTGATGGCGGGCGTCTTTGCGTCCCACATATCCGTGTCGCAGACGAGCACCGCGTCGCAGGAAAGCTCCTTCGCAGTCTCGTCCAGGAAGGGGATCAGCGAGGGCGAGCCGCTTTCCTCCTCGCCCTCGAAGAGGAAGCTCACGCCCACCGGCAGCGCGCCGCGCACCTCGATCCAGGCGCGGCAGGCCTCGACGAAGGTCATCAGCGCGCCCTTGTCGTCAGACGCGCCGCGGGCGACGATGTGCGTATCGCCATCGGGGGCAGGGCGCAGCGTGGGTTCGAAGGGATCGGTCTCCCAAAGCTCCAGCGGATCGGCGGGCTGCACGTCGTAGTGGCCGTAAAAGAGCACGCGCGGGCGACCCTCCGGTGCGGGCAGATGCCCCACCACCATGGGGTGGCCTTGGGTTGCGCGCGGGCTTGCCTCGGCGCCGAGAGAACGCAGATCGCTCGCCAGCCATTCCGCCGCGCGGCGGCAGTCCTCCGCATGCGTCGGATCCGTCGAGACCGAGGGGATGCGGATCAGCTGGAACAGGCGCTGAAGCCGCTCATCGATGGTGGCGTCCACATGGGACAGGATGTCTTCGGTGCTCATGCCTTCCTCCTGTCGATCTCGGCGATGCGGGCGTTGAATTCGCCGGCCACCTGCAGCGCGTCGGCGATTACCTTCGGCGCCTCCAGCGAGAGCACCTCGCGGTCCCGCATCAGCCAGCGCCCGGCCACCATCGCGTCCTGCACATCCGAAGGCATGGCGGCAAAGACCAGCGTGGCATAGACATCATAGACCGGCAGCACGCGTGGATCATCGAGCCTGATGCGGATCAGGTCCGCCTGCTTGCCGGGCTCGAGCGAGCCGACTTTCTCGTCCTTGCCCAGAACACGGGCGGCTTCGATGGTCGCCATGCGGATCACGTCGACGGCCGGCATGGGCTTGCGGCTCTGGCCCAAGAGCTTCTGGAACATGGAGACGGGACCGAACTGGGAGAAAAGGTCGAGCGTGTTGCCGCTCATCGGCCCATCCGTGGAAATGCCGACAGGAATGCCGCGCTTGCGCATCGCTTCCACCGGCGCGATGCCGCGCCCGGCCTTGGCATTGGAGCGGGCGTTGTGGGCCACACGCACATCCTGCTCGGCCATGCGGTCCATGTCCTCATCGGTGACGAAGAGGCAGTGGGCGGCGATGAGGCCCGGCTTCAGGAGCCCGGCCCTGTCCACCACCTGGACCGGGCGCAGGCCGTATTTCTTCTCGGCCCACTCATTCTCGCTCACCATCTCGGCCATGTGGAGCTGAACGGGCACGTCCGGATGGGAATCGGACCATTCGGCCACGCGGCGCATCACCGGAATGTCGGTGGAGTAGGGCGCGTGCGGCGCGATCGAAGCGGTGACACGCGGGTGGCCGGCGAACATATCGGCCAGCTCCTCGGTGAGGGCGAAGCCTGCATCGAAGCTCTTGTGGTCGGGCGCGTCGAAGTCCGCAAGCGTCTGGCCGACCACGCCGCGTATGCCGCTCTCGTCGATCACGCGGCCGACCTCGGTTTCGAAATAATACATGTCGGCGACGGTGGTCACGCCGGCGCGGATCATCTCCAGCGCGGCCAGCCGCGAGCCGATGGCAACCGTACGCGGCGTTACGCACTCGCGCTCCAGCGGCAGCACGTAGCGGAACAGGCGGTCGTCCACATCCTCGCCGAGGCCGCGGAACAGCGTCATCGTCATGTGGCAGTGGCTGTTGACCATGCCCGGCATGACGAGATCGCCGCCCATGTCGATCACCTCGCCGCCCTCCGGCGGAGCGCCTTCGCCGAGGGCCGTGATCGTGTCGCCCTCGATGCGTATCCAGCCCTTTTTGTATTCGGTGAGGCCCTCATCCATGGTCAGGACGCGGGCGTTCGTCAATGTGATCGTCATAGCTTCGACCCCCTCGGACCCATAACCCCCTCACCGGTTCGCTGCGCGAACCACCTCTCCCCCGCAAGCGGGGGCGAGGAACCGCGGCTGCAAGGCTTGGCGCCTTTTCCTCGCCCCCACGGAGTGGGGGAGAGGTGGCCCGCGAAGCGGGTCGGTGAGGGGGTGATTGGCGCTTCCGTGGGAAAGAACACTGTCATGCGGTTTCCGCTTTCAAAAGGCTGCACTGGGCGGGATTGGGGATCAGAATGACGCTTGTGCCGGGTTCCAGCGGATCGGAAAGCGGGCCGTTCGCCACCACCTCGCCGGCGGGCGTCTCGCAGCGATACTGATAGGCGCGGCCGAGATAGGTGCGGAGACCGACCTTGGCGGGAATGCCCTTGCCTTCGCGCGCCACTGTCAGCCCTTCGGGCCTTGCCGCGAAGATGAAATCGCGCGCCGGCACCGTGAAGTCCACCCTGTAGAGGTCGAGCGTGGCGCCGCCCGCCATTTCCGCGCGTACGCCGTCGCCGGCTTCCGCGATCGCCTTCATGGGGATCATGTTCTCGAAACCGACGAAGTCGGCCACGAAGGCGTTGGCGGGGCGGGAATAGAGCACTTCCGGCGCGTCAAGCTGCTCGATGCGGCCGGCATTCATGATCGCCACGCGGTCGGAGATGGAAAAGGCCTCCTCCTGGTCATGCGTGACATATAGGGCGGTGGTGCCGTTGGCCCGCTGCAGGCGCCGGATTTCCACGCGCATATCGACCCTGAGCTTGGCGTCGAGGTTGGAGAGCGGCTCATCGAACATGAGGAGCGGCGGCTCGATCACCAGCGCGCGGGCAAGCGCGACGCGCTGCCGCTGGCCGCCGGAGAGGTTGGCGGGATAGCGATCCGCGAAGGCGGCGAGCTCCACGCGCTCCAGCATCTCCATGGCTTTTGCGCGGCGCTGGGCGGTGCCCATGCCGCGCTGCTTCAGGCCGAAGGCGACGTTGTCGAGGACAGTCAGATGCGGAAATAGTGCATATGTCTGGAAAACTAGACCAATATTGCGTGCATGCGCCGGCAGGCGCGTCAGGTCGCGGCCGCCCAGCCGGATCGTGCCCGAAGAGGGCTGCAGGAAGCCCGCAACGAGGCGCAGCGTCGTGGTCTTGCCGCAGCCGGACGCGCCGAGCAGGGAGACGAGTTCGCCTTCGCCCACATGGAGCGAAAGATCGTCCAGCACCCTGGTGGGGCCGTAATGGGCGGAAACGTTCTGAAGGGTCAGCGATACGGTCATTTGGTCAGGAAAGTCAGGCCGAGCGTCCACTCCACCACCGCCATCACGGCGACGGTGACGCCCATGAGCAGCACCGACACGGCGGCGATCGTCGGGTCGAAGAACTGCTCCATATGGGCGAGAAGCTGGATCGGCAGGGTTGAGATGCCCGGTCCGGTCAGGAAGATCGAGATCGAGACATCGTTGATGGAGGTGATGAAGGCGAGGATGAAGGCTGCGATCACGCCGGCCCTCACATTGGGAAGCACGACGGTGAAGAAGGATCTCCAGCGCGGCGAGCCGAGCGAGACCGCCGCCTCCTCGATGGAAAAGTCGAAGCTGTTCAGCGAGGCGCCGACGACACGCACGCAATAGGGCAGGACCAGCAGCGCATGGCCGATGAGAAGGCTGGTGAAAATGGGGAAGCCGAGGCCGGTCGCCACCGACTTCATCAGGGAGAAGCCCAGCACGATCTCCGGCACCAGAATGGGCAGCACGAAGACGTTCGGCAGGAATTTCGGCAGCTCCACCCGGTAGCGCGCCATGGCATATGCGGCAGGCACTCCGATGAGGAGGGACAGCGCCGTGCCGCCGACCGCCAGCAGAAAGCTCGTGACCATGGTGCTGCGGAAGGCGGCGATGTCGAAGATGTTGGCGAACCAGCGCAGCGACAAGCCCTGCGGCGGGAAGGTCAGGAAGGTCGTGTCGGACAGAGCGGTGCCGATGATGATGATCAGCGGCCCGATCAGGAAAAGGAAGGTCAGCGCCGCGAAGGCGACGAGGAGGGGATGCGTGCGGCCCATCATCCAGCCACCGGGTTCAGCTTGCGCGCGAGGCGGGACATGAGGACCACCGTGGCGAGCGTGACGACCGTCATGACAGCGGCGATTGTCGAGGCTCCCACCCAGTCGAAGGTGACCATGGCGCGCTGGTAGAGGAAGGTTCCCATCATCATCTGCCGCTCGCCGCCGAGAAGCTGCGGCGTGGCATAGGAGGTGAAGGAGCCGGTGAAGACGAGCACTGCGCCGACGATCAGGCCCGGCACCGCCATGGGCAGCACCACCTGCCGGAAGGCTGCAGCCGGCGTGGCGCCGAGCGAGGTCGCCGCATCCGTCAGGTCCTGGGGGATGCCTTCAAGCACGCCGACCAGCGTCAGGATCATCAGCGGCACGAACAGATAGACCATGGCGACGATCACGGCGCCCTCGGTATAAAGCATGGACAGGGGCTCGCCGATGAGCCCCAGGCCGAGAAGCGCCTCGTTGACGATGCCGTTCTTGCCGAGGATCACCAGCCAGGCGAAGCTGCGCACCACGACCGAAGTGAGGAGCGGGAAGACCGCGGCGATGATGAGCAGGCTCTTGATGCGGCCGGGCGCGCGCGCCACCACCCAGGCGGTGGCGAAGCCGACCACGACGGAGATCGCGGTCGTGATCAGCGCCACTTCCATGGTGCGCAACAGCACGGTGCGGCGGAAGCTCGAGGTGAAAAAATCGATATAGGGCTCAAACGGCCCCGCCGCCTCGCCGAAGGTCGTGGCGAAGGTGGAGAGCACCGGCAGGCCAAGGCCCAAAGCGACCAGAAGCGTCGCGGGAACGGCGAGGAGCCATGCGAGCAGTCGTGGCGTCATGCGGTTTCTTTGCCTAATGCTATCCTTGGAATCGCCGGGCGAGGGTGGCTCGTCCTTCACCCCCCTCTGGCCTGCCGGCCATCTCCCCCTCAAGGGGGGAGATTACGCCGCCCGCTCGCTTCGATGCCCCTCTCTCGTAGCGTAGAAGATTGGGCGAGGGCGGAGTTGGGAGCTAATCTCCCCCCTTGAGGGGGAGATGGCCGGCAGGCCAGAGGGGGGGTGAACGACGAAGAGCAATCACATCCCGAAGATCTCGTTCCAGCGATCGATCCAGTCGGTCTTGGCCTCGTTCATCTTGGCGTAGTCCATCCGGTTGAGCGAGGCGACGACCTCCTGACCGTAGGTCCAGAGGGAGGCCTGCTCGTCCGTCAGCTTCACCTCGGTGTTGACCGGGGCGTCGACGCCTTGCTCCGCCTCCTTCTGCTGCACTTCGGTGGAGAGGAGGAAATTGATGAACTGGTGCGCGAGTTCGACATTCTCGGAACCAGCCGGAATGTTGACCGTGTTGAGCGTGGCGATGTCGCCGTCTTCCAACTCCGCCCAGGTCATTGTGGGGACGGCCTCCTTGAGCGAGGCGAGCGTGAAATCCTGGGAAACGGCGACGGTGACTTCGCCGGTCGATATCAGGTTCACCATTTCGGAGCCGGTGTTGTAGTTCTTGACCGTGTTCTCCTTCAGAGCCTCGATGGCCTCAAAGGCGCCGTCGGGATCCTCGTAGGCATCAACGCCGGCATGCTTGCCCGCTTCGACCACGACCATGGGGCCGGCGGTGGTGGTGATGCCGGGCAACGAGATCTGGCTCTTCAGATCCTCGCGCCACAGATCGTTCCACGAGGTCAGCGGCTTAACCTTGGCGCTGTCATAGACGATGCCGACGCGGCCGATCGTGTAGGCGGGGCCGAAATTGCCCTGCGGGGCCTTGGCGATGTCATAGATCTTTTCGATGTTCGGGATCTTCGAGCGGTCGATTTCCTGGAAGATTCCGTCCTCTATGCCGATCTGCGAGTAGCTGTCGGTAAGGAAGATGACGTCGACGCCCTTGCCGCCGCGCGCCCGGAGCTTGTTGAGGCGATCGGCATTGTTGCCGGTCTCGAAGACGATCTCGCAGTTGCAGATCTGCTTGAAGGGCTGGATGACGTTGGCGTCCAGCTTCTCGCCATTGTAGCCCCACCAGGAGATGGTGAGGGTGGTCTGCGCAGACGCGGCGCCCGCGGAAAGAAGAAGGGCGAAGGCGCTCAAGACGAGGGACTTTTTCATGGGGCCATCCATCTGTTGACTGCAGGAGAACGGAATTGAACCGTAGCTCTGTTGAAATCCCGGGACAAGCAACTGCTGGGCGCATGGCTTCAGGCCATCGCTCCGTTGCCTCGGCTGGCGAGTATCGCGTGCGCGCCAAATAGGCAAGGACCCTTTGTGCACTTTTTGTATGCAACGGGATCGTTCCTAGTCCTGAGTGACCGGGGAAGGATGGCGTGTTCATGGCCGGCGGAACCATCGAACGCCGAGCGCTGTTCACCAGAGCGCGATGCGTTCCATGGAATCGGAACGCGCTCTACGGTTTGATTTAGCCGCATGATCTTGTCCAAAAGTCTGCAACTTTTTGGGATCATGCTCTCAGGTCCTTCGACGGCCTGTATGGGCCCGGGAAAGCGCGGAACCAGGATTCCGACGAAGCGATGCTGTAATCCATACCCGGAAGACCTATCTACGCATCGCTTCCATTCGGATTCTTAATTCCATCTCATCTAAAAATTGAGGAGCTGCTGATGAACCAGCCTCATCTCACTTTCAGTGACGGCCGATCCATTCCGCAAATCGGGCTCGGCGTTTGGAGGACGCCCAACGATGTGGCGGTGACTGCCGTCAGGACTGCGCTCGAGGCCGGCTACCGCCATATCGACACCGCGAAGCTTTATGAAAATGAAGAGGGTGTCGGCGAAGGCATACGGACTTCGGGTGTTCCTCGCGAAGACGTGTTTCTCACAACCAAGGTGTGGAATGACGACCAGGGTTTCGACAGCACGTTGCGGAGCCTGGACGAAAGCCTGAAGCGGCTCGGAACGGACTATGTGGATCTTTATCTGATCCACTGGCCCTCACCGTTTCGCGATCTTTACGTCGATACCTGGCGGGCTCTCATCAAAGCCAGGGAAGAAGGGCTCGTGCGCTCTATCGGTGTCTCCAACTTCGATGTCGAGCATCTCGACCGCATCATTTCCGAGACGGGCGAGAGGCCGGTTCTCAATCAGATCGAGCTTCATCCCCGCTTTCAGCAGAAGAGGCTACGCGACGCCAACAAGGTGCGCGGCATTCTGACCGAATCCTGGAGCCCGCTTGGGCAAGGCCAGTTGCTGGAGAATCCTGTCATCGCGGGAATTGCCGCCAAGCACGGGAAGACGCCGGCCCAGGTGATCATCCGCTGGCATCTGGACAACGGGCTGATCGTCATCCCCAAATCCGTGACGCCCAGCCGTATCGTGCAAAATTTCGCCGTCTTCGACTTTACGCTTGACGCAGAGGACATGGCCGCCATCGCCGAGCTCGATGACGCCAATGGGCGGATCGGAGCCGATCCGAACGAGGCGACATTCTAGAAGAAGTGAGTGAGCCGGGCACAGAGCCCGGCTTACTCACGGCATTTCCGGGCTGTTATCGGGGGAAATCTCGCCCGCGCGAAGCCTTCGAAGCGCATCATCGGCCTCATCTTCATCCAGGCCCGACAGCGGCAGGCCGTCCAAGACGATCACCTCCTCACTGTCCTCGTCATAGACTTCCCACAGCCCGTCTTCGGACTGCCGCTTTTCGAATGCGCCTGCCATGCCGGAATCCTCCGCTCATGCGGTTCGGTGCCAGCGCGCTAACCACGAAGATGCGCGATTGTTTCGTCCGGGTCCCCCGATGATCGGGCTGGTTTTTTGACGCCGTATCCACGACCGGAAATGCGGGTGTTTCGAAGCCTGTGGAAAACTGTTTATGCGGCGAGCGACAAAAGTGAGAAACGGGGGTTGACAATGGGAACGCGACCGACGATATAGCGCCACACACGACGCGGTGATCGCGACAGCGGTCCTGGCGGTCTCTCCTGACAAAGAAGGCCTTCACGAGGCGAAAGCCGAGGGGTCTCCTTGTTGCCCTCACCAAGGGTGAGGGCAGGGCAAAACTGCCCCGATCTTTGACAATTGAAGAAGAAGAAAGAGAAGCGTGGGCGGCAGAGGCTTGCGGTTTTCTGTGGCCCGGAAGGGTTTGCAGGAGACCAACGAGACTTTGGCGGACACGTTTCGAGAGAAATGTTACGCTTTGCGTTTTGGTGCGAAAGCATCGGAACGCTTAGGTGTGATGTTCTCGTCGATCCA
>Ga0182749_1002275_pt1 | contig 14190 bp, 11 predicted proteins | sample eDN3rd37CKraftMG_FD_128875 | JGI IMG/M metagenome (GOLD analysis project Ga0182749, IMG submission 128875) | Enriched Miracle-Growth compost microbial communities from Emeryville, California, USA - eDNA 3rd pass 37_C Kraft MG (version 2) (version 2) ...
ATGCTCGCCGCCACGAGGCCCAGCTCGAGCTCGCGGGCGGGGCCGTGCTCGGCCTCGCCCGCCGCCCACCACGAGAGGGCGAGGGTCCCGGCGAACCCGCGGACCTCGGTGACCTCCACGATCGCGTCGAGCCCGAGCCCGCGGTCCGCGAGGTACCGCAGCAGCTGCGGGTCGGCGTCCCAGATCCGGGCGACGGTCGCGCGACATCCCGGGGTGAGCTCCGCGAGCACGACCGCGGCGGGAGCCTCGACCACGCCGTCGGCCGTCGGGATCGGGTCGCCGTGGGGATCGCGAGCGGGCCGCCCGAGCCGTTCGTGCATGCGGTCGACGAGGCCGTCGGAGACGGCGTGCTCGAGCACCTCGGCCTCGACGTGGACCTCGTCCCAGCCGTAGCCGAGCTCGGCGACGAGGAAGGTCTCCAGGACGCGGTGGCGACGGACCATGCGCAGCGCGTGGGCGCGCCCCTCGGGCGTGAGAGTGATGTCGCCGTAGCGCTCGTGGTCGAGCAGCCCCTGGTCGGTCAGCCGCCTGACGGTCTCGGACACGGTCGAGGCCCCGACGCCGAGGCGGTCGGCCAACCAGGACGTGGTCACGGGTTCGTCGGACCACTCGTGGGCCGACCAGACGACCTTGAGGTAGTCCTCCGCCACGGGGGTCACCGGTCTGCCGGGGAGCGAGGAGGAGGGGAACGTCACCGGGCAAGCCTAGCCGGGCGGCTGCTGCCCAGACCCCAGCGTCCCGGTCTCGGGCGTCTCTGTGCCGGGCGTCTCTGTGCCGGGCGTCTCTGTGCCGGGCTGCTCGATGCTCGGCTCCTCGGCGCCCGAGTCCTCGGTGCCCGTCGGCTGCGGGTATGGCGTCCACGGGCCCACGGTGGCGCTGCGGTCGGTCATCACCTGCACCACCCGGTAGTCGAGCATCCGGTGGTTCGCGCGGTCGTAGCGCAGCACGGTCATCTCCGCAGTCCCGTGCAGCTCACCGACCGTGAGCTGGTTCTCGACGGCACCCGCCGTCGAGCTGTTGACGTAGAGCACCCCGGGGCCGTCGGCCTCGGGACCCACCCGGCGGTGGAGGTGACCGGAGATCTGGTAGGGGACGCAGCCGCTCTCGAGCACCGGCATGCCGACCCGGGGCGTGTGGACGAGCAGGATGTCCGGCCGCTGCTCGCAGGCGGCGGTCTCCAGGGCGTCGACCTCCTCCTGCTCGGTAGTGGGCCCCACGAGCCGGTAGGGCTGCCCGGACCGGCTCTCGTAGGGGTCGAGGTCGCCCAGGAACGTCACGCCGTCGACCGTCTGCGTCGACCCGCGCAGCACGACGGCACCGGCGGCCGCGAACTGGGCGGCGGTCTCGGCGCTGTCGTGGTTGCCGCCCGCGAAGACCACGGTGGTGCCGCGCGCGGCCTTGGTCACCGAGGTGACGCAGATCTTCTCGACCCCGGTCCCGTCGATCGTGGCGTCCCCGGCGTGCAGCACGATCGAGGCGCCGGAACGCTCCACAGCGGTCCTGATGAGGGGGGACATGCCGGTGTTGCAGTGGATGTCCGCGACCACGAGCATCGTGACGACGTCGGGCTCGGCGCTCTGGTCGGCGTCGCTCCCCGCACCAGGGCCGTCCTCGGCGGAGGTCTCGGCACCGGAGCTCTCGTCGGGAGAGGTCTCGGCACCGGGCTCGCCCTCCAGGAAGCCCGAGGTGCCGGGCGGCTCGAGCGCGGCGAGACGGCCGTCCGCGTCCCGCGCGTCCCACGCCGCCACCAGGTTCGCGTCCGCCTCCGCGTAGTAGGCCTCGTTGTCGCGGTACATCTTCACCAGCGTCGCCCCGAAGGAGTCGACGGCCCCGGCGAGCCGACCGGTGACCCGGACGTCGGAGAACGACGTCTGCGCGAGGGCCGTCGAGGGCCGACCCTCGAGCGGCATCGGCCGCGTGCCGACGACCACGCTGCCGAGGACCAGGACCACGATCACGCCCGCGGCAGCCGGACCTGTCCAGGGTGTGGCCGCGACCACGAGCACGCGACCCCGCTCCCGCCCCACGAGGACCGCGCCGGCCCCCGTGACCGCGGCCGCCCCGAGCAGGCACAGCGCGAAGCGCCGCGCCGCGTCCTGCGCCAGGCCCGTCACAACCTGCGAGACGACGGCGTCGGGGTCCGCGAAGAACTGGAGGTACTTGTCCGCCTCCCCGGCGAGGGCCGCGACCGACGTCGAGTCGTCGACCGCCTGGACGTCGTCCGGGATCTCGCCGACGACCACGTGCACCCCGAGCGGCCTCGGCGCCGGGGAGGGCATCTGGATCGTCCCCAGCGGTCCGAGGTCCACGACGAGACGCCGGTCGAGCGTCACCTCGTAGCGGGCGCCGTGCGGCCCGAAGCTGGCGTCGGCGCTCGCCGTCGAGACCGCGAAGACGCCGCTGCCGACGACGAGCGCGACGATCGCGAGCGCGAGGTGGAGGGCACGGCGAGGCCGGCGAGGGCGGACGGAGGCAGGGAGCGTTCGGTCCGTCGTCATCCCCCCATCCTCGCCCACGTGCCGGCCGGGGCGCTGGTCGAGAAGACTAGGATGTGGCTCATGCCCGATGCTTCTCGCGGTGCTTCGCGCGCCGTCGCCCGCCGTACCACGACCACCGACGCCGTCGACTACGACGCCGTCCTGGTGGGGGGTGGCATCATGAGCGCCACCCTGGGCACGCTGCTCGCGCTGCTCGAGCCCACGTGGCGCGTGGCGATCTTCGAGCGCCTGGACGCCGTCGCCCAGGAGAGCTCGAACCCGTGGAACAACGCGGGCACGGGGCACGCGGCGCTGTGCGAGCTGAACTACACGCCCGAGCGTCCCGACGGCACGATCGACATCACCAAGGCGATCGCGATCAACGAGCAGTTCCAGGTCTCACGGCAGCTCTGGGCGAGCCTCGTGCGCGAGGGCCACGTGCCGGACCCGACCCGGTTCCTCACCGTCACCCCGCACATGACCTTCGTGCGCGGCGCCAAGAACGTGGAGTTCCTGCGCAAGCGGCACGCCCTGCTGTCCGAGCACCCGCTGTTCGCGTCCATGGAGTTCTCCGACGACCCGGCGGTGATCGCCGGGTGGGCACCGCTGCTCATCGAGGGCCGCGAGGGCGACGAGCCGGTCGCCGCGACCCGCGTCGCCGAGGGCACCGACGTCAACTTCGGAGCCCTCACCCAGGAGCTCACGCGGTTCGTCACCTCGCGGGGCGCCGACCTGTTCACCCAGCACGAGGTGAAGAACCTCAAGCAGCGCCGCGACGGCACCTGGTGCGTGACCGTGAAGGACCGTCGCTGGAACGCCTCGCCGTCGCGCCGTCAGGTGACGGCCCGCTTCGTGTTCGTCGGCGCGGGCGGCTACGCGCTGCCGCTGCTGCAGCGCTCCGGCATCCCCGAGATCCGCGGCTACGGCGGCTTCCCCATCAGCGGGGAGTTCCTGCGGACCACCAACCCGGCCGTCGTCGCCGCCCACGACGCGAAGGTCTACGGCAAGGCCGACGTCGGTGCGCCCCCCATGTCGGTGCCGCACCTGGACACGCGCGTGGTCGACGGCGAGGCCTCGCTGCTCTTCGGCCCGTACGCGGGCTTCTCGCCGCGGTTCCTCAAGCGGGGCTCGCTCCTGGACCTGTTCCGGTCGCTGCGCCCCGGCAACATCGTCTCGATGCTCGGCGCCGGGCTGCACAACCTCGACCTCACGGCCTACCTGGCGGGCCAGCTCGTGGCGCGGACCGAGACGAAGTTCCAGGCGCTGCAGGCCTTCATGCCGACGGCCAGGCCGTCGGACTGGACCCCGCTCACCGCCGGCCAGCGCGTCCAGGTGATCAAGCGGGACAAGAAGGACGGCGGCAAGCTCGAGTTCGGTACGGAGCTCATCACGAGCGCAGACGGCACCATCGCCGGCCTGCTCGGCGCGTCCCCGGGGGCCTCGACGGCCGTCTCGGCGATGGTCCGGCTGCTCGAGCGCTGCTTCCCCGACCGCATCGAGGGCTGGCGCCCCGAGCTCGAGCGGCTCATGCCCTCGACCGCGCCCCAGGCTCCGGCCGCCGGCTGAGCCGCCTCAGCGGTCCCGCACCGACTCGACACCGCGGTTGGCGAGCTCGTCGGCCTTCTCGTTCCCGTGGTCACCCGCGTGACCGCGCACCCACTCCCAGGTGACCTGGTGCCGGGCCACCTCGGTCTCGAGCGCCTGCCACAGCTCGGCGTTCTTGACCGGCTTCTTGTCCTTGGTGCGCCACCCGTTCTTCTTCCAGCCGTGGATCCAGGACGTCATCCCGTTCATCACGTACCTCGAGTCGACGTGCAGCACCACGCGGCACGGCCGGGTCAGCGCCCGCAGCCCCTCGATGACCGCCGTCAGCTCCATCTGGTTGTTGGTGGTCTGCGCGAGGCCGCCGAAGATCTCCCGCTCGTGCCCGCCCCAGACCAGATAGGCGCCCCAGCCGCCGGGCCCGGGGTTCCCCTTGCAGGCTCCGTCGGTCCAGATGTCGACGGTGGGGCTGTCGTCATGTCTGTCGTCCGCCGGCGTCATGGCTGTCACTGTAGTCGCCGTCCTCGCAGGTCGGACCCCTCGTCCCGCCCCGGCGGGACGAGCGGGGCACCGGTAGGCGGACGAGGGCTCGCGCGACTACGGTGGAGGGGTACCGCTCACCGGTCCACTCCTACGGAGGTCATGATGGCTGTCACCGGTCCCCACGCGTCAGAGGTCGTCGCCACGGCGCTCCAGTCGGCGCTCGTCGATCTGATCGACCTGTCGCTCGCCGGCAAGCAAGCGCACTGGAACGTCTACGGCCCGCACTTCCGCACCGTCCACCTCGAGCTCGACGAGATCATCAACGACGTCCGGCTGTGGTCGGACACCGTGGCCGAACGCCTCTCCCAGCTGTCCGTCTCGCCCGACGGCCGCGCGCGCACGGTCGCGGACTCGAGCAAGGTCAAGGACGTCGGCCCCGGTCCGATCGGCGCGGACAAGGTCGTCGCCCTGTTCGCCGAGCAGATCGACGCCGTCTCGCAGCGCATCAAGGACTCGCTGCCCGACCTCGAGGAGGACCTGCTCAGCCAGGACGACCTCATCGAGGTCGCGAAGGGCCTGGACATGCACGCCTGGTTCCTGCGGGCGCAGACGGCCTGAGCCGCCGGCCGCCGAGCACGGCGGTCCGCACGCACCGGAGCCCCGCGACACCCCGTGCCGCGGGGCTCCGCGCTGCCACGGCCGAAGGAGCCTCCGTCGGCCCGGCGGCCGGGTCAGTACCCGAAGAACACGTCCGTACGGACGCGCCTGACGCCCGCCGCGCGCAGGGAGCCGCGGACGGCGTCGACCATCGCCGGCGGTCCGGAGAGGTAGACGGCACGCCGTGGTGCGTCGTGCACGACGCGCGCGAGGAGCTCGGGGGGTATCTCCCGCCCGGGGTGGAACGTCCACCCCTCGGGCACGGGCACCGGCAGCTCTTCGGGCTCACCCGGCGACACGACCACCACGCGGGCCCCCGAGGCGACGAGCACGTCGGCGTGCACGATCTCGGCGGGCGTCGCCACGCTGCACACCAGGACGACGTCGCGCGGTTGCCCGCCCGCCACCGACTCCCGCAGGTGGGCGAGGAACGGAGTGATCCCCAGCCCGCCCGCCACGAGCAGCAGCGGTACCGCCGGGTCCCGCGGCAGGACGAAGTCCCCGGCGACCGTGGCGGCCCGCAACCGCGCGCCGGGCGGCAGCGCGACGAGCGTGCGCTTGTAGGAGCTGGGACGCGGGGGCACGCGGAAGACGACGGCGAGGTCGTCCCCCGGCACGCTCGTGAGCGAGAAGGTCCGGCGCGTCCCGCGGGCGTCCGCACGCGGGTGCGGGACGTCGAGGTCGACGTACTGCCCGGGCACGAACCGCACCGGTGCGGCCGGGCGCAGCACCACCTCTCGCACCCCCGGCGCCAGATCGCGCTGCTCGACGACGGACAGCCGCCCCACACCCCGCACACCGGCCAGGGCGACGAGCAGGTTCCCCAGCAGGAGCGCGAGCTCGGGGCTCGTGCGCAGGACCGCAGGGCCGAGGTGCAGCGTGAAAGGAAGGGTGTCCGCCACCGCGACGACGGCCGCCACCACGAGCCGCTGCCAACGGCGCGGCGGGAGCGTCACCGGCTCGGTGAGCATGAACGCGGCCACGAACACCAGCGGGTAGGAGCCGAGCGCCGTCGAGAGGGCGGCTCCCGCGGTCGCTCCGGCGTCCGTCAGCCGCCCCGCCGTCAGCGCGGTGGCGAGCGCCAGGAACACGACCGCCATGAGCGTGCGCCCGGTGCGGCGCAGCACGAGGAGCGCGCCGAGCACGACGGGGAGCAGCAGCGCGGGCGTCGCGACCCACCACACCGCCCCGGTGAGGCCGGTGAGCGTCATGACGAACGCCCCGAGCGCCGCCGGGTTGAAGACGTGACGGCGCCGCCACCGCAGCACGAAGGTGGACAGCGTCGCCGCGGCGCTCGCCCCGGCGAGCAGCGCGAGATCGCGAGGGCTGCTCGACGGCCACATCAGGAAGAACAGCAGCAGGCCGGTGATGAGCGCGGACTCCGTACGGGCGGGTGCCCGCCACAGGAACGCCCAGAGGCGGTGGGAGACCGCCGCGGCCGCCACCGCGACGGCGAGGCTCGCGAGCAGGTCGAGCGGCTCCATGGCGATCCGGCCGGCGGCACCGAGGACGACCGCCCAGACGGCGAGGGCCCCGAGCACGAGGACCATGAGCCGGTAGGTCGTCACCCGTCCGAGCACGGCGTCGACCCGCGCGGTGAACCACGCCCAGGGGCGTACGAGCAGCAGGTCGGTCACGAGGCCTCCGAGAACATCTCGCCCGGCAGCCCGGGCGACCATCGGGCCCGGCCGTCGTCGCCCAGCACGACGCCGGTCACCCCGGCTCCGGGCGGCACCACGCCATCGGTGGGGCTGCCAGCCCCGGCATCCAGAGCGCCGAGCCGCTCGGGCGGGACGAAGAACAGCGCGGTCGCGGCCGCGTCGGCGAGCATCGCGCTGCGGGCCACGCCCCAGGTAGCCGCGACGCCGCGCGTCGGCGCCCCGGTGCGCGCGTCGAGGACGTGGTGGATCCCGTCGCCCCAGGTGCGGCGGTTGGGCGCAGACCCGCAGACGGCACCGTCCGCGACCTCGACGACGCCGACCACGGTTCGTCCGTCGGCGCGTGCCGGGTGCTCGAGACCGACGCGCAGCGCGGGCGCCGCACCGCGGTGACGCAGGTCGCCGCCGGCGTCGACGGTGAACCACGTCACGCCCGCCTGCTCGAGCACCGCGGCGACCAGGTCGACGAGCTGTCCCTTGCCGAGCGCCCCGACGTCGATCACGACCGGCGCGCGGGTCGTGAGGCGCTCGCCGTCCCAGTCGCAGACCTCGTCCCAGCGGGGCGCGGGGAGGTAGCCGGGCAACGGGCGCAGCCCGTAGCCGGCGTCGTAGCCGAGGTGCTCCAGCGAGGCGCCGACGAGCGGGCTCACGGCGCCGTCGGTGAGGGCGGCGAGCCGGTCGTACAGCGCGAGGAGCGGCGCGGCCGTCTCGGCAGGCAGGGAGAAGGTGCCGGGCGCTCGCGACGCAGCCATGACGGTGGAATCCGGCCGGAAGCGGGAGAAGACGCGGTCGTAGTCGTCGATCGTGCGGTGCACCGCACCGAGGAGCGCGGCGTCGAGCGGCGCCCCGGTCGTGACCGACCAGCGGGTGCCGATCGCCTCGAACGCGACGACGTGCCGGCCGGCAGCCTCGACGGGTGGGGTCATCGTCCGGTCGCAGTCATCGTCTGGTCGCTCTCCCGCTCGGTTCCTGCTCGGTGTCCGGTGCTCAGCGCGCGGACTGGGCGGCGATGTCCTTGAGCGCCGTGTCGAAGCCGGCGCCGGTGAGCGAGGACCCGGAGACGGCGCCGACCTGCACCTCGTCGATGTCCTTGCCGACCACGACGGCCGCGACCCCGGAGGCGAACCTCTGCTGGAACTGGGCGGCGGTCGGGTCCTCGGCCTGCGGGGTCACGGTCACGTCCGTGATCGCGTCGTCCTTCAGGGTCACGGAGACGGCGATGGTCTCCTGCCCCGCCGGGCTCATGTACTGGCCGGTGGCCGAGTACGTGCCGTCGGTGTGCTGCCCGGTGGCGTCGCTGCTGGCGCCGTCCGTGCTCGACCCGTCGCCGGAACCGTCCCCGGGAGTGCCCGACGAGCCGTCGGAAGCGCCGTCCCCCGGCGTGGCGTCCGAGGCGCCGTCCGACGCGCCCGAGGCGGCACCGCTCGGCGCCGTCGATCCGGACGGCGCGGCCGAGCCGGTCTCGATGCCGGTGGCGGTCTGCGACGCGTCGCCCTTGCTGCCGCAGCCGGCGAGCGAGCCCGCGAGGGCGAGCGCCCCGAGGCCGGTGGCGAGATGGCGGCGGGTGGACGTTCTCATCGGTTCTCCTCGCGGGTCGGTGCTGGTGGCACGCTCGGTCGTTCCAGGTGACAACCTATGCCAGCTTTCCGGGCCCGACCTGGGGCAAGGCTGTGCGTCTGGTGCCGGCCGCCGTCAGCCGAGCAGCGAGCCCCCGGTGGCCGCGCGCAGCAGGTCCGGGTCGAGGGTGATCTCGTCGTCGGCCTCCGGGTCGAGCCGCAGCGTGCGCTGGTAGCTGCCCCAGTCCGCTGCGACCATGGCCCGCCCCGCCCCGCCGTGCACGAGGGTGAGCAGCTCGCCCGCCGCCCGCTCGACGCGCGCCGCGAGCGCGCGCGACCCCGCGCTGCCCCAGTCCTCGGGCGAGGCGTAGAGGGCCGTGGGGGCGACGAGCGCGCGCAGGTACGCGGCGAGCGGTCGCAGCGTGGTGTCCACCGCGAGCGCGTGGCGCGGGCTTCCACCGGTGGCGAGCAGCAGCACCGGGGTCCCCAGGAGCGCGTCGTTCGGCAGCACGTCGACGAAGGACTTGAACAGTCCCGAGTAGGAGGCCTTGTAGATCGGCGTGGCGAGCACCACGCCGTCCGCCGCCGTGAGGTTCGTCACGGCGTCGCTCAGCGGCTCGGAGAGCAGGCCCGAGACGGAGGCGCTCGCCACGTCGGCGGCGAGGTCGCGCAGCTCGAGCACGTCCACCTCGACGCGGATCCCCTCGGCGAGGGCCCCGAGCGCGGCGGCGACCCTGTCGACCAGGAGCCGCGTCGAGGAGGGCTGACCGACGCCGGCGTTGACAGCGACGATGCGGTAGGTGTTCGGGGAGGTGGTCATGAGGCGGTCTTCGTCCTGGTGGTCGATGGTGGGTCGTAGGCGGAGAGCCGCTCGCACAGGCGGCGCAGCTCTCGCAGGTCGTCCGGGCTGAGGGCGCCCCCGACGTGACGGGTGACGGACCGGGCGTGACGGGTGCCGACCTCGCGCTGCAGGCGGCGGCCCTCGGGGGTGAGCGTGACGAGCACGCCCCGGCGGTCCTCGGGCACGGTGCTGCGGGTCACGAGCCCGCGCTCGGCGAGCCGCTCGACCATCCGGGACAGCGACGGCTGGCTGAGGTACACCCCCGCGTTGAGCTCGCGCAGGCGCAGCCCCTGCTCGGGCCCCTTGCGCAGGGTGTACAGCACGTCGTACTCCCGCAGGGAGAGCGGGCCCCACACGTCCTCCTGCGCGAAGGAGCGCAGCAGCCGCGCCTGCGTGCTCAGCAGCGCCTCCCACGCCTCGTTGGCGAGCCGTTCGTCCGTCATCGCGCGCCCTCGGGGGCCCGTCCGGTGACGTCGTCCCCGGCGGCGTGGACCGTGGCGTCGTGGCCGCCGCCCGCCGCGGCGACGAGGCTCGCGTGCGTCGGGGCGTCGGGCGTGCCGGGAGCCTGGCGCTTCGCGGTCTCGGCCCGCAGGACCGGCAGCACGTCGGAGCCGAACAGGTCGAGCTGCTCGAGCACCGTCTTGAGCGGCAGGCCCGCGTGGTCGACGAGGAAGAGCTGGCGCTGGTAGTCGCCGAAGTACTCGCGGAAGGTGAGCGTCTTGTCGATGAGCTCCTGCGGGCTGCCCACGGTCAGCGGCGTCTGCTCCGTGAAGTCCTCGAGCGACGGCCCGTGCCCGTACACGGGGGCGTTGTCGAAGTACGGCCGGAAGTCGCGCACGGCGTCCTGGGAGCGCTTGCGGATGAAGAACTGCCCGCCGAGGCCCACGATCGCGTCCTCAGGACGGCCGTGGCCGTAGTGCGCGTAGCGCTCCCGGTAGAAGCGGATGAGCCGGATGTAGTGCTCCTTGGGCCAGAAGATGTTGTTGGCGAAGTAGCCGTCGCCGTAGTACGCGGCCTGCTCGGCGATCTCCGGGGTGCGGATCGAGCCGTGCCACACGAAGGGGGGCACGCCGTCGAGCGGGCGCGGCGTCGAGGTGAAGCCCTGCAGCGGGGTGCGGTAGCGCCCCTCCCAGTCGACGACGTCCTCGCGCCACAGGCGGTGCAGCAGGTTGTAGTTCTCCAGGGCCAGCGGCACGCCCTCGCGGATGTCCTTGCCGAACCAGGGGTAGACGGGCGCGGTGTTGCCGCGGCCCAGCATGAGGTCCATGCGGCCGTCGGACAGGTGCTGGAGCGTCGCGTAGTCCTCGGCGATGCGCACCGGGTCCGTGGTGGTGATGAGGGTGGTCGACGTCGAGAGGATCAGCCGCTTCGTCTGTGCGGCGATGTACGCGAGGGTCGTGGTCGGGGCCGAGGGGATGAAGGGCGGGTTGTGGTGCTCGCCGGTCGCGAAGACGTCGAGGCCGATCTCCTCGGCCTTGAGCGCGATCGCGACGGTCGCCTTGATCCGCTCGTGCTCCGACGGGGTGTGGCCGGTCGTAGGGTCGGTGGTGACGTCGCCCACCGTGAAGAGTCCGTACTGCATGAGGTGCCTGCCTGTCGTCTCTGGTTGCTCGCCCGGCGGCTTCCGCTCACCAGATACATGCGTCTGCATGTACATGCGGTTCAGCAATCGCTGCCCGCCAGATATTCCCGTGAGCTGCGACCCTTTCCGACAGCGTTGTCATACTCGCACGCCAGCGTTAGTGTCGGGAGCGGTTCACGCCGTCGTGGCACCGTCAGATCTTCGAGGAGCAACCATGGTCGCACTGTCGCGCCGTCATCTCGCACCCGCCGCCGTCAGCCGTCGCCCGTCCCGCGAAGGAGCGGCCGGTAGTGCTCTGGCCCGCGGCCGCACCGCCCGGCTGGCGGCCGCCGTCGCCGCCGGCGCCCTCGCTCTCGCGGGCCTCGTCGCCCCGACCGCGCTGGCCACGGGCGCGACGGCACCAGCCGTGCTGGACGGAGCGTGGGCCGCGACCTGGGGCGTGGCACCGAGCAACGTGTCTAATGCGCCGGACTGCCAGCCCTGCACCATCCGCAACACGGTGCACACCAGCATCGGCGGCGGACGGCTGCGCGTCACCATGTCGAACGCGATGGGCAACGACCCTGTGACCATCTACACCACCACCGTCTCGCTCCCCGACAGCCACGACAGCAGCAAGGCACAGCCCGGCACCGTCGTTCCCGTCGCCTTCGACGGACAGGCGAGCGTCACCATCCCGGCCGGCGGGTACGCGACGAGTGACGCCGTCGACTTCACCGTCGCCCCGGACTCGGACGTCCAGGTCACCACGTTCACCCAGGGCGCCGTGACCTACCACTCCCTGGGCACCAGGCCCTCGACCTACATCTGGCGCAGCACCGAGGACCTGAGCGGGCAGGCCGACCCAGGCACCCCTGCCAGCACCCAGCAGGCGATCTTCCTCGTGTCCGGCATGGACGTGGAGCCCGCGGCCGGCGAGCCCGCCCCCGCGGGGTCCGTCGTCGTCTTCGGCGACTCGATCACGGACGGCGTCGGATCCCAGAACGACGCCGACGAGCGGTGGGCGAACAAGCTCGCCCGACGCCTCGGGACGCTGCCCGCCACCCTGCGCATGGGGGTCGCGAACGCCGCGATCAGCGGCAACCGCATCCTCCTCGACGGTTCGAGCACCTCGAACCCCGCGGGCGTCACCCGCTTCCAGCGGGACGTGATCGACCGCACCGGGGTGCGCAGCGTCATCGTCTTCGAGGGCATCAACGACCTGCAGCAGAGCCCGCCCCAGCAGGACCCGCAGAAGATCATCGACGCGCTGCGCGGCATGGCGGACAAGGCACGTGCCGCCGGCATCCGACCGATCGGCGCCACCATCGCGCCCTGGGGCGGCTGGGGCACGTACACCGACCAGCTCGAGACCGTGCGCCAGACCGTCAACACCTGGATCCGCACCACCGACAGCTACGACGCCGTCGTCGACTTCGACGCCGTCCTGGACGACCCGGCCAACCCCGGGCACATGCGCACCGACTACGACTCCGGCGACCACCTGCACCCGGGCCCCGCAGGCTACGAGGCGATGGCGGACGCGATCGACCTCGCGGAGCTCGGCGGCTACGGACGTCCCGGCACCGTGGAGCTCTCCGTGCCGCGCACGGTGGCGCGGAACACCGACGACACCGTGATCGCGGCCCGCGTGACCACCGCCCAGGCCACGCAGCACGCCCGGGTCACGCTCACCGCGCCCGAGGGCTGGACGGTGGGCTCCCCCACCACGGTCGACCTCGGGGCCATGGCCGCCGGCAGCTCGCGGACGGTCACCTGGGTGACACGCACCTCCACGGTCGCGGGCCGCACCTCGGTGCACACGCTCGTCACCGCGGACCTCGACGGCAGGCAGACCTCCGCGAGCGCCCAGACCAGCACGGTCGCGCCGTCGTCCACCCCGGACACGACGCCGCCGTCGGTCTCGATCACGATGCAGCCAGGCGCACCCACGAGCACCGGCTGGTTCACGTCGCCAGTCACGTTCGCGGTGGAGGCGGACGACACCGACGCGAACCTGTGGGTGCAGCAGCAGGTCGACGGAGCCTCGTGGGAGACGTACGTCGCGCCCACCACCCTCGCCGACGGCGTCCACACCGTCGCAGCCATGGCCTCCGACTCGTCGCACAACCAGTCCGCGACCGCGACGAGCACGGTCAGGATCGACACGACCGCGCCGACGGTCGGCGCGACCACGGACGCGACGGCCCGCACCGTCACCCTGCGCGCGACCGACGCGACCTCCGGCGTCGCCCGTGCGGAGTACCGGATCGGGCTGGGCGCGTGGTCCGCCTACACCGCCCCGGTCTCCGTCGGCAAGGCCGCGACAGTCGTCACCTACCGGGCCACCGACAAGGCCGGCAACGTCTCTCCCGAGACCACGACGACCGTGCCCGCCGCCGCCGTCACGCCTCCAGCCGGCCCCACCACACCCACCGGGCCGAGTACGCCCACCAAGCCGGGCAAGGTCAGGGCGAAGGTCACCCTCAAGGTCCCCGCGAAGACCAAGCGCACCAAGAAGATCAAGGGCACCGTCGTCGTGAAGGCCGCCGCGCGCGCGACCGGCAAGGTCACCGTCGTGCTCACGAAGGGCAAGAAGACGGTCAGCAGGAAGAACGTCCGGCTCAGGGCGAAGGCGAAGAAGAGCACGGCCAAGATCGCGCTGCCCGCCACCGGTCGGAAGGGGACCTACCGGATCAAGGCCGTCTACCACGGTTCCTCCTGGCCCCCGAGATCCCGGACACCTGGAGCCTCATCTCCGGGCAGCCCGTCGAGCGTGCCTCGGTCTCCGACGGCGAGTCGGTCTCGGGCACCTGGAGGCTGCGCGTCGGCAACGGCGGCCCGCGGGGCGCCGTCGACCTGACCGTCGCGGCACGCTTGACGACGTCCACCGGCCACGACATCCGCTCGGCCGGGGCGGCCGCGGTAGCTGTGTCGGCGCCCGCCCTGGTCGGGGACGTGTCGCTCTCCGACATCGACCTCACGAGCGTCAGCGTGGGCTGGGGAAGCCTGACGAAGGACGCGGACTTCTTCGGCAACCCGCTGACGATCCGCGACCCGTCGGGCGTGGTCAAGGACTACGCCACGGGGCTCGAGGCGAACGCCAACGCCACCATCAAGCTCGACCTCACGGGCGAGTGCCAGAGCTTCACGGCCGACGTCGGCCTGGAGGACACGGACAACGACCACCCGGACGACCACTTCGGGACCATCACCTTCCAGGTGCGCGACCAGAACGGCACCGTGCTCGCCCAGTCACCGGGGACGATCGACTACCTGACCCCGGGTGTGCACGTCGACGTGCCCCTGGCGGGCGTGACGCAGCTCGTGCTCTACGGGGGCGACGGCGGCAACGGCAACAACAGCGACCACGTGGTGTTCGCGGACCCGGTGCTCCACTGCCAGCCGAGCGGTC
>Ga0182749_1002277_pt1 | contig 14177 bp, 5 predicted proteins | sample eDN3rd37CKraftMG_FD_128875 | JGI IMG/M metagenome (GOLD analysis project Ga0182749, IMG submission 128875) | Enriched Miracle-Growth compost microbial communities from Emeryville, California, USA - eDNA 3rd pass 37_C Kraft MG (version 2) (version 2) ...
GCCTACGTGATGCCGCCGCAATACGTGCTGGACGACATGGCCAAGGCGGCGCGCGCAGCCGCGCTCGCCAAAGAGGAAGCGCCGCTGCGCTGAGCTTCCCGCTGCCCGGCCGACGCCCGACGCGCTTCGGCCGACATCCCGCTCTCATTTACAATTTCGACGCCGCCGCGCGCGCTTTGCGCGCAAGGGTTACGATACATCCCTAACGAGCGTCCACGGATCAATTAATATTAACCCGGGCAATTCCTCGACGCATCAATTTGAAGATGCACACTCGCCGTACGGAAATACGCCGCGCGGTTGCGGCAGCTACGGCAAGACAGGGCGCCATGGTCGGGCGAATGCGCCTCATTATAGTTGTGCTTGCAGCATCGGCGGTCGCGCCGCTCGCCGCCGCGTCGACGCGTGCCGCGACGCGCGAGCAGATCCGCGTCTGCGAATCCCGCGACGACGTCGCCGCCGACAGCCGCATCGAGGCCTGCAGCGCGGTGATCGAGGCCGGGAAGATCAAGAAACAGAAGGTCGTCGCCTTCACCAACCGCGGCAAGGCCTACCGCGCCAAGGGCAATGCCGAGCAGGCGATCCGCGATTTCGATCAGGCGATCGCGCTCGACGACCACGACGCCGACGCCTTCTACAATCGCGGCATAGCGTACCGCGACCGCGGCGAGACCGATCGCGCACTGGCCGATCTCGAGCAAACGGTCAAATACGACAAGCGCAACGCCACGGCATTCAACATCCTCAGCCACATCTACTACGACCGCAAGGACTACGCCCGCGCCATCGACGTGCTCAACCAGGCGATCAAGCTCGACGCCAACGCGGCGCTGGCGCTCTTCAACCGCGGCATGGCCTATCGCGCCAAAGGCGAGCCCGACCGCGCCATTCCAGACTATGACCGCGCCATCAAGCTCAAGCCCAACGACGCCATCGCCTTCCATGCGCGCGGCCTCGCCTACCGCGACATCCGCGACTACGAGCGCGCGATCCAGGACTTCGACCAGGCGATCAAGATCAACCCGGACTTCATCCTCGCCCTCAACGACCGCGGCATCGCCTACGCCGCGCGCGGCAATGTCGAGCGCGCCATCCAGGACTTTGACCAGGCCATCCTGCTCGATCCGCGTGACGCCTTCGCCTACAACAACCGCGGGCTCGCCTATCGCAACCGCGGCGAGACCGACCGCGCCATCAAGGATTACGACCAGGCGGTCCTGCTCAACTCCAATTACGTGCTCGCCTACTACAATCGCGGCAACGCCTATTACGACAAGCGCGACTACGACCGCGCCATCGCCAATTACGACCAGGCGATCCGCCTCGACAGCGAATACGCGCTCGCCTATTACGACCGCGGTGTCTCCTATTTCGAGAAGCACGACTACGACCAAGCGCTGCGCGACCTCGCGCAGGCGATCAAGCTCGATTCGAAGGACGCCCTGTCCTGGTACAATCGCGGCGTCGTCTATGCGGCGATGAACCAGCCCGACCGCGCCATCGCCGATTTCGACCAGTCGATCCGCCTCGATGCCAAGAACGGCCTTGCCTATTTCAACCGCGGCCTCGCGCTGCGCAGAAAAGGCCAGGACGAGCGCGCCATCGCCGACTTCGGCCAAGCGGTGAAGTTCGACGCCAAGAACGCCGCCGCCTATTTCAACCGCGGCCTCGCCTACCAGTCGCGCGGCGACCTCGACCGCGCGCTCGCCGATTTCGACCAGGCGATCGGGATCGACGGCAAGAACGCCGCTGCCTATTACGAGCGCGGCCGCACGCGCTTCGACAAGCGCGACTACGACAGCGCCATCGCCGATTTCAACGCCGCCATCAACATCAAGCCGGACTACACCGCCGCCTTCAACGTACGCGGCACGGCCTATGCCGCCAAGGGCGACGGCGACCGCGCCATCGCCGATTTCGACCAGGCGCTGCGCATCGATCCGAAATTCGCCACCGCGCTCGGCAATCGCGGCGAGGCCTACCAGAAAAAGCGCGATTTCGATCGCGCCATCGCCGACTTCGACCAGGCGATCAAGATCGACCCTAATCTTCCCGGGGCATGGCTCAACCGCGGCCTCGCGCGCAAGGACAAGAACGACTGCGAGAAGGCGATCGCCGACTTCACCCAAGCGATCAAGCTCGATGCCCGCAACGCCGACGCCTTCGAGGCGCGCGGCACCTGTTATGCGAGCCTCAACGACGACGACCGCGCCTTCCCGGACTTCGACGCCGCGCTCAAGCTGCGGCCGAATTTTGCCGTCGCCTGGTTCAACCGTGGCATGGCCAATTACGAGCGCCGCCGCTACGAGGAGGCAATCGCCGACCTCACGCAAGCGATGAAGCTCAATCCGCAGGACATCGCCGCCGCCCAGGCGCGCGGCCTCGTCTATCGCGAGCGCCACGATTACGACCACGCCATCGCCGACTTCGACGCCGCGCTCAAGATCGATCCCAAGCTCACGCTCGGCTACGTCGAGCGCGGCAACGCCTATCAGGGCAAGGGCGACTACGACCGCGCGGTGCGCGACTACGACCAGGCGATCAAGCTCGACCCGAAGAACGCCTCCGCCTTCACCGAGCGCGGCAACACCTATGCCCGCCGCGGCAAGATCGACCGCGCGCTGCAGGATTACGAGCAGGCGATCCGGTTCAACCCGAATTATGCCGGCGTCTTCAACTCGCGCGCGATGCTGTGGAAGCGCAAGGGCGATCTCGGCAAAGCCCTCGCCGACCTCGATTCCGCGATCAAGCTCGATCCAGGCTTCGCCGTCGCGCTCAACAACCGCGGCGCCATCTATCAGCAAAAGGGCGACCTCGACCGCGCCATCGCCGACTACGAACGGGCGATCAAGGCCAACCCGCATTTCGACGTCGCGCTCAACAGCCGCGGCATGGCCTACAAGGCCAAGGGCCAGCTCGACCGCGCCCTCAAGGATTTCGACCAGGCGATCGCGATCAATTCCGGTTTCGCCGTCGCGCTGTTCAACCGCGGCGTCACGCTCGAGGCGATCGGCTATCACGACCGCGCGCTCAAGGACCTCGATCAGGTCATCAAGCTCAACCCGTCGAACGCAGCCGCGTTCGCTGCGCGCGGCGAGGCGCTCGCCAACAAGCGCGATTACGACCGCGCCATCGCCGACTTCACACAGGCGGTCAAGCTCGATCCGGCGCTCGCCGCCGCCTATAACGGCCGTGGCCTCGCCTACCGCGCCCGCAACGAGAACGACCGTGCCATTGCCGATTTCAGCACGGCTGCGAAGATCGACCCCAATTACGCGATGGCCTATTCCAACCGCGGCAACGCCTATGTCGACCAGCGCGAATACGATCGCGCCATCGCTGACCTGAACCAGGCGATCAAGCTCAACCCGGATTATGTGCGCGGCTATTACGACCGCGGCGTCGCCTACGGCGCCAAGGGCGAAGCCGACAAGGCCATCGCCGACTTCGACCACGCGCTCAAGCTCGACCCGAAGAACGCCATCGCCTACAACAATCGCGGCACGGCCTGGCGCGACAAAGGCGACGCGGATCGCGCCATCGCCGACTTCGGCGAGGCGATCAAGGTCAAGCAGGACTACGCGCTCGCCTTTTACAACCGCGCCAATGCCTGGCTCGACCGCAAGGACCTCGACCGGGCCATCGCCGACTTCGACCAGGCGATCAAGCTCGACGGCAAGGACGCGCTCGCCTTGCACGACCGCGCGCTCGCCTATTTCGACAAACGTGACCCCGCCCGCGCCATCGCCGACTTCGAAGCGGCCGTGAAGCTCGCGCCGCACCACGTCATTGCCGCGATCCCGACCGGGTTGCGCCGTCAGCGCGGCTACGACCGCGACGACGCCGAGCGCGCGGCGCCGCTGCGGTTCAGCCCGATCTTCGCGCTCGCCTATGACGACCGCGGCATCGCCCGCGCCGGCAAGAACGACATCGACAATGCCATTGCCGATTTCGACCGCGCGCTGAAGATCAATCCCAATCTGGCGGCGGCCTATTTCAACCGCGGCAACGCCTATCTGCAGAAGCAGGACGCCGAGCGCGCCATCGCCAGCTACGATCAGGCGATCAGGCTCGATCCGAAGGACGCGCGCAGCTGGCTCGATCGCGGCGTGGCGCGCTACCGGCGCGCCGATTACGACCGCGCGATCCAGGACTTCGACCAGGCGATCAGGCTCGACGGCAAGAACGCCGCCGCCTTCTACAACCGCGGCCTGGCCTGGCACGAGAAGGGTGACGACACGCGCGCCGTCGCCGACTTCGATCAGGCGACCCGGCTCGACATCAAGTTCGCCGCCGCCTATGCCGCGCGCGGCAAGGCGCTCATCGGACTCGGCCGGCTCGACAAGGCGATTGTCGATCTGACCGAAGCCGCCCGCCTCGACGGCTCGACGGCCGCAACCTTCAACGACCGCGGCATCGCCTACGGCCTCAAGGGCGACGCCGATCGCGCCATCTCCGACTACGACCAGGCCGCCTCAATCGACACCAAATACGCGCCGACCTACAACAACCGCGGCATCGCGCATGCCGCCAAAGGCGCACTCGATCGCGCCATCCAGGACTACGGGCAGGCGATCGCGCTCAACGCCCGCTCCGCCGCCGCCTGGTACAACCGCGGCAACGCCAAATACGACAAGGGCGACTATGCCGGCGCCATCGCCGACTATGACGGCGCCATCAAGCTCGACACCGGCGACGCGCAGGCGCTCGACAATCGCGGCAATGCCTATGCCGGCCGGCGCGACTTCGACCGCGCGCTCGCCGACCTGACGCAGGCCCTGAAAGCGCGTCCGGACGACGCGCAGGCCCGTAACGACCGCGGCGTCGTCTACGCCACCAAAGGCGACATCGAGAAGGCACTTGCCGACTTCGACGCCGCGGTGAAGGCCGACCCGAAGAACGCGCTCGCCTTCTACAACAGGGGGCTCGCCCTGCGCGACCGCCGCGACCTCGACCGCGCCATCGGGAGCTTCGGCGAGGCGATCACGCTCGATCCGACCTACGCCGTCGCCTTCTACAGCCGCGGCAGCGCGCTCGCTGCCAAGCGCGACTACGACGCCGCGATTGCCGATTTCGACCGGGCCATCAAGCTCAAGCCCGGGCTCGCGCTCGCCTGGTACGACAGGGGCCTCGCTTACGGCGCCAAAGGCGACGCGGACCGCGCCATTGCCGATCTGACCGAGAGCCTCAAGCGCGAGGCCAAGGACGCGCCGGCCTATTACAATCGCGGCATCGCCTGGCGGCTCAAGGGCGATATCGACAAGGCCATCGCCGACTTCGGCCAGGCGCTGACGCTCGATGCCGGTTTCGCGCTCGCCTATGTGCAGCGCGGCGATGCCTATGCCGAGAGGCGCGACTATGACCGCGCCATTGCCGATTTCGGCGAGGCGATCCGTCATAACCCGAATGACGACGCCGCCTATGCGAGGCGCGCGCTCGCTCTGCGACAGAAGCAGGACTACGACCGCGCCATCGCCGACTTCACGCAGGCGATCAAGCTCGGTTCGAAGGACGCGGTGCTCTACGACAATCGCGGGCTGGCCTGGCGGCTCAAGGGCGACCTCGAGAAAGCCATCGCCGATTTCACCGAGGCGATCCGCCTCGATCCCAGGCTCGCCGCCGCCTATCACGACCGCGGCACCGCTTACGGCCTGCGCGGCGATGCGGATCGCGCCATCGCCGACTTCACCGCCGCGCTCAAGCTCGACCCGGCCGACGCCGTCGCGCTCAACAACCGCGGTTTCGCGCTGCGCACCAAGGGCGAGATCGACAAGGCGATCGCCGACTTCACCGAGGCGATCAATCGCGACGGCGGCTATGTCGTCGCGCTGTTCAACCGCGCCAATGCCTATTACGAGAAGCGCGATCTCGACCGCGCCATCGCCGATTTCGACGCCGCGATCCGGCTCAAGCCCGATTACGCCGAGGCCTATAACGCCCGCGGCGTCGCCTATGACGGCAAGGGCCGGTTCGACGAAGCGATCGCCGACTTCGGCCAGACGATCCGCCTCGATCCGAAGAACGCCCGCGCCTATAACAATCGCGGCTTCGCCTTCCGCAACCGCGGTGACGTCGACAAGGCGATCGCCGATTACAATCAGGCGCTGACGCTGAATTCGAGCTATGCGCTGGCGCTCTACAACCGCGGCATCGCCTATTACGACAAGCGCGAGTTCGAGCGTGCCCAGCACGACATGAATCTCGCCATCAAGCTCAACCCGAACTTTTCCGCCGCCTTCCTGGACCGCGGCATCGTCTACTACGACAAGCACGACTACGACCGCACGATCCTTGCCGCCGACGCGAGCCTCGCCGGACGCATCGGTTATGCGGTCGGCTTTGCCGGCCGCACGGCGAGCTACGAGAACCGCCGCGCCGGCGACCGCATCGTCCAGGAGGCGAGCGAGCCGGTGCGCAACGGGCAATACAATGCCTTCGCCTATTCGCCGGACACCTTCCCGTCGGCATCGCCGGCGCTGATCGCCTCGGCCGCGGTTGTGGCCGAGCCGCTGCGCGCGACGCCGCAGCCGACAGTCGCCGCCAACGTACCGCTGCCCGTGCCGGCGCCCGAGCAGCCGAAGGCGAAGCCCGTACGCACCGCGGCGGAGCCGCAAAACCGCACCGCGGCGGAGCCGCAAAACCGCACCACGGCGGAGCCGCAGAAGCGCGCCGCGGCGGAGCGCGACGCCGCCAATACGCGCGCCATCCACCGCCCGCCGATGCCGACGCCGGCGCCGCACCGCATGCAGCGCGCGCCGGCGCGCGTGTCCCAAGGACGGCGCGAGCGGCTGTCGCAGCCACGCCCGATCGTGATTCCGCGCCGCGCCGCGCTCAGCCGTGCTGCCGCCGGGCGCCACGATTTTCTCGGGATTCCGCTCGGCCGATAGCGGCGCCGAGCAGCACCAGCACCGGCCCCGGCAGCGACGCCGCCGCGAGCCGGCGCGGCAGCTCGCCGATGGCGGCGTGAACCGCCTGCTGATCGGGCCGCGTCGCCCGCGCCACCGCGACCGCCGGCGTCGCCGGGTCGAGCCCCTCGGCCAGCGCCTTCTCCACCAGCTCTGCGAGCGTGCGCGTCGGCATGTAGATCGCCGTGGTGGTGGCGGCGTCGGCGAGCGCCTTCCAGTCGAGATCCTGCGGCAGGCGGCCGTCGCGCGCGTGGCCGGTGATGTATTGCAGCCGCCGCGCCTTGCCGCGACCGGTCAGCGTCAGCCCGAGGCTCGCCGCGGCACCTTGCGCCGCGGTGATGCCTGGCACGACCTCGACCGCGATGCCCGCCTTCGCGCAAGCCTCGAGCTCCTCTACGGCGCGGCCGAAGATCAGCGGGTCGCCGCCCTTGAGCCGCACCACGCGCTTGCCCTGCTTCGCCAGCCCGACCATCAACGCGTTGATGTCCTCCTGCTTGCAGGAGGGGCCGAAGCCGGTCTTGCCGACCAGCATCTTGCGCGCCTCGCGGCGGGCGAAGTCGAGCACGTCGCGCGAGACGAGGTCGTCGAACAGGATGACGTCGGCCGACTGCAGCGCGCGCACCGCGCGCAGCGTCAGCAATTCCGGATCGCCGGGCCCGGCGCCGACGAGCGTCACGGTGCCGTGGTCCACCTTGTCGCCGAGCCCCTTCACTTCGGCGATGAAGCGCTCGAAGTCGGCGTCGCCGGGCTCGGTCTCGGCGTGTCTCACCGCATGCGCGGTGAAGACCTGCCAAAACCGTCGCCGGCCGGCGAAGGGCAGGCCCGACGCCTTCACCGCCGCGCGCCAGCGCTGCGCGGCCGCGGCCCAGGCAGCGAAGCCCTTCGGCAGCATCGCCTCGAGCTTGGCGCGGATGGCCTGCGCGAACACCGGCGCGGCGCCGTCGGTCGAAATGCCGATGACCAGCGGCGAGCGGTTTACGATGGCACCGAAAGCAAAATCGCAGAAGGCCGGGCGATCGATGACGTTGACCGGCACGCCCGCCGCGCGCGCGGCGGCGGCGAAATCGGCGGCGGAAGCATCGTCGTCGCAGGCGCCGATGGCGACCGCCGCGCCGGCCATGTCGGCCGCGCGCCAGCCGCGCGCATGCACCATGACGGCACCGCGCGGCGGCTCGGCGACGATCGCCGCCATCTCCTCGGACACGTCGGCCGCATAGACGTCGACGCGCGCACCGGCAGCGGACAGAAGCTCCGCCTTCCAGGCCGCGGCGGCGCCGCCGCCGGCGAGCACGGCACGCTTGCCATCCAGCGCCAGGAATACCGGCAGCCGCGCCAAGGGCTCGATGCGCGCCGGCCGTGCTTCGGAGGGAGTACGCTCAGTGCTCACGGCATCGTTCCTTTCGCTCTTCAATAGACATCCGCCTGATAGCGGCCTTTTCTCTTCAGTTCGGCGACGAAGTCCCGGGCGACCGGCGGGGCGCAGCCGCCGTGCTCGGCGACGATGTCGACGAGCGCCGCCTCGACGTCGCCGGCCATGCGCTGCGCGTCGCCGCAGACATAGATGTGCGCGCCGTCGTTGAGCCACGCCCAGATGTCGCGGCCGACCTCGCGCATACGATGCTGCACGTAGATTTTCTCGCTGCCGTCGCGCGACCAGGCGAGCGTCAGCCGCGTCAGGTGCCCGGCTGCCCGCATCGCCGTCAGTTCCTCCTCGTAGAAGAAGTCGCAGGCGCTGCGCTGGTGGCCGAAGAACAGCCAGTTGCGGCCGGGCGCCTTGACCGCCTGCCGCTCGTGCAGGAAGGCGCGGAACGGCGCGATGCCGGTGCCGGGACCGATCATGATGACGGGCTTGCCCGGGTCCTGCGGCAGCGCGAACCCTTGCGCCTTCTGCACATAGACGCGCACGGTGTCGCCGGGATTGATGCGCGCCGCCAGGAAAGTCGAGCAGACGCCGTGGCGCATCCGCCCGTCGACCGCGTAGCGCAGAGCGTCGACCGTGAGCGTGACGCGACCGGGCGCCGTCTTCGGCGACGACGAGATCGAATAGACGCGCGGCTGCAGCGGATCGAGCGCCTCGATAAAGGCTTCCGGGTCGGGGCGGATGCCCGGAAACTTCTGCAGGGCCGCGAGCACGTCCAGCGCGCCGGCATCGCCGTCGGGGTCCCGGCCCTCGGCCAGCGCCCTCGCCTTCGTTTTGCGCTCGCCGCCGGTGATGTAGGAGATGAGCTGGAACAGCATGTCCGGCGCCGGCGACAGCGAGACGCCGTCGGTCAACACCTCGCGCAACGTGCGCTCGCCGATCGGGAAGTCAACCGGCGCGCCGAGCGCCGCGATCACCGCCTCGACCAGCGCCGGCTCGTTCGCTGGAAAGATGCCGAAGGAATCGCCGACGACGTAGTCGAGGCCGCTTTCGGCAAGATCGAGCTCGACGTGCCAAGTCTCCTTTTCGGAGCCTTCCTTGTTGAGCCGCCGGCGCGACAGGAAAATGGCGGAAACCGGATTGTCGCGCGAACGGCCCGGCAGCGACGCATTCACCCGCTGCGGCACGGCCGCCGCCTCGGCCGCGAGCGCAGACGTGCCGCCGTCGAGCTCGGCGGTCAATTGCTTGAGCATGCGGGAGGTTTCCTTGCCGCCCGGCACGCACAGGTTCAGCCGCTTCTCCGACCTGTCGAACAACCTGTCTGCATAGTCCTTGCAGTTGTAGCCGCACTGGCCGCAGTCCTGCTGCGCCATCGCCGCCATCATGCGCCGGGGCAGCGGCTTGCCCGCGGCAAGCTTCATGCGATCCGCCATCGGCATGGCCGGATCGTGCCAGGGTGCGCCGTCGCCCGTTTCCGCAGATGCAGCGGCAGGTTGCGCACCGAAATCGCGCAGGCCCGGCATGAGCTGAGCCGCCGCGGCCGGCGACAAAGGCGTGATGCTGTCGTGCAGGTCGAACAGGCCGGCAAACAGGCCGTTGAGCCAGGTGCGCTGCTCCTTAGTGAACGGCGCCGACTCAGGGATGAAGGACGGGATCGGCGGCCGCGGTGCCATGCTCATGCGACGGCCTCCAGCGCGATCATGCCTTTCAGCGTCTCGATGTCGTGTCGCCGCGCGAAGGCGAGGAAGCTCTCGCCCGCCGAGGTCCGGTGCGCGAGATAGGCCTGCAGAATGCGCTCGACCGTGCGCGGCACGGCGTCGGCCGTGACGTCGCGGCTAAGTTCGCGGCCGATCGCGGCGTTCGGGCCGAACCCGCCGCCGACCAGCACGTGGTAGCCCTCGACCGGATCGCCATCCTCGCCCACCTGCACCTTGCAGGCGAGCAAGCCGATCTCGCTGATTGCATGCTGCGCGCAGGAGTGATGGCAGCCGGTGAGATGGATGTTCACGGCAGTATCGAGCGCGACCCGGCCTTCGCACCAGGCGGCGATATCCTCGGCATGCTGCTTGGTGTTCGACGCGGCGAATTTGCAGCCGGTGCTGCCGGTGCAGGCGATGAGCCCGGCGCGCACGGCGCTCGTCTCGGTCGCAAGCCCGAGCGCCGCGATGCGGGCGCAGACCTGCACGACCTTGTCGTCGGCGACGCCGGAAACGAGCAGGTTCTGCCACACGGTCAAGCGCAGATCGCCGTCGCCCCACTCGTGCGCGATGCCCGCCAGCCCGCGCATCTGTGCAACGGTGAGCCTGCCGACCGGCACGACGACGCCGATCCAGTTCAGGCCCTGCTGCTTCTGTTTATGGACGCCGATATGCGCGGTGCGGCTGAACGCCGGTCGCTCGGCGACGGCGCCAGGAACGGCGCGCTCGAACTTGCGGCCGAACGTCTCTTCCGCGCGCGCGACGAATGTCTCGATGCCGATGGCGTCGAGCACGTATTTCAGCCGCGCCTTGCTGCGATCGCTGCGGTTGCCATGCGCGATGAAGACGCGCACCACGGCGTCGGCCGCCCTGGTGGCGTCGGCGGGGCTGACCAGCACGCCGGTGTCGCGGGCAAAATCGGCATGGCCGGTGATGCCGCCGAGGCAGAGCCTGAACCAGACGCCCGGCGCCAGGCCGAAACCGTCCTGAACCACGACCGCCTGAAAGCCGATGTCGTTGGTGTCCTCGAGCACAGGAACGGCGCCGCCACCGTCGAAGGCGACGTTGAACTTGCGCGGCAGGCCGGTGAGCGAGCGGTCGTTGAGGATGTGGAAGTGCCACTCGCGCGCGAAAGGCCGCGTGTCGATCAGCTCCTGCGGGTCGATGCCGGCCGTCGGCGTGCCGGTGACGTTACGGATATTGTCGGCGCCGGAGCCGCGTGAGGTGAGGCCGAGATCCTGCACGCCCTCGACCATCGCGACGGCGTTCTTCGCCTCGATCTCGCGAATCTGGAGATTGGCGCGCGTCGTCACGTGCGCGTAGCCGCCGCCGTAGCGTTCGGCGAGCTCGGCCAGCCCGGCAAGCTGATGCGACGTGACGATGCCGTTCGGGATGCGCAGCCGGCACATATACGAATTCTGGTTCGGGGCGACGTAAAAGAGGCCGTAGAAGCGCCAGCGGAAATTGTCCGGCGACTTCGGATATTCGTTGGCGGCCGCCTGCGCCTTCAGTCTTGCGTAGGCGTCGAACGGGTGCTGCTCGCGCTTGAACCGCTCCGGATCGGACAGCTTGCCGCCCGAGGCGACGACGCGGTCCTGCGCCTTCAGTGCGGCGGCATCCGGCCCCCTCGGCTCGATCGCCACCGCAGACGTCGCGCCGCCGGCAGCGCCTTTGGCGGCTTTGGCGATCTGGACGCCGGCGACGAAGCCCTCGAGATAACGCTTCTGCTCGGGCTCGAAATCGCCGGTCGTCGCGTCGGCCGCGGGCTTGAGGTCGGTCCCGCTCATTCGGCCGGCACCTGGCTCGCCGCGCCCAGCGGCGCCGGTGCGGCGACGCGCGGCCTGTGCGTCATGTAGAGGGCGAGCCCCGTGAAGATGAAGCCACCGACCAGATTGCCCAAAGTCACCGGAATCTGGTTCCACAGCCACCATTCGGCGAGCGAAATTTTGGCGCCCATCAACATGCCCGTCGGGATGACGAACATGTTCACCACCGAGTGCTCGAAGCCCTGCGCGAAGAAGATGAAGACCGGCATGTAGGCGCAGGCGATCTTGCCGAGGGTCGACGACGTCGTCATCGCCGCGACGATGGCGAGGCAGACCATCCAGTTGCACAGCATCGCCTTGACGAAGACCGTGATCAGGCCGGCGAGGCCGAGCGCCTCGTAGCCGGTGGTCTTGATCTGCGCGATGGCGACGATCTTCGCCGCCACACCGGCCGGCGCGGCCGTGCCGAAATTGGTCAACGCGATCGCCAGCAGCGCGCCGTAGGTCACGCTGCCGATCAGGTTGCCGATAAACACGTAACCCCAGTTCGCCACCATGGTCCTCGCGCCGGCCCCGCTCTCGATCCACGGCAACGGCAAAAGACCGAAGCTGCCGGTCACGAGATCGAGCCCGAGGAGCACGATGAGGATGAGGCCGACGGGGAAGACCAGCGCGCCGACCAGCGGCTGGTTGGTCTGCACCATCGCGGTGAAGGCGAGACTCGTCGCCGCCGCAAGGATCGCGCCGGCAAGGCCGCCGCGAACGATCAGGTCGATCGGTGCTGTCGCGAGCTTGCTGCGGCCCGCATTGACCATGGCCGAAGCCACGTCGACCGGCTTCACATAGTCCATCTCTCGACTCCCTGTGCTGGGGGCCACCGAGAGCCTCGATCGATGCTGCCGGGCGGCCGCGGCTTGCTTCCTGCTGCAAAGCAGCAAGGAGCATGCCAGCGGGCACGCCGTTGAATTTCCGGCCGCATTTCGACGGCGCCGGCTGCGCCGCGGGCGTGCTGGCGGAGAATTGAGCGGCGATCGTCGAAACTTTGAGCACCGCGCCGCGCTCGCGATCTAGCCGGCGGCGGCCGGCAGCCGCACATTGGCGTGGAAGTCGGCGCCGTTCGTCGTCCTGGCGACAAAGCCGGCGCGGATGCAGAAGTCGCCGAAGTGCTCGCCCTTTTGCCGTTTGGCGGCATAGGCGGCAAAGACCGGATCGAGCGCGGCCACGATGCCGGCGTCGTCGAGGTCCTCGGCATAGAGCTTGTTCATGCGCGAGCCGTCGAAGGCGGCGCCGAGATAAAGATTGTAGCGTCCCGGCCCTTTGCCGACCAAAGCGATTTCGGCGATGTAGGGCCGCGCGCAGCCGTTGGGGCAGCCGGTCATGCGCAGCGTGATCTCCTCCTCGGCGAGCCCGTGCGCGGCAAGCCGCTCCTCGAGCTTCGTCACGAGGCTCGGCAGATAGCGCTCGCTCTCGGCGAGCGCGAGGCCGCAGGTCGGCAGCGCCACGCAGGCCATCGAATTGCGCCGCAGCGCCCCCGCCCGCCCGTGCAATCCGTGCGCGGCAACGAGCGCCTCGATCTCCGCACGCTTGTCGTCGCCGACATTGGCGATGATCAGGTTCTGGTTCGGCGTGATGCGGATCTCGCCGTCGTGGACCTCGGCGATGCGGCGCATGCCGGTGAGCAGCTGGCGTCCGTCGGGGAAGTCGCGCAGCCGGCCGTTCTCGATGAACAATGTTAGATGGTGCTTGCCGTCCTCTCCGCGAGTCCAGCCGTAGCGGTCGCCGTTGGAGGTGAAGGTGAACGGCCGTGCCGTCTCCAGCGGCTTGCCGGCGCGTTTGGCGATCTCGGCGCGGAAGGCGTCGGCGCCGCGATCGTCGAGCGTGTATTTGAGCCGCGCATGCTTGCGGTTGGTGCGGTCGCCCCAGTCGCGCTGGATGGTGACGACGGCCTCGGCGACCGTCATCAGGTCCTCCGGCCGGCAGAAGCCGAGCACCTCGCCGGTGCGCGGATAGGTCTCCGGCTCGCCGTGCGTCATGCCCATGCCGCCGCCGACGCTGACGTTCCAGCCCTCGATCGCGTCGTTTTCGCCGACGATGGCGATGAAGCCCAGGTCCTGCGCGAACACGTCGATGTCGTTCGAGGGCGGCACCGCGAAGCCGATCTTGAACTTGCGCGGCATATAAGTGCGGCCGTAGATCGGCTCGACATCGTCGCGCTCGCCCTCGCCCGCGACCTTCTCGCCGTCGAGGAAGATCTCGTAATAGGCATGCGTGTGCGGCTTGAAATGCGCCGAGGCACGGCAGGCGAGCTCGTAGGCCTGCGCGTGGATCGCCGACTGGTGCGGGTTCGACACGGCCATGACGCCGCGATTGTCATCGCCGCATGCGGCGATGGTATCGAGCGCCACCGCGTTGATCTCCTTCAGCGCCGTCTTGACGTTGAACTTCAGGA
>Ga0182749_1002279_pt1 | contig 14171 bp, 15 predicted proteins | sample eDN3rd37CKraftMG_FD_128875 | JGI IMG/M metagenome (GOLD analysis project Ga0182749, IMG submission 128875) | Enriched Miracle-Growth compost microbial communities from Emeryville, California, USA - eDNA 3rd pass 37_C Kraft MG (version 2) (version 2) ...
CCGGCGCCGACCTCCATGTCGTAGGGCTGCAGGATGACGCAGCCCTGCGCCGCCCAGTACTGCTGCAAGGTGAGGATCAGGCCCTGGAAGGAGCGTGCGGGATCGAGATTGGCCGCATGCGCCGCGGGTCTGGCGAGAAGATCGGCTTCGGCCATCGCTTCAGGTTTCTGCCATGGGAAAGGTGGCGGACCCTATCGGCGAGGCTGTGGGGGGTCAAGCAAGGGCGCAATGCCCGTTCGTCCCCGCGAAAGCGAGGACCCAGATGGACCTACGAGTGCGAACGGAGGATGGGTTACAGCCTGAACTCGCCGGTCAGCGGATCGCGACGCAGGGTCGGCCGGCGCTCCTGATCGCGGATGCGCACGCGGGCGCGGCGCGCCTCGAGTTCCTCGTTGACCCGCTTGACCTCGCTGACCACCCAATGGATCGCCACGGCCCCGCCGAGCGCGGCGAGCGACCATTTCACGAGCGGCGGCAACAGAAAGTGCGGCATCGGTTACTCCTTACCCGCGCCAATGCAAGGTAACACTCTCTGCCAAAGGTGGCGAATTCGCGACCTGTAGCAGGTTACCACATTCACAGGCCGTAGCGCGACCACAGCGCGCGGGCCTCCGCCGCCGAGATGAGATCGTCGGCGAGCCCCTGCCCGCCAGCCAGGCGGTCCAGCGCGCCGCCGAGACCGCCGGCGCCGGTCAGGCGGCGGCCAAGGAAACTGCGCTCGGCCTCGATCAGCGGCAGCCGCACCTTCTCGCCGTAGCGCTCGCGCATGGCCGAGCGCAGGTCGCCGGTGCGGTCGGCGAGGCCGAAGGCGATCGCGGTATCGGCGGTCCAGAACTCGCCTGAGAACAGGGTCTCGTCCGGCGCCGTCAGCCGCGCGCCGCGCCGCGCCTTCACCAGCGCGATGAAATGCGCGTGCATGTCCTGCTGGATCGCCTTGATACGGGCGACGTCCTCCGGCTTTTCCGGCTGGAACGGGTCGAGAATCACCTTGCGCTCGCCGGCGGTGTAGACGCGGCGCTCGATGCCGAGCTTGTGCATCAGATCGACGAAGCCGAACGTGCCGCCGACGACGCCGATCGAGCCGACGATGGCGTAAGGATCGCAGACGATCTCGTCGGCGGCGCAGGCGAGCATGTAGCCGCCCGAGGCGCCGACATCTTCGACGAAGGCGTAGACCGGCAGGCTCTTCTCCTCGGCGAGCTGGCGGATGCGTCTGAAGATCAGATGCGACTGCGCCGGCGAGCCGCCGGGCGAATTGATCGCGAGCGCGACGGCGCGGGCGCCGGGAACCGCGAAGGCGCGTTCGAGCGTGCGCGCCACCGTCGCCAGCATGAGCCCGGGCCGCAACGGCGTGGCAACGCCGATGGCGCCGGTCAGGCGCACCACCGGGACGATGGGAATGTCCGGCCGCAGGAACGGCGGCAGCAATCGGTGCAGGCGATCGAACAAGGCCATGGGGCAATTAGGCAGTCTGCTTGCGTTAAGTCAAAACGCGTTCGGTCGTGCCAATCATTATGCCGCCTTTACGCAGAAATTTCACGCGCTCGTGACCGCAAGGTCCCGACATTTGCCGCGTTTGAATGGTTGGAATGATTCTTGCGGCGCACGCGATGGCGAAGCGCATTCGCGCGCGGGAGGTGGACAATGGATCCCAAACTTACGCTTCTGTTCATGCTGATCGGCACGATCGTCGGCCTGTCGCACCTCGGCCGTGTCGGCGAGGGCCAGTTGCGCCGGATCATGGTCGGCCGCCGTTTGCGGCAGTTGCTGCGCAGAGGTTAGGCAGCCGCCGCCAAAGCGAGCGTGCCGCCGCCACGCAGGATCGCCTCCGTCGCGGCGGACGGGCGGCCTGAGGGATCGTTGAGCGTCAGCCCCGGTTCCTCGCGACATTCCGACGGCGCGCCCTTTACCACTTTGACCAGCAGCCGAATCGCTGCCGCGTCCGGACGCGGATAGACCGGCAGCACCACCGCCGCGCCGAAATCGACGGCAAGCGCCGCCATGACCGCGTCGCGCGCATCGGCGCGCCAGATCAGTGTCAGCACCCCGCCGGGCCTGAGCAATGCCGCGGCCGAAGCGCACCAGCGGCGCAGGAGATCCGGGGCGGCGACATGGGCGAGGCGCCGCCGCGCGTCGGGTGAGACGGCGTGACGGCCGGACTCGTTGAACGGCGGATTCATCAGCACGCAATCGAACGCGCCCGGCGCGAGGCCGGCGGCCATCAGCGCCGCGGGGTCCTCGACGTCGGCGGCCACGGCACGCACGCGATCGGCCAGGCCGTTGCGCGCGGCATTGTGCGCGGCGAGCGCGGCGAGCGCCGGATCGATCTCGACCAGCGTGACGGCGAGGCCGGCAACGCGCTGCGCCAGCGCGAGCCCCGCCGCGCCGACACCGGCGCCGAACTCGGCCGCGCGCTCGCCCGCGCGCGCGGGCGTCGCCGCCGCGAGCAGGATGGCGTCGTGGCCGACGCGGTGACCCTTCTTCGGCTGCCGCAGCACCAGGCGGCCGCCGAGCACGGCGTCGTCGGTTGTGTCCACTCCGCTCAGGTCTCCTCCGGGCGCAATTCGTGGCCGAGGCCGGCATCCTCGAGCAGCCGGCGGGCCTGCAACTCCTGGCCGTCGGCGACCAGGATGCGGCGCGGCAGCACGCCGAGCGAGCCCTCGAGCACGCTCATGTTCTGATCGAGCACCATGTGCTCGATGCGCGCCGCCTTGAACAGCGCGTCGATCGCCGACACCAGCACGGCGTCGTTGGTACGCACGATCTCACGCATGATACGCCCCCCTGCCCGCCTGACGCCCGCGCATTGCCGACGGACGCCGGTGGTATACAATGCTGCAACAGCATCCCGCGCGACCCTTCGACATGCAATCCCTCCGCGCCGCGGCTTCGCAGATCTGGTCGAAGGTCGCCGGCGGCCCCACGACACCGCCGCTCGAGCGACTGGTTCCGTTTCCCTGGAAAGCGGAGCTCGTCATCGTCTGCGGCGGCATGCTCGCCTCGTTCCTCATCGCCGGCTTCTGGTATCCGTATTGGCGCATCGCCGACATGGATTTCTGGATCGTCTACAACGCCTTCCTCCTCAATGCCGGCCTGCCGCAGGAATATTTCGACCACCCGGGCTATCTCTCGATCCTGATGCTGGCCGACTGGCTGCGCGGCCTGCATGCAATCGGCGTGCTCAAGGTCGATGCGCTGACGCAATTGCCGCCGGTCGCCGACGCCGCCGCCTTCAAGGCGGCCTGGACCGAAGCGACGCGCGCCGGGCGCGTGCTGTCGCTGATGATCGCGATGGGCTTCGTCGTCGCCTTCGGCATGCTCCTGCGCGCCTGGCTGCGCGACTGGCGTATCGCCGGCCTCGGCCTGTTCTTCCTCGCCTTCTCGGGCGGCATGGCGATGCAGATGCGCATCATGCGCACCGAGCTCATCGCCTGCGGCCTGTTCTTCTGCGCGCTGCTGATCCTGCTCATCGCCGCGCGGCACGGCTCGCGGTCGCTGCGGCCGTTTCTCATCGGCGCCGCCGCGGCGCTGATCGCGCTGGCGCTGCAGAACAAGATCCAGATCGTGTTCCTGATCGCCGCGCTGCCGGTGCTGCTGCTGCCGTTCGGTCCGGAGGAGGACGGCAGCCGCTTCTGGAAGCCATCCCCGCCTGCGATCGTCCTCCTGGTTGTCGCCGCGATCGCGGCGGCGGTCGCGGTCTATCTGGTCGCCGATATCGCCGGCGCCGCCCTGTTCACGCTGTCGACCGGCTCCATGACCCTGCCGCGGCTCGCCGTCAGCGCGCCGGTCTACTGGTCGCTCATCGCGCTGTGGCTCGGCCTCGGCATCGCCGCCTACGCGACGATCTGGCGCGTGCCGCTCCTCGAGACGCTCGCCACGCTCGCAACCATCGTCGCCGGAACCGGGCTCGCGCTGCTGGCGCTGAAGCTGCGCTACCACCCGACCGACGCGCTCGTCGTCTTCCATCCGCTCGAACAGATGTACGCGTTCGGCGCCTCGACCGCGCCACAGCTGGCGACCGGCACGCTCGCCGACAAGGCGACCTACCTGATCGAGGCGATCGGCGGCCTCATCGCGCGGCGCACCTTCGTGCTGGAGTCGTCGCCGCGGCCGACCATCTTCCTCGAATGGTTCGTCATCGCCGCGACGATCTACGCCGTGCGCCGGCGCGAGTGGCTGACCGTCGCCAAGGCCGGCGCGCTGATGGCCGCGGTCTACGGCATCGACCTGCTCGGCATGGCGCGCGGGCTGAAGCAGGAGTACTTCCTGCTCACCGATCCGCTGGTCATCATCGCCGCCGCGCTGCTGCTCGCGCGTCTGCCGGCCCTGCAGACGCATCGCCTCGCCTATCCGGTCGGCCTCGCGCTGATCGTCGTGCACGTCGCCATCAGCCAGGCCGAGCCGGTCAAGCACATCTTCCGCAGCGACGGCGAGGACGTCCTGTGCGGGCTCTACCACAACGCCCAGCGCGTCGAGCGCCTGCCGGTGTGCGCGAGCCTGCCGAAGCCGTGAGCGCGCGCGCCGACCGGACCCTAGAATTAGACCGCAACAACAACCTATAGGCGCGACATTATGTGCAGCAACTGCGCTTTTTTATTGACTATGTGCAACTACTGCACTATTCTTGGCGTTGCCTAGGAGGCGCCGGTGGGCGTCAATAGCAATCCTAAGCAACGCAAAGATCAGCGTTTTCGGAGGCTGGAGAGAGCATCCGCCGCCCCATTGCCACCTCAAGGGACCGAACACCAACTGTACGATAGACCTGGCCACTCTGGAGGTCATGAAGGGACGATATTCGCGGGGAGACCTGAAGGAAGCCGTCGACTGGCTGACGGCCAATTCCGGCGACGCATGGAAAGAGTGGAGAGCCTTGAATGAGCGCGAATGACATCGTCGATACCGGCATTCCCCTTCCGCGCATCGGTCACGTTCAGGCGGCCGCTCCGCTGACCCTCGTCGTCTCCTGGACCGAAGGAAGCCGCGCAGGCCGCGTCGACAGGATCGATCTCGCGCCGATCATAAACTCGTTCAAGATATTTCGCCCGCTGCGGAAGAACGAAGCTCTCTTCGATACGGCCTGCCTCGGAGACGATGGCGATACTGTCGTATGGGACGGCCCCGATCTCGAGATGTCTGCCGAGACGATCGAGCTTCTGGCCGAGCAGACGATGTCACCGGACGATTTCTGCGCCTTCCTGAAGCGAAACGACCTGACGCAGGACGCCGCGGCTTCGATATTGGGCTATAGCCGACGCCAGATTGGATATTTCACGACGACGGGGCCGATACCCCGTGTTGTCGCGCTGGCGTGCAAGGGATACGAATCCGAACGCATAAAAGAGCGTCTCCTCACGCACGCTCTATAGCTTGCGCCGCCTCTCCTCGCCCGGAGCGCGGTGCGAAAGATAGGCGAGCAGCTTCATCTCGCGGCGGCCGCGGCTCACCGTGTCGAGGATGAGCCCGACAGCGAAGGACAGAAAGGCGGCGAGCATCAGGCCGGTCGACAGCACCGCCGTCGGCAGCCGCGGCACGAGCCCGGTCTCGGCATAAGTGACGAGCACCGGCACGGCGAAGCCGAGCGCGGCGAGCGCGAGCGCGACGCCGAAGGCGCCGAAGAAGCGCAGCGGCCGCTCCGAGCGATAGAGCTCGAGGATCGTCCACAGGATGCGGAAGCCGTCGCTCCAGGTGCTGAGCTTGGACTGCGAGCCCTCCGGCCGCGCGTAATAGGGCGTCTCGATCTCGGCCACCGTCAGGCCGAGCTCGAGCGCGTGGATGGTGAGCTCGGTCTCGATCTCGAAGCCCGACGACAGCAGCGGAAACGACTTGACGAAGCGGCGCGAGAACACGCGATAGCCCGACAGCATGTCGGTGAAGGTGCGGCCGAAGACGTTGGCGACGAAGCCGGTCAGCAGCCTGTTGCCGGTGCGATGGCCGGCGCGGTAGGCGGCTTCCGACTGGTCGCGGCGCGTGCCGACCACCATGTCGCAGCGGTCCTCGAAGAGGCGCGCGATCATGCGCGGCGCGCTCGGCGCGTCGTAGGTCGCGTCGCCGTCGACCAGCACGTAGGCGTCGGCCTCGATGTCGGTGAACATGCGGCGGACGACGAAGCCCTTGCCCTGCCGCGTCTCGCTGAAGACCTCGGCGCCGGCCTCGCGCGCGGCGCGGACCGTATCGTCGGTCGAATTGTTGTCGTAGACGAAGACGGTCGCCTGCGGCAGCGCGGCGCGGAAATCGCGCACAACCTGCGCGACAGTGACCCCCTCGTTGTAACATGGCACGAGGACGGCGATACGATAGCCGGCGAACGTGTCGGCCGCCCTGTCCTTTGCTATATCAGTCACCAGCCGATCCCCCGACCCGCCCCCGCCGTCCGGCTCGTTGCCGGGCGCGGCGTTCCCGCTGGACAGTAACGCACTTGCCCGCTTAACACGCCGTTTCTATGCTCGCGAGCCATCCGCAACCGGAGTTCGATTTTGGCCGTCGTCGTCCCCTTTGAGAATCCGCGTTCCGCCACGCTCAATCGCCTCGTCGACCTCGTCGCCGCGGACATGGAGCGGGTCAACACGGCCATCATCGCCCGCACCGGCTCCGAGGTCACCATGATCCCGGAGGTCGCCAACCATCTGATCTCCTCCGGCGGCAAGCGCCTGCGGCCGATGCTGACGATCGCCATGGCCAGACTCGCGGGCTACACCGGCGACGGCCACATCAAGCTCGCCGCCGCGGTCGAGTTCATGCACACGGCGACGCTGCTGCACGACGACGTCGTCGACGAAAGCGACATGCGCCGCGGCAAGGCGGCGGCGCGCATGCTGTGGGGCAACGAAGCGAGCGTGCTGGTCGGCGACTTCCTGCTCGGCCAGGCGTTCAAGATGATGGTCGAGGTCGGCAACCTGCACGCGCTCGACATCCTCTCCTCCGCCGCCGCGGTGATCGCCGAAGGCGAGGTGATGCAGCTCGGCACCGCCAAGAACACCGCGACCAACGAGGACGAATATCTCTCCGTCGTGCGCGGCAAGACCGCCGAACTGTTCGCCGCCGCCTGCGAGGTCGGGCCGGCGCTTGCCACCAAGCCGAAGCCCGAGCAGGCCGCCTGCCGCTCCTTCGGCATGAATCTCGGCATCGCCTTCCAGCTCGTCGACGACGCGCTCGACTACGGCGGCAAGTCGGCCAAGCTCGGCAAGAACGTCGGCGACGATTTCCGCGAGGGCAAGGTGACGCTGCCGGTGGTGCTGTCGTTCCGCCGCGGCAGCGAGAGCGAGCGCGCCTTCTGGAATCGCACGCTGGTCGAGGGCAAGGTCGAGGACGCCGATCTCGAGACGGCGCTGGCGCTGATGGCCAAGCATCATGCCATCGAGGACACGCTCGGCCGCGCCCGCCACTACGGCGCCATCGCCAAGGACGCGCTGGCGCTGGCGCCGGATTCACCGATCAAGCAGGCGCTGGAAGAGGCCGTCGACTTCTCGATCGCGCGGGCGTTCTGAGGCCGCGCGGCTAGCGGCCGATGGTCGATTCGTAGCCGGTCTGCGGCTGGCGCTGCAGCTGGAAGCGGATGTTCGGGTCCGGGTCCTGGCCGATGTAATAGCCGTATTCGTGCACCGCGGGCGCGCAGCCGTTCGGCTGCGGCCGGCCATTGAAGAGCACCCCGCCGAAGGTGAACGCGTAAGGCGCGTCGACGCATTGCGGCGGCGGCGCCGGCTTATGGCGCTTGCGCGCCAGCGCCGGGTCGGCGGCGACGAGCGCCAGAACGGCGGATGCGACGGCGAGCCAGCCGAACTTCATGGACCTTCTCCGTAGTGCCGGCGATCAAGACCGGCGCAGGGGCAACAGTTCCCCGGAAAACGCGTTTTTTGCAAGGCGCGCGGGCGCATGCCTTGCCCTACATCAACCGAGCGTCGTGGCGGCGACCCACCAGGCCGGACGCGCCGATGCGAGCGCGGCCGCGCCGGCAGCGGCCGCCCCGGGCGTGTCGAACAGCGCAAAGCAGGTCGAGCCGGAGCCCGACATGCGGGCGAGCCGCGCGCCGGCAAGCGCCGACAGGGCCGAGAGCACCTCGCCGATGACCGGCACGCAGGCGATCGCGGCGGGCGTGAGGTCGTTGCCGTGCGCGCGCAGGAAGTCGACGAGGCCGGTGCGCGGCACCTCGCCGAGTGGCGTCGCGTCGCCGCGCAGGCCGGCGAAGGCGCGGAAGACGTCGCGCGTCGCCGTCGGCACGCCCGGATTGACCAGCACCGCCGGCAAGGCCGGCAGGGCGAGCGGCGCCGAGAGCACGTCGCCGATGCCGCGCATGACGCGCGCCTTGGCGGCAAGGCACACCGGCACGTCGGCGCCGACCGCAAGCGCGGCCTCCGCCAGGCGGGGATCGTCGGCGGCGATGCCGTTGGCGCGCGCCAGAAGGCGCAGCGCCGCGGCCGCATCGGACGAGCCGCCGCCGATGCCGGCGGCGACGGGCAGCCGCTTGTCGAGGCGGAAGACGCCGCCGGCGAGCCCCGGCACGCGCGCGGCAAGCGCCGCCGCAGCCTTCAGCACGAGATTGTCGACGGTCGCGCCGCAGACGCCGGCGAACGGGCCGGTCACCTCGAGCGTCGCCGCAGCGCCCGGCGTGAAGGCGAGCGTGTCGCCGATTGCGGCGAAGGCGACGAGGCTTTCCAGCTCGTGATAGCCGTCGGCGCGGCGGCCGATGACGCGCAGCGTCAGGTTGATCTTGGCGGGGGCGAAGTCTGTGGCGGGAGAATTCAAGCGGCCGGACCTATGGCTGTCGTCATGGCCGGGCTTGTCCCGGCCATCCACGTCTTGCCGACGGCTCTAGAAGACGTGGATGCCCGGCACAAGGCCGGGCATGACGCTGGAACAGGTCTTCCGGCTGAAAGACTACCCGCCGTTGCCTTCCTTTTTCGGCGGCGCCTTGTTGGCCTGCGAGGAGGTCTCTTCCGGCAGGCCATTGCTCAGCTTCTCCAGGATCTTCGGCAGATCCTCCGGATCGGGCTTGAGATCGCGCGCATGCGCCCACTGGAAGCGCGCCTCCAGCGTGCGGCCGACGCGCCAGTAGGCGTCGCCGAGATGGTCGTTGATGGTCGGGTCTTCCGGCTTGAGCTCGATCGCGCGCTCGAGCTGCTCGACCGCCTGGTCGTAGTCGCCGACCTTGTAATAGGCCCAGCCGAGCGAATCGACGATGTAGCCGTCGTCGGGGCGCTGCGCGACGGCCTTCTTGATCATCGCCATGCCGTCGTCGAGATGGACGCCCTGGTCGATCCAGGAATAGCCGAGATAGTTGAGCACCTGCGGCTGATCGGGATAGAGCGCGAGCGCCTTCTTCAGGTCGGCTTCGGCCTTCGACCAGTCGCGCGAGCGCTCGTAGCAGATGCCGCGGAAATAGAAGAGCACCCAGTTCGACTTCTGCGGCTTGGCGAGCGCGTCGACCGCCTTGCTGTAGGTCTCGGCGCAGTCGGCGAACTTCTTGTGGCCGCGCTGCACGTTGCCGAGCGCCACGATGGCGTCCTGGTCGTCGGGGAATTCCTTGATCAGTGCCTTGAGGTGCTTCTCCGCCTCCTCGCCGCGGTCGAGCGCGTCGAGATCGGTGGCCATCTGGATCGCGGCGTTGCGATGCAGCGGCGACGAGGCCGGCACGCGCTCGTAGGCCTTGATCGCCAGCTCCGGCTTCTTCAGCGACTCGTAGAGATCGGCGAGCGAGAGCAGCGCCAGCGGATGGTTCGGCGTGAGGTAAAGCGCGAGCTGCAAATAGACGAGGCCGAGATCCTCGCCGCCGCGGCGGCCGAGCGAGGCGCCGAGCCCGTAGAGCGCCTCGGCGGCGCCTTCGTCGAAGGTCGTGGCGATGCGCGGCAGACCGGCGGCGGCCGGTGCGCCGCCGGGGACCCCCGCGCCGTCGAGCTTCTCGGCCGTCTTCGGCCCGACGATGCCGTCGGCGGCCAGCGCGTGGCGCTGCTGCATCTCGATGACCGCGCGCCGCGTATGCTGACCGAAAATCCCGTCCGCCTTGACGTTCAGCACGCTTTGCAGCCCGCGCACCAGATCGCCGCGCGAGCCGACCGCCAGCAGCGCCCCGGACGGCAACTCGAACTTGCCCTTGGCCGGCGCCGCCACATGCGGCTCCGCCGCCAGGCGCGCGAGCGCCTGCTTGACCAGCGGATGGTTCGGCACGCTCTTGTTGAAGTCCTCGAAGACCTTGCGCGCGTCGTCGGTGCGGCCGTTGCGCGACAGCCAGCTGCCATAAGCCTCGACGACGCGCAGCGCCGACGAGTCCAGCTGATAGGCCTGCTCGAGCCGCTTGCCGGCGTCGGCTTCGAGCCCCGCCGCGTCGAGGATCATGCCGGCGTGCAGGTCCTTGAAGATCGCGTACCAGTCCGGGCCCTGCAGCTTGTCGATGGTGGCAACCGCGGCCTTGGCGTCGCCGGCGCCGAACTGGCTCCAGGCGATCAGCAGCGTCGCGGTCAGGTCGGTGATCGGCCCGCGCACCGACTGCGCGAGATCGCGGCGCGCCGGTGCGAATCGCTTGTGCTTGAGACCGGTGACGCCGAGCACCAGGCGGGCGACGCGGTCCGACTTGTCGCTCTTGGCCACCCGCTCGGCGAATTTTTCGGCATTGTCGATATCACCGCCGACCAGCAGCGAGAGGAAGGCGCGGTCGAGCAGTTCGCCATTGTTCGGGTCGCGCCGGAGCGCGTCGCGGTAAAATCCGGCCGCGGCGAGCGCATCGCGCTCGAGCCCGGCATGGCGCGCGGCGAGATAGCTGCCGGAGGCGGTGAAGCCGGAGAAGTCCGGAGTGCTCGGCTGCGCGGACAATTCGATCGGCGCGACGAAGAGGAAGGCGGCAAGCGCGGTGCCCGCGGCGAGGCGGACAGGGCTCGGACATCTCACTGGTGACGCTCCAATAATGCGGCCGCTGCGCCGGCGCGCGACCCGCCGGGGGTGGGGTCCAGAATGGCCTTTTTGCGTTGCCCCCGCAACAACGGCCACCCTCCCGGCCGTGGCGCACAGGTTGAAGGGCGCGGTGTGGCAGCATCGTGGCCGCGCCGGCGCGCCGCCATCACATATTGGGGTAATTCGGCCCGCCGCCACCCTCCGGCGGCACCCAGACGATGTTCTGATTCGGGTCCTTGATATCGCAGGTTTTGCAGTGGACGCAGTTCTGCGCGTTGATGACGAACTTCGGCGCGCCGCCCTGCTCGACCCACTCGTAGACCCCCGCCGGGCAGTAGCGTCCCGAGGGACCGGCGAAGACGTCGTGCTCGGAACGCCTCTGCAGGTCCATGTCCTTGACCTTCAGATGCGGCGGCTGGTCCTCCTCGTGATTGGTGTTCGACAGGAACACCGAGGAGAGCCGGTCGAAAGTCAGCTTGCCGTCGGGCCTGGGATAGGCGATCGGCGTGCATTCGGCCGCCGGCTTGAGCGACGCATAGTCCGGCTTGCCGTGGCCGACCGTGCCGAACAGCGAGAAGCCGAGCGTGTTCGTCCACATGTCGAGGCCGCCGAGCGTGATGCCGAGCAGCGTGCCGAATTTCGACCACAGCGGCTTGGCGTTGCGCACGCGCCAGAGGTCCTTGCCGATGGCCGAGGGGCGCCAGCCGGCCTCGTAGTCGGCCAGCTCGTCGCCGCTGCGGCCGGCCGCCAGCGCTGCCGCCGCCGCTTCCGCCGCCATGATGCCGGAGAGCATCGCGTTGTGGCTGCCCTTGATGCGCGGCACGTTGATGAAGCCGGCGTCGCAGCCGATCAGCGCCCCGCCGGGGAAGGTCAGCTTCGGCACCGACTGGTAGCCGCCCTCGGTCAGCGCGCGCGCGCCATAAGAGAGCCGCTTGCCGCCCTCGAAGGTGTCGCGCACCAGGGGATGCGTCTTGAAGCGCTGGAATTCCTCGAACGGCGACAGGTACGGGTTGGTGTAGTTGAGATGCACCACGAAGCCGACCGACACGAGATTGTCGTCGAAGTGGTAGAGGAACGAGCCGCCGCCGGTCGCATTGTCGAGCGGCCAGCCGAACGAATGCTGCACCATGCCCTTGCGGTGCTTGTCCGGGCGGACCTGCCACAGTTCCTTCAGGCCGATGCCGAACTTCTGCGGCTCGCGGCCGTCGGCGAGGTTGAATTTGGCGATGAGCTGCTTGCCGAGATTGCCGCGCGCCCCTTCGGCGAACAGCGTGTACTTCGCGCGCAGTTCCATGCCGCGCGTGAACGAATCCTTCGGCTCGCCGCTCTTGCCGATGCCCATGTCGCCGGTGGCGACGCCGGCGACGGCGCCGTTGTCGTCGTAGAGCACCTCGGCCGCGGCGAAGCCCGGATAGATCTCGACGCCGAGCGCCTCGGCCTTCTGCCCCAGCCAGCGGCACACCTCGCCGAGCGAGACGACGAAGTTGCCGTGATTGTTCATCAGCGGCGGCATCATCAGGTTGGGGAGCCGCAGGCTGCCGCTCTCGCCGAGATAATAGAAGCGGTCGTCGGTCACCGCGGTACGCAGCGGCGTATCCTCCTGCCGCCAGTCGGGCAGCAGGCGGTCGAGGCCGATCGGATCGACCACCGCGCCGGAGAGGATATGGGCGCCGACCTCGGAGCCCTTTTCCACCACCACGACCGCGGCGTCGGGATTGACCTGCTTGAGGCGGATGGCCGCGGCAAGCCCGGCGGGCCCCGCGCCGACGATCACCACGTCGAATTCCATCGCCTCGCGGGCCGGCAGTTCGGTCATTCTCGTCGCTCCTTCAAGCCGTGCATTGTTCACGTTTGCGCTGCCGCAGCAACAACGTGCTAGATAACTGGCACGATGCCGCCGGATCCGACAACCGCCCGCGCCCTGCTCGACTTCTATCTGGAAGCCGGCGCCGATGCGCTGGTCGGCGAAGAGCCTGTGGACCGCTTCGCCGACACCGCGCCGCCCGCGCGCGCCGCAGCGCCGAGCGCGCCGCGGCCGCCGGCGCGAGAGCGCGCGGCCGCCGCGCCGGTTCACGCCCCGTCGCTCGCCCCGGCCGCGCCGGAAGCGGCCGCGGTCGAGGCGCGCGAGGCCGCGAAAAGCGCGGAGACGCTCGAGGACCTGCGCGCCATCCTCGAACGCTTCGAGGGATGCGCGCTGAAGGCGACCGCGAGCCAGCTCGTCTTCGCCGACGGGAACCCGCAGGCGCGGCTGATGCTGGTCGGCGAGGCGCCCGGCCGCGACGAGGACATCGAAGGCCTGCCCTTCGTCGGCCGCTCCGGCAAGCTGCTCGACCGCATGCTGGCGGCGATCGGGCTCGACCGCGGCGCGGTCTACATCGCCAACGTGGTGCCGTGGCGGCCGCCGGGGAACCGGACGCCGACACCGCAGGAGACGCAGATCTGCCTGCCCTTCATCCTGCGGCAGATCGAGCTCGTCGACCCCGACATCCTGGTCTGCCTCGGCGGACCGTCGGCGCAGACGCTACTCGGGCAGAGCGGCATCACCAAAATCCGCGGCCGCTGGTTCCCATTCGACACCGGCCGGCGCGAGATCCGCGCCATGCCGACGTTCCATCCGGCCTTCCTGCTGCGCAGCCCGCTGCAGAAGCGCTTCGCCTGGCGCGACTTCCTCGCCATAAAAAAGACGCTGGGCGGCTGAATGTCGCGTGCGATAGCGTCACCTCCGGGGTCTTGATAGATTTCGCAATGCTTTCGCGACGGCGTATCGTTCCGCTCCCGATCGTCCTCCTCGTGCTGATGCTGGCGGCGCCGGCCTTCGCACAGGCGCCGGCGACGAGCACGCCGCAGCCGGCCGCCAAAGCGGCGAAGCCCGCGCCGACGCTCAATGCCGACGCTTTCAGCCTGCCGCCATCCGCCTACGCTCCGGGCACGTTCGATTACAAGCCGCCGCAGACCGGCAGCAGCAGCGGCTTCAAGCCCGGCCGCTTCGACCTCGGCTCGTCGGTTCTGCAACTCGACACCAAGCGGCAGGAGCCGGACACGCGCGTCGGCATCGAGACGATGGATCCGAGGCTGCTCGGCGGCATCCGCAAGGACGAGTCTTCGCCGCTGCCGAACTATTTCGGCATGACGCTGTCGAAGCCGCTGAACTGACCCATGGCCCGTAGCCGTCAGTCGAGACCGCCCGGTCAATTTGGTTGAACGTCCGCTTCATCCCCACAAGCGGCACAAAAGCGGACATCGGCTAACCAACGCGATGGGGCACTGCCGGAACTGACGCGCTGCGTGGCTCA
>Ga0182749_1002281_pt1 | contig 14167 bp, 6 predicted proteins | sample eDN3rd37CKraftMG_FD_128875 | JGI IMG/M metagenome (GOLD analysis project Ga0182749, IMG submission 128875) | Enriched Miracle-Growth compost microbial communities from Emeryville, California, USA - eDNA 3rd pass 37_C Kraft MG (version 2) (version 2) ...
CGCCTTCCGGCACGGCCATGCCGGTCATCTCCTCCAGGCACAGCGCCTGCGCGCAAAGCTGCACTTCGTCGGCGCGGTGCAGCTTCGGCTTGCCGCGCTTGTATTCCACCGGATAGGGCACTTCGCTCCCGTCCGGTCGCGGGTGGAATTCCACTAGGTCGGCGGTGCCGGCGACGCCCAGCCGCGCCGAAGCCAGGGGCAGGGCCAGAACCCGGCGCACGCCACGCGCCCTGCGCGAGCCGCCCTTGTCGGCGACCGCATGCAGGACGTTGCCTTCCGCCGTGAAGCGGTTGTCGGCCCAGGCGCGCTCGACATGGATCAGCGCCGCCTGCCGCAGGCAATAGACGGCGTGCTGGAGCGCAGAAAGCGGGAAGGGTTCGCTCTCCTGCAACACCGGATCGCCGGCCGGCATGGCGTCAGCACTTCTGGATGATTTCCACCCCCTCCGGCAGGTTGTCGCGGTCGATGGTGACCGTGTAATCGGAGAAGGCGCGCGGAAACACCACATCATTCTTTTTCTGAATGCAGACGCGATCAAACAGTGATTGTGCCCGCGCGTTACCCAGCGCCAGGGCATGCTTGAACACGATAAGCCCGCAGCAATTCATCTCGCCGCGCGCGGCCGAGCGGTCGTGATCGAACATGTTGCACAGCGCTTCGAAGAAAAGGTCTAGGTCTTCTTCCGAAAAACCTGTACCCTTCGTCTCGTCACCGGCCAGGCTGGCCGAAATGAAGCCGTGGCTGCGGTAGAGCGCATAGGGCAAAATGTGCTTGCGGCCCATTGTCCGCTCTTTCTCCGCATCGCGCTCATTCGTCACGGAAGAGCGTGTGATCGAAACTTCCTGGGGAACGATTGCGTCCTGCGATTCCGCGAAAGTCATCTGGATCGGCCCGCGAACCTGGCCCGCATTGACTTCCGTGGTCATAACGGCGCCGAAGGCGCGAATGTCGAAGAAGTTGGTACACATCCAGCGGGTCAGTTCGCGCGCCTTGGCCTCGTCCTTCGGAAGCTTCTTCGTTTCAGGCGGAAGTCCGAGTGCTTCATATGCCTTCTTGTGCTGGTTGTTCAGCACCGCCCGTTCTTGCATGTAGATAGCGTAAGGCGGCTGACCATCCTTCACGAGTTCCACATAGTTGCGAACTTTCCGCTTAAGACTGACATCGGTCACCAAACCCTTTTGCGACTGGGGTTCGATGCGCGGCATGTTGCCATTGTCCGGGTCGCCGTTCGGATTGCCGTTGCGAACATCGAAAAGATAGACGAAGTCGTAGCGGTTCTGGATCGCGGCCATCGATTATTCCTCCCCCTCTTTGGTCTGTTCGTCATCGGACGGGTCGCCGCCATCGTCGTCGGCCTTCCGGCTTCCGTACCGCTCCTGATAGTAGCCAATCAGAAACAGTCCCTGCTCCTCGTCCGAATGCTGCGCTGGAAAGTTATTGCCGAACGAAGCAGCAAGCCGCCCCAGATCACGATTGATCGCCGCCCCGACACGCCGCGCATGATGGGCATCCTTGATCCACCCGGCATCCGAATGGCCGTTGCGCAAGCGCTTGAGATGATGTTGCTCGGCATTGAGGATCAGTTTGCTGATCACCTGCGCGGGCGTGGCTGCGCAGGTTCCCAAATATTTGTCCTTCACGGTGGTGTTGATCTCGTCGCCAAGCGCTGCAAGTTGCGCGCGTTCGATCAGCGCAAAAAGCTTGCCGAGACGCCGGGCAGTATTGGGATCGTCGGGATCGGAACGCACGAGATAGTCCTCCTTTGGCAGGCGGCCTTCCTTGCGCATGGCGCGCACGATGACCGCCTTGATCATCGAGATACGCAAATTGTCGAGCAATTGGTCCGAGCGCACCCGCATGAGAATCTGTGCGAGCAAGGCGCGAGGAAAGCGGTCGCCGGTCAGGATCGACCGGAACAGCTCTCCCGCCAGCAGCGGCGAGATCTGCCCGCTGTCGAACTTTATCTGCTTGTTTCGATCGCGACGGGCCGGCGCCGTGCGCAGAACCAGATTGTAGATCGTGATCCGCCTGTCCTTCGAGCGCGGCTCAAAGCGCAAGTCCCCGACATAGTCCTGATAATTCCGCGCCAGCTCGCGGAAATCATTGTCGTAGTGGAAGCGGATCGAGATGCGCGCCGCGTTGGGCGCAAGGCCGAGCACATGGAAGCGGACGCCGTCTTCCAGCCTCGATTCCAGTGTCTCGAGCGGCTCGCCTTTTTTAAGCTGTTCCAGAAGGATGCCGATTTTCTTGGCTTCGGCTGTTTCGTCGACCGTCTCACCGCCGAACATGGCGGTGAACAGCGCCTCCGCTTCCTTGGCGACCTCGGCCTCCGACGCGTCGGCCCAGAATACCGTCGAGGCATCGCCGATCTGGATGCGATGTCCGCTGTCCTTTTTCAAAAAGGCATTGAGTGCCGTAGTATAGGCGAATGCGACCATTTCGGACACCGGCGCATTGTCGCCCTGTACGTGGCCGTAGGATTCAAACGCATTGTTGGTTTTATTGAACGCGACAATCGACCCACCTGATGATTGGCCGCCCCACACACCCATTATCGAAGGATGAAGTCGCGCAATCGCTTCGAACTCACCCGAAACCAGACAAATTTGCCGGTTATCGTCGCTTGGAGCGGAAACCGCTTTCCAAAGCGCCTTGGCTTTCTGACGTTCGTGAAGCCAGCGACCCTGCAAGCGGTCAGCTTCGAGTACAAAGGCAACGTTTTGATCCCGGAACTCGTCATTCCACATCGGGGGTTTGAATTGGTCTGGCGACCAGGTTTGAAGGAACAGCAACAAGGCCTTTAGACCCGGATCGTCAGTCCCCTCCAAACTCGTTCTGTGGTGCTCCTTGAATTCTGCATGCTCTTTGTCGGCGCTCTTGGAACTGTCGGCCGTTACCCCAAGAGTATAGGCTGTTTTGTCCCATAGAAAATTTGCATCAGCGCCAGATGTCCTCTTCACCGGCTGCGGCACCAGCATCGGGCGCGGATTGCGCTTCCGTCCCTCGCCGACGCGCCAGTCGGTGACGCTGGCCACCGAGCCATCCGGGTTCAGGCCGACGATGACACCTATGTTCTGGACCGAATAGCCAAAGGGCGGCGCCTCGGGCAGGCGTTCATAGGCGCGCACCAGCGAAGCGAGAATGCTCATCTGCGCACCTCCGGCGAACCCGGCGGCGGCACCCGCACCACGCCATCGCGCAGTGTCGCGCGAAACACCATGGAGGGCCTGCCCCTGGCCTGGTGGTCGATGTCCCACAGCATAAAGCCGAGATCGCGCGGCTCGCCGAAGCCGAGGTCCCTGCCCCGCTGTTCCTGCGGCGCCTGCGGCGTCGGCTCTCCCGGCTCGATCAGCTCAAAGCTTGCCGCGAATTCGCGCGTGCCGAGACAGGGCTGGTGAAAGCACTGGCCGCGCCCTGCCCGGCGGTTGAAGGTGTCGAGATGCTTGCCTTCATTGTCTGCGGCATCGGCCTTCGCGGTCAGCTCGAAATGTGCGGCGATGACATAGGCGGGCTTCACCAGCACGGTCGAGGCACGCTGCTGCCGGTCCTCGTCGACCAGAAGCTGCAAGCCGCCGAGATCGCCGCGCTTCATGGCGCTCTTGACCTTGCCGGCGGGCACCTTGGAGCCGACCTCGTTGCGCCGGATCGACTGAAAACGCGGCGTCTCCAGCACATGGATTTCGTCGACCACCCAGCGGATCGCCGGCTTCCAGTGGATCGCCTCCAGAATGCCCCGCGCGGCCGACGGCGTCATCACCTCATAGGAGACACGCTCCACCTTCATCTCGGGACGCGTAAAGCAGGCATGGTCGCCCCACACCTTCAACCGGATACCGTAGGCCATTTCCCCCAGCCTTTTGTTAGATCCAGCCTCAATAATGAGGCTGGATCTATTTAACGCAAACTATCAAACACACATTTCTACCCACATCTCTATTGAGACGACTTGCTGGATCAAAATACCCTGAAAACAATCCTCAGAAGCAACACAAACACTTCCAGCAAAAGCTCGACCCAACGAGGAAGCCTGAGAAAAGACAGACTCACATTAACCTCCATTGGCGCTACGGGACCAATGTGAAGCGAATAGCGGAAGAATGCAATATGCCATTTCGTGTGGTTGATAGTTAGATAATTGTGTCCTCCAAAGCCAGATATTCCGGCGCCTCCCACAGAAGCCCCACCTCCGGGTCGTACAGGTTCCGCGTGCGAAGCACGGCAAATTGATCCCCGCGCTGCTCAGGGCATTCGAATGCCACATGTCCGCAACGGATCAGCAACTCCCTGGCCCTCGCCGGAACCTGCACAATGTAAGTCTGCAACTTACGGGCGATAAGGCCAGATGGAATCCGCTCGAAAGGAAGATCATCCACCGCTTTTATTGCCTTGTCATCGAAAGGCACGATCACCGGCTCCATATTGCTTTCGATCATGCGGAATTTCTGCGCAACGTCACGGAAGGCGAAATTCGTTTCCCGGCCATCCAGCTTCAGGGCGTCCACTATGCCCTCGCGGTCCAGCCGCTCGGCCATGCGCCAGTAGACCTCGCCGTAGAAGCTGCGCATGGCGTCGAGCGTCTGGATGTCGCCCTGATGCGCGCCGAGGGCCCGAACCGTATCCTCCACCAGGGATTTGATCTCGCGCGGCGGCGGATAGTCCGGCGCGGCAAAGACGCTGACGATGCTGTCTTCCAGCGGCCGCCGGCCCTCTCGATTGCAACGGCCCGCTGCCTGCGTAATCTGATCCCAGCCCGCTTCCGCGCGCCAGACGCGCGGAAAATCCACGTCGACGCCAGCTTCGATCAGGCTGGTGGCGATGAGGCGGCAGGGCAGCCCGTCCTTCAGCCTGTGGCGCGCGTCGTCCAGGATCTCGCGCCGGTGCGCCGCGCATTGCCGTGTGGTCAGATGCACCAGCCCGTCCAGTCCTGCTTCCTTTGCAGCCTTGTAAAGCTCCAGCGCATGCCGGCGGCTGTTGACGATCACCAGCGCTTGCGGCAGCGGCCGCATGGCCGCCACCAGCGCCTCGTTGCTCATCTCGCCGACGCGCTCGATGCGGGCGCGGCGCAGCCGGGCGGCGAGACTATGCGGATCGGGGGCGAGTTCGCGGCCTTCGAGGTCGAGCCCGTCCGGAAAGCCCTGTCCCCCGTCGGGACCGTGCTTGCCCAGCGCCGGCTGCGTGGCCGTGCACAGCACGATGGTGCAGCCAAACAGGCGCGCCAGCGAATCCAGCATGCGCACCGCAGGCTTCAGCAGATGGCGCGGCAGGGTCTGGGCCTCGTCCAGTATGATGATGGAGCCGGCGATGTTGTGCAGCTTGCGGGCGCGTGAGGTCCTGGACGCGAACAGGCTTTCGAAAAGCTGCACATTGGTGGTGACGACGACCGGGGCCGCCCAGTCCTCCATGGCGAGCCGCAGCTTGTCGCGGCTGGTGGGAAAATCCCGCTGGCCGCGCCGCGCCGCCTCGTCTTCCTCGATCGCCGAATGGTGCTCCAATATGTGCTCGCCGCCGAGCACGTGGCGGAAGGTGGTCGCCGTCTGGTCGATGATCGACGTGAAGGGTATGGCGTAGATGATGCGGCGCAGGCCGTGCGCTTTGGCATGGTCCAGCGCAAAGCCGAGCGAAGCCAGCGTCTTGCCGCCGCCGGTCGGCACGGTCAGCGTGAACAGGCCGGGCGCCAGCGCCGCGCCGGCGCGCACGTGGGCGAGAATGTCGCGGCGCAGCGGGTTCAGCTCGCCGTCGCGCGGCAGGCCGGCCATATAGGCGTCGAAGCGGGACAGATAATCCGGCAGCAGATCGCCCAGGGCAGGCCATTCGCGGTCGACCTGCCGGTTCTCCAATTTGGCATAGAACTCTTCGGTGTTCTTGAAATCCGCGTCCACCAGGCAGGAGAACAGGAAGCGCGCGATGACCGACATGTCGAAGGCCACATGCCGGTTGCCGACGCCTATGGCCTTGAGCATCCGCTCCGGCAGCAGGCCGGCAAGGTCGGGCGCGATCTCGTCGCGCCAGGCCGGATCGAGCCTGTCCGTGAAACGCCGGCAACGCTCCTCGAAGCAGGAAGGCTCGGCCGACCTCCTGTCGGGCAGTCCGGCGTGGTGGCCCAAGATCGCGTAGGAAATGATCTCCGCCATCAGCACGTCGAAGGGGCTTCCGTCCCTGGCCAGTTGCCGAAGGATGGCCGCTCCGGCGGTGGAGTGATCGACGCGGATGTCCGCGCCCGTCAGCCGGCGCTGGAATTCGGGATCGTATTTGCCCAGGTCGTGGAACAGGCCGGCCGTGGAGGCGGCCTTTTCCAGGCCGAAGACCTCGGCGAACCGGGCCGCCAGACCGGCCGTCTCGATCAGATGCTCCGGCAGGCCCTGCCAGTCGCGATAGTCGCCCGGTGTCCCCGAATGCGCGTAATAGGCCGGCCGCGCCTGCGCTTGCCCGTTCTGCCCCGGTTGCATGTCACCCCCCAACGCCAACCGATGGTGGCATGGAAGGCCGCTCCGGACAAGGACGGGCCGTTCACGGAAGCAGGGAACCCGTGCGGATTCCGCGTCTGCAAATGAAAGGCTCTATTGCGTTGCCGCGGCCGTCTGCAGCTCCGGCTTGTTCCAGCCGCCGCCGAGGGCCTGGAACAGGCTGGTCTCCGCCAGCAACCGGTTCAACCGGACCTGGACCAGCGTCGATTCGGCGGTGAACAGGGTCTGCTCGGCCTGGAGGACGCTGATGAGATTGACGGTGCCTCCGTTCAACTGCGCCTCGGCCACCTCGAAGGCCCTGCGCGAATTGGCCACCACGTCGCCCTGCAGCCGCAACTGGATCGTGGTCTGCTCGAGCGCGACGAGCGCCATTTCCACGTCGCCGAACGCCGACAGCACCGCCTTGCGGTAGGATTGCAGGAATTGAAGCTGCACGCCTCTCGCCTGCTTGAGTTCGCTCTTCAGCAGAAAGCCGTCGAAGATCGGCTGCGTCAGGCTGGCGGCGAGCGTGTAGTACCAGGCGCCGGGCGCGAACAACGAAGACAGCGCCGCGCTCTGGTAGCCTGTCGTGCCGGTCAGCCCGATCTGCGGCAGGAAGGCCGCCCGGGCCGACTCGACGCTGAAATTGGACGCGGCGAGCTGCGCTTCCGCCTGCCGGATATCCGGCCGCCGCACCAGCAGTTCGGACGGCAGGCCGGGCGTCACGCGCGGCACCGATATGCGCGACAGGCTCGGACCGTTCACCTTGAAATCGGCGGGCGCGCGCGCCACCAGCACCGCAAGGGCGGCGATGTTCTGCCGGCGCGTCACCTCGAGCGGCGGGATCGAGGCCCGGACCTGGGCCACCAGCGCGGCCTGCTGCGAGACGTCGAGCTGCGAAGCCGTTCCGGCAGCGAACTGCTTCTGGGTCAGGTTGAGGATACGGGTCGACGCGGCGAGGTTGTTGCGGGCGACCTTCAGCTCGTCCTGCGCGGCAAGTATCTGGAAATAGGTGTTGGCGACTGAAACGACGGTGCTGAGCGCGACGACCTCGTGGTTGTAGCGGCTGGCCAGGGCATTCTTTTCGGCCGCGAACAAGGTCGCGCGGTTCTTGCCCCAGAAATCGAGCATGTAGCTCGCCGTCAACCCGAGATTGTACTGCGAGAATACGGAGGCTCCGCCTCCCGCCGTCGCCTGTTGGCGTATCCGCTCGGCCGAGGCCCCTCCGGTCAGGCTGGGCAGCAGCGGCGCGCCCGCTATGCCGGCCTGCGCGTCCGCCTGTATGATCTGCGCCACCGCCACGGCGATGTCGAGGTTGGAGATCTGCGCCTGCTCGATAAGGCCGGTGAGTTCCTTCGAGCGGAAGCCCTGCCACCAGTCCAGCGCCGGGACGGCGGCGTCGGGATGGCGCGGCCCGGCCCCGTAGGCGGCCGGCACCTCGAGCGCCGCGTCGGGATGTTCCGTGCCGAGAATGCAGCCGGAGAGGCTGAGCCCCGTCAGGCAGACGGCCAGGATACGGCCGAACGGCCACCTGCCATTTGCGCGAGTGGCATGAACCGGACCGCGAGCAACACAACGCATAGCGCGCCAACCAAGCTCAGAAGTTCCAGAATGGTAAGCGCCCCTCTCCGTGTGCCCGAGGGCTTACCTTGAAGCGGTTGCAGCGTGACAGCTTCATGCATGCCGAGTCAATCCGTCATCTGGCCGTCATCCAGCCGTCATGCGCCGGGATTGTCGGGGAGTTCGCGGCGTCGGGCCGCGACGGAGCGCGATCGAGCGTCCGCCCCGGTCATTCTGCCGGCTGCGCCTGTGGCCGCGATCCCCTGAGCCGAAGGCGCAGATGATCGACATAGAGATAGATGACCGGCGTCGTGTAGAGCGTGAGCATCTGGCTCAGTATCAGACCGCCGACGATCGCGATGCCGAGCGGCTGCCGGATCTCGCCGCCTTCGCCGAGGCCCAGCGCCAGCGGCACGGCGCCGAGCAGCGCCGCCAGCGTCGTCATCATGATCGGCCGGAAGCGCAGCAGGCAGGCCTGGAAGATGGCCTCGCGCGGCGGCAGATGGCCGTTGCGCTCGGCATCGAGTGCGAAGTCGATCATCATGATGGCGTTCTTCTTCACGATGCCGATGAGCAGGATGACGCCGATCAGCGCCATGATGCTGAATTCGATGCCGGTCGCCGTCAGCGCCAACAGCGCTCCCACCCCGGCTGAAGGCAGGGTCGACAGGATGGTGAGGGGATGGGCATAGCTTTCGTAGAGGATGCCCAGAACCGCATAGACCGCGATCAGCGCGGCCAGGATGAGCATCGGCTGGTCGGACAGCGAATCCTGGAAAACCTTCGCCGTGCCGGCGAAGGTGCCATGGATGGCGCCCGGCAGCCCGATGCGGTCCGACGCCTGGCCGATGGCGGCGACCGCGTCGCTCAGCGCCATGCCCGGCGCAAGGTTGAACGATATGGTGGTGGCGACGAACAGCCCCTGATGGTTGATGGCGAGCGGCGTGCTGCCGGGCCCGTATCGGGCGACGGCGGCAAGCGGCACCATGGTCTCGACGCCCGTGCTGACCGCCGAACCCGTCGAGGCGGCCGTCCTGCCCGTGCTGGCGATCGAATTGTTCGCCTGGTTGCGCGCGGCGTCCGCCGCGATGGCGGCCGCGCTGGCGGACTGGCCGGGCGACACGAACGTGCCGGCCACCGCGTTGCTCGCCTGCGAGCCGCCCACCGAGCCGCCCGCGGTGCTGACATAGACCTGCTTCAGCGTCTCCGGGCTCTGCCAATATTGCGGCGCCACCTCCATGACCACGTGGTACTGGTTGCGCGCCACATAGATGGTCGAGACCTGCCGCTGCCCGAAAGCGTCGTAGAGGGTGTTGTCGATCTGGCCGACCGTGATGCCGAAGCGCGAGGCCGCATCGCGGTCGATGTCGACATTGGCCTGCAGGCCCTTGTTCTGCTGGTCCGTGTTGACATCTGTCAGCCGCGGATCGGTCTGCAACGCGGCGGCGAGCTTCGGCGCCCACTCGACCAGCTCGTCGAACGTGTCCCCCTGCAAGGTATATTGATACTGCGCGTTGGACTGCCGCCCGCCGACGCGGATGTCCTGCACGGACTGCAGGAACAGGGTCGCGCCCGAGACGACGGACAGTTCCCGCCGCAGCCGCCCGATCACCTGGTCGGCCGAGATCTTGCGTTCGGATAGCGGCTTCAGGGAAACGAACATGAAGCCCGAATTGGTCTGCCCGCCGCCGGTGAAGCCGACGGCCGTCTCGACGGCCGGGTCGCGGCTGACGATGCCGGCGAACTGGCCGAGCTTCTGGGACATGAGCTGGAACGAGATCGCCTGGTCGGCCTGGATGGAGCCGACGAGCCGCCCGGTGTCCTGCTGTGGAAAGAAGCCTTTCGGGATGGCGACGTAGAGATAGAAGTTCAGGCACAGCGTTGCCGCCAGTATCGCCAGGATCAGGCGCGGATGGCCGAGCGCCCAGGAAAGCGAGCGCCTGTAGCCGGCAAGCATGGCCTCGAACACGCCTTCGCTGAGGCGGTAGAGCCTGCCGTGCCGCCTGTCCTGTTCGGAGCGCAGCAGGATGGAGCACATCATCGGCGTGGTCGTCAGCGATACGACCAGCGAAACCAGTATGGCGGCGGAAAGCGTGACGGCGAACTCGCGGAACAGCCGGCCGATGATGCCGCCCATGAGCAGGATCGGAATGAAAACGGCGATCAGCGAGATGCTCATGGCGAGCACGGTGAAGCCGACTTCCGCGGCTCCCTTGATCGCGGCCTGCAAGGGCGGCATGCCGGAGGAGACGTGCCGGGAGATGTTCTCCAGCACGACGATGGCATCGTCCACCACGAAGCCGGTGGCGATCGTGAGCGCCATCAGCGACAGGTTGTCGATGCTGAAGCCGAGCAGGTACATGACGCCCAGCGTGCCCACCAGCGAAACCGGTACGGCAACGATCGGCACCAGCGTGGAGCGCACGTTGCGCAGGAAGGCGAACACCACCAGGATGACGAGGCCGATGGCGATCATCAGCGCCTGCTCCACCTCCTGCAGCGAAGCACGGATGGTGGTGGAACGGTCTGAGGCGAGCGTCAGGTCTATGGCCGGCGAGATCGAGGCGCGCAATGTCGGCAGCAGCGCCTTCACCCGGTCGACGGTCGCTATGATGTTGGCGTTGGGCGACCTGTTGAGGATGATGAGCACGGCGGGCTTGCCGTTGGCGAGGCCGGCATTGCGGATGTTCTCCACCGAATCCGTGACCTGCCCGACATCCGTCAGGCGAACCGGGGCGCCGTTGCGGTAGGCCACGATCAGCGATCGATAGTCCCTGGCCGCCGTCGCCTGGTCGTTGGCGTAGATCTGGTAGCGCTGGTCGCCGACGTCGACGGCGCCCTTGGGGCTGTGCGCGTTGGCGGAGGCGAGCGCGGCGCGCACGTCCTCCAGCCCGATGCCGTAATTGTAGAGCGCCTGGGGCACCAGTTCGACCCGCACGGCCGGAAGCGAGCTGCCGCCGACCGTCACCTCGCCGATGCCGTCGACCTGCGACAGCTTCTGCGCCAGCACCGTGCTGGCGGCATCGAAAAGCTGGCCCTTGGACAGCGTGTCCGAAGTCAGCGCAAGGATCAGAATCGGCGCGTCCGCCGGATTGACCTTCCGATAGGTCGGGTTGGAGCGCAGGCTGGTCGGCAGGTCCGCGCGCGCGGCGTTGATGGCGGCCTGCACGTCGCGCGCGGCGCCGTCGATGTCGCGGTCGAGGCCGAATTGCAGCGTGATGCGCGCCGAGCCGACGCTGCTCGACGAGGTCATCTCGTTCACGTCCGCGATCTGGCCGAGATGCCGTTCCAGGGGGCTTGCCACCGTCTGCGCCACCACCTCGGGGCTCGCGCCCGGCAGCGTCGCCTGGACCGATATGACCGGATAGTCCACCGCCGGCAGCGGCGCCACCGGCAGAAGGGGGAAGGCCACCAGTCCCGCCATCAGCACGCCGAAGGTCAGCAGCGTCGTCGCCACCGGGCGCCGGATGAAGGGGACCGAAAGGTTCATGGCGCCGCACCCGCGCCCGCACCGCGCCCTTGCGGCCGGTCGATCCGCGCGCTCCCCAGCCTGCGCGAAAGTCGGTCGAACCACAGATAGATGACCGGCGTCGTGAACAGCGTCAGCAACTGTGAGAGCAGCAGGCCCCCGACGATGGCGACGCCCAGCGGATGCCTCAGCTCGGAGCCGACGCCGGTGCCCAGCATCAGCGGCAGCGCGCCCAGGATCGCAGCCAGCGTCGTCATCAGGATCGGTCGGAAGCGCAGCAAACAGGCCCGATGGATGGCGGCGCGCGGCGGCAATCCCTCCTCCCGCTGCGCTTCCAGCGCAAAGTCGATCATCATGATGGCATTCTTCTTCACGATGCCGATCAGAAGGATGATGCCGATGATGGAGATGACGGTGAGGTCCTCTCCGGCGAGCATGAGCGCCAGCAGGGCGCCGATGCCGGCCGAGGGCAGGGTGGACAGGATGGTGATCGGGTGGACGAAGCTCTCGTAGAGGACGCCGAGCACGATGTAGACCGTCACCACCGCCGCCAGCACCAGGAAGAGCTGGTTGCCGAGCGAGGACTGGAAGGCGCGCGCCGCGCCCTGGAAGCTGGTGATGACGCTGAGCGGCATGCCGATCCCGGCCTGGGCCTGGCCGATGGCCGCGACCGCCTCGCCGAGCGACGCGCCGGGCGCCAGGTTGAACGAGACGGTCGTCGCAGGAAACTGCCCCATATGCGTGACCTGAAGCGGGGCGGTGCCGACATGCACCCTGGCCACCACCGGCAATGGTATGGGTGCCCCGCCCGTGGAGGAAGGCAGATAGATCGAGTTCAGCGACCGCAGCGAGCCCTGCAGGGCGGGAACCGCCTCCAGGACGACGCGGTACTGGCTCGACGTGGTGAAGATGGTGGACACGATGCGCTGGCCGAACGCGTCGTAGAGCGCGTTGTCGACCGTGGCGGGCGTGATGCCGAAGCGCGCCGCCTGGTCGCGGTTGATGTCGATATAGGCGGCGAGCCCGCTGTCGGCGAGGTCGCTGGCCACGTCGGCGAGTTGCGGCAGCGTGTTCAGCTTGTCGACCAGCTTCGGCGTCCATTCCGCCAGCTCGTCCGCGTTGGCATCCTGGAGAACGAATTGATACTGCGTGCGGCTGACCGTGCCGTCTATGGTCAGGTCCTGCACGGGCTGCATGTAGAGCGTGATGCCGGAAAGGCCGGCGGCAGCCTGCTTCAGCCGCCCGATCACCGTTGCGATGTCGGCGCCGCGCTGGTCGTGCGGCTTCAGGTTGATCAGCATGCGCCCGACATTGAGCGTCATGTTGGTGCCGTCCACGCCGATGAAGGACGACAGGCTTTCCACGTCCGGGTCCTTCAGCACGACGGCGGCCAGTTCCTGCTGCCGCGCGGCCATCGATGCATAGGAAACCGACTGCGGCGCCTCGGTGATGGCCTGGATGACGCCGGTGTCCTGCACCGGGAAGAAGCCTTTCGGGATCACGACATAAAGCACCGCCGTCAGCAAAAGCGTGGTCACGGCCGCCATCAGCATCAGCTGCTGCCGGTCGAGCACCCAGTCGAGCGCGCGTCCGTAGCTGCGGATCACCCATTCGAAGAAGTCGTGGCTGGCACGCTGGAAAGCGTTCTCGTGGACGTCCGATACGGGCTTGAGCAGCCTGGCGCAGGCCATCGGCACCAGCGTCAGCGAGACCACCGCCGAGATCAGGATGGTGGTGGCCAGCGTGATGGAGAATTCGCGGAAGAGGCGGCCGACCACGTCGCCCATGAACAGGAGCGGGATGAGCACGGCGATCAGCGAGACCGTCAGCGATATGATGGTGAAGCCGATCTGCTCCGACCCCTTGAGCGCGGCCTCCTGCGGCGAGTAGCCTTCCTCGATGAAGCGGGCGATGTTCTCGATGACCACGATCGCGTCGTCGACCACGAAGCCGGTGGCGATGGTGAGCGCCATCAGCGAGAGATTGTCGAGGCTGTAGCCGAACAGGTACATGACGCCCAGCGTGCCCACCAGCGACAGCGGCACGGAAAGGCTCGGGATCAGCGTCGCGCGCGCGCTGCGCAGGAAGACGAATATGACCAGCACCACGAGCACCACCGCCAGCGACAGCTCGTATTCGACGTCGCGCACCGAGGCGCGGATGGTGGTGGTGCGGTCGGTCAGCACCTTGACGTCGATGGATGCTGGCAGCGACGCCTGGAGCTGCGGCAGCAGCGCCTTGATGCGGTCCACCACGTCGATGACATTGGCGCCGGGCTGACGCTGGATGTTCATGATGATGGCGGGCGTGGCGTTCATCCAGGCGCCGAGCTTGTCGTTCTCGGCGCCGCTGACCACGGTGCCTACGTCGCTCAGCCGCACCGGAGCGCCGTCCTTGTACGCCACGATCAGCGACAGATACTGGTCGGCGCTGCTTAGCTGGTCGTTGGAGTTGACCGTGTAGGCGCGAGAAGGGCCGTCGAAGCTGCCCTTCGGCGTGTTGACGTTGGCGTTGCCCAGCGTGGTGCGCAGATCGTCGATGTTGAGGCCGTAGGCGGCGAGCTTGCGCGGATCGGTCTGGACGCGCACCGCCGGGCGCTGGCCGCCGCTCAGCGTCACCAGGCCGACGCCGGCAAGCTGCGAGATCTTCTGGGCGAGCCGGGTGTCGGCAAGCTGCTGCACCTCGCGCAGCGGCA
>Ga0182749_1002282_pt1 | contig 14167 bp, 10 predicted proteins | sample eDN3rd37CKraftMG_FD_128875 | JGI IMG/M metagenome (GOLD analysis project Ga0182749, IMG submission 128875) | Enriched Miracle-Growth compost microbial communities from Emeryville, California, USA - eDNA 3rd pass 37_C Kraft MG (version 2) (version 2) ...
CATCGTCTTCCAGGGCCAGGTCGTCAAGTTCCGCGACATCAAGTCGAGCGAGAACGCCGGCATCGTGATCATCCATCAGGAGCTCGCGCTCATCCCCGAGCTCTCGATCACCGAGAACATCTTCCTCGGCAACGAGCCGCGACGGTTCGGCGTGATCGACTGGGTCGAGGCCAAGCAGCGCGCCATCGAGCTGCTCGCCAGGGTCGGCCTCAAGGACGATCCGGACACCCAGATCAAGAACATCGGGGTCGGCAAGCAGCAGCTGGTCGAGATCGCCAAGGCACTCAACAAGAAGGTGAAGCTGCTCATCCTCGACGAGCCGACCGCCGCGCTCAACGAGGCCGACTCGCAGCACCTGCTCGACCTCATCGTCGGCCTCAAGGGCCGGGGGATCTCGTCGATCATGATCTCGCACAAGCTCAACGAGATCGAGCAGATCTCCGACTCGATCACCATCATCCGCGACGGACGCACCATCGAGACCCTCGACGCCAAGAAGGACGGCGTGGACGAGGACCGCATCATCAGGGGCATGGTCGGGCGGGTGCTGGAGAACCGCTTCCCCGACCGCTCCCCGCACATCGGCGAGGTCTTCTTCGAGGTGAAGAACTGGACCGTGCAGCATCCGCTCAGCTCCGAGCGTCTGGTGGTCAAGAACTCGAGCTTCACCGTGCGCCGCGGCGAGGTGGTCGGCTTCGCCGGGCTGATGGGCGCCGGCCGCACCGAGCTGGCGATGAGCCTGTTCGGCCGCTCGTACGGGCACTTCGTCTCCGGCCAGATCATCAAGGACGGCAAAGAGATCCAGCTGCGCACCGTCGACGAGGCGATCGATCACGGCATCGCCTACGTCAGCGAGGACCGCAAGGCGCTCGGGCTCAACCTGCTCGACGACGTCAAGGAGTCGATAGTCTCGGCGAAGCTCTCCAAGATCGCCCGCGCGTCGGTCATCAACGGCATCAAGGAGAGCCAGGTCGCCGAGGAGTATCGCAAGAGCCTGCGGATCAAGACACCGTCGGTGGACGAGGGAGTCGACAAGCTCTCCGGCGGCAACCAGCAGAAGGTGGTGCTGGCCAAGTGGATGTTCACCGACCCCGACCTGCTGATCCTCGACGAGCCCACCCGCGGCATCGATGTCGGGGCCAAGACCGAGATCTACGGCATCATCCGCGACCTGGCGGCGCAGGGCAAGGGGATCATCATGATCTCCTCCGAGCTGCCGGAGCTGCTCGGCGTCTCCGACCGGATCTACACGATCTTCGAAGGCGCCATCACCGCCGAGCTCACCGCCGATGAGGCCGACCCAGAGACCCTCCTCCGTTACATGACCAGCGCGAAGAAGAAGGTGCAGGCAGCATGAGCTCCACACCCCCCACGAAGGATTCCGGCCCGGCGAAGCGGTTCAACATCCGCGACCTGGGCAAGATGTTCGGCGGCAACCAGTCGAGCGGACGCCAGGTCGGCATCCTCGGCGCCCTGGTCGTCATCATCATCCTGTTCGAGATCCTCACCGGCGGCCTGACGCTCGACCCGACCAACCTGATCAACCTGGTCAACCAGAACGCCTACGTGCTCATCCTCGCGATCGGCATGGTGATGGTGATCATCGCCGGTCACATCGACCTCTCGGTCGGCTCGATCGCGGCCTTCGTCGGCATCATCGTGGCGACCTCGATGGCGAGCTGGCACTTCCCGCCGGGGATCGCGATCCTGCTCGGGCTCGTGATCGGCGCCATCATCGGGGCCTGGCAGGGCTGGTGGGTGGCCTACGTCGGCGTCCCGGCCTTCATCGTCACCCTGGCCGGCATGCTCATCTTCCGCGGCGCCAACCAGTTCTTCGGCAACTCGAACACGGTCACCGTTCCCGACTCCTTCAGCTTCATCGGCGGCGGGTCCATCCCGGACTTCCCGCCGGACATCGGCTTCAGCAACGGCACACTGATCCTCGGTCTCATCGTCATCGTCGCCATCGTCTGGCAGGAGGTACGGCAGCGCCGGGTCCAGACTCGGATGGGGGCCGACAAGGCCCCGGTCTGGGTGAGCGTCGTCAAGCTGGTCATCCTCGTGGCCGTCGCCGGAGGCGCGACCTATCTCTTCGCGACCGGCCGAGTGGGAACGAGCTTCCCGATCTCGGGGATCATCCTCGGCGTGCTCGTGCTGATCTACTCCTTCGTCACCCGCAACACGACCTTCGGCCGCCACATCTACGCGGTCGGCGGCAACTGGCGGGCCGCCGAGCTCTCCGGCGTGAAGATCAAGCGGATCAACTTCTTCGTGATGATGAACATGTCGGTGCTCGCCTCCGTCGCCGGCATGATCGGCGTCGCGCGGGCCGGCGCCTCGGGCCCGGGCGACGGCACCGGCTGGGAGCTGGACGCCATCGCCGCGGTCTTCATCGGCGGCGCAGCGGTCGCCGGCGGCATCGGGACGGTCGTGGGCTCCCTCGTCGGCGGCCTGGTGATCGCCGTGCTCAACAACGGCCTGCAGCTGCTCGGTGTCTCGAACGACAGGGTGCAGATCATCAAGGGCCTGGTGCTGCTGATCGCCGTGGGCGTCGACGTCTACAGCAAGCGGCAGGGCCGCCCATCGATCATCGGGATGTTCAGCCGGAATCGGCGCTCCTCGGGCGACGCCGACTCGACCAACCCGCCGATCGACCGCCCGGACGTCGCCCCGACCGACGCCGCCGAGGAGACCTCGCGCGCACAGTCCACTACGCCGAACGCATAGCAGCGTCCGGTCGTAGAACACGGGGAGAACCCCCAGCTCCACTGCACCACCTCACAACACAGAAAGTGAAGACAATGCGAAAAATCGCTATCACGAGCGCGGCGGTCGCCGCGGTCGCGCTGATGACCCTTGCGGGGTGTTCGTCCCGCGGCTCAGACTCGGGATCCGGCAGCGCCGCAGGATTCGACAAGGGATCCCTCATCGGGGTGGCCCTGCCGGACAAGACCTCGGAGAACTGGGTCCTCGCCGGCAAGCTGTTCACGGACGACCTCAAGAAGGCCGGGTTCAAGGCCGACGTGCAGTACGCGCCGTCCAGCAACACCGCGGCCGAGCAGGCGAGCCAGATCTCGACCATGAACACCAAGGGCGCCAAGGTGCTGATCATCGGCGCCTTCGACGGCAAGCAGCTCGGCCAGCAGGTCAAGACCGCCCACGACAACGGCGCGACGGTCATCGCCTACGACCGCCTGATCGAGGACACGAAGGACGTCGACTACTACGTCGCCTACGACAACGAGAAGGTCGGCGAGCTCCAGGGCCAGGCGCTGCTCGACGGAATGAAGGAGCGCTTCCCGGACGCGAAGACCTACAACATCGAGCTGTTCTCCGGAGCGTCGACCGATCCGAACGCGAAGGTGTTCTTCGACGGCGCGATGAAGATCCTGCAGCCGAAGATCGACGACGGGACGCTCAAGGTCGTCTCGGGCCAGACCGCGATCGGCCAGACCCAGACCACCGGATGGCTGGCCGCCAATGCGCAGACCCGCATGGACACCCTGCTCGCCGGCAACTACTCGAACACCGTCCTGAACGGCGTGCTCTCGCCGAACGACACCCTGGCCCGCGCCATCATCCAGTCGATCAAGTCGGCCGGCAAGGCGACGCCGGTGATGCCGGTCGTCACCGGTCAGGACTCCGAGGCCGCGTCGATCCCGCTGATCATGACGGGAGAGCAGTACTCGACCATCAACAAGGACACGGCGAAGCTCGTCGCCCACGCCGTGCAGATGGTGACCGACCTGTCGAAGGGCAAGAAGCCGGAGACGAACTCCACCGACTACAACAACGGGGTCAAGGTCGTCCCGACCTACCTGCTGCCGCCGGAGCTCGTCACCAAGGAGAACGCGGCCGAGTCCTACAAGGGCAACGCCACGCTGGAGCCGCTCACCAAGTAGCGCACCGGTGTCTCACGAGAACGGCCCCCGTCCACTCGACGGGGGCCGTTCCGCGTCGGGACGCGGAACCGTCTACTGACGGAACGGCACCGCGGCGAGGATCCGGCCGCGGATGTCCGATCCGTTGGGCGCCCGGTACTCGAAGGCGTCGCCGGGATGCTTTCCGGCGATCGCCTCGCCCAGCGGAGAGGTCGGCGAGTAGACGTCGATCTCGAGTCCGTGGTCCCCGACGAGCAGCTCGCGGGGAGCGAGCAGGAACGTCGTCGGGGAGTCGTCGCCGAGTCGGACCGTGATCATCATGCCCGGCTCGACCAGGCCGTCGTCGGGCTTGTCGGCGACTTCGGCCTGCCGCAGCAGCCGCCGCAGCTCCTGGATCCGCCCCTCGGTCTCCTGGCTCGGCCCGACGATGCCGGTCAGCTCCTCGAGCTCCTGCTGGAACCGATCGTATGCGGCCTGGGTGAGCCAGAGCGTGTCGTTCGAAGGCGTCGTCATCGGGGCGCTCCTCTTCGTCTGTGGCGCCGTCCCTCAGGGGTCGCGGCGGGATGGGAGGTAAACCTCCAGTCTAGGACGTGCGGCCACGCGCCACCTAGGCTGGAGCCATGACGGCGAGTGACGACCTCGAGAAGGCCAGGCTGGAGGCGGAAGCCGCTGTCGCGGCGGCGGAGAAGGCGAAGGCGGAGCTGGCGAGGCTGGAGCGCGCCGAGGTGCTGAAGGCCGCTCCGGCCGCTGCCGGATCGACGGCTCCGGCGCCCGCCGCATCCGCCGGCCCGCTGACGAGCGAGGCGGTCGAGGCGATCCGCTCCGGCTACGCCTTCGACGGTCAGGTGCTCGAGCTCGGCGCCCTGGTCAACGGCGACGCCGTGCCCGAGGTGCAGGTGCGCATCCCGGTCGCGATGCTCAACCGGCACGGCCTGGTGGCCGGCGCCACGGGCACCGGCAAGACCCGGACCCTTCAGGTGCTCGCCGAGCAGCTGGCCGCCTGCGGGGTCCCGGTCTTCGCCGCGGACATCAAGGGCGACCTCTCGGGCATCGCCACCCCCGGCGTCCCCAGCGAGAAGCTGATCGAGCGGACCGCGGGGATCGGGCAGGACTGGAGCGCGGCGTCCTTTCCCACCGAGTACTTCGCCCTCGGGGGCATCGGCAAGGGCGTCCCGGTGCGGGCCACCGTCTCCGGGTTCGGGCCGCTGCTCCTGTCCAAGGTGCTCGGTCTCAACAGCACCCAGGAGTCCTCGCTCGGCCTCGTCTTCCACTACGCGTCGGAGGCCGGCCTGCCCTTGGTCGATCTCTCCGACCTGCGGGCGGTGCTCAGCTACCTCACCACCGACGAGGGGAAGGTCGAGCTCAAGGAGCTGGGCGGGCTCTCCGCCGCGACTGTCGGCGTGATCCTGCGCGAGCTGATCACCTTCGCCGATCAGGGAGCCGACGTGTTCTTCGGCGAGCCGGAGATCGACACCGCCGACTTCCTCCGTACCCACAGCGACGGCCGCGGGATCGTCAGCCTGCTCGAGGTGCCCGGTGTGCAGGACAGGCCCGCCCTGTTCTCCACCTTCCTGATGTGGCTGCTGGCCGACCTGTTCAACGACCTCCCCGAGGTCGGCGACCTGGACAGACCGAAACTGGTGTTCTTCTTCGACGAGGCCCACCTGCTGTTCAAGAACGCCTCGGCCGACTTCCTCGACTCGATAGTGCAGACGGTGCGCCTCATCCGCTCCAAGGGGGTCGGCATCGTCTTCGTCACACAGACCCCCAAGGACGTGCCGGGCGACGTGCTCGCCCAGCTCGGCTCCCGGGTGCAGCACCAGCTGCGCGCCTTCACCCCCGACGACGCTAAGGCGCTCAAGGCCACGGTGTCGACCTATCCGAGCTCGGGCTACGCGCTGGGGGAGGTGCTCACCCGGCTCGCCACCGGCGAGGCCATCGTCACGGTGATGAACGAGAAGGGCGCGCCGACTCCGGTCGCCTGGACTCGGCTCCGGGCGCCGCAGGGCTCGATGTCGCCCACGGACGCCGCCGCCATCGAGGCGACGGTGGCCGCCTCGCCGCTGATGGCGCGGTACGGCACCGCGGTCGACCGGGATTCCGCTCGGGAGATCCTCGGTCGCAAGCTCGACGAGGCTGCGGCCAAGCAGCGGGCGGCGGAGTCCGAGGCGGCGAAGGCCCGGGCCGACTACGATCGCGCGGTACGCGAGTCCCGCGGAGCCGAGCCCAGGGCGAAGAGCACTCCGAAGTCTCGGAGCAGGAGGGCCGAGAGCAACCCGATAGTCGACTACCTGGGCTCGCGGTCCGGCCAGGCCATGGTGCGCAACGTGGTGAAGGGCATCTTCGGCACGCTCAAGCGCCGATAGCCCAGGGCGTTCACGAGCCGTCGGCGAACGGGATGTCGAGCACCGACATGACGCCGAACACCAGTCCGACGATGAGGATCAGTCCGCCCACGATCGAGAGCCCGATCAGGAGGCGCCGTCTCTCGAACCAGTAGGCGGCCCCCGGATAGCGCTCGAAGAAGTCAGTCAGGGTCATCGGGTCGGGCGGTTCGACCACGGGGTGCCCGATGGCCTCGACCACCGCGAGCACGTCGGCGCTCTCCCAGAACTCCCCGCGCATCCGCAGCAGCCGTCGGTCCGCCGCGTCCCGCACGACGAGCTGCAGTCCGTCGTCGGCGGTGCCGCCGTCGAAGACGTGCGCGAGGACGACGCTGTGCACAGTGTCGAGCGGATGCCGGTTCAGGATGCCCCAGAACCCGCGTTCGACGATCTGGTCGGCGGTGATCGCGATGTAGGTCGTCGAGGCGAGGCGGAGGCCGACCACGATGACGACCAGGCTGATGGTCTCGCCGGCCACCGCGAGCGGCCACGTGCCGTTGGAGATGCCGAGGAATCCGAGCACCCCGAACAGGACCAGTGAGACGACGAAGATCGCCAGCAGGCCGCCGCGCACCTGCGCTGACCTCGGACGCACCAGCACTCTGGCGCTCTGCGGCGGAACTGCGGGCATCGGTTCCCCCTGGAGCCGTGATCATGTGCCGATGCTGTCCACGGAGAGCGGGGGATTCGAACCCCGTGAGCGCGGACGCAGTGCCCCCGTCGCCTGTCATTCCGCGGGGAATGGGGGACTCGGCCCCGGCGTCGTGCGTGCGCCCGCCGCCTGTCATTCCGCGGAGAATGGGGGATTCGAACCCCCGAGGGCTTGCACCCAACACGCTTTCCAAGCGTGCGCCATAGGCCACTAGGCGAATTCTCCTGGCTGTCCGCCTCGGGAGACGGAAGACCATCATGAATTGTACGGGATGCTGCGCGCGCGTGTTTTCGCGGCCGTCATACCGCTGACGGCCGCCGCCCCGGTTTGCGGATCGGGGAGTTCTTGCGCGCCGCGCCTTCGGGATAGGATCGTCTCCGGCTCCTCGCGTGGCGCCATCCAGGCCAACTCCCCCAGGACGGAAACGTAGCAAGGGTAACCGGGCTCTGGCGGGTGCGCGAGGAGTCCTCGTCGTTTCGGCCCCGATTGTCGCTGTTCCGGTCGGATGTCGCGATCGCGGCGACGACATCGAGCCGGAACGGCGACAATCGTCGGGTGCTGGCGAGCTCAGCGCAGGGTCAGCACCACCTTGCCGGTCGCCCGCCGCTCGTCGATCGCCGTCAGGGCGTCGGCCGCGCGCTCGAGCGGGAAGCTCGCGCCGATGATCGGCCGGATCGTCCCGGATGCCAGATGCGGTCGCAGCTCGGCCCACTGCTGCGCGACGTACTCCGGCCGGCGCGCGAGATAGGCGCCCCAGCCGACGCCGACCACCTCGATGTTGTTCAAGAGCAGCCGGTTGACCTTCACCGTCGGGATCTCCCCTCCGGTGAAGCCGATCACCAGCAGTCGACCGCCGACGGCGAGGGAGCGCAGGGAGTCGGTGAAGCGGTCGCCGCCGACCGGGTCGACCACCACATCCACTCCTGCCCCGCCGGTGAGGCCGGCGACCGCGTCCTTGAAGCCCTCGCTGAGCACGAAGTCGTCGGCCCCGGCGTCGATCGCGATCGCGCCCTTCTCCTCGGTCGAGACGACGGCGATCACCGTGCCGGCGCCGAAGGCCTTCGCCACCTGGATCGCCGCGGTGCCGACTCCTCCCGCCGCGCCGTGGACCAGCACCGACTCCCCCGGTGCCAGCCTGCCCCGGGTGATCAGCGCGAAGTGGGCGGTGAGGTAGTTGAGCGGGAAGGCCGCGCCCTGCTCGAAGGAGGCGGCGTCCGGCAGCGGGAAGACCGACTGCTCATCGACGACGGCGTATTCGGCGAAGGCGCCGGTCCGGCACGAGGCCGCCACCCTGTCGCCGGCGCTGAGGGCGGAGCCGCCCGGGGCGTCCACGACCACCCCGGCGAGCTCGACCCCGGGGACGAAGGGGAGCGGGGGCTGCGACTGGTAGAGCCCCTGGCTCTGCAGCACCTGCGGGAAGGACGCGCCGGCGGCGTGCACCTCGATCAGCACCTGGCCGGGGGAGAGGGGAGGAACGGGGATCTCGGCCAGCTCGACCGCCGTCGGTCCGCCGTATCCGGTGATCTGGATCGCACGCATGAGGTGACGATACCGGCAGTTCCGACCGCGGTGTCATCCGTCGCCGGTATCCTTGGCGAATGGTGACCGCCCTGTACCGCCGGTATCGACCGGAGACCTTCGGCGAACTCATCGGCCAGTCCCAGGTCACCGATCCGCTGCGCACCGCGCTGCGCACTGATCGGGTCAATCACGCCTACCTGTTCAGCGGGCCCCGCGGCTGCGGCAAGACCACCTCCGCCCGCATCCTCGCCCGCTGCCTGAACTGCGCCGAGGGTCCGACCGACACCCCGTGCGGCGTGTGCCAGAGCTGCATCGAGCTCAGCCGGGACGGCAGCGGATCGCTCGACGTGGTCGAGATCGACGCGGCGAGCCACAACGGCGTCGACGACGCCCGCGACCTGCGCGAGCGCGCGGTGTTCGCACCGGCCCGCGACCGCTACAAGATCTTCATCCTCGATGAGGCGCACATGGTGACGCCGCAGGGCTTCAACGCGCTGCTGAAGATCGTCGAGGAGCCGCCGGAGCACGTGAAGTTCATCTTCGCGACCACGGAGCCCGAGAAGGTCATCGGCACGATCCGCTCGCGCACCCACCACTATCCCTTCCGGCTGGTGCCGCCGGCGCAGATGCTCGAGTACCTCGAGTCCCTCTGCCGGGAGGAGAAGGTGGATGTCGAGCCCGGCGTGCTGCCGCTGGTCGTGCGCGCGGGCGGCGGCTCGGTGCGCGACACCCTGTCGCTTCTCGATCAGCTCATCGCCGGGTCTGAGGGGGCGTCCATCGTCTACGAGCGCGCGGTCGCGCTGCTCGGCTACACCCACGGCGCGCTGCTCGACGAGGTGGTCGAGGCGATCGGCGCCCGCGACGCCGGTGCGGCCTTCGGCGCGGTCGACCGGGTCATCCAGACCGGTCAGGACCCGCGGCGATTCGTGGAGGACCTGCTCGAGCGCCTGCGCGACCTCATCATCGTCGCGGCATCGTGCGACGCGGCGGCCGCCGTGCTCCGCGGGGTGCAGCAGGACGAGCTCGACCGGATGGCCGTCCAGGCCTCCAGGTTCGGCCCGGTCGAGCTCAGCCGCGCCGCTGACGTGGTCAACTCCGCACTGACCGAGATGACCGGAGCCACCTCGCCCCGGCTGCACCTCGAGCTGATGGTGGCCCGCATCCTCGTCCCGTCAGGGGACGCGAGCGGGGCGCTGGCCAGGGTCGAGCGCCTGGAGCGCCGCATCGGGGTCGAGGCGGGAGCCGAGCCGGTCGCGGTCTCCACCGCCTCCGTCACGGCACCGCCCGTTCCGCCCGTGACGCCGGCCGCCCGTCCTGCGACGCCGTCGGTCCCGCCCGCGGCGGATCGCGTCGTGGACGGGCTCGCGCCGGCCGCGGCGCCGGAGCCCGCGTCGTCCGCGGCCCCCGCCGCATCCGCGGCCGCCGCGGCGTTCACGCCTCCCGCCGCCGTATCCGCGCCGGGGTCGGCGGCCGGAACCGCGGCATCCGCTCCCGAGCCGGCGGCCGTCGGCGAGCCGGTCGACCCGTCGACGGTCACGCTGCAGCAGGTGAAGGACTCCTGGCCGCAGATCCTCGAGGGCGTGCAGAAGCTCAAGCTCAGCTCCTGGACTGTCGTCTACACCGCGACCCCGCTCGAGTTGCGCCCGGACAACGTGCTGGTGCTCTCGATGCCGAGTCAGGCCGATGTCGACGCGATCCGCCAGGCTTCGGCGCCCGGGGAGGGCGTCGCCGACCACCTCAAGCAGGCGGTGTTCGACGTGCTCGGCTTCCGTCCGCTGCTCATCGCCCGAGCCGAGGCCAGGGCGGAGCCCGTCGCGGGGACCGGAGCGGCCAGGGCGGAGCCCGTCGCGCCGCCGCAGCCCGAGCCCGGCCTCACCGTGACCTGGGAGACCGCGCCGGTCAACCTCGCCCCGCCGGAGCTCGCCCCGCCGGAGGAGGACGCGCCGGCGATCGAGCCCGCGACTCCCGACTACGGCGATGCGGCAGGTGCGGATTCCCCACCGATCGCGACGCCCGAGGCCGGCGGTCCCGTCGCATCCGCCGCTCGGCCGGCGCCGGAGCAGCCCGCGGCGCCCGCCCAGACCTCGGTGCCTGCCCAGCCCTCGGCGCCCGCCCAGCCCTGGGCGCCACGCACCGCGCCGGTGGCCACCATCGACGGCAAGCAGCGCTACGGTGAGTCGGTGGTGCGCGAGATCCTCGGCGCCAGCTTCATCGAGGAGCAACCCCTCCCGCGCTCCGTCCAGCAGGAGCAGTAGGCCATGTACGACGGTGTCGTCCAGGAGCTGATCGACGAGCTCGGCCGCCTGCCGGGCATCGGGCCGAAATCCGCGCAGCGCATCGCGTTCCACATCCTCCAGACCGAGAACTTCGACGTCACCCATCTCGCCGAGGTGCTGATGACGGTCAAGGAGAAGGTGCGGTTCTGCGAGATCTGCGGCAACGTCACCGAGCAGGAGACCTGTTCGATCTGCCGCGATCCCCGTCGCTCGCCCGCCACCATCTGCGTGGTCGAGGAGGCGAAGGACGTGGTCGCGATCGAGCGCACCCGGGAGTTCCGCGGGCTCTACCATGTGCTCGGCGGGGCCATCTCGCCGATCGACGGCGTCGGACCCGACGACCTCCGCATCCGTCAGCTCATGCAGCGACTGGCCGACGGCACCGTCACCGAGGTGATCATCGCCACCGACCCCAACCTCGAGGGGGAGGCGACCGCCACCTATCTCTCCCGCATGCTCATGCACCTGGGCCTGAGGATCACCCGCCTGGCATCCGGCCTGCCGGTCGGCGGCGACCTCGAGTACGCCGACGAGGTCACCCTCGGCCGCGCCTTCGAGGGCCGCCGCCTGGTCGAGAACTAGCCCGCCCCGCGCGCCCTCCGCCGGTCGGGGCCTCGTCACCGCGCCGCTCTGTCATCAGCGCGGCGGTGACAACCTCCGCAGGGATGACAAGGCCCAGCAGGGTCGGGGCAGACCGCGGCGGAGTGCCGGCGCGCCAGCGGATAGAATCAGACGTTCCGCCCGGAAGCAGCAGGAGATTCACGTGAGTTTGATCGTGCAGAAGTACGGCGGCTCCTCCGTCGCCGACGCGGAGGGGATCAAGCGCGTCGCCAAGCGCATCGTCGAGACCCGCAAGGCGGGCAACGAGGTCGTCGTCGTGGTCTCGGCCATGGGCGACACCACCGACGAGCTCCTCGACCTCGCCGGAGAGGTGACCCCGCTGGCCTCAGGGCGGGAGCTCGACATGCTGCTCACCGCCGGTGAGCGCATCTCGATGGCGCTGCTGGCGATGGCGATCAAGAGTCTCGGCCAGGAGGCGCGCTCGTTCACCGGCAGCCAGGCCGGCATGGTGACCGATGCCAAGCACGGCGCCGCGCGCATCGTCGAGGTCTCGCCCACCCGGGTGCGCCAGGCGGTGGATGCCGGAGCCATCGCGATCGTCGCCGGCTTCCAGGGCTTCAACCGGGGCACCGGCGACATCACCACCCTCGGCCGGGGCGGGTCGGACACCACCGCCGTCGCACTGGCCGCCGCTCTCGACGCGGAGGTCTGCGAGATCTACACCGACGTCGACGGCGTCTACACCTCCGACCCGCGGGTGGTCCCCGCCGCGCGCAAGATCGATCGGATCACCAGCGAGGAGATGCTCGACCTCGCGGCATCCGGCGCCAAGGTGCTCTACATCCGCGCGGTGGAATATGCCCGCAGGCACGGGGTTACCCTTCATGTGCGCTCCTCGTTCAACAACAACGAGGGCACGATCGTCTACAACCCGGGAGAGGGGGAGACCGTGGAAGACCCGATCATCGCCGGCGTCGCGGCCGACCTGAGCGAAGCCAAGATCACCGTCGTCGGCGTGCCCGACATCCCGGGCAAGGCGGCGCAGATCTTCACCATCGTCGCCTCGACCGACGCCAACATCGACATGATCGTGCAGAACGTGTCGGCGGCGGCCACCGGGCTCACCGACATCTCCTTCACGCTGCCGAAGTCGGACGGCGCGATGGTGCTGAAGGTGCTGGAGGATCACCGGGACGAGGTCCAGTTCGACTCGCTGCAGTACGACGACCAGATCGGCAAGCTGGCCCTGGTCGGCGCCGGCATGCGCACCAACCCCGGGGTCTCGGCCAAGTTCTTCACCGCCCTCTACGAGGCGGGCATCAATATCGAGATGATCTCCACCAGCGAGATCCGCATCAGCGTGGTCACCCGCGCCGACACGATCGACGAGGCGGTACGCGTGGTGCACAGCGCTTTCGGCCTCGACTCGGACGTCGAGGCGACCGTCCACGGAGGGACGGGACGATGACCGAGGGGATCAGGATCGGCGTCGTCGGCGCCACCGGTCAGGTCGGGGCCGTGGTGCGCCGGCTGCTGGAGGAGCGCGAGTTTCCGGTCGCCGGCATCCGCTACTTCGCCTCCGCCCGCTCGGCCGGCAGCACGCTGCCGTGGAAGGGCGAGCAGATCGTGGTCGAGGATGCGGCGACCGCCGACCCGACCGGGCTGGATGTCGCCATCTTCTCCGCCGGAGCCACTCTCTCCAAGGCACAGGCCCCGCGCTTCGCCGAGGCCGGGGTGCTCGTGATCGACAACTCCTCCGGCTGGCGCATGGACCCGGACGTGCCGCTCGTGGTCAGCGAGGTGAACCCCCATGCCATCGGCGAGGCGCGCAAGGGCATCATCGCCAACCCGAACTGCACGACGATGGCCGCGATGCCGATCCTCAAGGTGCTCGACACCGAGGCCGGTCTGCGGCGGCTCATCGTGAGCACCTACCAGGCGGTGTCGGGTGCCGGTCTCGCCGGCGGCGAGGAGCTTCTCGCGCAGGCGACGGCGGCGATCGCGCAGGACACGATCGGGCTCGTGCACGACGGCTCGTCGGTCGACTTCCCCGCTGCCTCGGCCTTTCCCAAGACGATCGCCTTCGACGTGGTGCCGCAGGCCGGGAGCTTCGTCGACGACGGCCTGTTCGAGACGGACGAGGAGAAGAAGCTCCGCAACGAGAGCCGCAAGATCCTGGAGCTGCCCGACCTGCTGGTCAGCGGGCTGTGCGTGCGGGTGCCCGTGTTCACCGGCCACTCGCTGGCGATCAACGCCGAGTTCGCGAGGCCGCTGAGCGTCGAGCGCGCCAAGGAGCTGCTGGCTGATGCTCCCGGCGTGCAGCTGACCGACGTGCCGACCCCGCTCGAGGCGGCCGGCACCGATCCGAGCTATGTCGGCCGCATCCGTCAGGACGAGGGCGTTCCCGACGGCCGGGGCCTCGCGCTGTTCGTGAGCAACGACAACCTGCGCAAGGGCGCGGCGCTCAACGCCGTGCAGATCGCCGAGCTGGTCGCCGCGAACCTCGCCGCGGCGAAGTAGGTCAACCAACCGGGCGGGTTCGGCGGAGCCGGGCGCGTTCGCCCGCCCGGGTTCGCCGAGATCGCCCGGATACGAGATCGTCCGGACACGGGCCGGCATCGGAACGGGCCCGGCACTGGCTAGGCTGGCGGGACATCCACCACAGTTCGAAGGAGAACCCGTGTCCGTCACCGTCATCGCGACCACCACGCCTTACGAGGGCCGCCGCCAGGACATCCTCGACGCACTCGAGGCGACGGTGCCGCTCGTGCACGCCGAGCCGGGCAACGAGGCCTATGCGGTCTACACGACGAAGGAGACCATCGTCGTGATCGAGAAGTGGGCGGACATGGACTCCCTGAAGGCCCACGCCGATGGCGAGGCCGCCGCGAA
>Ga0182749_1002283_pt1 | contig 14167 bp, 13 predicted proteins | sample eDN3rd37CKraftMG_FD_128875 | JGI IMG/M metagenome (GOLD analysis project Ga0182749, IMG submission 128875) | Enriched Miracle-Growth compost microbial communities from Emeryville, California, USA - eDNA 3rd pass 37_C Kraft MG (version 2) (version 2) ...
ACGGCGAGCTCGACATGCGCACCCCCGTCGAGGTCGAGGACGCGTACTACGCTGACCAAGAATCAGGCCAACCGGCACCTGCCGGACAAGGCTCCCGATAGGAACGAAAGTCAGGCCGATTCATCCTTGGCAGCACCGTCAGAAGGAGTTCGTTGCAGCGGTCAGAGGTCAGCCCAAGGATGAGCATGCTCGGATAGGCTCCGCTATCGGCTCGGCCGCTCTCGATTCAGCGGCTGATCGCGCGAAACAACGTCCCCGACCCGGTTACATCGATCTGAGCCTCCGTCGACAGGAAGAAGTCGCCAGCTCCGATCCGCCTGCCCGCGCCGGCGCCCGTGCCCGTGCCCGTGGCTGAAAGCTCGAACTCCCCATCGATGCACGCGAATATGCTCGGCCCCGCTGAAGCGGCGCGACAGTCACCCGAAATGAGCTCCAGCGCAAACGGTGCTTCGGCAGGGGGAGCGGGGGGTTGATAGAGGCGACGGTTTCGCGCGATGTCGACCGCGTCGAGGTAGAACGGCGGCTCGAAGTCAAGATGAGCGATCGAAAGCAACTCGTCCGGCGCAAGATTCTTCTTCGTCAGTCCAGCCCGAAGAACGTTGTCCGAGGGGCCCATCAGCTCCATGACCCGTCCCCGAACGTATGCGTGAAGTGTGCCCGCATCCACCCATAGCGATTCATGCTTCTCGAGCCGCACATGATTCATCAAGAGGCCGATAAGAAGACCGACGTCGTTCGGATGTGCGGAGGCCAGCGCACTGAGGAGCGGATGGCGCGAAGCCAAAGTCGGCAGGGCGGACGTGATTGCCCGTGCGAGTCTCGCGCCCGCCGGGTTGCCCGAGAGGAGCAGTCGGAGCCCTGCGGCAGACCCGCCCTGAGCGATCGTCGTGCCCAGGAGCGCGAGGTCCTTCGTCACTGGGTCACCCGGCGAAGTGTCGAGGAGCTGCGCGAGAACTTCGATCGACCGCAGCGATTCGGCGGACTCGCGCACTCCCACCAGGGCTTCGAAACCGCTCTCGAGTGCGACCACCAGCTCTGGCTTTGCGCACGGATCCGCGTAGTTCGGCACCAGGCTCGAGAGACGATCCGCCTTCTGTTCGGCGTCGTATCCTGCGCGCGCCTGCATCGCGTTCGGGTGCACCTGGATCGACAGCGGCATCGCGGCTGCGAGGATCTTCAACAGGAACGGCAGGCGCAGACCGGACTGCTGCTCCCAGCACGCGAGGTCCGACAACGTCGCATGCTCGGCGAACTGGGTCGGAGAGCCGGGATGGGCACCGAGCCAAAGTTCCGCCTCGCGCGCCCCCGTTGCGGGCTGCTTCAGTAGGGAACTGATGCCATCGATAGTGCCCCAGGCATAGTCAACGGGCTTGTTGGTGATCCGCTCCAACATTTTTGTCTCATTCCTCTTCGGGTCGTGAACTTGTCCGGCGTCAGATCTGATTTGCAAGGTGGTGGCTTTGCCGGAAGCTCAGCGCCAGAATGGTCAACACCGGATTGACGCCTCCATTGGTCACGTGCACTGAACCATCCGCGACCCACAGGTTCCGGTGGCCGTGGACTCGCCCCCACCGGTCGGTGACAGAGTTGTGCGGGTCTTCGCCCATGCGCGCCGTGCCGGCCTGGTGAACGCCCCCTGTCAGCCGCAGGTCATATGGCGCGCTCCATGTTCTTTGGGCGCCGGACGCCTCGAGCCATGTTGTCGCTTGCTGGATGAGGAAGTCCGCGACGGCTCTGTTCGCGGGATGGAGCTCGCCCGACAGGTGTGCAACGGGTAGACCGACAGCGTCCCGAACCGTTGGTGAGAGAATCACGCGCGCGGACGGGCTCGGGATCTCCTGAATCGGTCCGTAGACGTGGCTGGTGCGAGAGTACAGCTCTTTCATCGTGCGCTTGCCGGCGGCTCCGTATCTCGGTGCATCCGGAGGCAACGCCCAGTCCCAGTGGATCGCGGGAAGTTTGAGTACCTCGTTCGCAAGAACACCACCACCGATGATTCCTGGGTTACCGTGAAGAAAGTCGCAGGTGGCAATACTCACATTGGGTCCGCGCGAGTCGATGACCTGCTCAGAGAACGAACCGAATGCGCCGACATACAGGTGTCCCTGCAGGTGGCGACCAACCTGGTCGTGCTCATTGCCGAGCCCATGGGGATGTTGAGGCGATGTGCTTGCGAGTAGCAGACGCGCCGTTTCGATTGCAGCGGCCGCGACAACGACGTGCTTCGCGCGTACTACTCGAGTTCGACCATCACGGTGAAGACGCACCCCATCAACGACACCGTGACGATCAGTCGTTATTTCGACGGCCATAGTGCGGTCGAGGATGTCAAGCCGTCCCGTCGCGACCGCCTTGGGCAGCACAGTGTTGTAAGGACTGTTCTTCGACTCGGTCGGGCAGGCGAAACCGAGGCATTCGCCGCAGCGTCCGCACGCGCCGCGTCCCTCGCGTACCGTCGAGTTGACGAGCATGGGCACCGGCCCAGTTGACCACCCCAGGCGTTCCGCGCCTCGCGCGAGGACTCGCATCTCAGGGTTGTCGTCGATGAGCTGCGGCATCGGATAGTCGCAGCTTCGGGCGCCCTGAACGCGGTGGCGATTACCATCGCCGCTCACACCGATTCGTTGCTCGGCCTCGGAATAGAATGGTTCAAGCTCGTCATAGGAGATCGGCCAATCAGCGAGTGAACTTCCTTCAGGCACGCCGTACAGGCTCGCCATGCGGAAATCATCCGGGACCATGCGCCAGGCCATGCCCTGATAAATTCGAGTTCCACCTCCGATCGTCTGTGGCAGCGGTGACCAGAGCGGATCCGCAGGGTTGGTGATCACACGCGTTGAATCTCCGCTCGAGACGACGCGCGGCCCGGCTTCCGCTCCCGGCGGCACAGGGAGCCCCTTGATGGGCAGCCGCCATGTCGCGAGATGGTCGTTCCCGACTTCTTCGAAGGACAGTTCCGTGCCGCGCTCAACGCCCAGCACGCTCGCACCGTGCTCCGCAAGGACCGAGGCGGATACGCCGCCTCCCGCTCCGAGGCCGATGACGATGACGTCGTACTCTGTGCGTGCGCCCGCGAGATCGATCGTAGGAAGCCGCGCGAGACCTCCGTCGCGCGAACGGCGCTTGATCGAAGGATCGAATCCCACCATCGACCACGCTGGGGAGCCGCGAGCGCCGTAGTACTCCGTCACGACGAGACGTACCAGGGCGGTGAAGAATTCGGCAGGATCAACGTTCCAGTCCGCCTGCACATCACCAGCTTCAACGCAGCCGACCAGTTCGTTGAAGCCTGCTTCGTCGAGCTCGCTCGCAGTGATCTCGAATCGGGAGGCGGACTCGAGATCCAGGCACATGAGTCCGGGTGTCAGAAGCTGGCTCCACAATTCCGCCATACGACCGACGCTGTCCCGAGCGAGTGCTTGCACGATACCCGATTGGGACGCCGACGGGAATTCATCCGCCGGGACCAATGCGTCGGCAAGCCGAGTGATGAGACCCCAGTTGATTGAGCTCATGTTGCCCTGGTCGTGTCAGGGGGCCACGTCGGAGTCGGAGTCGGAGCGGGCGTTCGCACCCACCCAAGTAACGAGCTGATCCCAGAATGCCGTATACCCGTCCCACGCGACGAAATCTCCGCCCCAGTGGGGGACACAGTCCGATGTGAAGGCTGCGCTACGTCCAGCGCCGAATTCGCCCACGACCAGGAGCGGATCCTCCTCGAAACTCACCAAGGTCTGCGCGCCAGGCTTGGCGGAGACGCGGTTGTACCCGAGGAACCAGGGCCATTCGTCCGGAAGGTCCCGCAGAATCTCCGAGTCACCCACAACCCGGGGGGTGACGCCAGCGGGGGTCTCATTTCGGTCGTCCCAGCCGACCATGGTCACAGGCAGTATGTCCTTCACGGGCGTGCCGTAATAGCGAGCCTTACCTTCGAGCCCGGAGAAGGACATCCATCCCCCCACCATGATGAGTCCTTGCCCCTCGCTGACAGCGTCGCGGAGGAGGGAGAGGAAGTCGCCAGTGCGCTGTGCACCCACCACGGTGTCGGGGTGAAGCAGGAGGTTGTCAGCACCTACGTCACTGAGGATCACCACGTCGTAGGCGCTCGTCGCCTCGTGGGTCCGCGGTACCTCGGCGAGCGCAACATCGTTTCCGAGATGGACCACCTCGTGGCCGCGAGAAGTGAGGGCGTCGATCAGAGGCCCCGCTGCGTTCGCCGATGACGCCGTGCCATACGAGATGGCGCCCTTGACATGAGTTTCAGCGGTAACCCAGGTTTCACCGATCAGAAGAACTCGCATGTTTGCTCCTTCGTCCGTGCGCTTTCGTCGCAGCGGAACGTTGTCGTATGGATCAGGACTCGCCTGTTACTGTATGGATTTATGACAACGTTGGCAAACGCCCCTTTTGATGCTCACTTTCACCTCGGTGCTTGGGGGGAGCGTCTCGTCGGCGACGATCGCGTCGAGCCGATCGGTGCGCGGACTCACAGCCACGACGGCATCGTCGGATACCGCTACGGCGTGGAGCACGACACGGTCGCTGCCCTTCGCGGGTACCTCGAACAGGCCGGATTCTCCGGCGGCGTGGTCATGCCGAACTACATCCCTCAAGATCCCGCCTACTCACTTGGGACGCTGAACGATCTCGCGGTCCACGCGGCCGAGGAGATTCCTGGGCTGCGCGCGGCGGTCTTCTCAAGCCCGCTTGACGGTGAGTGGGAACACGCGGAGCGGGCGCTGGAGCGTCACGCCGGGAACCCCTCGGTCAGAGCGATCAAGTTCACGTCGAATCGTTGGGCGCCGGCAAGCCTCGACCCGGCAACCTGGACCGGCGAGCTTCGTGACCGCATGGAGAAGGCGATCGAGATCGCGATGCGGGAATCTCTGGTGCTGCACTTCCACAGCGGCCCACCCAACTGCATGCCGCACCAGTTCGATGGTCTCGTGAGGGAGTACGGCAAGGACGTCGACATCCAACTCGTTCACGCGGGCGAGAACGTAGATGGTGCGCTTCAGCTCGTTCCGTACTTCGCGCGGTGGGTGGATGAGGGCTACCGTGTGTGGTGCGACACATCGTTGACGCCCGGCTTCCTCATCCCGTGGATGGCCCGGGAAGCGGAGGAGCGAGGTGTCGACATCCTGTCGCGGGTGATGTTCGCTACGGACGCTCCGTGGGGCAATCCCTGGGCCGAGGCGGCGAAGATCCGGGATGCGGCGATTGACGCAGCCGACGTGGAGCGAATTCTGAGCGGGAACGCCCGTTCCCTCTACGGGGTGGATTGATGGCACACATCTCACGGGCACCGCTCGCGATAGACGCGGGACAGACCGGTGTTCGCGTGCGCCTCCCCAACGGCAGGTCCATCGATCTGGCCGGAGTGCGGACGGACTCGCCCCTTGCGCCGCAGATAGCGAGCGCCGTCGACACGGTGACGCATGACCTCGAGATCGACGGCGTGCCGATCGTTGGGGGAGTGTCTGGTCTGATCGACCCGCAGGCGGAGGCTGAATCGGTCAGCGAGTTGCTGGCACATAGAGCCCCGGGCGAGATTCGACTTGCTCACGACTCGGTCACGGCCTACCTAGGCGGACTTGGTTCAGGGCCCGGAGTCGCTGTCGCTGCCGGAACGGGGGTAGTGGCACTGGCAGTAGGGCAGCAGGCGATCAGGCGCATCGACGGCTGGGGTCATCTCATCGGAGACGCGGGCAGTGGCTTCTGGATCGGACGGGCCGCATTGGACGCCGTCATGAGGGCTTTCGACGGGCGTGGACCGGCGACTCTGCTCACCCCGCGTGTGCACGAGGCCTTCAGCGATCTCGAATCGATGTATGTGCAGATTCAAGGCGATCCGGATCGTGTGGCGGTGATCGCTCGTTACGCCCGCATTGTTGACGAGTTGTCCTCCGAAGACGCGGTATGCCGCGGCATTCTTGAGAGCGCGGGCAGAGAGCTGGCCGCCACCGCAAGAGCTGGGATCGATGCTGTCGGGCTTGGCGGTGAGCGCGTCGACGTCTGCCTTCTGGGCGCAGTCTCCCGCTCCGATGTCGTTGTGGCTGCGATGAGCAGCGCGTTGGCGGACAGGGTCCCGCACGCCACGGTGCGGCGGGCGGTCTCCGATGCCCTGATGGGCGCAGCCGCCCTCGCTGATGTGGAGCACACCCACCCTCTTTATCGATCCATCGGAGTGGCTTAATGGGGGAAATGTCTTGTCCTACTGACTCGTGCACTGGCTGGTTGAGTCCGGGAGTGTGTTTCCGCAGCGATACGGCCGGCGTCGTAGGGCGCTGATTTTCCGCGAGTTGTGAAGCATCGAGTGTTGTTGTAGCGTTCTGGAACGGACCTGACAACGTAGTCAATTGGAGGATTGCATGTCAATATCGGCGGGTGAGGCGACGATTCATGACGTCGCCGCAGAGGCGGGCGTCAGTATCAAGACAGTGTCTCGGGTCGTGAATGGGTACCCCCATGTGTCCGCGGCGACGCGAAACAAGGTCCAGGGTGCGATCGATCGGCTGAAGTACGAGCGGAACGACCTGGCGTCCAGCCTGCGGGGTGGAAAGCGCACGCAGTCTCTCGGCCTTGTCGTCGGCGATATCACCAGCCCGTTCGCTGCTGCCGTCGCAGCCGGTGTGGCGGAAGTGGCCGACTCGAACGACCAGATCGTCCTCATCGGCAGCTCTTCCGACTCTCCCGAGACTGAGCGCAGACTCGTAAAGAGCATCGTTCGCCGTCGTATCGATGGCTTGCTGATCGTCCCGACAGGCGCAGATCATGATTACCTGCAGTCTGTTGCTGAGCGCATCCCTGTGGTCGCGATGGACGAAGTTCTCAACGGAGTTCCGTCGGACAGCGTCGTGTTCGACAACGCGAATGCTGCCGAGGCCGCCATCTCGCACCTTATCGGCCGGCGCCACCAGCGGATTGGCCTGCTCGCGGGGCCTTCTGCGATGTACACGAATGCTGAGCGCACCCGCGGATATCGCACGGCTCTGGAGAGCAACGGGTTTCCGCAGGCGAACGAGCTTCAGCGTCTCGAGCTGAACGATGCGAACGATGCCTTCGTGGCCACGCGCAGGCTGCTCAATACGGCGGACGCGCCCACGGCGGTTCTGGCGACGAACAATCAAATCACCGTTGGGGCCGTCCGCGCGGCAGTGGAGGAGGGCAAGTCGATCGAGATCATCGGCTTCGACGACTTCGACCTTTCAGATCTTCTTCCTATCCACGTCACTACGTTGCGCAACGATGGCGCCGAGCTCGGCCGGCGAGCCGCTCGGATGATCCTCGAGCGCATCGAAGATCCGTCGCTTGAACCGCTCCAGGTCACTCTCCCAATCGAGTTCAGCATGCGTATCGCACGTCGCCCGCATGGGTGACGAGCGATCATCCCGCACAGCCACCCACACGAAGGAACAGTAATGAACGCTCTACCACGTACCCGACTTGTCGCCATCCTCGGCGGTGTCCTCGCGACGGCCGTCGTGGCAACCGGATGCTCGGCGTCCGGTGATGCCGGAGGAGACGGTGAACTCGCTCCCGTCACGTTCTCATCCCAGCCCGTCTTCGACTCGGCGCTGCCCATCGCGGCTGACGCGCTGGGCTACTTCGAGGATGCCGGGATCCGCCTCGAGTCGTTCCGGACGACTGGCGACCTGGCGGCACAGATCTCGCTTGCGGCCGAGGGATCTGTCGACATCGTCAGCATGGTTCCCGAAGTTTCGTTGCCGGCGGCAATCACCTTCCCTGACACAAGCTGGATCAGTGTTAACGACATCTGGTACGGCGGAGCCTTCATGCAGCGAGAGGACGGGTCCCTCAAGACGTACGACCAGATCGCGAAGCAGGACACGAATCTCGATGAATCGGAGGTTCTTCGCGCAACACTTGACCAGTTCGAGGGGCTCACGTTGATCACGAACTACGAGCAGGAGAGCCAGGGCCTGGTGAACCTGTTCGAAGCTGCTGGCATTAAAGAGGCGCCCGACGAGTTCATGGACGTCCAGTCGATGGCATCGCCGCAGGGTGTCACGGCCTTCCTGCGCGGTGAGGGCGACCTCTTCGTGGGCTCGCTCCCCGAGCGATACCGTGTGCAGGAGTTCGGTGGAGTGCCCGTGACGTCCGCCCTTGAATGGCCTTCCCTGCCTGGCACCGTCTACTACGTCGGTTGGTATGGCGACGACAAGTGGATTGATGAGAACGAAGACACTGTCCTGCGCGTGCTTGGCGCACAGTTCCGCGTTGCGCGCGATCTCTCCGTACGGACCTTGGATGCGGACCCAACGCAGGATGCTGCGCTCGAGCCCATGCTCGAGTGGGTCAACGAAGAGTCGGGTTCTGAGTTCACGCTTGAGTACGCGCGAGAAGTCAATGCCGTGACGAGCCCGTGGTTCACCGTCGAGGAGGCAGGTGAGGTGCTGTTCGCTGAGCAGTCCGATCGAAACTTCCAGAATTACCTCGACACGACGCTCCAGTTCCTGACCGCCAGCGGAAGCATTGACGGAGACGTGGATGTCGTGGCGCAGAACCGCGCCGCCGTGTTGTACGACACATATGTCGGATACGGCGATGAGGCCGCGACCCTGATCGCCGATCTCAAGGCGCAGGGTCTCTCGGGTGAAGCTGCCGAGCTTCTCGAGAAGGCAGAGCACCACTACGACATCCTCAACTTCGTCGACGCCGCGGCATTCGCTCAGCAAGCAGCGGACAACGCCGGATAAGCGTCACTCGAGACGGCAAGCGAAATGCAAACGGAGAGAACTATGCAAGAAGATCCCGTGATCTCGGTCGAAGGAGTGTCCCACTTCTTCCATAAGGCCGGGCACTCAACCGAAGTGCTCCACGACATCTCGTTTGCCGTCTCGAAGGGGGAGTTCGTCTCCGTAATCGGGACATCTGGTTCTGGAAAGTCGACTCTCCTCTACATGATGGCCGGCTTCCTGAATCCGACCGCTGGCAGCGTCAAGCACCACGGCGAGATCATCACGAAGCCGAATCCAGACCGCGGAATCGTCTTTCAGTCGGACGCAGTCTTCCCGTGGATGAGCGTGCAGCACAACGTCGAGTTCGGCCCCCGCATGAAGGGCATATCGAAGAGCGAGCGGCGCCGCATCGCGCAGGACTATCTCGCTCGGGTAGGACTCACAGGTTCCGAGAAGCTGTTGCCGCGGCAGCTGTCGGGTGGGATGCGTAAGCGCGTCGATGTCGCACGCACCTTCGCTAACCGCCCCGAGGTCCTGCTGATGGACGAGTCATTCGGTGCGCTCGATGTGCAGACAAAGGAAAGGCTGCAGACCGAACTCCTCCAGCTCTGGGAGGCAGAGCGCACTACGGCCATCTTCGTGACTCACGACATCGAGGAGTCGATACTCCTCGCCGACCGCGTGGTCATCCTCCGTGGATCGCCGGGAACGGTGGTAGGGGAGATCACCGTTCCTTTCCCGCGCCCACGAACCGCAGACATCAAGCGCACGCCCGAGTTCCAGCAGCTTCGTCGCGACCTCACGGATCTGCTGGCCGGGTCGGACTGACCAATGAGTAGTAACGCGTTCAATGCGCTTCGTCGGACGCCGCGATGGAGTCGAGCCACCGCAGCGACCGTGCTGTGGCTCCTGCTCTGGTGGTTGCTGGCCGCGACAGCGGCAGTCCCGTACCTGCCGAGCCCGCTTGCACAGGCAGAAAACCTCATCGGCAATTCACCTGCCTACCTCCTTGCGGCCGGAGCGACGCTCGTTCGTGCCGTCATCGGATTCGCGATCGGCGCAGCGCTCGGGATCCTTCTCCCAATCGTGCTCGGGTACTGGAGCGCCACGAGATATGTCCTGGACGCCCTCGCAGACCTCACGCGAACAATCCCGGGTATCGCGTTGCTCCCGATCTTCCTCCTGTGGTTCGGTACCGGAGATGGCACCGCGGTGGCGCTTGTCGCTGCTGCCACGTCGTTCATCGTCATCGTTGTCTCGGCGTCGTCGATCCGCAATGTGGACCCGATCTACCTGCGGGCGGCATCCGCTCTCGGAGGAGCCGGACTGCAAGGTTACCTCCTGGTTGTCACACCCGCGATGCTTCCGGGCGTACTCGGCGGCCTTCGGGTCGCGCTCGCTGCCGCCCTGCCTTGGGCGATCGCAGGTGAATACCTCGGTGCCCAGAATGGACTCGGATACATCCTCTGGAACTCGCTACAGTCGGTGAATCTGCGACAGATGATCAGTGTCGCCATCGTCGCGTCGTTGATCGTTGCCTTGCTCGACCTCGCGATGCGTGCAGGCGGCGCGCGCGTGACGGCATGGGCTCAGACAGCGGAAGGTCGGTGAGCCTCATGCGAGGAATGCCTGAATGGATCAAGCAAGCCCTGGCATGGATCGTCGTCGTCGGCGCGATCGTCGCCACCTGGATCATCCTCGACCTCACCGGCGCAGTATCGAGTGACCGGTTGCCGCCGCTCACGGATGTGATTTCAGCGGCAGGGCGCGAGGCAGAGGATCTTCCGATCGCCGTGCTGGCGACGGCCGGGAGAGTTGCCGCAGGCTTCGTCATCGGTGCGGTTGTCGGTGTATTCATCGCACTGCTGAGCCATCTGTCAACTGTCGCGAGCGAACTGCTCGCACCCCCGATCCACCTGTTGCGATCGTTCCCCCCATTCGTCGTCGCGCCGTTCATCATCCTGTGGTTCGGGCTGTCCGTTCAGGCCCCAATTGTGTTCGCTGCCACCGTCACCGCCTTTGTCGTTGTTATCGACTCGGGTGAAGCGCTCCGAGTCGTCCGACGCGAATACCCGCAGGCGGCACAAGCGCTCGGCGCTGGACATGTCTCGCGCGCGATGCTCATTGACACCCCGGCGATCATCCCCGCGATCGCGGGTGGGCTGCGAGTCGCGCTCGTCGGTGCAGTGAATGCGGTTCTGCTTTACGAGATGCTGACCGGCACCGAGGGCGTCGGCGACTTGCTCATCCGCGGCTACCAGCTCTTCAGAATCGACACACTGTTCTTCGCCGTCATCGTCGCGATCCTGCTGTCGCTTCTGCTCGATCGGATTCTGGTTCTGCTACTGAACCGTGCCACGCACTGGAGCCGGGGATGACCCTGGGGCCGGTGCGCGTCGGGGTCGTCGGGGCAGGTTCGGTCAGCGATGAATACCTGGAGAATCTCGCAAGCTTTCCAGACGTGGACGTCATCGCAATCGCCAGCAAAGACGGAGTAACCGCGCAGCGGCAGGCCGATAGATACGGCATATCGCGCCATGGCACGTTCCACCAACTTCTGGAGTGGGAGGAGATCGAACTGGTCGTCGTCCTGACGCCACCGTCCAGCCACGCGTCGTTGGCCGAGGCGGCACTCGCATCAGGGAAGCACGTGTATCTCGAGAAACCGTTCGCGGCGTCGCTCCCCGAGGCGGAAGAGCTGATCCGCTTCGCGACGGCGTGCGGGTTGATGGTCGGGTGCGCGCCGGACACGATCTTTGGCCCCGCGCTCTCCGAAACGCGCAGGGCTATCGCCTCGGGCCGCATCGGAGAGCCTGTTGCTGTCGACATGCGTATGGAAGATCCCGGTCCGGACGCGTGGCATCCCGATCCGGCATTCCTCTTCGCACGAGGAGCTGGGCCACTATTCGACATCGCTCCCTATTACCTGACCGCCGCGGCGACTCTCATTGCTCCTTTCCAGAGCATCATCGGCATCGGCTCCAAGGCCGCATCGAGCCGCACCGTCGCGCAGGGCCCCCGCGCCGGCGCCCGGTTCTCCGTCGAGGTGCCAACTCAGGTGGAAACGGTGGGGCGGCTGGTTGGGGGCACGACGTTTCGAATGCTTCTGAGTTTCGATTCACCCATCTCTTCTCGGAGCTTTCAAGTCACCGGGACCGAGGGAGTGGTGACGCTTCCATCGCCGACAGACTTCGATGGCGTCGTGCGACATTTCTCACGTTCGAACAATGAATGGTCGACGATCTCGACGCCACCCGCGGTGGGAACTCGGGGACTCGGGGTACTCGACATGGCGCGGTCGCTGAGGCGTGGCCTCGTTCCCGCGGCGTCGACGGAACTCGCGGTTCACGTTCTGGATGTCATGCTCGCCGCTGAGCAATCGATGGCGTCGGGTTGCATGGCTCGCGTCACCAGCACGTTCCCCCTCATGCCGGATCGCGACGTTCACGCCACGGCTCGTCAGCGCACAATCGAGTAGCGGTGCCGGAACGGATAGTCGAGCGGCAATCGCATGGTCGTGGTTGCCCCGACGAAGAAGGCGGCGTCCGTCGCTGCGCGGGAGATCGGCGCCGCGGCAGCCAGCCTCCACGCCCTCCTCGCCGACCACGGGTTCCGGTGGGGCCGCGACGACGCCGGCGCCCAGCTCTGGACCAGGCTCACCGCCGGCGATACCGACCCGGTGACCGGGACCCGCTACGACGGCCCACGTCACCATCCGCTCGATCACGGTGATCGCTCATCTTGGATGCGAGGGGAACCGGGAACGACACGGCTAATCTCTCCCCCCGCAGTTGGTCACGCCTCCGAGTGTGCCAGATGGGTCGGACCTCGCCTCGGATTGCCGAAACGAGGTTAGGCCGCGCACGCCCGACGTGGACGCGGGTAGGGCCCGGAATGCCGCGGTTAGACCGTTCCGGTGACGAGCGCGAGCATTCGTGCGTCAAGACCTTCAGCAACAGCCAGAGTGGGCAACTCATGGCCGGCCGCCCCCTGCATTTCCAGATCCGCTCGAGCGAGCTCGTGGGCGCCTCCGATCGACTGCCCATTTGCGATCGCGCCGTAGAAGCGAGCGGCGTAGCGGATGGCGTGGCCATCGTCCACGGTGTCGGACATTCCGATTGCGAACGGGATTATGCCCTGCACGAGGCTCACCGCTTGGCTTTCAGAGTTGCAGGAGTTGAACACGACGAGCGACGGTGGGTAATCGACCGCCGCAATCGCTCGGGCGAAAACAGTGGCAGGAATCGCAACTCCAGGGTTCGGTGCGTCGGTGTCGCCCTCGAACACCACGAATGCCTCGTCGCTGTGGCCAGAGAAGTGAACGACATGCGGACGGAACTCCGTGATGCCATCGAGAAGGTCGGACGGAGTTGCCGCGGGGCGCAGGTCGAGTTCAATGAAGTCGCGGAGGACCGCCGCCCGTACCGCAGCGCGGATCTGCCTCATCTCTCGACCGACCCGCAGGTCTCCCTCGCCCGACGAAGTGAGGATGAGGACCCGCAGCTTCTCCGGCTTCGGAGACGGAAGTGAGTCCTGGAGACTGGCCACTCTCATCTCCGCGGATGTGACTCGGTCGGACCGCACAGCGTTTGCGGCGGCTTCGCGGCGGTCCCGTTGCTTTTGTTCACGATCTCGCTTCTGCTCGGCTCCTCGTTGCTCAGAGGCAATAGCCTTGGCAAGTTTGCTTGAGAGAACCGCAGCCTCCTTCGCGTAGCCAGATGCCCTCGATTGCCATCGGCTGGCTTCCTTGCCAGCCGACTCGGCCTCCCTATCACGCTGGTCAGCGTCGCGGTACTTGGACTTCGCTGTCTGAGCACTCTTCGTGCTCGCCGCCACGCTACGGGCTTTGGCGGCATCAGCGCGCTTCTTGGACTCCTTAGACCTATACTTCCCAGCCTTCCTTTCGGCGTTAATGTGCTGGGCTTGCTTCCTTTCGAGCTGAGATCTGATCTGTGCGGCACTCATGTAACCCGTTCTCGCCATCGTTGCTGGCGTATGTCGCCCGGCGACAAGCATGCCAGCCCATCCGACAGCGACATACGGGCGCCCGTAGCCCAGTTGCTTGGAGCTGCTCGCTGTCTGTCCTTGAAGACGCCACTATCAACGGGACGAAGTGCTCGCATAGGCGACACGGTGAGATGGCCGTTCGGAGCTCGCTATCAGCCCGGGATCCGCGGCCTGCCGGTGCTCGCAGTTGATGGAAAACGAATCGCGCGGGTCGCCTACCGTGGCGATGCGGCTCCTAGACGTGTCAGAGGGCCGGCGGAAAGGCAGGGCGCGTGCAGCTGAGTGATCGCTACCGGCCGGTGGTCGCAGTGGACGTCGACGGTGTGCTCCGGTTGCGCCGCGGTAAGGCGGCGGAGCTGGACCCGCCGGGCGCGTTTGTCGCGGAGGTTACCGTTTTCCGCTACGCGTACCCGAGGGTGTTCCATTCCCCGCCGACGTGGGATGACGACGGGATGTCT